>Ga0335084_10007039_pt1 | contig 11198 bp, 8 predicted proteins | sample Lox_Sample_44_FD_206721 | JGI IMG/M metagenome (GOLD analysis project Ga0335084, IMG submission 206721) | Soil microbial communities from Loxahatchee National Wildlife Refuge, Florida, United States - Lox_Sample_4.4 | ecosystem: Environmental > Terrestrial > Soil > Wetlands | place: USA: Florida...
CGTTGATACATCCGGAAGAGCGCGGGAGCAACGCGCGTTTTCGGACCGACTCGGCGAAGCTCTTCATCGACGGCGTGCTCGAAGGCGAGACAGCGGCGCTGTTGCTGCCGTATCTCGATCGACCCGGCTACGCCGGCGATCTGAAATTCGTGCCGGCCGAGTTGAACGCGCTCGTCACCGAACTCGACCGGCGCGGCGTGCAAGTGCACATGCACGCGATCGGCGATGCCGCGGCGCGGGCGGGCCTCGATGCGTTCGCCGCGGCGCGCGCAGCGAACGGTCCGAACGACAACCGGCATCACATCGCGCATTTGCAAATGGTCGATCCGGCCGATCGGAAGAGATTCGCCGAACTCGGCGTGATCGCGAACTTCCAAGCGCTGTGGGCGTTTCCGGACAAGTACATCACCGACGTCAACGTTCCGCAGGTCGGTCAGGCGCGCGTCGATCAGATGTATCCGATCGGTTCGATTCTGCGCGCAGGCGGGCGCATCGTCGGTGGCTCCGACTGGGCCGTATCGTCGATGAATCCGCTACTCGCGATCCAGACGGCGGTGACGCGGAGCGATCCGACGGAACAAATCGCCGGCGTGTTAAACGAATCGGAGCGCGTCTCGGTCGGCGACATGCTCGCGGCGTACACGATCAACGGCGCGTATTTGATGCACCAGGAGAACGTCACGGGTTCGCTTGAGGTGGGCAAGTTCGCGGACCTCGTCGTGCTGTCGCGCGATCTGTACACAATCCGGCCGGAAGAGATCGGCGCCGTGACGGTGACACGGACGATTCTCGAAGGCGAGACGGTGTTTTCGAAGTAGCGCGCTAGCCGAGTTCGTTGACCGCGCGATACGCGGCATCGATCGCGCCGTCGACGTACGCGTGCCCTTGTGCGTCGGAGCACGCGATCGCGATCGACCCGAACGGTGCGCGCGCGCGCACCCACGGCGGCGCGACGACCTTCGGGTTCGGATCGAACAGTTCGTTGTACTCGCGCGCATAGCCGTGCGGCCAGCGATTGATCGTGATCGCCAAGATGTCCCGCGACGGCTCGAAGCCGTGGGACGTCAGCATGTCGCCGAGTTGGCGGCGCGTCTCGAGCTCGAGCTGTTCGAAGGTCGTGCCGAGCACGTCGTACCGACCAGCGCGGAACTGGTCGACGTCGCGCGCGCCGTTGCCGGGCACCGGCAAACGGGTCATGTGCACCACGATGGGCTCGTCAGGCGAATGTGGGAACGCATAACCGCCGAGCGAAACGGGGAAATCGAGCATGCCGAAGGCGTAGTAGCCGGTCGGCGAATAGAAGCGGTCGATGCCTGCCGAGACGAACGAATGCCAGTTGCGCAATACGACGTTCGTGTAGACGAGCGGCGTGCGCACCGCCTCGGCCAAGGCCTCGCGCTGCTCCGCCGGTAGTTCGTGAAGCAGATAAGGAATCATCGCGTGATAGCACGCGAGCACGCATTGCTTGCCGCTCACGCGCTCGAGCGTTCCGTTGCGCGCGTACGTCACCACGACTTGCGCGGCGCTCGGCTTCACGTTGAGGGCGGTGCTGTTCAGACGGATCCGTACCGGCGAGCTCGCGTCGTCGAGTCGCGCGTAGTCGAAAGGCGCCTCGACGATGTCATCCATGGTGTGGCCTGGCGCGACGGCCGGAATCAGCCGCCGCACCAACGAGCGCGCAATGGCGGCGTTGCCGTCGGGGAAATGGAAGATGTACGGCTCGTCGTCGTGGTAGTGGTCGTCGACGGCGTCGAACGGCAGCCCGGTAAAGCCCGGTTGCCCGAGCCGATAGCCTTCGAGCGCCGACAGCGCGTCGTAGTTGAGACCCCACAAGTCGCTCGGCAGCTTCTTCATCAGCGCGGCTGTTTCGTCGCCAACGCCGACCGTATTGCGGATGAAATCGAGATACGAGGTCTTACGGAGGAACGCGAGGCGTCGCTCGACCGATTGCCCCGGTAGGAAGTCGGTCTGCGAATACAGCCGCGTCACGTCGGCGCGCCCGGCCTCGGACATCGGCATGCGTGCGATTGTCTCCGCCGCCGGCGTCGCATCCAGTTGATCGGCGACGATCGCGTTGCGCGTGAACGGACCGGACGCGAAGTGAATGCCTGGTGAGAGCCCGAGCCCGCTGTAGAACGTGCGATCGTAGGCTGTGTAGAAGCGCTGCGTATCGATGCCGAGCGTCACGAGCAATGCCTTCGCTGCCGCACTGTAGTGGGCCGGCCCGTCGATCGATTGGCTGCCACCGTAACCGATCAGTCGCCGAGTCGGCGTCGTGAACTCGTTGCGCTTCGCGTGGCCGCCGAAGTCGTCGTGGTTGTCCAACAACAGTATTCGAGCGCGCGGACTCTTCTCGCGAAAGTAGAACGCGGCGGCGAGACCGGAGATGCCCGCGCCGACGACGACGAGGTCGTATTCGCGGTCGATGATCGGCGCATCGGTCGAAAACTGTTTGTGTTCTCGCGCGAGTGCGTGCGCGGCCTCGAACGATCCGACGTGACTACCGCGCAACCCCGACCATCCTGGCGGGTAATACTCGGAAGTGTCGGCGAGCGTGCTGCTTCCAGCGAGCGCCGCGCCGCCGACCAACACGCCGCTCAGGAAATCGCGACGCGTGATCGATGCGTTCATGCCGAGGTCGTCGTCCTCGCCGCGGCTGCGCATGTCATTGGTCTCCGAAAGTCGCTAACATCGATCGGCGTGTTCGACGCATGCGGTGTGCGGATGATAGGGCCGCGTGGATCGATTGCCCACGTCGCGCCGACCGATCTGACCCATTCGAGGAGCGTGCCATAGGCGAGATTCGCTCGATGCAACGCGATCGCCCGCGAACGTTGCGCGCCGCGTGTGCGGTGGCTGTCGCGTCGATCGCTCTGCCGCTGCTCGCGGCGACCGGCGACGTGGTCAACGTCTTCTCGTGGACGAATTACATCGACGCAAAGGCCATCCCGTCCTTCGAGAAGGAGACGGGCATCAAGGTCAACTACGACTTGATGGATTCCAACGATGTTCTCGAGGCGAAGCTGCTGGCCGGGAAATCCGGCTACGACGTGGTCGTGCCGTCGATGACGTTCTTCGCGAAGCAGGCCGAGGGCGGTCTGTACCAACCGATCCCGAAGGCGAAGCTCGCGCACTACGGCAATCTCAATTCGGAGTTGATGAAGCGACTCGCGCGCTTCGACGCCGACAACACGTTCGGCGTGCCGTACATGTGGGGTACCGACGGCATCGCGTTCAACGTCGACATGATCGACAAGCGTCTGCCGAATGCGCCGAAGGATAGTTGGCGCCTGCTGTTCGACCCGAACGTCGTCGCGCATTTCAAAGACTGCGGTGTCGCGCTCGTCGACGACGGCGAGTCGGTCGTCGAGTCGGCGTTGATCCATCTCGGGCGCGATCCGGACTCTGAGAAACCAGACGATCTCGCGGCCGCGATCGATGTGATCGCGAAGATTCAACCCTACGTGCGCTATTTCCATTCGACGAGCTACATCGACGATCTCGCGAACGGCGAGATTTGCCTCGCGTTCGGTTATTCGGGCGACGTGTTGCAAGCGACGCGCAGCGCGCGCGCCGGCGTCAAGATCGACTATCGCATCCCGAAGGAAGGGGCGCTCCTGTGGATCGACGTGATGGCGATTCCGAGAGACGCACCGCACCCCGACGCTGCCGCGAAGTGGATCGACCACATTCTCGATCCGGTCGTCGTCGCAGGAATCTCGAACGCGGTGTACTACGCGAACCCTAACGACGCATCGAAGCCGCTGCTCGATGGGGCGGTCTTGAACAACCCGATCGTCTATCCGCCGCAGGACGTCATGGCTCGCCTGGTCCTCTCCGGTCCGAAATCCCAGCGATTCGTGAAGTTGCGCAACCGGGCATGGACGCAAGTCAAAGCGGGCGGCTGAGCCCGCCGCCGCTCGTCCGCTTCGAACGCGTTACCAAACGCTTCGGCGACGTCGTTGCGGTCGACGACGTGTCGCTCGACATTGCCGAAGGCGAGTGCTTCGCGCTGCTCGGCGGTTCCGGCAGCGGCAAGACGACGCTGCTGCGCCTGCTGGCCGGGTTCGAACGGCCGACCGAGGGCCGCGTGTTCATCGGCGGAGAAGACGTGACGGACGTGCCGCCGTACAAGCGGGCGGTCAACATGATGTTCCAGTCATACGCGCTCTTTCCGCACATGAACGTCGAGCGCAACGTCGGTTTCGGATTGCGCCAGGAAGGCCTGCCGAAAGACGAGATCCGCGACCGCGTCGTTGCCGCACTGAAGCTCGTCGAGATGGAGGCGCTGATCAAGCGCCGGCCCGACCAACTGTCGGGCGGTCAGCGCCAGCGTGTCGCGCTCGCGCGCGCGTTGGTGAAGCGCCCCCGAGTGCTATTGTTAGATGAGCCGCTCGCCGCGCTCGACAAGCGGCTGCGCGAGCAGACCCAATTCGAATTGATGCGTATTCAGGACGAAGTCGGCATCACGTTCATCGTCGTGACGCACGATCAGGAAGAAGCGATGACGCTCGCGACGCGCATCGGCGTCATGAACAGCGGGAAGATCGTTCAGACCGGGTCGCCGCGCGAGATCTACGAAACGCCGGTGAACCGCTTCGTGGCGGATTTCGTCGGTTCGGTGAATCTGTTCGAAGGGCGGGTCAAGACGCAGACCGACGGCGTTGTTTCGCTCGAGGTCGCCGAAATACCCGGCGGCATCGAAGTTCGTCACGACGCGGCGCTCTCGCCCGGTGCGCAATGCGGGGTCGCGTTGCGGCCGGAGAAACTCACGATTTCGCGCGACGAGCCGATTGGCGACTCCGCCAACAAAGTGCACGGCATTGTCGCCGCGATCGGCTACCTCGGCGCGTCGTGTATCTTCCGCGTCCGAACTGACGGCGGCCGCGTCGTGCAGGTGATGCAACCGAATCGGGCGCGCGATCTCGCGCTCGCGTTTCAATGGGACGAGCCCGTGTGGGTGTCGTGGTCGCCCGAGAGCGGAGTGCTGATCGTTGGTTGACGGTAACGACAGCGCGTGGGGGCGGTGGTTCGTCATCGGCACGCCGTATCTTTGGCTCGGTGTGTTTTTCCTGGTGCCGTTCGTCCTGGTGCTGAAGATCTCGCTGTCGGAGTCGATCCTCGCCCAGCCGCCGTACGGCCCATTGTGGGAGACCGGCGTCGACGGCCACGTCGAGGTGAAGGCCACTGCCGACAACTTCTCGTACATCGTCGAGGACTCGTTTTACAAGGACGCGTATTTCAAGGCGGTGAAGACCGCGTTCTACTCGACCGTGATCGCGCTGCTGATCGGCTATCCGATGGCGTACGGCATCGCGCGCGCGCAGCAACCGTGGCGCAACACGATGTTGATGCTCGTCGTGCTGCCGTTCTGGACGTCGTTCCTGATACGCGTGTACGCGTGGAAGGTGATCCTGCAAGGCAACGGGCCGCTGAACGGTTTCTTGATGTGGCTCGGCATCGTCGACGTACCGGTGCAGATGCTCTACACCGACTTCGCGATTTACTTGGGCATCGTCTATTCATATCTGCCGTTCATGGTGCTGCCGCTGTACGCGGCGATCGAACGGCTCGATTTGACGCTGAACGAAGCGGCCGCCGATCTGGGTGCGCCGCCCTGGCGCGTGTTTCTGTCGATCACGTTGCCGCTGTCGCTACCGGGCATCGTTGCGGGCTGCGGGCTGGTGTTCATTCCGGCCGTCGGCGAGTTCGTCATTCCCGAAATGCTCGGTGGGCCGAACGCGGCAATGATCGGCCGCGTGTTGTGGAACGAGTTTTTTGCGAATCGCGATTGGCCGATCGCGAGCGCGGTCGCCGTTGCGATGCTCGTGTTCCTCGTCGTGCCGATCGTGTTGTTCCAGCGCTACGAAGCGCGGGCTGAAGGCCGATGAACGTCCGGCTGTACGCGTTCGTGTCGTTCGCGTTCGCGTTTCTGTATCTGCCGATCGTTGCGCTCGTCGCCTATTCGTTCAACGCGAGCCCCCGCGTGACCGTATGGCAGGGCTTTTCGACGCAGTGGTACGCGGCGCTCTTCGACGACCGCGAGATCATTCAAGCCGCGTTGCTGAGCCTGAAGATCGCGACGATGAACGCGACGTTCTCGACGATTCTCGGCACGCTCGCGGCATTCACGCTGGTGCGTCATACGCGCTTCCGCGGGCGCACGCTGTTCACGGGGCTCGTCGCGGCGCCGCTCGTGATGCCGGAAGTGATCACGGGGCTCTCGTTGTTGTTGCTGTTCGTCGCTTCGGAGTCGTGGTTCGGGTGGCCGGAGGAACGCGGCATCACGACGATCACGATCGCGCACATCACGTTTTCGCTCGCGTTCGTCGCGGTGCTCGTGCAGGCGCGCTTGTCGACGTTCGACCGTTCGCTGGAGGAGGCGGCGCTCGATCTCGGCGCGCCGCCGTGGAAGGTCTATTTCGTCATCACGCTACCGTTGATCGCGCCGGCGCTCGTCAGCGGCTGGCTGCTCGCCTTCACGATGTCGTTGGACGATCTCGTCATCTCGAGCTTCGTGTCGGGGCCGGGCTCGAGCACGCTGCCGATGGTCGTGTTCTCGATGGTGCGCAAGGGTTTGTCGCCGGAGATCAATGCGCTCGCGACGTTGTTCATCGGCGTGATCGGGCTCGGCATCGTCGCGTCGGTGATGCTCGCGCGGCGTGGCATGACGATTCCGACGCGCTGACCCAGCTCAAAGCCGATCGCGCATTGCGAAATACAGCATGCCGAGCACCATGCCGGGCCAGCGCAACCAGCGACCGCCCGGGAACGGCCGCGTCGGCAACTCGGCGAAGAGGTCGAATCGCTCGGACCGACCGCGAATCGTCTCGGCGACCAACTGGCCGGCCAGGTGCGCGAGGCCGACGCCCTGCCCCGAATAGCCGTGCGCGAAATACACGTGCTCGCCGAGCCGGCCGAAGTGCGGCATGCGGTTCAGCGTGATCGCAAGCGTGCCGCCCCACGCGTATTCGATCGCCACGGACGAGAGCTGCGGATAGATCTTGAGCAGGTACGGCCGCACGAACGCGGCGATGTCGCTCGGAAAGCGCGCGCGGTAGTTTTCGCCGCCGCCGAAGACGATCCGGCGGTCGGCGCTCATCCGAAAATAGTTGATGACGAAGCGCGAGTCGCCGACCGCGATGCGGCGCGGGTTGATTGCGTCGGCGAGCGCCGCGTCGAGCGGTTCGGTCGCGATGATGAAGCTGTTGATCGGCATGATGCGGCCGGCGAGTTTCGGCACGAGGCCGCCGAGATAGCCGTTCGCAGCGATCACGAGATGATCTGCGTCGACGCTGCCGCGTTTCGTTCGCACCGAGACGCGATCGCGTTCGTCGAATGCGACTGCGCGGCTCGATTCGAAGATTCGCACGCCGGCGTCGAGACACGCTTTTGCGACGCCGAGCGCGAGATTGAGTGGGTGCAGGTGTGCGGCGTCCCAATCGACGTAACCACCGTAGTACGCATCGGTGCCGATCAGGGCACGCGTTTCGGCTGCGTCGAGCTTCTGTATGTGCTGACGACCGTACCGAGTCGTGAGCTTGTCGGCGAGGGCGTGGTATTCCGCCACGTAGCGGGCCTTGTGCGCGACGTTCGCGATGCCGGGCGTCAGATCGCAATCGATATGCAGTTCCGCAATCAGAGTCTTCACCAGATCGCGCGCGACTTCGCCGAGTTGCCACAATTGCCGAGCGCGAGTCTCGCCGAAGTACGACTCGAGCCAATCGACGTCGCGGCGTTGTCCGCCGTATAGCTGCCCACCGTTGCGGCCCGATGCGCCCCAGCCGATGCGTTGGGCCTCGAGCACGACCACGCGCAGGCCGGCGCGCGCGAGATGCAGCGCCGTCGACAACCCGGTATAGCCGGCGCCGATCACGCAAACGTCGGTTCGCAGCGACGGCGTCGTCAGCGGCTCCTGCTGCGGCAGCGCGTGCGCCGTCGCGGCGTAGTAGGAACGCGGGTACATCGAACCTCGTGGGCACATGGCGCGAACGGAAAGTGTTGGTGCGGGGCGACGTTGGGGTCAATGCCGATCCCCTGTAAAATCGCGCGCACGTAAGCGACCGCCGGCGATTTATGTCGAGTGATACCGAAAAGTGGCTGATCGAACATCGAATCGACGAGGTCGAAGCGATCGTGCCCGATTTCGCCGGCGTTGCGCGCGGCAAGTTCTTCCCCGCGAACAAGTTCCTGAAGCATAAACTGCGCATCCCGGAATCGATCTTCATTCAGGGGATCACCGGCGACTACGGCGAGGTCGACGACGATCGATTCGAGGTCGACCGCGACCTGCTGTTGGTGCCGGACTTCAACACGATGCGAAAGGTGCCGTGGGCGAGCGAACCGACCGCCAGCGTCATCGTCGATTGCTATCGCCAGGGCATGGAGCCGCTCGCGCACGCGCCGCGGCACGTGCTGAAGCGCATCCTGAAGCTGTATGCCGACAAAGGCTGGAAGCCGATCATCGCGCCCGAAGTCGAGTTCTATCTCGTGCAGCAGAACAAGGACCCGGACTATCCCCTCGAAGCGCCGATCGGTCGCGCCGGTCGCAAAGAGGGCGCCGGCCGTTCGTACAGCATCGACGCGGTGAACGAATTCGATCCGATCATCGAGAACATCTACGACTACTGCGAAGCGATGGAAGTCGACGCCGACTCGTTGTCGCACGAAGACGGCGCCGGTCAGCTCGAGGTGAACTTCCTGCACGGCGACCCGCTCGAACTCGCCGATCAAGTGTTCTTGTTCAAACGCATCGCGCGCGAGGCGGCGCTGAAGCACGGCATATACGCGACGTTCATGGCGAAGCCGATGGAAGGCGAACCCGGCAGTGCGCTGCATCTGCACCAGAGCGTGATCGACATGCAGACGGGTCAGAACCTGTTCGCGACGCCGGACGGCTCCGATAGCCCGATGTTCCGTTCGTTCATCGGCGGATTGCAGCGATACGTGCCGGAGGCATTGATCATCTTCGGGCCGTACGTGAATTCGTATCGACGCTTCACGCGTTATCTCGCGGCGCCGATCAACGTGCACTGGGGCTACGACAACCGCACCGTCGGTTTGCGCGTGCCGAACGCCGATCCGGAAAATCGCCGGGTCGAGAACCGCATTCCCGGCGCCGACGTGAACCCGTATCTCGCCATTGCGACGTCGTTGGCGTGCGGATACATCGGCATGATCGAAGGCCTATCGGCATCCGAACCGACGACCGGCAGCGCGTATCGTTCCGAGCAAGCGTTCGCGCGAGATCTGTACGCCGCGCTCGACCTGATGGAAGCCTGCGTCCCGTTGCACGACCTGCTCGGCCACGATTTCGTCGAGTTGTATTGCGCGATCAAGCGCGCCGAATACGAAACGTATTTCCAGGTGATCAGCCCCTGGGAGCGCGAGCACCTGCTCCTCAACGTTTGATTCATTCGAGTCTTCGACCATGATTCGCTCGTCCGATCGTTCCTTCGAGGCGTGGCAACGCGCCGACGCAGCGCATTACATTCACCCGTTCACGGACAGCAAGTCGCTCGCGGCCAAGGGCACGCGCGTGATTGCGCGCGGCGAAGGCGTCTACATCTACGACGTCAACGGCCACAAGATGCTCGACGGCATGTCGGGCTTGTGGTGCGTCAACGTCGGCTATGGGCGCAAGGAATTGATCGAGGCGGCGCGCGAGCAGATGGCCGAGCTGCCGTTCTACAACAGCTTCTTCCAATGCACGCATCCGCCGGCGATTCGCTTGGCGGAACTCTTGTCCGAAGTGGCACCGCGCGGCATGAACCACGTGTTCTTCACGAGCTCGGGCTCGGAGGCGAACGACACGGTCATCCGCATGGTGAGGCATTACTGGGCCGTCCGCGGACAGCCGAATCGCACCGTCATCATCAGCCGGGAGAACGCCTATCACGGCAGCACGATGGGCGGGGGCAGCCTCGGCGGCATGGCGTACATCCACAAGCAAGGCGGCTTGCCGATTCCGGACATCGAGCACATTTCGCAGCCGTACTACTTCGACTATCGGGGCAATCTGTCGGCGGAGGAGTTCGGCATCGAACGTGCGCGCGACCTCGAACGGCGCATCGAAACGGTCGGCCCGGACAAAGTCGCCGCGTTCATCGGCGAGCCGATCCAAGGCGCCGGCGGCGTCATCATTCCGCCGCCGAGCTACTGGCCTGAAGTGCGGCGTATCTGCGAAAAGTACGGCATCTTGCTCGTCGTCGACGAAGTCATCACCGGCTTCGGTCGCACCGGCGAATGGTTCGCGTCGCAGCACTACGGACTCGAACCGGATCTGCTCGTGATGGCGAAGGGCATGTCGTCGGGGTACCTACCGATTGGCGGCGTGATGGTCGCCGATCGCGTCGCGTCGGTGATCATCAATGGCGGCGACTTCAATCACGGCTTCACCTACTCGGGTCATCCGACCTGTGCGGCGGTGGCGGCGCGCAACATCGAACTCTTGCGCGACGAGCGCATCGTCGAGCACGTCCGCGATGTCGCGGCGCCGTACCTCGCGAAGCGTTGGGCCGAACTCGCCGGCCACGCGCTCGTCGGTGAGGCACGCACGCTCGGCCTGCTCGGCGCGATCGAATTGGTCGCAGACAAGCGCACGAAGGCGCGCTTCCAGCCGAAAGGCCGCGCCGGCGAAATCTGTCGCGACCTCGCCGTGAGGAACGGCGTCGTGATGCGCCACGTCAACGAGTCGATGATCATCGCGCCGCCGCTCGTGATCACGAAGGCTGAGATCGACGAATTGGTGGAGAAGGCGCGCGTCACGCTCGATGCGACGCAGGCGGCGCTCGGCTGAGATCAGCCCGGTTCCGATTCGTCGCCCGACTGAATTCGAATCAAGCCGCGGAACGCCTGGCGCGGCGTACCGCCCTCGTGAACCACGCGATAGACCTCGCGCGCGATCGGCATCGCGACGCGATGCGCGTCGGCGAGCGCGATTACCGCCGGCACGCTCTTCACGCCCTCCGCGACCATGTGCATCTTTTGGACGATCTCGTCGAGCGAGAGCCCCTTGCCGAGTTGTTCGCCGACGAAGCGATTGCGGCTGTGCACGCTGGTGCAGGTCGCGACGAGGTCGCCCATGCCGGCGAGCCCCGCGAACGTCTCGGGCCGCCCGCCGAGCGCGACGCCGAGGCGCGTCATCTCGGCTAGACCGCGCGTGATGACCGCGGCGCGCGTGTTGTCGCCGGCGCCGA
>Ga0335084_10007040_pt1 | contig 11198 bp, 9 predicted proteins | sample Lox_Sample_44_FD_206721 | JGI IMG/M metagenome (GOLD analysis project Ga0335084, IMG submission 206721) | Soil microbial communities from Loxahatchee National Wildlife Refuge, Florida, United States - Lox_Sample_4.4 | ecosystem: Environmental > Terrestrial > Soil > Wetlands | place: USA: Florida...
CTCGCGTGGGGACCGCTCTCGCGCCGCGGCTGGTTCTTCGCCGCGTACTCTGCCCTGTATCTCGTGGTGGTGTTCGCGCTGGCTGCGACCTCGGACTATCTGAGCCGCCGGCACGTGCTGCCGCCGGTGACCCTGCTGCTCGGGTACGAGGCGCTGGGCGTACAGGCCGCGGCGGGCTGGCTGCGCCGGGTGCCGCCGCTCGCGCGCCCGCCGGCGCGCGCGCCGGCTGCGCTGCTGCTCGCGGTCGCGGCGCTGGGGCTCGGGAAGTCACTCCGCCCGGACCGGCTCGACGCCCTGCCCGAGCGGCGCGCAGCCGAGTGGGTGCGCCTGGAAGGCGGCCTGGGCGCGGACCAGGCGGTGGCGTCGATCAAGCGCCGCGTCGGCTACTACGCGGGCGCGCGCTTCGTCGACCTGCGCCAGGCGCCCCACCCCGCGCTCGTGCTCGAGTATCTGCGGCGCGAGCGCGTGCGCTACGTGATCGTCGACGCCCGCGAGCGCGAAGAGCTCTTGCAGATGACCCACGCCGAGCCCGACGCGTTCGCGCTGCGCCACCACGAGGCGCTCCACAAAGACGAGGCGTTCGTGCTCGAGCTGCGCAGCTAGCCCCCGAAGCGCTGGAACAGGGCTTCGCGCAGGCGCGCGCCCGCCAGTCCGGGGTCGCGGAACAGGAGCTTCGCCAGGATCCCGGCGCGCCACGCGTAGTGACGCGCAGTGATTCCGGCGTGCGCGAGCTCGGCGCGCGCGCGGGCCGCTGCGATCGTGGCGGCGCCCTGGCCCCGCAGGAAGTACGGCTCGTAGCCGCAGCGCGCGAGCCAGTCTTTCGCGATGGACTCGACGGCGATCCCGTTCGCGCGGCCGAGCTCGACCTGCCAGCCCTCGGTGCGCGCCTCGACGGGCGCGCCCGTCACCAGCCGGTGTAGCCCGCGCTCGCGCTCGGGCACCACGAAGCCGGCGTCTCCGGCCGCGGCGCGCAGGGGTACGCCGCTCTTCGCCGACAGCTCGGCCATGAGCCGGGCCAGCGTCTCTTCGGGCGCGCGGATCAGCGACTCGTAGGCGACCTCGATCACGCGCCCCGGTTCGCGGCGCGCGAGCGCGGCCACCGAGTCGAGCTGGCGCACCCACATGCGCGCGGCGTGCACGGGATCGCCGCGCCCCAGCTGCACGCCCGGGTCGTAGACGCTCTCGGTGTGGATGAGCGAGTTCACGACCGCGCGCGCGTCGCGGCGCACGTGGATGAAGACCACTTCGGGAAAGACCGCCTCGAGCTTCCCGGCCGCGAGCTGCGCGACGGACTTCTTGATCACCACGATGCGCGGCTCGCGGCCGCGCTTCTGCGCGTGCGCGCGCACGAGTGTCTCGCACAGCGCTCGCACGCCCTGCCCCGCGCAGCCGCGCACCAGCGCGTCGAGCTGGTCGTCGGGCAGGTCGAGATTGGCGATCTGCAGGTCGTGGCGCACGAAGCGCACGAGCGCCTCGGGCGCGAGCGCGCGCACGGCGGCGTCGCCCGCGAGCGCGGCGCTCACGGCGAAATTCAGCTCGGGAGTCACGAGCACGTCCTGCGACGCGCCGTCGAGCTGGCGGGACAGATAGGTCGAGCCGGACCGGCCCAGATACACCAGGAACGCGAAGCGCAGGGGCGGCGCGCTCACGCCAGTGACTCCGCCAGGCGCGCGCGGATCTCGGCGATGCGCGCCGGCCAGCCGTGCGTCTGCGCGGCCTTCAGCCGCTCGGCGCGGCCGCGGCCGGCGTCCTCGAGCGCCTTCGCAAGCGCGGGCACGAAGCCGGCCGGATCGGCGTACAGGCGGATCGCGCGCTCGTCGAGCAGCCCGCGCAGGTTGGGCAGGTCGCGCGCCACCACGGGCAGACCGGCGGCGAGATACTCCCAGAGCTTGAGCGGCATGCACGACAGGGTGTGCGCGTTCTCGAGCAGCGGCAACAGCGCCACGTCGCAGTGCGCGAGCAGCGCGGGCAGGTCGGGCTGGGGCCGCGGGCCCAGGAACGCCACGTTGGGCTCGGCGGCGAGCGCCGCCGCGGGCCCGGCCGGGTCGCGCTCGCCCAGGCCGATCGGACCGATCAGCACGAGCTCCACCCCGGGCAGCGCCCGCGCCGCCGCCCGCAGCAGCTCGAAGTCGAGCCGGTAGGCCGCGAGGTTGCCCACGTACACCGCGCGCGGCCGCCGCAGCCGCGCGAGCTCGGGCGGCTCGGCGTGACTCGTGCTGACCGCCCGCGAGAACAGCTCCACGTCGGCCACGTTGGCGAGCAGCTCCACGTCAGGCCGCTGGGCGCGCAGGCGCTCGGTCAGGCTCGGGCTGGCCGCGAACACCAGATCGGCCGCGGCCACCATCTCGTGCTCGCGCGCGCGCACCCACGCCGCATCCACGCCGGGGTTCGCCGCGTAGTCGTCCACGGCGTGATACACGAGCTTGCGCGGCGCGAGCGCGCGCGCGGCGCCGAGCTGGTTGGGCAGCATGGCCCACACGACCGGGCGCTCGAAGCCCAGCCGGCGCGCCGCGCGCCGCACGGCCCGGGCGTACAGTGACTGCGACAGCGAGCGCAGCGGCTCCGGCCAGCCCGCCGGCAGGGTCAGCGGCGAGCGCACCCACAGGTTGGGCGCCACGGCGCGCGCCCCGCCCAGCCCGCGCGAGAGCCGCGCCAGCACGCGCCGCCGGTCGTGCGCCGAGGCCAGGAGCGCCGGCGCGCGCAGCCCGCTCGAGTCCACGAACAGCACGCGGTGACCCGCGGCCGCGAGCCGGCGCGCGATCTGATGCGCGTTCACCGGGTTGGTCGTGTCCCACACGGCGCTCGCGAGCACCACGAACGGCACGTCGGGCGACAGCTCGGCCGCCACTCACGCGCCCCCGAGTCTCTCGCGCAGCCGGCGCATGCGGCCCAGATACGGCCGCAGGTCCGCGCGCCGCGCCAGCACGATCTCGCCCAGGCCGCAGCCGGTGACGCGCCGGAACACGAGCACCGTGGCGATCGCCTCGACGCTGTACGAGAGCAGGCTGGCGAACGCCGCGCCCACGATGCCGTGGCGCGGGATCGCCCACAGGTTCGCCGCCACGTTCACCGCCACGGAGCCCGCCTGCACCCAGGCGTTGAAGCCCGGCCGACCCGCCGCGATGAAGTAGCTCCCGACCATGCCCCGCACCGAGAGCATGACCGTCGCCGGCAGCAACACGTAGAGCGGCAGCACCGAGGCCGCGTACGGCCGCCCGAACAGCAAGGGCACCAGGAACGGCGCCAGGAGCCCCAGCGCGAGCCCCGACAGACACACCCAGAAGATCAGGTGCCGCGTGATGCGCGCGGCGTATGTGCCCATCTCGGCCGGGCCGAGCGTGGCGAGCTTGGGCAGGAGCGCCGAGCTCACCGAGTCCGGCACGACCCGCAAGCGGTCGATCACGTTCACCGCGACCGCGTACACCGCGATCTGCGCGGGGTCGACCGCGAACAGCGCCATCAGCATCACGTCGACGCGCTGGTGCAGCCAGGCCAGGAGTGTCTGCGGGTGGCCGCGCACGCCGAAGGAGAGTGACTCGCCGAGCTCGTGCGCGTCCGGCGTCAGGTCGATGCCGCTGCGCCGCAAGGTGAGCGCGGAGAACAAGAGCAGCACCGCCCCGCGCGCGACCGCGGTCGCGGCCAGCGTGCCGAGCAGACCCCACTCGAACACCACCAGCGCCAGCCAGGTCGCGAGCAGAGTCACTGCCGCGATCGAGATCTGGTCGGCATTGCGCAGGTCGAAGCGGTCGATGCCCCGCGCCACCGCGTCGACCAGTCCCGTGAACAGGTCCGCCGCCGCGAGCGCCAGCGCGAGCCACAGGAACACCGGCTCGGCGCCCAGCAGGAAGCGCGCGCGCAGCGGGTCGCGGAAGACCAGCGCCAGCCCGGCCAGCAGCGCGAACGTGACGAGCGTCCAGGCGAACGCCGCGCCCACCGCCCGCGCGCGCGACGCGCCCGGCAGCGACATGCGGTAGATCACCGCGTAGCGCATGCCCAGCTGACTGACCTGGTCGCCGAACATCGCGGCCGTGGCGACCACGGCGTAGATGCCCCGGTCCGCCTCGCTCAGCCAGCGCGCCAGCAGGATGGCCAGCCCCAGCCCGAAGAACGTGCGCGCCACCTGGGTCAGCGCGGTCGAGGACGCGTTGCGCGCGAAGTTCATCGCGCCCGCGCCCGCCCGAGCCTCGGCCCCGTCCCCCGGCATGGCGCGTAGGGTAGCCGCGCGGATCCGCAGACACGAAGCCCCTCGGCCGACGATGCGATCGGCCGAGGGGCCCCTGCTGCGAGGCGCGGACGGCGGCCTCATTCCCTCCAAGAAAGCGCGAGCTGGGCGTTCCGAATGCTACGCGGCGCGTCTTCCGGCACGGTGAGGCGCCGGTTTCACGCTCGAGACGTTTTGGTCGGAGCGCCGACTCACACGGCCGCGGCGCGCGCGCGCGGGTGGTAGCTCCCGGCGGGCACGCGGAAGCCGATCATCAGCCGGTTCCAGGCGTTGATCGCCACGATCGCGAGCGTGAGGTCGAGGAGCTCCTCGTCGCTGAACTGCTTGCGCACCTCTTCGAAGACCTTGTCGGCCACGTGGCCCTCCTCGAGGCAGGTCACCGCCTCGGTCCACGCCAGCGCGGCGCGCTCGCGCGCGTCGTAGTACGGCGCCTCGCGCCAGGCATCGAGGCCGTAGAGCCGCTGCTCCGACTCACCTGCGGCGCGGGCATCCTTGCTGTGCATGTCGAGGCAATATGCACATCCGTTGATCTGCGAGGCGCGCATTTCCACAAGCCCGAGCAGCTTCGCGCCGAGCCCCGAGCCGTCGACCTGCGCCTGCAGGGTCAGGAGCGGCTGCACGCGCCTCATGCCGAGCTTCTGCCAGTCGATTCGAGCGTCCATGCCGCACAGCCCTGCATCGGCCGGGCCGAGGACGCCCGCTCAGCGACTCACTTCCTTCGCCGGCCCGCACACGGGGCCGCCGAGCTCCGCGAGCCGGCCCTTCGCCTGGGCACCGCCCGGGCTGTCCCCCGCGACGTGCGCCAGGTACTCGTACAGGCCCGCCGCCTCGCGCTTGCGGCCGTAGTGCTCGAGGATGACCGCCTTCGCGAAGTAGGCGTCGAGCTGCGCCTGGGGGTCGATCGGACCCGACGCGATCACGTGCTCGGCGAGCACCAGCGCGCCGGCCCAGTCACCATCTTCGATGTGGCCGTGCACGCGGGCCACGTTCCCGCGCTGCGCGACGCCCGTTGCGCACGCCGCGAGGAGCAACACGCTCAACGCTGCTACGGAGCGCAAGGCTCACCCAGGTCGACCAGCCGCCCGCGCGCCTGATAGGCCGCGGCACGGCCGGAGTGACTTCGGACGAGCAGGTGGTACAGCTCGATCGCCTCGCTCTTGCGCCCCAGGCCCTCGAGCGCCTGGCCGCGCAGGAGATAGAGCTCCTCCAGCGCGTCCGGGGTGCCCTCGTCGTCGTAGATGAACTCCTGGGTGGCCGACAACGCCTCGGCATAGCTCGCGTCGTTCAGCAGCTCCTGCGCGTGCATCGCGGCGCCGCGCTGGATGGTGGATGCGCAGGCCGCCAGCGCGAGACACAGCGCCGCCGCGGCGAGCTTCCGAATCATCCCTTCGGGGGCATGCGGATCGCGCCGTCGAGGCGGATCACTTCTCCGTTCAGCATGCCGTTCTCGATGATCGAGCGCGCCAGGTGCGCGTACTCGATCGGCCGCCCGAGGCGGCGCGGAAACGGGATGTTCGCAGCCAGCGCCTGGCGTGCGGGCTCCGGCAGGCCGGCCAGAAGCGGCGTGTCGAACAGGCCCGGGGCAATGGTGACCACGCGGATCCCGAGCGACGCCAGGTCGCGCGCGATCGGCAAGGTCATGCCCACCACGGCGCCCTTCGACGCGGAGTACGCGGCCTGGCCGATCTGGCCGTCGTAGGCGGCGACCGAGGCCGTATTCACGATCACGCCCCGCTCGCCGTCGGCGTCGGGGTCGTTCTTGCTCATGCGGTCCGCCTCGAAGCGGATCGCGTTGAAGGTGCCGATCACGTTCACCTCGAGCACCTTCATGAAGGGCTCGATCGGGTGCGGGCCTTCCTTGGTGACCGTGCGCTGCGCCCAGCCGATGCCGGCACAGTTCACCGCCATGCGGATCGGGCCGACCTCCTTCACCGCGCGGTCGACCGCGGCCTCGACCTCGGCGGCCTTGGTCACGTCGCACGGGCAGAAGATCGCGCCGCGGCCCAAGGTGCGCGCGACGTCTTCGCCCTTCGAGCGCGGCAGGTCGAGGATCGCCACGCGCGCGCCCGCGGCGAGCAGCTCGCGCACGGTCGCGCCGCCCAGGCCCGACGCGCCGCCGGTCACGACGGCCCCGGCGCCCTGGATCTGCACCTCTAGGTCTCCTGCTCGAGGTACGTGTAGCCGCTGATGCCCTGCTCGAAGCGGCGGCGCAGCAGCGCCGACTCTTCGATCGTGAGCCGGCCCTCGCGCATGGCCGTCTCGGCGGCCAGCCGCACGGCCTCCGAGAGCTGGCGGCGGTCGTAGCCGAGATACTGCACGACCTGCTCGACCGAGTCGCCCTCGACCACCTGCTCGACCGTGTAGCCGCCGTCCTCGTACACGCGCACGTGCGCGGCGTCGGTGTCGCCGAACAGGTTGTGCATCTCGCCGAGCGTCTCCTGGTAGGCACCCACCAGGAACACGCCCACGTAGTACGGGCGGCCGTTGGGCGGGTGCAGCTCGAGCACCGTCTTCACGTCGCGCAGGTCGATGAACTGGTTGACCTTGCCGTCGGAGTCACAGGTCAGGTCGGCGAACGTGCCGCGCCGCGACGGCGCCTCGTCGAGGCGGTGGATCGGCACGACCGGGAAGAGCTGCTTCATGGCCCACGAGTCGGGCAGTGACTGGAAGACCGAGAAGTTGCCGTAGTAGGTGTCGGCGAGCTGGCGCTCCAGGCGCTGCAGGTCTTCGGGCACGTACTCGAGGTCGCGCACGATGCGCATGATCTTCTCGCAGCAGGCCCAGAACAGCTCCTCCATGCGCGCGCGGGTCTGCAGGTCGAGGTAGCCGAGCGAGAAGGCGGTGGTCGCCTCCTCCTTGAGCTGCAGCGCGTCGTTGTAGGACTCGAGCACGTTGCGCGCCGTGATCGAGCTCCACACCTCGTGGAGCTGCTGGATGACCTTGGGGTCGGCCTCGGTGGGTGCGGTCGGCTGGGTCGCCGAGCGCACGCCGTCCACGCCCAGCACGTCGAAGATCAAGACCGATGCGTGCGACACGAGCGCGCGGCCGGCCTCGGTGACGATGTCGGGGTGCGGCACGCCCTTCTCGTCGCAGATGTCGCGGATCGCGGAGACGACGTCGTAGGCGTACTCCTGCGTGGTGTAGTTCATCGAGGAGTGGAAGTTGGTCTGCGAGCCGTCGTAGTCGATGCCCAGACCGCCGCCCACGTCCATGAGCCGCATGGGCGCGCCGAGCGCGTGCAGCTCCGTGAAGATGTGGCTGGCCTCGCGGAAGGCGTCTTTGTGCGAGCGGATCGCCGTGATCTGCGAGCCGTTGTGGAAGTGGAGCATCTCGAGGCAGTCGAGCATGTCGTCGTGCCGCAGCCGGTTCACGACCGAGACCAGCTCCTCGGCCGAGAGACCGAACTTCGAGCGGTCACCCGACGACTCGGCCCACTTGCCCGCGCCGCGCGCGGCCAGGCGCGCGCGCACGCCGATGTGCGGGCGGATGCCCAGCTCGCGGCTGGCCTTGATCAGGGTGTCGAGCTCGTTGGGCCGATCGATCACGATCACCACGTAGCGGCCGAGGCGCTGCGCGAGCAGCGCGAGCTCCATGTACGCGCGGTCCTTGTAGCCGTTGCAGATGATCAGCGCCTCGGGCGTGTTCAGGAGCGCCAGGCCGACCAGGAGCTCGGGCTTGGAGCCGACCTCGAGGCCCAGGTGGTAGGGGCGCCCGAAGTTCACGAGCTCCTCCACGACCTGCTTCTGCTGATTCACCTTGATCGGGTACACGCCGCGGTAGCGGCCCTTGTACTCGTAGTCACGGACCGCGCGCGAGAACGCTTCCGAGATGTGCCGCACGCGGCTCGCGAGAATGTCACTGAAGCGGATCACCAGTGGGGTGCGCAGGCCGCGGCCGCGCAGCTCCTCGACGACGGCGCGCAGGTTCACCGTCGCGGTTCCCGGTCCGTTGGGATGGACGAGCATGTCGCCTTCGGCACTGACTGAGAAGTAGTCGCCGCCCCAGTACGGAATCCCGTAGAGCTCGGCAGCTTCACGGACGGTCCAGGCACGCATCAATTTCGATCACTCCCAGTGAAATGCGGCGGTCGCGCGAACGCGCGAGTCGCGGCGCATGTTATCCCCGCTGCACATACAGGTCGAGCGGAACCGCGAAAAACTTGGGTCACTCGCGGCGCGGGGGGCGCGCTCGGGGACGAGCGAAGAGCGCAAAGCGCTGTTCACGGGCGCGGATCGTATCGCCGCGCCGCGCGCTGTCAAAGCCCCACGCGCGCTTTTCGATAGAATTCGAGCGAAATGTCGGATGAGTCGTTCGCGGTAGCGGTCATCGGCGGCGCCACGGCGGGGGCCGAGGCCGCCGACATCTTTGCCAAGCAGGGCATCCTCACCGTGGTGTTCGAGCAGAACGCCCGGCCCTACGGGAAGGTCGAGGACGGCCTCCCGCGCTGGCACGTCGGCCTGCGCGCGAAGGAGTACGCCACGATCGACCAGAAGCTCGGTCAGGCGCACGTCCACTTCGTGCCCAACACCCGAGTCGGTCGGGACGTGTCGCTGCGCGAGCTGTGCGAGGCCTGGGGCTTCCACACGGTGGTGCTGGCGAACGGCGCCTGGCGCGACCGGCCGCTCGCGGTGCCCGATGCCGAGAAGTACGTGGGCAAGGGCCTCGTGTACCAGAACCCATTCATTCAGTGGTTCAACCACCGACACGAAGCCGGGTATCAGGGACCGGTGTTCCAGGCACTCGACGACACGATCGTGGTGGGCGGCGGGCTCGCGTCGATCGACGTGGTGAAGGCGATCAACCTGGAGCTCGCCTCCGAGGCGCTGCGCAGCAAGGGCGCGCACGTCGAGCTGGAGGAGCTCGAGGTCGAGGGCATTCCGAAGGCGCTGGCCGCGCACGGCATGACCTGGGAAGGGCTGGGCTACAAGGGAGCCACGCTCTTCTACCGGCGCCGCGTCGAAGACATGCCGCTCGTGTCGATGCCCGACGACGCCAACGAGAAGACGCGGGCCAAGATCGAGAAGACGCGCGCGCACATGCTCGAGAAGGCGGTGTCGAAGTATCTCTTCCACGTGCGCCCGCTGCGCGCCCCGCTCGCGCTCCTGATCGAGAACGAGCGCGTGGTCGGCATGCGCTTCGCGGTCACCAAGCTGGAGGGCGGGAAGCTCGTCACCACCGCAGAGACCGAAGAGGTGCGCGGCGCGCAGGTGATCAGCTCGATCGGCTCCATTCCCGAGCCGCTCGAAGGCGTGCCGCAGAAGGGCGAGCTCTACGCCTACAGTGACTGGGACCTGGGCCGGCTGCCCGACTTTCCGACGCTGTTCTCGGCGGGCAACGTGGTCACCGGCAAGGGCAACATCGTCGACTCGCGGCGCCACGCGCGCCAGGTCGGCCAGTACGTGCGCGACGAGTATCTGGCGATCGCCCGGGAGGTGAAGACCCACGTCCCGCTCAGCGCCGACCAGCGCCAGAAGCTGCTCGCGCGCGTGAAGGCGCGGCAGGAGAGGATCGGCTACCGCGGCTACGGCGAGTGGATCCAGGCCGCGCGCCCGCCGGAATTCATCTGATGCCGAACAGGCTGGCCGGCGAGACCAGCGCCTACCTGCGCCAGCACGCGCACAACCCGGTGGACTGGTACCCGTGGGGCGACGAGGCCTGGGAGCGCGCGCGCCGCGAGAACAAGCCGGTGCTGGTGTCGATCGGCTACTCGTCGTGCCACTGGTGTCACGTGATGGAGCGCGAGTCGTTCGAGGACCCGAACGTGGCGCGCCTTTTGAGTGAGTCGCTGGTCGCCATCAAGGTCGACCGCGAGGAGCGCCCCGACGTGGACCAGATCTACATGGAGGCGGTGCAGCGCATGACCGGCTCCGGCGGCTGGCCGCTCAACATGTTCTGCACGCCCGACGGACGGCCGTTCATGGGCGGCACCTACTTCCCGCCACGCCGCATGCACAACCGGCCGAGCTTCGCCGAGGTGGTGCTGGCGGTGGCGCGTGCCTGGCGCGACCAGCGCGAGGAGGTCGACAAGGCGGCAGCCGAGGTGCTGGCTGCACTGGGCGCGCGGCCCGAGGTCACGGCGCCCGATCCGGTCGGCAAGGAGTCACTGTCGATCCTGGTGCGCCAGATGATGGCGCGCGCGGACCGCCGGCACGGGGGCTTCGGCGCGGCGCCGAAGTTCCCCACCGCCACCAACCTCGAGGCGGTGCTGGCCGCGGCGCACCTGGGCGTGGCGCGCGGCGACGCGCGCGAGCATCTGGTGTTCTCGCTCGAGCAGATGGCGCGCGGCGGCATCTTCGATCAGCTGGGCGGCGGCTTCCACCGCTACTCGACCGACGAGCGCTGGCTCGTGCCGCACTTCGAGAAGATGCTCTACGACAACGGGCAGCTCCTGCGCGTGTACGCCGAGGCCTACCGGCAGACCGGCGACGAGAAGCTGCGCTGGCCGGTCGAGGAGACCGTGAGCTGGCTCGAGCGCGAGATGCGCGACCCGGCCGGCGGCTTCTACGCGAGTCAGGACGCCGACAGCGAGGGCGAGGAGGGGCGCTTCTTCGTCTGGAGCCCCGAGGAGATCCGCGCGGTGCTCGGGAGCGAGCTCGGCGACGAGTTCTGCGCGGCCTACGGGGTCGAGCCGGGTGGGAATTTCGAGCACTCGGGGAAGAGCGTGCTGTCGCACGGCCTCGCGGGGGACCGGCCGCGCTTCGCCGAGGCGCGCGCCCGGCTGTTCGCGGCGCGCAGCGCGCGCGTGGCGCCCGCGACGGACAAGAAGAACGTGTGCTCGTGGATCGGCTACGCGATCTCGGGGCTCGCGCTCGCGGGGTCCAGCTTCGCCCGGCCCGAGTGGGTCGGCGCCGCGGCGCGCGCGGCCGACTTCGCGCTCAGCCGGCTGTCGGACGGCGGGCGCGGCCTCTTGCGCATCTACGAGGCGGGTGAGGCCAAGATCCCCGCCTTCCTCGACGATCACGCGGCGCTCTTGTGC
>Ga0335084_10007043_pt1 | contig 11194 bp, 9 predicted proteins | sample Lox_Sample_44_FD_206721 | JGI IMG/M metagenome (GOLD analysis project Ga0335084, IMG submission 206721) | Soil microbial communities from Loxahatchee National Wildlife Refuge, Florida, United States - Lox_Sample_4.4 | ecosystem: Environmental > Terrestrial > Soil > Wetlands | place: USA: Florida...
TTGAGCTTGTCTGCCAAAAGGAGACCAACTCCAGCTCCCAGCATTCCGCGTGTGCCGGCTATCAGGGCGATTTCCGGTAAAGTGAGCTCTGCTTTTTTCATGTTTCCTCCTAAAATCAATCGTTTTGGTTTCATCAATTTGGGTCTTCATTCCTCCAAGAGATGTTTGTGTCGTATACAAATTATATCAATTGCCAAGTGAAATAAATACTTCCTGAAGCGCCCAGGGCTTTTATCCCTGTCACGATGCATCCCCCTTCCGCATTATAATCATTGACAGAAAGGTAGCAGCTCCTATATACTCTAGTTGAGAATTAGTCTCAATTAGAGTAATGCACACACAAGAACACCAACATAGACATCGACATGGGGCAAGAATGGGTCATTACGACCAGATTGCCCTCATCGGCAACCCCAACGTAGGCAAGAGCGTAATATTCGGCCTCCTCACCGGCAAGTATGTGACCGTCTCCAATTACCCGGGGACAACGGTAGAGGTTTCACACGGCAATATTGCCCTGGACAGTAAGAAATTTCATGTGGTGGATACCCCTGGGGTGAACAGCCTCATCCCCATGAGCGAAGATGAAAAGGTCACAAGGGACATTCTTTTGAAGGAGCGCCAGTCCCTCGTGGTCCAGGTGTCTGATTCAAAAAACCTCAAACGCACTCTCCTTCTCACCCTTCAGATAGCGGAGATGGGGATTCCCATGGTTCTTGATCTCAACATGGAGGACGAGGCAAGAGACCGGGGAATTATTATTAATGTACAAAAACTCAAGGAAATCCTGAATACCGAGGTGGTCACCACTATTGCGCCCCAGAGAAAGGGACTTAAGGAGCTGAGGAATTCTATCCTCAAGCCTTCTTTGCCAAAGGTGCGTATAGAATACCCTCCTGTACTGGAAGAGTATGTTGAGAAAATATCCCTCCTGCTCCCGGAAGCCAACATATCCAAGAGATCTGTGGCGGTCATGATACTTTCTGGCGATGAGAGTCTGAAGGAGTGGTTAACCGCTCATCTGCCGGTAGGAGTGATTAAAGAAATAGAAGCCCTTAGGGATGAATGTCAGTTGAAGACGCATGGCACGTTGAGTGAAATGTTGAACCGGGCGAGGCTTGATCTGGCAGGTGAAATAGCGAAAAAAGTCATAAAATATATTCCACCTGAGGGGGGACAGCTCTTTTATCACATAGGAAGACTCAGTATGCATCCGGGATGGGGAATTCCCATATTGCTCGTAGTGCTATTTGGTCTTTATGAATTTGTGGGGGTTTTTGGTGCCGGGACATTGGTCAATTTTTTCGAAAAAACAATCTTCGGGGAATATATAAATCCCATGGCAACAAAGGTTGTGCAATTGCTGGTTCCTGTGAGTTTCATTCAGGAGATGCTTGTGGGTGAATATGGCCTTGTCACCGTGGCGCTGACCTATGCCATAGCGATAATCCTCCCCATTACCGCCACGTTCTTCATCGCCTTTGCCATACTGGAGGACAGCGGATATCTTCCTCGCCTTGCTATCATGAGCAACAAGGTATTCAGTGTCATGGGACTTAACGGAAAGGCGGTGCTTCCCATGGTGCTGGGCCTGGGCTGCGGGACAATGGCGGTCATGACATCGAGGATACTGGAGGCGAGGAGGGACAGGATCATCATCACTTTTCTCCTGGCCCTTGCCATACCGTGTTCCGCACAACTTGGGGTGATTCTCGGGATGCTCAGTGCCTTGTCCTTTTTTGCGACTGTCATATGGGTGGGATGCATCCTTCTTGTGCTCTTTCTCTCGGGCTATCTTGCGTCGAAGGTGATCAAAGGAGAGCGAACAGACTTTTTCCTGGAGATCCCTCCCATACGACGGCCTGCCATAGCGAACATATTGCTCAAGACAGTGGGGAGAGTGGAATGGTATCTCAAGGAAGCGGTACCCCTGTTTATCCTCGGCACCTTTATCCTTTTCCTTCTCCATAAACTGAACCTGCTGGTAATACTGGAAAAGGCTGCATCTCCTGTGGTGGTGAATCTGCTCGGTCTCCCTGAAAAGACGACGGAGTCGTTCATACTTGGGTTCCTCAGGAGAGATTATGGCGCAGCTGGTCTCTTCACCATGGCAGAAAAGGGATTGCTCACCCCGGTACAGTCCCTCGTGAGTCTCATCACCATAACATTATTTATCCCCTGTCTTGCCAATTTCTTCATGATCATAAAGGAGATGGGGTCGAGGATTGCCATTGCCATGGCTGCCATTGTATTCCCTCTGGCAGTCCTGACAGGAGGAGCGCTGAACTGGATTCTCACTGTGCTTCACGTGAGGCTCTGAGCACACAGCCGGGAAGGGAGAATATGAGTGTTCTGAAAAGGGTGCTTTTTGCCTCTGGTCCTGTGGTGAGAGTCCTCATGGGTGCAGGCGCAATTGCCTTACTTGTCACCGGATTGAGGAAGAAACCTACCAGAAATAAGAATAAGGCGAGGATTCAGAACAGGGAATCCGCCCACCCACTGAACGAACCATAGGTTATCGCTTCACCCTCAGCACTCCCTCGGTCTGTGCGATCTTCTGGATGAGACCCGAAAGTTGCAGCTTGTCCGTCACCGCAAGGTTAAAGACGATATGTGCCTTTTTGTCCTGGGTGGTAGTAGCCTGCATGTGGGAAATATTCACATTCACTGATGATATTAATGCACTCAGGTCTGCAATCATTCCCGCCCTGTCTACGGTTTCCACAAGGAGCCTTGCAAGTGTGGTCGTCTCCTTCTGAGGTTTCCAGTCCACATCAACGATCCTCCCGTCGTCTATGGCAAGGCTTTCAAGGTTCGGGCAATCTTTTCTGTGAATGGTAACTCCCCTCCCTCTCGTGACGAATCCCACAAGGACATCACCGGGTATGGGAAAACAGCACTTGGCGGTATGGTAAAGGATATGGTCAATCCCTTTTATGGTAATGCCCTTCTGCTCTCTCTCCGGCCTGGCCGCTCTCTGTACCACCTCTTCCTGCTCTTTTTCAGGCAGGAGTCTGTTTACCACCTGATGGGGAGATACCTTTCCATAACCCACTGATACGAGAAGGTCATCGAAGGACTGGAGGCTGAAGGCCTTTGCCATTGCCTGCATCTCATCTGCTTTGAGGGCAGAAGGTTTGAGGTGGTGTTTCTTCATCTCCACCTCAAGGAGCTTTATCCCGAGTTCGATGCTTTGTTTCCTTTCCTCGGCCTTTATCCACTGCTTTATCCTTCCCTTTGCTCTCTGCGTGACCACGAATTTAAGCCAGTCCCTGCTCGGCCCATGGGTGGGGGAGGTGATGATCTCAAGGGTATCTCCATTTTTCAGCTGGTATCTCAAGGGGACTATCCTGCCGTTCACCTTTGCGCCAATGCATTTATGGCCCACCTGGGTATGGATGCTATAGGCAAAATCCACTGGGGTTGACCCCACAGGGAGTTCCATTATCTCGCCCTTGGGCGTAAAGACATACACCACCTCGGGTATAACCTCACCCTTCACCGCTTCAAGGAATTCCCTCGCGTCAGGGAGTTCCTTCTGGGACTGTATCAACTCCCGGAGCCATGATATATACCTGCTGTCCTTGTCCCGTACCGCGTCCTTTTCCTTGTACTTCCAGTGGGATGCAATTCCCTCTTCGGCGATATCGTGCATCTCTTCTGTGCGTATCTGGAACTCTACCCTTTCACCCTTTGGCCCGATGACCGAGGTGTGGAGTGATTGGTACATGTTTGATTTGGGCATGGCGATATAATCCTTGAACCTTCCGGGGATGGGCGTCCAGAGGGAGTGTATGAGACCCATGATTGTATAACAACTCGCATTGGTATCGGTGATAATCCTGAGCCCCAGCACATCGTGGACCTGATCAAAAGTGATCCTCTGTCTTTGCATCTTCTGGTATATCCCGTAGTAGTGTTTTACCCTACCTGAAACCCTTCCGTGAATTCCCTCTTCCTTGAGTCTGTCCTCAACGGTCTTTGCAACCTCTTTCAGGTACCCCTCCTGTTCCTCTTTTCTCTTCGCAACCTTTCTTTCCAGTTCCTCAGAGAGCTCCGGCATCAGGACCCTGAAACTGAGGTCTTCAAATTCCAACCTGAGCCATCCTATTCCAAGTCTGTTTGCCAGGGGTGCGTAGATCTCCAGGGTTTCGGTGGCGATCCGTTGTCTCTTGTTTTCGGGAAGGAACTGGAGGGTCCTCATATTATGGAGCCTGTCAGCGAATTTGATGATAATAACCCTTATATCCTCTGACATGGCGAGAAGCATCTTCCTGAAGTTCTCTGCCTGTGCCTCTTCCTTTGTCTTGAATTCGATCTTGCTCAATTTTGTGAGAGAATCCACCAGGAATGCGATCTCCTCGCCGAAGATGTCCTTAATGTCCTTTGGGGTCGTTTCAGTATCTTCGATGGTGTCGTGGAGCAGGCCCGCAGCAACGGTTGCCACATCCACTTTCATGTCAGTGAGGATATCGGCAACCGAGAGGGGATGCCCTATGTAGGGAGTCCCTTCAATCCTCCTCTGACTGCAGTGGGCCTCCCTCGAGAATATATACGCCTTTCTGAGGAGTTCCACATCAGCATCGGGATTATAGGAGAGCACCTTTTTTATGAGGGAATCTACGGTCACCTCTTCTTCTGACATAGCTTTATTATACAACTTTTGTTTTGGCTCCATGCACTTGGATTTAGAACAAAAGATTGGGGGAAACAGTGGGAAGCAAAGTCAGCGCACGGCTGCCATCTTCGCATCGAGTATCAGGGATCCTTTCGGATAAAGGGCGACAGGGTTTAAGTCAATTTCTTTGACCAGCCCGGTTGCCATGATTTCGGAGACCGAAATAATTATGTGTAGCAATGAGCCGGTATCCACAGGAGGTTTTCCCCGGTACCCTTCAAGGAGTCTGTGTCCTTTTGTCTGCTGAATAAGCCAGAACGCGTCTCCAGACGTAAGGGGCGCGAGGCCGAAGGCAACATCCCTGAAGAGTTCCACAAACACCCCTCCCAGACCGAACATCACCACAGGACCGAACTGGTTGTCAATTACCCCACCCACTATGACTTCCACTCCCTGAGGAGCCATTTCTTCCACAAGGACCCCTTCTGCAGCCTCGATCAGCATAAGCTCATGAATCGCGCGGGCTAGTTCATCTCTGTCCTTAATCCCGGTCTTCACCCCTCCCACATCGCTTTTCGAAGTGACCTTTGATGAAGAGACCTTTGCCACAAGGGGAAAGCTCAGATCGGTCAGGGGCAGGATGACCTCTCCTCTGGCAATAAATCTCCCTCTTGGGACAGCGAGGCCCATCTCTTTGAAAACTCCTTTTGCTTCATGTTCGAGGAGTGTAGCTCTCCCTTTGTTCCTGCTCACGAAGTTATCGAGGAATTTGAGAAAGGGACTCTCAGAGTCTATGGAGGGGGACGGGTTTTGATCATTCATTGGCATAACTGTCTAAAGTATACCTGATTTTTCTCACATAGGAAGGGGAATTCTGAAAGACAGAAATATGTTACCATTCTGGTGCGAATGAGTTGCCTCACATGAGGGGCCATCAGAAAAAATAGAGGGGAAAGACGGGGAGGAAAGAACTGAAGATGAGGGAGTTTGGGATATCATGACAACAGCATTTCTCTATTCAGATGACTTCCACCGATTCGACTATGGCCCCTCCCATCCCCTCAAAACATTAAGGCTGAAACTCACCTATGAACTCATTAAGGCGTACGGCCTCCTCTCTATTCCACACACAAGGCTCATTGAGGCGGTGATGGCGAATGAGGATGATTTGGTAACCTTTCACGAAAGGGAATACATCGAAATACTGAAGTCCGCAAACAGCGGAATCAGGGTTGCGGGCGCAGGGTTTTACGGTCTTGGTTCAGGCGATAACCCTGTGTTTAGGGGACTCTTTGACTGGTCGCGGCTTGTGACAGGAGCATCTTTGCAGGCAGCGGAACTGGTGGACTGCGGCGAAGTGGAAATAGCCTTTAACATATCAGGGGGACTTCACCATGCCATGGCCTCAAGGGCTTCCGGATTCTGTTATCTCAATGATCCGGTTATCGCCATTATGTCGCTTCTGAAAAAAGGGAGGAAAGTGGCCTATATTGATATTGATGCCCACCATGGAGATGGGGTGCAGGAGGCCTTTTATTCGAGCAATAAAGTGCTCACCATCTCACTGCACGAAACAGGGAGAGCGCTCTTCCCCGGAACCGGGTTTGAGTACGAGACAGGTCAGGGAGAAGGACGAGGGTATTCTGTGAATGTTCCCCTGCCTCCTTCTGCTGATGACGAACTATTTGTGTACGCGTTTAACGAGATTGTTCCCCCTCTTGTTGAGAAATTCAGACCGGATATTGTGGTGAGTCAGCTCGGCGTGGATTCGTTTTCCACAGACCCCCTCACTCACCTCAGCTACTCTTATAAAGGCTTTTATGAAGTGGTGAAGAAGATTAAGGAGATTTCTCCAAAGTGGGTTGCTCTGGGCGGTGGTGGATACGATGTGGCCAATGTTGCGAAGGCATGGACACTGGCCTGGGGAATCATGAATGGGGTGGATGTTCCTGATGAGATTCCCTTCGATTTCCTTGTACACTATCCAATGGAAGGGTTTCAAAGCGGTAGATTAAGAGATAAGAATTACAGCCAACGTGGGGAAGCAAAGGAGGCGATGAGGGAAGAGGTGGAAAGGGTAATCGGTTATCTCAGGAGCAGGGTGCTCTAGCGTGAATCTTGCTTCTGAACCTGTTCTTCTCTATAAATCATTTTCTCTTTTTGCGATGCCCCTGTGGAAGCAAGATTGGAGATAAGATAAAATACGCCGGCGAGTATACCGACGAGAACGACCACAGAAAAGAACAGCTTGGGTCTTGTGAAGAGCAGGAAAATAAAGAGGAGCCCCAATGCGCCGGCAATATAAGGATTTTCACGAAAATACGTAACGATATCGTTAATGATCGCCGCGAAATCCATAAACCATTATACCATAAGGAAAGGGCATGCCGGCATTCGTGCTCACATTCACTCCGACGCTTCTATCGTTTGCTTTCATGTCTGCCTCTGTTTCCCATAGGGCGATGGACGTCGCCTTGTCTGTATTGGGAACTATTAGTAATATTCCCCGTTTAACCCTTATAAGATCCGTCTCTTTCCGCTTGGATGGTCTTACTTCAGCCCCACGCGGAAGCGGTAATTCTGGTATCGGAAGATGACGCCGTCGGGAATTATCTCCTCCAGCTTTAGCCCCGGTGAAAGCTCCTGGCCTTCTCTCATCACCTGGCCATTCACCTTTACCATTCCCGAAGCAGGGTCTCCGGTATGAATGTGGGCGGTTATGGAGAAGGCGGGCAGGTTCTGCTGGATGGACGAGGGAAGCTCATGTAAATTGTATACCATGTTTCCACCCGCATTGGTGCTATTTCCAGAGGACGTTGTCTCCGGAGAAGGAGGCATAATTACGGGGGCCTGCTGTGGGAGGGATGGAGAAGTGGCACGGGTCTCCTGCGCCTCGGGAGCAGGGGCACTCGTGCGTGGAATCTGTTTTTGCTCAGCAGTGTTAGTCTGCACAGGACGGTTTTCACGCTCGCTCATTCTCCTGTCAGTGGCTGCCTTTCCCGTAGGGCCTGCCTCGGCAGGCAAGCGTTTTTCTTGATGATTCCCTTTTTCTGAAATGGTGGTCTTTTCGGGGAGAGGATTTTGTGTGGTGGAATATGCGGTAATATTTGGCTTTGTTGCCTGCCTGGGTGTTAGCCACCAAAGGAATATTCCTGCGTTCAGAACCAATGCAGCGAGGAGCAGATAAGGCCACAAATGGCGTCTTCCTTGCTCCTGCACCCGGGTATCCTGAACTGCCAGGAGTTCTGGTACTCTGCCCCGCTTGCGCTCTTCTTCAGATTTTTTTAGGGCATCTAGTATATATGACACAGGTTATTGTCCTTTCTTTTTGTCATACAGTAGAGGTTCTCCGCTGGCGGTGAAGGTATTCAAATGGATTATGGTCTGGGGCCCCACGATACCGTCCGGCACCAGACCCTCGGAGAGCTGGAATTTTTTCAACTGTGCAATGAGATCGCCCTCATACAGGAGATTCTTCCTCGGTTGATCGGTTCTCCCTTGGATGAGCGCCAACTGCTTATTCAGCCACAACACCATATTTCCTTTTTGCCCTGGCCGAAGGGGGGATCGAAAATCAGGGGGCGTGCGCCAAAGCAGCGTGTAATCTCCAAGCCACTTTTTTTCAACCTCTCGGACCTCTACTGTTCTTGCCTCGGTTCCCACCACAAAGGTGGCTGTCTGGCCGTGAAGGGCTGAGAGTGCGGCATAAAACTGCCTTCCCCTGTCATCAAAGAGCGTCAACACTGCAGGACGATTTAGGTTGAGGAGGTTATTAAGATTGCCCTGTGCAGTAAGACAGCGCAACCCGTGGGTCTGGACCTGTCTGCAGGGATCACCAGAGTCTTTTTCGTCATAAGGAAGGTTCCACTGCTTGAAGAGTGTCTGGTAAGCCATCCCTTTGCTCAGGTGAATCGACAGGCTGTCGGGCCAAGTCAATGTGTCTGGCCCTTGAGATTCCGGTCCGGTCATTACGGGTTTTACTGATTTGGACAGCGCTGTCTCTACAGGCTGGGTCTTGTGATTAAAAAAGCTTGCTGCCAGTGCTGCAGAGGCCAGCAGCAAAAGTCCGGCCATAACCCATCTCATTTTTTTGAATAACCCATCCTGAATCGTTGTTTTCCCCAATACTTCCTGGGCGGCTTTGGTGAGTGTGCGAATATCAACATGGTCCTGACCCTGCACATAGGCGCCGAGAAGTGCCCGGTCGCACAGAAGATTGATTAAGCGTGGAACCCCACCGCTCAGACGGAAGAGCTTTTCAATAGTGGCAGGAGGAAATAATTGGCTGCGTGTTCCTGCAACTCCGAGCCGGTGACTCACGTACGCTGCCACCTCCTTTTTTGAGAGGGACTCCAGGTGGTAGCGAGCAGTAATGCGCTGGGCCAGCTGACGCAGTTCAGGCCGTAAAAGCATCTCTTTGAGTTCAGGCTGTCCCAGCAGGATAATCTGAAGAAGTTTATGTTCATTTGTTTCCAGATTGGTCAATAAACGGAGTTGCTCCAGCACATCGGCGCTCAGATTCTGTGACTCTTCGATGATGAGAACCGTTTTACGGCCCCTTGCATGGGCATCAAGCAAATATGCATTAATGCGGTCCACAAAGACCTTTATACTGGTGTTCCCTTCAGGATATTGGATCTCCAGTTCGTCGCACAATACGGCCAACAATTCTTCAACACTCAATTTTGGGTTAAGAATAAAGGCAATGTCTGATTTCTCGGGAACCTGTTCCAGCAGGCAGCGACAGACCGTTGTCTTCCCTGTTCCCACCTCGCCGGTAAGGAGGACAAAACCGCCATCACTTTGTATACCGTATACAAGATGGGCCAGCGCCTCCCGATGTTTATCACTCATATAAAGGTAGCGAGGGTCCGGGGCAATGGAAAAGGGGAGTTCCTTTAGACCAAAGTATTCTTTGTACATTGATAAAATCCTTTTTTTGGACCTCTTAGAATAGTAATACAACAATAAGGCAAAAAACAATGACGCACCCCAACTTATTACAAAGGGTATAATGAAGTAGAGAGTTCATATGGTAAATGAAAAGAGGATAAGGCCCATTAGGCCCGGCTCTGGCCATTCGGGTCCGGTGGTGTACTGGATGAGCCGTGACCAGAGGGTTAAGGATAACTGGGCGCTTCTCTTTGCGCAGGATATTTCCTTCGCGCATCGAATGCCGCTGGTTGTAGTATTTTGCCTGGTGCCCAGTTTCCTCAATGCAACGATAAGACAGTACGCCTTTATGATGAAAGGCCTGGAGGAACTGGAGAGTGACCTAAAGAAAAAGAACATTCCTTTCTATCTTCTCACAGGATTTCCTGAACAAGAAGTTCCTGCATTTATAGAGGAATACGGGGTTGGCACCCTTGTTACGGATTTTGACCCCTTGAGGATTAAAAAGCAGTGGAAGGACTCTGTCGCCAAGAGGATAGCTATACCTTTTTATGAAGTGGATGCGCACAATATTGTGCCGTGCTGGGTAGTATCCCCAAAGCAGGAATACGGGGCATATACCTTCAGGCCGAAAATACGGAAGTGGTTGCGAAATTTCCTGGAGGATTTTCCCGTGCTGAAGAAACATCCGGTTCTGTGGAGACGCCAGGTCCCGTATATTGACTGGGCCAAAGTCAGGCGGGCTCTTGCGGTGGAGAGAACGGTTGAGGAGGTTGACTGGATCATGCCCGGCGAGAAATGGGGGCAGAAGGCGCTGAAGAATTTTGTAAACAGAAGGCTGCCCCTGTATGGAGAGCAAAGGAACGACCCCGTACAACAGGGACAGTCTCACCTCTCACCTTATCTGCACTTCGGGCAGGTCTCTGCGCAGCGTGTTGCCCTTGAAGTTTTGAAAAGCGATGCACGAAGAGGGGCAAAGGAGGCGTTTCTGGAGGAACTCATTGTGAGGCGTGAGCTTGCAGACAATTTCTGTTTTTACAATCCTCTCTATGACCATTTTGAAGGTTTTCCTCAATGGGCGAAGAAGACCCTCAACGAACACAGGAACGACATCCGTAGCTATTTCTATCCTCCCGAAGTGCTGGAACGGGGAGGAACCCATGATGATCTCTGGAACGCGGCTCAAAGGGAGATGGTGATACGCGGGAAGATGCACGGCTATATGAGGATGTACTGGGCAAAGAAGATACTGGAGTGGACAGAGTCCCCGGAAAGGGCAATGAAAATCGCTCTTTATCTTAATGACCGGTACGAGCTTGACGGAAGAGATCCCAATGGCTATGCAGGGATATCATGGAGTATAGGCGGCGTTCACGACAGGGCATGGAACGAACGTGAGATTTTTGGGAAGGTGAGATATATGAGCTACAATGGGTGTAGATCCAAGTTTGACATCAAGGCATATATTGCATATGCTGACGCACTCTGACATGCTGCTGATCACGAAACCGAGCCTTGTCCATCTCTCTTACACGTGATTCCTTAGCATCAGTTCCGCAGGATGGGGGTTCAGATAATACTGCCTTTTAAGATAAGGCTCGTCATATTCTCTCACATAATGCCTGAGGAGCACTATGGGGACGATAAGGGGTATGAGACCTTTGTGAAAGTCACCGATAACCT
>Ga0335084_10007047_pt1 | contig 11191 bp, 10 predicted proteins | sample Lox_Sample_44_FD_206721 | JGI IMG/M metagenome (GOLD analysis project Ga0335084, IMG submission 206721) | Soil microbial communities from Loxahatchee National Wildlife Refuge, Florida, United States - Lox_Sample_4.4 | ecosystem: Environmental > Terrestrial > Soil > Wetlands | place: USA...
AGGCCGGAGCCGGCCGGGAAGGAGATGCCGACGGGGAAGCGGGTGTGCGAGTCGCCGCCGGTGCCGACGGTGTCGGGGAGGAGGAGCCGGTTGAGCCAGGAGTGGACGACGCCGTCGCCCGGCCGGAGCGCCACGCCGCCGCGGGCCTGCACGAAGGGCGGGAGCGAGTGGTGCATCTTCACGTCCGCCGCCTTCGGATACGCGGCCGTGTGGCAGAACGACTGCATGAACATCGGGGCCTGGAACCTGAGGCAGGCGAGCTCCTTCAGCTCGTCCGCCGTCATCGGGCCGGTGGTGTCCTGCGAGCCGACCGTGGTCATCCTCGGCTCGTAGTAGCCGCCGGGGAGGACGCCGGGGAGGCCGCAGGCCCTGCCGACCATCTTCTGGGCGAGCGTGTAGCCCTGGTTCGCCTTCGGCTGCGGGTTCACGACCTTCGCGAAGAGGTCCCTGGGCCCCTTCTTCGTGACCTTCTGCGCCCTCTCGGTGAGGGCCCGCCCGATGGTGAGCGGGATGCGGCCGCCGGCACGGAACTCGTCGGGGAGCGTGTTGGGCGCGAGCTTGAAGGTGGAGAGGACCTCGCCGCCCTCGCTCCGGATCTCCCCCTTCACCGTGTCCACCACCACCACGTCGCCCATCCTGAGCTTCGAGACGTCGGCCTTGACGGGCAGGGCGCCCGAGTCCTGGGCGGTGGCGAAGAAGATGGGCGCGATCACGCCGCCGATGACGACGCCGCCGCGCTTCTTGTTCGGGACGTACGGGATGTCGTCGCCGATGGCCCACTGCACGCTGTTGCACGCCGACTTCCGCGAGGACCCGGTGCCCACCACGTCGCCCACGAACGCGACCTGGAAGCCCTGGGCGCGGTACTCCGCGATCTTGGCGAGGCCGCCCGGGAAGCGCGTCTTCCCCATCGCCAGCGCGTGGAGCGGGATGTCCGGCCGGGTCGCCGCGTCGCCGGCGGGCGAGAAGTCGTCGGTGTTGATCTCGCCGTCCACGCGGAAGACCTTCACCCGGATCTCGGCGGGCACGCCCGGCTTCGACGTGAACCAGGTCGCCTCCGCCCAGGCCTCGAGCACCTTCCGCGCGGCGGCGTTCTTGGCCCTGGCGAGCGCGGCGACGTCGTCGAAGGCGTCGTAGACGTAGGTGAGGCCGGCGAGCGCGGCCGCGGCGTCGTCGGCGAGCGCCTTCGCCTTCAGCGCCGCGACGAGCGGCGGCACGTTGTAGCCGCCGCCCATGGTGCCGAGGAGCTGGATCGCCTTCTTCCTGTCGATGAGCGGGCTCTTCGCCTTGCCCTTCACCACGTCGGCGAGGAAGGCCGCCTTCACCTCGGCGGCGGGGTCCACGCCGGGCGAGACGCGGTTCGCGAGGAGGTCGAGGAGGAACTCCTCCTTCCCCTTGGGCGGCTTCTGGAGCAGCTTGCAGACGTCGCGGGTCTGCTCCGGGTCGAGCGGCTTCGGGGGGATGCCGAGCGCCTTCCGCTCCTCGACGGACTTCGAATAAGCCTCGATCACGGGTTCTCTCCTCGAGAGGGTTCTGACTGCGGGTTCCAGAGCGTGCGGCGCCCCGGCGGCGCGCGGGCCGCGGGCGAGGGCTGGGGCGCCGGGAAGCGCCTCGTCATAGCACGAACGAGCCGGGGTGTCAGCGCGGCCTACCCCGGAAACCCCCAGGAGAACGGGCATTTACGGGACCTCACCGGTCCATTTTGCGAGCCGGCTGGCCTGACGTCCGCCCGGCAGCCTTCGGTGACCGGGCTTCGACGGGGTCAGGAGATCCCGCCACGCTCGTCGGTTGGTCCCCGAAGAACCGGGCGCGATCCCCAGCGCGGCCAGAAACCAGGAGTGAGGGTCGGACATCACTACGCGCGCTCCATCGAGCACCTCGCACCGCTCCACGGCGCGAGGAGGATCGTCGGGCGGGTCGATCGCCCCGCCGGGGAGAAGCCAAATGCGCGCAGTGTCGTTCGGAGGACGTGTCCCGTCGCTCGCCGGAATCCTGGGTGTCGCCGTACTCCTGGTGTCGGGCTGTGGCGGCTCGGAGGCGGACGTCGCCTCGGACTCCGCCGCCGCCACCGCCGCGCGCTCCTTCAGCTGCACGCAGACGACCTCGAGCCGCGGCACCTACCGGCAGGCGGTGAGCGGGACGCTCGACGCGTCCAACCTGCCGCACGACGTGAGGGTCACCCGGGTTCAGACCGGTGTGGTGGAGGTCACGTCGGCCAACCCCACCGCCACCCCGAGCTACGACGGCGGCTACTGGAAGCAGACCTACGGCATCGACGCCTGGTTCCTCGGAACCCTGGCCACCGGTTACCCCACCAAGTACTACTACTTCCTCCTGCCGCCGGCTCCCGGCGCCACCTTCACCGCGCTCCTCAAGACCGACTTCGGGCTGAACGGGTCCCAGGGCAACTGGCAGCACTGGATGGCCTGCACGGCGCAGTGAGCGCGGCTCACCGGTCGTCCTCGTCGTCCTCCAGCATCCGGTACTTCGGCCCCTCCGGATCGTCGTACTGGCCACTCCTCGCCGACCAGACGAAGAAGAGCCAGGCGCCGGCGCCGAGCGCGAGGGAGAGGACGACGAGGAAGCCGATGGTCCACATGGTCTACGCCGCCCGCGGCTGGCGAGGCGGCCCCCTCTCCCCGGCTCTCTCTCCCGCATCGCGGGGGAGAGGGAGCGATCCACGTGGCGCCAGCGCACCCCGGATCCTGAGGGAGTTCCCCACCACGAACAGCGACGAGGCCGCCATCGCGGCCGCCGCGACGACGGGGTGCAGCACGCCCGCCATCGCCAGCGGGATCGCGACGGCGTTGTAGAAGAAGGCCCAGAAGAGGTTCTGCCGGATGACGGCGGTGGCGCGGCGCCCGAGCCGGACCAGGTCCGGCAGGAGCGAGAGGTCGTCGCGCACCAGCACCGCGTCGGCGCTCTCCATCGAGACGTCGGCGCCCCGCGCCATCGCCACCCCCACGTCCGCCTGCGCCAGCACCGGCGCGTCGTTCACGCCGTCGCCGGCGAAGAGGACGCGCCGGCCGGCGCGCTGCATCGCCTCGACGAGCGCACGCTTCGCCTGCGGCCGCACGGAACACTCGACCCGCCCGATGCGGGTGGCGGCGGCCACCGGGGCGGCGGGCGCGGCGTCGTCGCCCGTGACCAGGGCGGGGACGAGGCCGAGCGCGCGCAGCGCCTCGACCGCGGCCGGCGCCTCGGGCCGGAGCGCGTCCTCGAAAGCGAGGAGCGCGGTGGCGCGCCCGCCCACGGCGAGCCAGACCACCGTGCGCCCGCCCGCGGCGAGCGCGGCGGCCCGCTCCAGGCCCCGCGGGCCCGCGGGGACGCCCTCGCCCGCGAGGAGGGCTGCGTTCCCGAGGAGCACGGTCGCCTCCCCGATCCGCGCCGCCACGCCGTGCCCGGGGACGGTCCGGAACGCGACCGCGGCCGGCTCGCGCACCTCGGCGCGGGCGCGGGCGGCGTCCACGACGGCGCGCCCGCAGGCGTGCTCCGACCTCCGCTCCACCGCGGCGGCGGCCCCGAGCACCTCGGCCTCGGTCCACGCCGGGTCGAGGACCTCGATCGCGGCGAGCTCCGGGCGCCCCCGCGTCAGGGTCCCGGTCTTGTCGAGCACCGCGTCCGTGAGGGCCGCCGCGCGCTCGAGCACGTCGCCGCTCTTCACCAGCAGGCCGCGCGCCGAGGCGACGCCGGTCGCCACCAGCACCGCGAGCGGGGTGGCGAGGCCGAGCGCGCACGGGCAGGCGATGACCACGGTGGACACGCCGGCCAGCACCGCCCGGGCCGGGGCGTGGCCGAGCACGAGGTGGCCGGTCACCGTCGCCGCCCCGAGCACCAGCACCAGCGGGACGAATGCGCCCACGACGCGGTCGGCGACGGCCTGCACCCGCGGCTTGCGCGCCTGCGCCTCCTCCACCGCCCGCGCGATCCCGGCCAGCACCGTCCCCTCGCCGGTGCGCGTCACCCGCACCACCAGCGCGCCGCCCAGGTTCACGCTCCCGCCGATGACGGCGGCGCCCGGCGCCTTCGCGACCGGCCGCGCCTCCCCGGTGAGGAGCGCCTCGTCCGCCGCGGAGGCGCCCTCCTCCACCTCGCCGTCGGCCGGGACGCGCTCGCCGGGCCGGATCTCCACGCGGTCGCCGGGGCGGAGCGCGGCGACCGGCACCGTGCGCACCGCTCCGCCCGCCTCGACCACGCGCGCGTCCCGGGGCACGAGCGCCGCGAGCCGCGCCAGGGCCTGGGAGGCGGTCCGCTTGGCGCGGGCCTCGATGAAGCGACCGAGGAGGACGAGGGTGACGATCATCGCCGCGGTGTCGAAGTACACCTCCGCGCCGCGGAGCATCTGCACCACGCTGAAGCCGAACGCCGCGCCGGCGCCCAGCACCACCAGCGCGTCCATGCTGGCGCGCCCGTGGCGCAGCCCGCCCCAGGCCGCGCGCCAGAACGGCCCACCCGCATAGGCGAGCACCGGCAGCGTGAGCCCGAGGGCGACCCACTCCATGAGCTGCCGCGTCCCGGCGTCGATGCCCTGGAAGTACCCGGCGTAGAGCGCGGTGGCGTAGATCATGAGCTGCGAGGAGAGGAACGCCGCGGTCCCGAAGCGGACCAGCAGGTCGGTGACCTCGGCGTCGCGGGCGCGCGCCGCGGCGGTCTCCTCCCAGGGCCGCGGGGCGTAGCCGAGCGTCGCCACCCGGCCGAGGACCGCCTCGAGCGTCACGCGCCCGGGGTCGAACCGGACGCGCGCGCGGTGCGTCGCGTAGTTCACCCGCGCCGAGACGACGCCCGGCGTCCGCTGCAGGACGCGCTCGTTCAGCCACACGCACGAGGCGCAGCGGATCCCGTCGATGACCAGGTCGAGCTCGGCGAGCGGCCCGTCCCGGCGGACCCGATCGCGGAACGCGGACGCGTCCACCGTCGCGCCCGGCACCGCCGCGGTACCGGCGGACCCCCAGCGCCGCTCGGCGTAGAACCGGTCCAGCCCCTCGTCGTGAACGAGCCGCCACGCGCCGAGGCAGCCGCCGCAGCAGAAGACGCGCCCGGCGCCTCCTGCCGTCTCGCGCACCGCCTCGCGCTCCGGGAAGGGGAGCAGGCAGTGGTCACAGACCGGCATGGAACCCGAGCCCGCGCGCCACGAAGAGCACGCCCATGGCGACGACGAGCACGCCCGCGGCGCGCGAGAGCGCCACGCGCACCGCCGGCGGAATGGAGCGGTGCCCGAGCGCAGGGGCCGCGCCCCCCCGCGAGACATCCACGCCCAGGATCGCACCGGCGCCACCCGCGACCAGGAGCGCCGGGAGCGTGCCCAGGCCGAAGGCGAACGCCACCGCGAAGCCCGGCGCCACGCCGCCCGTGCCCGCGGCGGCGAGGAAGGCCTGGAGCGAGAGGCCGCAGGGGAGGAACCCGAAGGCGAGGCCGAGCGGGTAGAGCCGGCCCGCGCCGCCGCCGGCGAGCAGCGTCCGGACCAGGGCGACGAAGCGCGCCGAGGCGTGCGCCTCGAGCGCCGCGAGGCCGCGGGACACGCCCGCGGTCCCGAGCCCGAGCACGATCATCAGCCCGCCCGCCACGATCGCGACCGCGCTCGCGATCCCGGCGAGCCCCCCGGCCACGTCGAGGAACCGGCCGGTGGCGCCCATGGTCGCGCCCACCAGCGCGTAGGTGGTGATCCGCCCCGCGTGGTAGACGAGCTGCCCCGCGAACGCGCGGCGCGTGCCGAGCGGCCCGGCGGCCAGGGCGAACGAGGCGACGAGGGGCCCGCACATGCCCAGGCAGTGGCCGAGGCTGCCGAGGAGCCCCATGCCGAACGCCATGGCGACCGCCGCGGTCATTCCGGCACACGCAGCGCGAAGGCGACCGACGCGGGCGGCACGCCTCGGCGGCGCACGGTGACCTCCGCCGTCCAGTCCCGCCGGCCGCTGGGGCATCGCACCAGGACGGCCTGGCCGGCGTAGGCGCCCCCGCCCGCCGGCGCGAGCGGGACCCGGTTCTCGCCCATGTACATCCCCGCCATCGCGAACGCGACGGAGACGTCCGCCGCCTCGACGGGCTGGCCGCGCTCGAGGAGCGCCGCGGTCACACGGAGCTGCGCCATCGTCCGCGCCGGCCGGGGATCCAGGCTCAGCGTCACGGAGTAGGGCCCGGCCGGCGCGGTGCAGGAGGCCGTGGCGAGGTCGCACCGCCCCGGCGCGTCCCCGTGCGCCGCCGCCGGGCGCGCCGAGGCCGGCGCGGCGCCGGAGCCGGAACCGGCAGCCGAGGCACGGTGCTCCGCGTCCCAGCGGAGCCCCGCCTCGTACGGATCGGCGACGACCGTCTCCTCGCGGAGCGCGAGGCCGACGTAGACGGTCCCCGCGATGATCGCGACGACGGCGAGGGCGACCGTCCAGAGCAGGACCTTCACCGGGTCTCCGGCGAGACGAGGGTGATCGGCTGCGAGACCCGCAGCGGCGGCAGGCCGGGCCGCTCCGCCACCGCGGCGACGGTCGCCACGGCGCCTCCGGCCGGCAGCCCGCGGATGGCGGCCAGGGCGCGGAGGGCGCGGTGCTCGCGCGGCGCGAGCGTCACCTGCGACGGCTGGAGCGCCGCGGAGAGGCCCGGACCCTCGAGCGTGAGCCGCACCGCGAGCGGCGCGTCGCTCCGGTTCTCGAGCGCCAGCTGGAGGGCCTCGAGCGTCCGGCCGCCGCCCGCCGCGCGCGGCGCGAAGTCCGCCGACGAGGCGGCGACGAGGTCGAGCGGCGTGCGTGCGGCGGCGGCCGCGGCCGCCGCGGTGGCGCCGAGCGAGAGCGCCGTGGCGGCGGCCAGCGCGACGGTGGCAGGGCGCACCAGGCGCCGCCTCGCGCCGGGTTCCCCGAAGAAATAGGCCACCAGCCGCGGCGGACGCCGCAGCCGCGCCATGATGGGCGCGCACGCGTCCACGCACTCGGCGCAGGCGATGCACTCCATCTGCAGCCCGCCCCGGATGTCGATGCCGGTCGGGCAGACGCGGACGCAGGCGCCGCAGTCCACGCAGTCGGGCGCGCGCGCGGCGTCGTAGGCGACGGCGAGCGTCCAGCGGTCGAAGAGGACGCCCTGCAGCCTGGCGTACGGGCAGGCGGTGGCGCAGAACCGGCCGCGGAGGAAGGCGAGATCGAGGAACAGCGCCGCGCCCAGCCCGGCCCAGGCGCCCGCCAGCGACGGCCCGAGCCGCCCGGCGGCGAGGCGCGCGACGAACGCCGCGGGAGGCACGAAGTACCAGAGCGTGGCGGCCGAGAAGGCCGCCGCCACGGCGGCGCAGATCGCCAGGCCGAGGGGACGGCGCCAGCGCTTCCACTCTCCGGTTCGCCCAGCGGAGCGGGGTGCCGCCGCGAGCGGCGTCAGATCGGCGAGAAGGGTCTGCGGGCACGACCAGCCGCACCAGACGCGCCCGAAGGCCAGGGTGACGAGGAGGAACAGGAACGCGGCGGCCAGCGTGGCGGGGAGCAGGACGATCAGCTCGCTGGTCGCGACCCGGCCACCGAAGCAGTGGAGCGTGGCGCTGGGCACGTCGAAGCGGAGCGCGCTCTCGCCGCCCACCGACGCGAAGGGGAGCGCCAGGAACAGGGCCGCCTGGGCGCCCCCGAGCATCCTCCGCCAGCTACCGATTCGGCGAATCGTCATCCTCGAGCATCTTGTACTTCGGCTGCTCCACCTGCTGCCGGCGCTGGCGCCGGAAGTAGAACACCCAGATGCCGGCGAGCGCCGCGCAGAGCGTGAGCCCGAACAGGAAGTAGGCCAGCCCCGGGCCGCTGGTGAGGTCCGCTCCCATCGCCGGATCCGGTCTAGCGGCCCTTCCGGCCGCGCGCCACCCCGAACAGTATCGCGGCGGCCGCGGCGGCGGCGAGCGCGGTGAAGAGGACGGTGGCGAAGACGTTCACGCCCGCCGCAGCCTGGCCGGTCCCCTGCGCCAGCTCGCCCTCCTGCGACCAGCCGCCGAGCCCCGGCGTGAAGGCCCAGAGGTAGTAGACGCCCCAGGCGATGAGTCCCCAGAACAGCAGCGCCCAGCCGGTGGGGATCTTCGTCGCGGTCTCCTTCGACTCGAACGCCTGGAGATCGTCTTCCATGTATCTCGACTCCGAGCCACCCGGGGCGGCGCCGTGCTCGGGACGAACGGGAGCTTCCACGTTCACGTTGGCCATGGCGCCCTCACTGGTGCTTCTCGACCGGCTGCCCGTGCTCGCCCGCCTCGGTCTTCGGCGTCTCCTTCGCCTCGTGCGCCTTCTGCGCCCGCAGGTAGGAGATCACGTCCCAGATGTCGTCGTCGGTGAGCTGGCCCGCGAAGGCGGCCATGCCTCCGTCGGGCATCCCCGCGCGGCCGAGGCGGCCCTTGGCGTCGCTGCCGCCGGCGATGATCGCGAAGTAGGCGCCGTCCGTTCCGTCGCCCGGCTGGCCCAGGAACACCTCGTCGACGAGGCTCGGGAACGTGCCCTCCTGCCCGCGCGCGTCGTCGCCGTGGCAGGCGCTGCACTGGTCCACGTAGAGCTTCTGGCCGCGCGCCACCGCCGCGGGGTCGTCGCCGTGCGGGTTGGCCGTCGCCAGGTCGAGCTTGGCCAGGTCGATCTTGGGCTTCGGCACCGCCGAGCCGAGCGAGACGACGTACGCGACGAGCGCGTCCATCTCGGTCTTCCCGGCCAGCGCCGCGGTCTCGGCCGCGATCTGCGCGTCGGTGTAGGGCGTCCCGACCCGCATCAGCGCGCGCATGTGCGAGGCGGTCTCGGCCGGGTCGAGCTTCGCCTGCTCGAGGAAGGCGTAGCGGGGCATGTTCGACCTCGGGAACACCTCCTGCGGATTGCGCAGGTGGCGCTTCTGCCAGGCCTCCGAGGGCTTGAGCCAGCTCTCGCGCGCCAGGTCGGGGCCGGTCCGCTTCGAGCCCCACAGGAAGGGACGGTCGTAGGCGAACTCTCCGGCCTTGGAGTACTCGCCGTAGCGCGCCACCTCGCTCGCCAGCGGCCGGACGGTCTGGGTGTGGCACCCCACGCAGCCCTCGCGCTGGTAGAGGTCGCGCCCGGCGAGCTGCAGCGCCGAGAACGGCTTCAGCGCGTCGAGCCGGGGGTGCATCTCGGGGCGGAGCATCGGATATGCCATCGTCACGATGGAGCCGACGAGGATGACGACCGTCGCCATCACCGCGAAGGCGACGGGCTTCCCGTAGATCTTGCCAGCCATGTCGTCTCCCCTCCCCTACGCGGTGGCGGCCGCCGGCGCGGCCGGGGCCCGCTGCGCCTCGAGCGCGCGGCCCTTCTGGATGGTCCTGAGGACGTTGTAGACGAAGAAGAGCATCCCGACGGTGAAGACGATCCCGGCGAGCGTGCGCGTGTGCCAGTACGGGTAGTTCCGCACCAGCCCCTCCAGGAAGGAGTACTTCAGCTTCCCGTTCTCCATCACCTTCCACATGGCGCCCTGCTGGATGCCCGTGATCCACATGGTGATCGAGAAGAGGAGCTGCCCGACCAGCGCGAACCAGAAGTGCAGGTTGGCGAGCCGCTCGGAGTGGATCTCGATCCCGTAGATCCTGGGGATGACGTAGTAGATGGACGCCGTCACCGTGAGCGTCACCCAGCCCATGGTGCCCATGTGCACGTGGCCGGGGACCCAGTCGGTGAAGTGGATGAGCTGCGACACCACGCGGAGCGCCTGCGTCGGGCCCTGCACCGTCTGCAGGCCGTAGAAGGTGATGCCCAGCACGAAGAACTTGGTGAGGTAGCCGGTCTTCATCTTCGACCAGTCCTGGCCGACCGTGTAGTAGCCGTTCACCACCGAGCCCCAGCTCGGCGCGATGAGGAACAGGGTGAACACGATCGCGAGCGTCTGGATCCAGTCGGGCAGCGGCGTGTAGACGAGGTGGTGCGCGCCGGTCCAGAGGTAGGCGAAGACCAGCGACCAGAAGGCCACGATCGACAGGCGGTGGCTGTAGATGGGGAGCCCCGTGGACTTGGGGAGGAAGTAGTAGAACATCGCCAGGATGGGCGTGGTGAAGACGAAGCCCACGGCGTTGTGGCCGTACCACCACTGCACGTTGGCGGAGTTGACGCCGGCGAAGAGGTGGTAGCTCTTCAGGAAGCCCGCCGGGATCGCCAGGTTGTTCACGATGTAGAGCACCGCCACCGCGACCACCGTGGCGAGGACGTACCAGAGCGACACGTACATCTGCTCCTCGCGCCGCTTGATGACCGTCCCGAAGACGTTCACCGCGAACATCACCCAGAGCACCACGATGGCGATGTCGAGCGGCCACTCCAGCTCGGCGTACTCGTTCGACTGCGTGTAGCCCATCGCCAGCGTCACCGCGGCCGCGGCGATGCCCACGTTGAAGAGCCAGAGCTGCACCCGCGCCAGGCGCGGGAAGAGGAGCGGCCGCTTGCAGAGCCGCATCACGATCCAGTAGCTGAGCCCGAAGATCGCGCCGACGCCGAGGCCGAAGGCGAGCCCGTTGGTGTGGACCGGCCGCAGGCGCCCGTAGGTCAGGTAGGGCGCGAAGTTCATGCCGGGCGCCCAGAGCTGCACGGAGATGAGGAGGCCGACGAGGATCCCCACCACTCCCCAGACGATCGCGGAGAGGATGAAGCCCTCGACGGTCCGGTGGTCGTACCGGTAGTCGTTCATCGACGCGGCCCTCCCTCGAGCCGGTGACTCGTTGGCGCGCGAGTATAGGGGCAGAGCCCCGCGGAACGGAAACGGGGACGGGCGTTCGCCCCACGATGGTTCTGCGGCGCAATCGCACAGGCTTGATCGCGCAAACCAGTCGGCGGGCAAGCCATCGTCTTCGCGGAGCGGGCGGCGGCGTCAGGCGTCCGCGCCGCGCCGCGCGATGACGTCGTGGAGCGCGCCGCGCAGCGACGGGCCGTCGAACGGCTTCTCGATCCAGGGGACGCCGCTGTCGAGCAGGTGCCGCGCCTCGGGGGAGGACGCGCCCCCGGTGACGAAGAGCATCCTCCGGGCGAGCTCCGGAGCGGTCCGCAGCAGCTCCGCCCGGACCACCGCGCCACTGGTCCCGGGCATCACCACGTCGCAGACGATCGCGTCGTAGCGCCCGCCCGCGGCGACGCGCTCCAGCGCCTCGCGGCCGCTGGTGGTCACCTCGACCTCGAACTCGGGCGCGAGCAGGCGGCGCACCGTCGCGCCGACGAACGGCTCGTCGTCCACCACCAGGACGCGCGCGCGAGCGGGGGTGCTCGCCGCCACG
>Ga0335084_10007048_pt1 | contig 11190 bp, 9 predicted proteins | sample Lox_Sample_44_FD_206721 | JGI IMG/M metagenome (GOLD analysis project Ga0335084, IMG submission 206721) | Soil microbial communities from Loxahatchee National Wildlife Refuge, Florida, United States - Lox_Sample_4.4 | ecosystem: Environmental > Terrestrial > Soil > Wetlands | place: USA: Florida...
CTCGAGGCCGGCCGGGTACTTATGGGGGACGTAGGCGGCCAGGGCCACCTCGCCCAGCGTCTTGGAGCGGTCGGTCCCGGCCACCGTGAACTTGCCGTCCTTGAACTCGACGTCCCCCTCGCCCGCCTCCAGGAGGTGGGCGGCGATCTTCCGCCCCTTGGCGACGATCTTCTCCATCGCCTGGACGATCGCCGAGCCGCCCACCGCCAGGGAGCGCGAGCCGTAGGTCCCCATGCCGAAGGGGATCTTGTCGGTGTCGCCGTGGGAGATCTCCACCTGCTCGACCGACACCCCGAGGTACTCGGCCGCCAGCTGGGCGAAGGTGGTCTCGTGCCCCTGCCCGTGGCCGTGGGTGCCGGTGAAGATGGTCACCCCGCCGGTCGGGTGGACGCGGACGTTGGCCGACTCGTACAGGCCGGCGCGGGCCCCGAGGGCCCCCACCACCGCCGAAGGGGCGATGCCGCAGGCCTCCACGTAGGTGGAGATCCCGATCCCGCGGAGCCGGCCCCGCTTCCGGGCCTCGGCGCGCCGCTGCTCGAAGCCCGCCCAGCCGGAGGCCTTCAGGGCCTGGTCGAGCGTGCTCTGGTAGTCGCCGCTGTCGTACTGGAGCGCCACCGGCGTCTGGTAGGGGAACTGGTCCGGGCGGATGAAGTTCCGCCGCCGGATCTCGACCCGGTCCATCCCCAGCTCGCGCGCCGCCAGGTCCACGATCCGCTCGAGGAGGAAGGCGGCCTCGGGGCGCCCGGCGCCGCGGTACGCGTCGACCGGGACGGTGTGGGTGAAGACCGCCCGCACCTCGGCGTAGATGGCCGGGGTGCGGTAGCAGCCGGCGAGGAGCGTGGCGTAGAGGTAGGTGGGCACCGCCGGGGCGAAGGTGGAGAGGTAGGCACCCATGTTGGCGACGGTCCGGACCCGCAGGGCGAGGAACGTCCCGTCCTTGTCCAGCGCCAGCTCGGCGTGGGTGAGGTGGTCGCGCCCGTGCGCGTCCGACTGGAAGGCCTCGGAGCGGGTGGCGGTCCACTTCACCGGCCGCCCCAGCTTGCGGGCCGCCCACACCACCAGGAACTCCTCCGGGTAGTGGAAGATCTTGGAGCCGAACCCGCCTCCCACGTCGGGGGCCACCACCCGCAGCTTGTGCTCCGGGATGCCGTAGCTGAAGGCGCCGAGGAGGAGCCGGGTGAGGTGAGGGTTCTGGCTGGTGGTGAAGAGCGTGGTGTCGCCGGTGGCCCGGTCGTGCTCGCCGATGGCCGAGCGGGGCTCGATGGCGTTGGGCACCAGGCGGTTGTTGGCGGTGTCGAAGCTCACCACCTTGTGGGCCCTGGCGAAGGCGGCATCGGTGGCCGCCTCGTCGCCCAGGTGCCAGTCGAAGCAGGTGTTCCCCTTGGCCTGGTCCCAGACCAGCGGGGCGCCGGGGGCGATCGCCTGCCCCACCGAGGCCACCGCGGGCAGGGGCTCGTAGTCGACCTCCACCAGGGCGGCCGCCTCGCGGGCCTGGTCGCGGGTCTCCGCCACGACGATCGCCACCTGGTCGCCCACGTGGCGGACGCGGTCGAGGCAGAGGGCGGCGTGGGGCGGCTCCACCATCGCCGAGCCGTCCTTGCTGTGGATCTGCCAGCCGGTGGGGATGTTCCCGATCTTCTCCTTGGCGAGGTCCCCGCCGGTGAGCACCGCCAGCACGCCCGGCGCCCCCCGGGCGGCGCCGGTCCGGACCGCGGTGATGCGGGCCGAGGCGTGGGGGGAGCGGACGATCTGGCACCAGGCCTGGCCCGGCCGGTTGATGTCATCGGTGTACCGCCCGGCGCCGGTGAGCAGGCGATAGTCCTCCTTGCGCCGGATGGCCGCGCCGATGCCTCCCTGGGCCATGGCTACCTCCCTCCGGCGGCGGCGGCCTGCACGGCCTTGACGATGTTGTGGTAGCCCGTGCAGCGGCAGAGGTTGCCCTCCAGCCAGGCGCGGATCTCCTCCTCGCTCGCCCGCGGGTTGCGGGCCACCAGCTCGGAGGCGCTCATCACCATCCCGGGCGTGCAGAAGCCGCACTGCAGGCCGTGGTGCTCGCGGAAGGCGGCCTGGACCGGGTGCAGGGTGCCGTCGGCCGCCGCCATCCCCTCGATGGTGAGGACCTCCTGGCCGTCGGCCTCCACCGCCAGCATGGTGCAGCTCTTCACCGATCGTCCGTTCACGTGGACCGTGCAGGCGCCGCACTGGCTGGTGTCGCAGCCGACGTGGGTGCCGGTGAGCCCGAGCCGCTCGCGGAGCAACTCGACCAGCAGGGTGCGCGACTCGACCTCGGCCCGGACGCTCTTGCCGTTCAGCCGCAGCGTGATCGATGGCATGGATCGCTCCCAGGGGGCCGGGCGGGGGGCCCGGGGTGCGGGGATCGCAGAAGGCGTTCCTTCCCTTGGTCGCGCGCGCCTCCGGGCGCAACACGACCCCCCACTTGGTGACCGGCGGTGCGGAGGCGGCGCGGCGCGTCGCGCCGGAGGAGGCGCCCCGGAGGAGCGAGCCCCCCGCCGGTCGGGCCGGCAGGGACCCCCTGGGCGGCGGAACGCGAGCGGGGCGGGTGGCCCGGAGCGCATCCCATCATCCCGCCATCGCTCGCCGCAGCAGGGCTGGGGTGATCGGACGCGGTCTAGGCGGCTCCGCCCGCCTCCCGCTCCCACCCGATGGTGTAGACGAAGCGGTCGGAGGCCGGGTCCCACTCGGCGCTCGCCCGACCCCTGGCCCCGCAGTGGGAGGGCACCGACTCGAGCGCGCCGAGCAGCGGCAGCACCGTCGCCTGCCGGCGCAGGGTGGTCGGCACCGCCGAGTGGACGATCCGGACCGAGGCGGGGCCGACGTCGGTCACCACCACCTCGCCGCAGCCGGCGTAGAGGAGCGGCCAGGTCTGGAGGAGGTAGCCGATCAGGGTCGCCGGATCGCGCCCGCCCAGCATCAGGGCGACCTCGTAGGCCGCCCGCGCCAAGGGGGCGCGGACGATCCCCTGGAGTGACGCCGCTCCCCAGGCGCGGAGGACACCGTCTCCCTCCCGCGCGGCCACCGCTCCGCACATCTCGACCAGGAGCTCGACCGGCAGCCAGTCGAGACGGCGCGCTCGCTGGATCCGCGGCATCACCCAGGGCGGCATGAGGCGCCGGACTGCCGCCGCGCGCTTGGCGCCCAGCACGCTCAACCCGTCGGCGAGCGTCCTCAGGTGGGCGGCCCGGACTTCTGGGGTGCGCGGCGGGATCATCGATCCCGCGGGAGTGTACCCGATCCGGGCTGCCGGCCCACGCGCCGGCCGGCGAGGTCCTGTGCCGCGTTCCCGGGTCAGGCGTCCGGCCGCAGGCGCCGCAGGCTCGCGAGCACCAGCGCGGTCGCGAGCAGCGAGACCCCGGCGACGATCGCCAGCGCCACGAAGCGGCGCCGGGCGGTGTCGATGGCCGCCCGGAGGGCGGTGACGTCGTGCCGGACGAACAGCACCCCGACCGGCCGGCGCGACGCGTCGCGGACGGGGAAGGCGCCCCCGGCGAAGAGGCGATTTCCGTCGCTCCAGGTCCCGACCATGAGGCCGGTCTCGGGAACCCGGGCCACGGGCGCCTCGAAGGAGATGATCCGCTCGTCCCACATCGTGCTGTCGACGAGCACCAGCTCCGGGTGCTCCTCCCACCGGTCCTCGGAGCGGACCCGGGCGAGCTCCGCGCGGTCGATCCGCCCCTTCTCCACCAGGAGCCCGAAGTCGTCCCCCGTCTGCCCCTTCATGCGCTCGAGGAAGTGGTCGATCTCCTCGCCCAGCTCCTGGTAGCCGACGATCCGCTGGCCGTCGCGGAACGGGCGCACCACCCGGAGGGCGAACGCGGTGCGCCCGAGCTCCTTGCCCGCGCCGACCGCGTGGCTGACGATCGCCTGGGAGAAGGTCTCGCGGTTCACCACGTCGCCGTGGAGCTCCGGGGCGTGCACCCGCAGGAAGCAGGTCCGCGCCGGCTCCGGATCGAGGAAGTACCAGTGGGTCACGCCGCGCCGCCCGAGCTGCTCGAACGTCGGCCGGGCGAGATCGAGGAGGCGGGCCCGGTCCCGCGCCTGGTAGGCGGCGAGGAGGCCCGGGTCGGCGAGGAGCGGATCGAGCTGGGAGCTGAGGCTCTCGATCTCGCGCTGCTCCAGCTCCGCGTACGCCGCCGCCGCGCGCCGCACCGCGTCCTCCCCGCCGGCCTGGAGCGAGCGCTCCGAGGCGCGCGACAGGAGCGCCGTCGCGCCGGCCGCGATCGCCACCATCACCGACGCCGCCGCCAGCAGGAGCTTCGACCGACCCTTCACGCGCATGCGGGTCCCCCCGAGGCCACCGGCGGGGAGTGTATCACGGCGCGAGACGCGTTCACGGTAAGTGCGGGAAGGCGGCGGCGGATGTGGGTGCGTCTCCCACGGGGGGAGCCCGAGGTCGAGGCGCGGCTAACGGTCGCGCCCGAGCCGCCGCTCGAGCACCTGGCGGACCAGGGCCGCGTCGGCCGCCCCGCCGGTCTCCTTCATGACCGCGCCGAGGAGCACGCCAAGGAGCTTCCGCTCGCCGCTCCGGTAGCGCTCGACCTCGCGCGGCCGGGCGGCCAGCACCCGGTCCACCGCCGCCTCCACCGCCGCCCGGTCCTCGACCTTCTCCAGGCCGAGCGCCTTCATCCGGGCGGCCGGGTCGCCACCGCCGGAGACGAGGTCGGCGAGGAGCGCCTTGGCGGCTGCGGGAGTGAGCCGCCCCGCCTCCACCAGCCCGACGAACCGCCCGAAGCCCTCGCCGGGGAGCGGGAGCACGTCGAGGGGCCGGTCGCCGGCGAGACCGGCGAGGTCGTTGAGGAGCCAGCGGGCCGCCGCCGCCGGTCCCGCGCCGGCCGCGACGGCCGCGTCGAAGTAGGCGGCGGTGGCGCGGTCGGCCGCGAGCAGGCCGGCCTCGTCGGGGGAGAGGCCGAGGGCGGCGTAGGCGGCGTGGCGCGAGGCCAGGTGGGGATCGGCCGCCCGCGCCTCGGCCCGGAAGTCGGCCCGCGTCTTCCGGGGGGCCGCGGCCCGGCTCTCCTCGGGCTTCCTCTCCCTGGGCCGTCGGGCCGCGGGGCGGGCGGCGCTCGTCCTCGCGGCCCAGGTGTCCTTGAGGGTGATGGTGCGGTTCCAGACCGGCGCGCCGGGCCGGGACTCCTCGGGGTCGGCGAAGAAGTAGCCCTGCCGGAGGAACTGGTAGTGGCTCCCGGGCGCGGCCGCCGCCAGGGCGGGCTCGAGCCGGGCGCCCTGGGCGACCGCGAGGGAGTCCGGGTTGAGCGCGTCCAGGAAGCTCTGCTCGGCGTCCGGCTGCTCGACCCGGAAGAGCCGGTCGTAGAGCCGGACCGCGCCCGGGGTCGCGCGCCGCGCGTCCACCCAGTGGATCGTGCCCGGGACCCGCCGGGTGGCGCCGGGGCCGCTGCGCGAGCCGAGATCGCAGGTGGCGCGCAGCCCGGCGACGGCGCCGTCCGGTCCTCGCACCACCTCGTCGCAGCGGATCACGTAGGCGCCCGCCAGGCGCACCTCCCGGCCGGGGGCGAGCCGCTTCCAGTCGTCGGCCGGCTCGAGCGCGAAGTCGTCGCGCTCGATCAGGAGCTGGCCGGAGAACGGGACCTTCCGGCTCCCACCGCGCTCCGGCTCCCCCGGCCACCACGGGAGCTCGAGCTCCTCCTCCCGCCCCTCCGGCCAGTTCACCAGGGTCACCGGCAGCGGCGAGAGCACCGCCAGCGCCCGGGGCGAGCGTCGCTCCAGATCGCCGCGCACGGCGAACTCGAACTTGCCGATGTCCACCACGCTGTTGTTCTTGGCCACCCCGATGAGCTCGGCGAAGTCGCGGAGCGCCTCCGGGGTGACCCCGCGGCGCCGCATCCCGGCGACGGTCGGCATGCGGGGGTCGTCCCAGCCCGAGACCCGCCGCTCCTGCACGAGCTGGAGGAGCTTGCGCTTCGACATCACCGTGTAGCCGAGGGCGAGCCGGGCGAACTCGTACTGGTGGGGCCGGGGATCCCAGGGGCCGAGGTTGTCGAGCACCCAGTCGTACAGCTCGCGGTTCGACTCGAACTCCAGGGTGCAGATGGAGTGGGTCACCCCCTCGAACGCGTCCTCGAGCGGGTGGGCGTAGTCGTACATCGGGTAGATGCACCAGGCGTCGCCGGTCCGGTGGTGGTGCGCGTGCCGGATCCGGTAGAGGAGCGGATCGCGCATGAGGACGTTCTTGTGCCCCATGTCGATGCGGGCCCGGAGCACGGAGGCCCCGTCGGGGAACTCGCCCGCCCGCATCCGCCGGAAGAGGTCGAGGCTCTCGGCGGCGGGCCGGTCCCGGTGCGGGCTGTTCACGCCCGGCCGCTCGAAGGAGCCGCGCTGCTCGCGGATCTGGTCCTGCGTCTGGGTGTCGACGTAGGCCTTCCCCTCGCGGATCAGCCGCTCGGCGCACTGGTACATCCGCTCGAAGAAGTCCGACGCGTAGTAGAGGTGCTTCCCCCAGTCGCCGCCCAGCCAGCGGACGTCGCCCTGGATCGCCTCCACGTACTCGGTCTCCTCGGTGACCGGGTTGGTGTCGTCGAAGCGGAGGTGCGTCCGGCCGCCGTAGGCCCGGGCCAGGCCGAAGTTGAGGAGGATCGACTTGGCGTGGCCGATGTGGAGGAAGCCGTTGGGCTCGGGCGGGAAGCGGGTCACCACCCGGCCGCCGTTGCGCCCGGCGGCGAGGTCGGCCTCGACGATGTCGGCGAGGAAGTTCTGGGGGCGGGGAGCGTCGCTCATCGAGCGATGGTCGTACCCCAGCGGCCGCGGGGCCGCAACTCGCCGGACGGCTGGGGCAGAGGGCGGCGGCGCCGGTCGCCGGGGCCCCGGCGGGACCTCGCGGCGTGGTAGCGTCCCGGCATGCGCTTCGCCTCGCTCGCCCTCGCCGCCCTGGCCACCGGCTGCGCCGGAGGCAGCAACCCCTACCTCCCTGCCAGGCCGCCGGAGGATCTCCGCGCCTCGCTCGTGCGGGTGGCCCCCGCCGCCGGCCTCTCCGCGATCGAGCGCGCGCCGGCGACCCCGGGCCGCATCCGGCTCGAGCCGAACCCCGCCCTGGTGGACGGCGACACCGCCGCGCCGGCCGGCGTGGACCTCGGGGCGGCGGCCGCGGCCTCCCGCGACCGGGGCCTGCGCGACGTGGGGGTCGAGCTCCCCGAGGGCGCGCCGGCGGACCTGCTCCGGATCTGGGTCGACCGGCCGGTCCCGGCCGAGCTCCGGGCGGAGCTGCAGTGGGGGGTGCTCTCCAGCGCCGACGGCGAGCGCTGGTCGCCGGTCGCCGCCCGGGAGCCGGTCCGCTGGGACGGGTTCGAGAACCGGTTCGACCTCGCGATCGAGCGGACCACCGCCCGGTACCTCAAGGCGGTTGCGCACCCGCTCCCAGCCGCGGTGGCCAAGGACCCGGCCGTGGCGGAGCTCCAGGTGACCGAGATCGGGGTCTACCGGGCCGACCGCTGGTGAGGCGGGCGGCTCGCGCGGTCAGGCGAGTCGCGACGAGGGCCGTCGCCGGCAGGTGGCGTCGGTGATGAGGCGACCTCACCCATGAGGCGGCGTCGGCGGTGGGGAAGCGTCGCCGATGGGGAGGGGGCCGCTCGAGCGGTCTCTAGTGGTGGTAGCTCGGGCTGCCGGGGGTCCCGGAGGGCGGGGTGTAGGACGGCGTGTGGGACGGGTTGTCGTGCATCGCGTGGCTCTGCTGGCGCCGCTCCTCCTCCTCGAGCGCGATGAGATAGGCGCCGCCGGAGACCGCCGCCGCGCCCGCCTGGCGGGTGGGCCCGCCCGCCGTCGGGGCGGCCGGGGGCGCTGCGGGGGCCGCGGGCGCCGGCTCGGCAGGCTGGCAGACGCAGCCGGCCGCGTTCCGGATCAGCACCACCGCCCCGAGGCGCATCCCGATCTGCTCGCAGAGGGAGGCGCACTCCGGCCGCGTCTCCGGCCGGAGCTTGACGGCGGGATCCACGGCCGGCATCGTGACGCAGCCGGCGGCGAGCAGGGCGGGGACGGCGAGCGGTGCGAAGCGCATCTCGGATTCCTCCGGGGAAAGTGGAAGACCAGGGTGCCCCAGCCCGCGCCGGGGGTGAAGGCGGCGGAAGGACGCGGCGCGCGGGAGGCGCCGGCCCGCTCGCCGCGGGCCTCAGCCGATCGCCCGGATGGCGTCGTCGAGCCGCAGCAGGGTCTCGTCGCGCCCCAGGATCTGCACCACGTCGTACATGCCCGGGGAGGCGGTCCCACCGGTGAGCGCCACCCGGACCGGCTGGGCGATCTTCCCGAGCCCGAGGTTCCGCCGCTCCGCTTCGCCGGTGAAGACCTTCTCGAGCGGCCCGGTCTCGAGCGAGGGCAGCGCGGCGATCCCGTCCCGGATCGCCTGGAGGATGGGCCGGGTCTCGGCGGTGAGGAACTTGGCCTTCGCCTTGGGATCGAGCGTGACGGGGGCGTAGAAGTAGCGGAACTGCTGCACGTACTCGCCGTAGGTCCGGGCGCGCTCCCGGGCCACCTCGCAGACGTGGCGGAGCTTGGCGTCGTCCTCGGCCGGGAGCCCGGCGGCGCGGAAGTGGGGGAGGGCGCCGCGCGCCAGCTCCTCCGCCGGCAGCCGCTTCAGCCACTCGTGGTTCACCCAGGCCATCTTGTCCGGGTTGAAGACGCCGGCGGTCGCCCCCACGTCCTTCAGGTCGAAGACCCGGACCAGCTCCTCGAGGGAGAAGATCTCCTGGTCGCCGTGGGACCAGCCCAGGCGGACCAGGTAGTTCACCACCGCCTCCGGCAGGTAGCCCATGTCGCGGTAGGAGGTGACGCTGGTCGCCCCGTGGCGCTTGGAGAGGCGGGTCTTGTCGGCCCCCAGGATCATGGGGAAGTGGGCGAAGGTCGGCACCGGGTAGCCGAGCGCCAGGTACATCAGGATCTGCCGGGCGGTGTTGTTCACGTGGTCGTCCCCGCGGCCGACCAGGTTGATCTCCATGGTGATGTCGTCCACCACCGCGCCGAAGTTGTAGAGCGGGACGCCGTCGCCCCGGAGGATCACCTCGTCCTGGAGGGTGTCGTGCGGGGTGGAGATGTGGCCCTTCACCAGGTCGTCCCAGGCGGTGGCGCCGGTCTCCGGGACGCGGAAGCGGATCACGTGCGGGCGGGAGGGATCGTAGGGCTTCTCCCGGCACGTCCCCGGGTAGCGGAACTGTCGCTTCTCCGCCTCGGCCTGCTTCCGGCCGGCCTCCAGCTCCTCCCGCGTGCAGTAGCAGGCGTAGGCCTTGCCCTCCTTCACCAACCGCTCGGCGTGGCGCGCGTAGACCTCGAGCCGCTCGGTCTGGAAGTAGGGCGGGTGCGGGCCGCCCACCTCCGGCCCCTCGTCCCAGTCGAGCCCCAGCCAGCGGAGGGCGTCGAGGATCGCGGCCACCGCCTCCTGCGTCGACCGGCCCCGGTCCGTATCCTCGATCCGGAGGACGAAGGTCCCACCGGTCCGGCGCGCCCAGAGCCAGTTGAACAGGGCGGTCCGGGCCCCGCCGATGTGCAGGTAGCCGGTGGGGGAAGGTGCGAAGCGTACGCGGGGGGTGTCCATGGCCGCGGGAACCTACCATAGCTAGAATCGAGGGCGTGCACCGCCCGCTCGCCCTCGTCCTCCTCCTCGCCGCGAGCCGCGCGGTCGCCGCCGTCTTCCTCGTCGCCACGGTGGAGGACGCGGCCCGTACCTCCGACGCGGTGGTCCGCGGGCGGGTGGAGCGCCACGCCTCCCGCCTCGGGGAAGGGGGCCGGATCGTCACCGACGTCGAGCTCGCGGTGACCAGCGCGTGGAAGGGCCAGCCGGGTGCGCGGGTGACGGTCACCATCCCCGGCGGGCAGGTCGGCGACCGGGGGGCGTGGGTGGACGCGGCGCCCGTCTTCGAGGACGGCGAGGAGGTGGTGGTCTTCCTCGCCCGCCGGCCGGCGGGCTGGGGCGTGAACGGCCTGGCGCTCGGGAAGCTCCGGGTGGCGGGGCGGACGGCGCTCCCCGGGGTCGACCGGGCCGACGTGCGCGAGGCGCCGGTGCGGGCCGGCGAGGCGCGGCTCGACGAACCGCTCTCCGTCGAGGAGCTGGAGCGTCGCGTGAGGGCGGCCCGGTGACCGGTCTCCGCCCGGCGCTCCTCCCCCCCGGCGCCCGCCGCGCCGCCGCCGCCCTGGCCCTGCTGCTCGCCGCCGCCCCGGCGCAGGCCTTCAAGCGCTCCTGCGATCCGAGCACCGGCGCCTGCTTCTACTGGCCCTCGGCGTCGGTCACCTGGAAGATCAACCCGAGCCAGCCCTTCTCCTCCGCGAGCTGCAGCGGCAGCGGCCCGCTGGTGGCGGCGGCCCAGGCCGCCTTCGCCCAGTGGGCGAACGCCACCCGCGCCGGCGACGGCGCCCCCTGCACCGCCCTCTCGCTCCCCTACGGCGGGGCCACCAGCTCGACCCAGACCGGCGCCGGCACCGCCGGCGAGCACATCGTGGTCCTCCGCGAGGGCTGGTGCACCGCCAAGGTGCCTGCGAGCGACCCCTGCCACGCGACCAATCCGCCGAGCTGCGACAACACCCACAACTGCTTCGAGGACGAGGGCGGGCTCACCCGGAGCATCCTCGCCATCACCACCGTCTACTACACGCCCTCGACCGGGGCGATCTCCGACGCCGACATCGAGCTGGCGGACTGGGGCGGGTCCGCGGGCGCCCTCGTCTCCCCGCCGCCGGACGGCTGGTACTTCACCTGCCTGCCCCCGGGGACGACGCCCATCTGCGGCGCCTACGGCCAGGCGAGCTGCGCCTACATCGATCTCCAGAACACGCTCACCCACGAGGCCGGGCACTTCATCGGGCTCGCCCACCCCTGCGAGATCGCCCAGGGCAACTGCACGCCGGCGATGAAGAGCGTCACGATGTACCCGAGCGCCGCGCCGGGCGAGACCTCGAAGCGGGTCCTCTCCCAGGACGACGTGGACGGGGTCTGCGCCATCTACCCGCTCTCCTCCAGCGGCCCCCCCGGCGGCGGCTTCGGGATCCCGGTGGCGGTCACGCCGAGCCGCTCCGGCGGCTGCGGGGCCGGCGCGCCCGGTCCGGCCGGGCTGCTCCCGCTGCTCGCGACGCTCCTGCCCCGCGTCCGGCGGCGTCGCGCCCGTCAGCGGACGATCACGCCGGCGTAGCCGACCACGCGCCGCACGTCGCCGTTCACCTCGCCCGAGTGGGCGTAGCGGACCA
>Ga0335084_10007049_pt1 | contig 11189 bp, 8 predicted proteins | sample Lox_Sample_44_FD_206721 | JGI IMG/M metagenome (GOLD analysis project Ga0335084, IMG submission 206721) | Soil microbial communities from Loxahatchee National Wildlife Refuge, Florida, United States - Lox_Sample_4.4 | ecosystem: Environmental > Terrestrial > Soil > Wetlands | place: USA: Florida...
GCCGTGTGGGCGCAAGCCTAATGCCATGAACCGGAGAGTCTTCCTCTCAACCGTGACGGGGGGCCTCCTCGCCGCGCCGCTCGCCGCCGGGGCACAGCCGGCAGGGAAGATGGCTCGCGTAGGAATTCTTGGCATCGGTCCGACTCCGAGCCCACAGGAGCTGGCGCGGTCGGTCTCGACGAATCGCTTCTGGATATCGATGAGAGAGCTAGGCTGGGTCGATGGCCAGAACATGGTCGTCGAGCGACGGTTCGGGGAAACTGCGGATCAGCTTCGCGCAGGTGCCGCTGATCTCGTGCGCCTCAAAGTCGACGTACTGTTCGTGGGAAGCGCGGGCCTGGCCAAGGTCCTTCAACTGCAAACGAAGACCATCCCCATCGTGGTTGGTCGCGCCGAGGGCGATCTCGTGGCCGCCGGACTGGTGGACAGCCTGGCCAGGCCTGGGGGCAATATCACGGGGTCACAGCTTCTCAACGATGATCTTCTCCCGAAGCGCCTCGAGCTTCTCAAGGTGCTGCTACCGAACCTTTCGAAGGTCGCGCTCCTTCGAGAGGATGTCACGACCTCGGCCCTCCCCCGGCTACCCGCTCGCTACGATCAACAGGCTGCTGCGGCAGCGCGGACCCTCGGCATCGAGCTCCATACGTTCATCGTGCGCCAAGGGGCGGATTTCCCTGCCGCATTCCTCGGCATGACGAAAAATCAGGACCAAGGCGTATTGGTGACGTCGTCGACCTTCATGTTCGTGCATAGACGGGCTATCGTGGATCTGGCGGCCGCGCATCGGATCGCCGCCGTCTACGAGCTCCAGGGGTTGATCGAGGAAGGTGGGCTCATGTCCTATGGAGTAAGTTCTTCGGAGATGGAGCGACGAGCCGCTACCTACGTGGACAGGATTCTCAGGGGCGCGAAGCCGGCCGACCTGCCCGTCGAGCAGCCGACCAAGTTCGAGCTCGTCATCAACCTCAAGACCGCCAAGGCCCTCGGCCTGACGATCCCGCCGTCGCTCCTGCAGCGGGCGGACCAGGTGATCGAGTAGCGCCGTGGCGAGGTTGCTCGCCACCCTCGCAAGGCGGCACATGAGACAGGCAACGTTCGTATTTTGTACTGGGCTTCTTGCTGGATGTGTCATGCACAGCACGACACGCGAACATTCAGAAACTACTACCCAGATTATTTATCAGATTTCAGAAAGAGAGGCGTTCGTCACAATACTTGATATTTATGCGATCGAACTACCAAAACAAAGTGTCGATGGCCGAGAGGTTCGTGGCTACTGGTACGACATTCACAGTAGTGGATCACGCATGTTCGAGAATCCACTCCGACACAACAGAATCCGTCAAATGATTCAAGAGAAACTCCAAAAGACAGCGATCGTCGTCACCAATGTTCAGGATGCCGAATATGAAACGGACGGAAAGGAATATCCCGGCCTCAAGCGAGATGCGCGAGACATTAAGCTGGGAGTCCAGCCCTCTGGGGCGAGCAATGTTGACCGCCTGAACGAACTCAAGGCGATGCGGGATAGAGGACTCATCACGGAGGAGGAGTACCAAGCAAAGCGGCGCCAGATTCTTGACCGGATGTAGCGAACCGCCTGAATGCCCGAACGTGACGCCTTCATGAGCATCGGGCGGCTGGCGAGCTGGACGGGGCTCTGGGCGCGACGCTGATCGCCGTCCTCAGCGGGTTCCACGGCCGGTGGCAGGACGTCATCGAGGCCACGCGAGGGCGGCCGTCTGGTCGGCTGTCGCCAATCGGCACCGCCACAACTCGAGGCGGAGCCAGGATCGCCCGTTGAGTCCGCCACGATCGCCACGATCTATAGATTTAGCGACTGGCCGGACGTCGAAGACGTCTTCCAGCTCTCAGAGCGGTACTTGCGCGAGCTAAGGGCGATTGTGGCGGACGGACAAAAGCAAGGCTATTTATCCTAGGACGGGCCAGGGCCCCTTTGGGCTTTTTCGACCTCAGCCATCGAAGCTGATAGCTTCGCCCCGGCCTCTTTCAGATCCGCCTCCGCCACGATCGCGTAGCGCCGGTAGATGCTCTCCGTCTTGTGCCCGGTCACCTGCGCCTGGGCGCGCTCGCACCCACCACCGTCACGATATCGCGTCACGCGGAAGCCTCGTCGGATTCTTCGGTTGAGTTCTCTTGATCTTTCTGGGTTTGCTCCGGCCCGGGATTCGTAATCATCCCCAGGCGCCCTCCGAGAGTACGCAACAGGATGTAAACCCCAGAAATCAAATGCAACAGCCATGACCGTGGCAGTCTGCGTTGCGCCCCGTCGGCCTGTGTTGGAACCGGAATGGAACCACGACTGCCCGCTGGCGCGACCGCGGCCTACTAGCTAGCCGCGCCCGACCTATGAGGGCCTTGCTACACTAGCCAGCATCATCCGCCGCGTCGCGGACGAGACGTCGTTCCGCTGGCCGGGCGCTATGCTGAACGTTCGGCGAAAGGAATCGCCGTATGGCTGATAAGGGACCGATCCTGGTCACCGGGGCAGCCGGTCAACTCGGGGGGGTGGGGCGATCGGTGTGCGGCCTGCTTCTCGAGCGCGGACTCCCGGTTCGCGCCATGGTGCGCCGCGAGGACGACCGGGCGGCCGCTTTACGGGCCGAAGGGGCGGAGGTGCTGGTCGGAGACCTCCTCAACCCGGTCGACGTCTATCGGATCGTGAGCGGCTGTCGGCGGGTCTACTTCGGCATGTCCGTGTCGGCCGGGTACCTGGAAGCGACGGTCACCATGGCGGTGGTGGCCCGGGAAGTCGGGGTGGACGCCGTGGTCAACATGTCGCAGATGACCGTATCCGAGATGAGCATTCAGAACACCACCTCGAGCGGTCAGCAGCGGCAGCACTGGCTCGGTGAGCAGGCGCTTGCGTGGTCGGGCCTGCCGGTCGTGACCATCCGACCGACGATGTTCCTGGAGAGCTTTTTCCAGCTGGCCGCTCCGACCGTGCGCGCCCGCGGCCGCATCGAGCTGCCGTTCGGACGGGGCAAGACCTCTCCGGTTGCGGCGGCTGATGTCGCCCGGGTGGTCGCGGCCGTTCTTGCCGACCCCGGGCCGCATTTGGGCCGGATCTACGAACTCACCGGTCCGCGGTCACAAGACATGCACGGGGTCGCCCGGGAGTTCTCGGACGCGCTCAACCGTGAAATCACGTACGCCGACATCCCCGCCGAGGAGTGGGAACGCGGGATCAAGAAATGGGGGGTGCCGGAGCACCTCACCCGGCATCTCGTGGCGATGGGTGAGTTGCACCGGGCGGGGCGGTATGACCGGCTGGCGGACGGCGTGGAGCGGGTGGCCGGCCGGCCCGCGATCAGCGTCCGAGAATTCGTGTCGCTTCACGCGGATGAGTTCGGCGGTCGCCGATCGTAAGGGGCGCCGGCCGAAGAACACGCTCCCCCATGCAACCAGACACGCACGTAGTGGGCGCTTCGGCCGACTGCTGCCACGTCAGGAATCTCGTTGATGTCCGTCAGTCTCGACCCATCGCCGCGAAGAGAATCTGCCATTTCCACCATCGGTCATGGGCCTCCTCCTGGGCCGGTGCAGACACCGGCCGTGTATGGGAAGCCATGCCACTGGCATTCGTGGGCCCGCTCGGCCTCTCCCTCTTCCCAGGCCCGGCGGAGGGCCTCTTGCCGTTCAGGCGACACCGAACACCCGGACAGCGTTCCGGCTAGGAGCAGAGCAACCATCGCCTCACATGCCACGATTCGCACGGCTGGGTAGTGTCTCCTCTCCTCGATCACCTGATCCGCCCGCTGCAGGAGCGCGGATGGGATCGTCAGACCGAGGTCCCGGTGTCCACGAACTCTCCGAATCCGGAGATCGCCGGCAGCCGAGCCCTGGCCGCCAGCTCCACGATCCGGCCACGATACCGGACTGTCAGCCGATCGATGAACACGATCAGCCCTTCAAGCCTGCGCAGTGGCGATCGCTACGAACGCGTCATCAAGCTGCTTAGGGTCTGTTACGCCTTGAAACTGAAGCTTCATTCCAGGCCTTTGGGCTGCGCCTCGGCGGGAGCGGCGCGGCGATGAGGCCGCCAGGCAATCCACCGATGGAGGTCCGTCGATCCAACAAGCCCCTCGGTCGTGTGGCCCTCCACGCGATGCAACTCTGGACTGATGAATATAGTTCTCCTGCGGGGAGGGGGCTACCGGAGGAATTCGACGAGGGCGGGAATGACCGCGCGGGGCGCTTCCTCCATCAGCCAGTGACCGACGCCGGGGATGATTCGTCCCGTGACGTCGGAGCCCACGAGCTTCGCCTGCTCGATCAGGAACGGGCCTCCCGCCTTCTCTCCCGACAGGACGAGCATCGGCATGGAGAGGCGGGCCCTCGCCAGGAGGGCGAAGTCCTCGGCGTCCCGCTCGAAGGCGCGGAAATACTCGAAGCCGGCCCGCATGGCGCCGGGCTGGGCGTAGGCCTTGGCGTAGAGCCGACGATCGGTCTCGGGAACCGAGCGCCTGGGATCGGCCGCGAAGTCGTTCCAGAAATGCTCGAGGTAGGTGCGTTCGCGCCCCTTCACGAGCGCCAGCGGCAGGTCGCCGTAGAAGTGGAAATGCCACAGGTCACGCAGGAGCCACACGCTCTTCCAGTCGCCGATGCCCGGCAGGAACGCGTCCATCAGCACCACCCGCTCGGTGGCCTCCGAAAACTGCGCGGCGTACGCATAGGCCACCATCAATCCGATGTCGTGGCCGACGATGCGGACGCGATCGAGCGCGAGCCCCGCGGCCAGCTCGTGGACGTCCACGGCCATGGTCTTCTTGTCGTATCCCGAGGCGGGCTTCGCCGAGCCCCCGGCGCCTCGCAGGTCGGGGACGACGACAGTGTGACGCTCGGCGAGGATCGGCATGATCGGGCGCCACATGTGGCCGGTCTCGGCATAGCCGTGCAGCAGGATCACCGCGCTCCCGTGCCCGCCGATGAGATAACGCAGCCGCACCCCGTTCACCTTGGCGAAGCGCTCGGTGAAGCCGGGGAGCCGGACCGCGGTTCTTCGGGGGCTAGCCATGTTCGTCGTTCCTTTCATCAGGGAATCACGCAATGAAGAGCGCCTCGGCATCACGCGGCGTCACGCGGTGGGCACGGTCCCGCCGTCGATGACGTATTCCGTGCCGGTGATGGAGGCCGCCCGGGGAGAGACGAGGAAGGCAATGAGGTCCGCGACTTCCCTGGGTTTCGCCGGGCGTCCGATCGGGATGCCGCCGAGCGACGCCATCAAGGCCTTGCGAGCGGTCGCGAAATCGGTCCCCCTGCTTGCCGCCAGCTCGTTGACCAGCCCGACCGACGCTTCTGTTTCGACCCAGCCAGGGGAGACTCTGACCACGCGGATGCCCTTCGGGCTCACCTCCTTGGACAGGCCCTTGCTGTAGTTCGCGAGCGCGGCCTTCGCCGCGGCATAGGCGAGGGTCGCTTCGGGCAGCGGCAATTGGCGCTGAATCGAGGTGACGTGGACGATGACGCCGGAGCCCTGGTTGAGCATCGCCGGCAACAGCGCGCGATCGAGCCGAACAGCAGGGAAGAGATTCAGGTCGAGCGCGCGGCCGAGGAGCCGCCGACAACGTGGACGATGATGTCGATGCCCTCGAGCCTGGCGTGAACAGCGTCGACGATCTCCGCGCAGCCTTCGACGGTGGTAATGTCCGCCGCCACGTGCAAGTCCTCCGCGAGGAGACGAGCAGGCCGCGAGCGGGCCGTGGTGAGAACGATCGCCCCGGCCTCCGCAGCCGGATTGCGACCGCTTCACCGATCCCACTGGTCGCCCCGGTCACGAGCGCCCGGCGACCATCCAGCTCCCGATTGTCACTCATCGGCTGACCTCCACTGCTACTGATGCGGCTGTCGTTGGAGCGCCCGGCGTTACTCGTTCTCGTCCTTCCTGACCTCACAGGCCCGCGGGTGCTCGTGTTGCCGCGGCGGATCGGCTCAGAATCGCAAAGTAGGCGAGGCCCCTCAGCATCGACTGTGCGGCGCCGACCTCACGGCCGGCGCCGCGGCGTCACGCTTTCAGGAAGGCCAGCAGATCGGCGTTAATGGTATCGGCCTCTGTCGTGGGCATGCCGTGTGGAAAGCCCTTGTAGGTCTTCAATGTGCCATTCTTGAGCAACTTTGATGACAGCGGCGCCGAATCGGCATACGGCACGATCTGGTCGTCATCGCCGTGCATCACCAGGACCGGCACGGTGATCTTCTTCAGGTCCTCGGTGAAGTCCGTCTGGGAAAAGGCGACGATGCCATCGTAATGCGCCTTAGCGCCTCCCATCATGCCCTGGCGCCACCAGTTCCAGATCACCGCCTGAGACGGTTTCGCCCCCGGCCGGTTATACCCATAGAAGGGTCCAGCCGCCAGGTCGTAATAGAACTGCGCTCGGCTGGCGGCGAGTTGGGCTTGAAACCCATCAAACACCTCCTTGGGCAGCCCGCCGGGATTGGCGGCCGTCTTGACCATTAGCGGCGGCACCGCGCTGATGATCGCCGCCTTAGCCACCCGCCTCTCGCCGTGGCGCGCCAGGTAGTGCACCACCTCGCCGCCACCGGTCGAGTGGCCGACATGCACGGCACCCCTAAGGTCGAGATGTGTGGTCAGTGCCGCGAGGTCGTCGGCGTAGTGATCCATATCGTGGCCGTCACCGGATTGGGTGGAACGGCCATGGCCGCGCCGGTCGTGGGCGATGACGCGATAGCCGTGCCGGAGGAAGAACAGCATCTGCGTGTCCCAATCATCGGCCGACAGCGGCCAGCCGTGGCTGAATACGATGGGCTGACCCGTGCCCCAGTCCTTGTAGAAGATCTCTACGCCGTCTTTGGTGGTGATCGCGCTCATGTCGGGCCTCCTTCTACTTGCTTCCCGGTAAATGAGAATCGGCAAGCGGCATGGACGCCGCTCGCGGTTGACGCAGTTGCGCCAGGAGCTCGTCGGTCTTGGAGCTTTCTACCCAAGGCGCTTCTCGACGTGAAAATCGCTCAGGTCGATGGAGATCAGGAGCAGGTCGCGGATGGCTTTCGAACCAGGGCCCCGCGGATACGCTCGACGCTTAGACGGAAACCGAAATCCGTCGGCCTCGACGATGTCGTGCACGTATTGCGCGATCGGGGCGCCCCCGCCAATCTCCAGCCGATAGTCATGGCGCCGCAAGAGAAAATCCGGTCCGAAATAGAACTCCTGGTCGGTGCTGTGACTGGCGAAGCTCCGAGGAAACCGAACGCGAAGGCCGCGCCAAATCTCGGAGCCCTCCTTCCAGGGCTCGATTTCCGTCACCTCGAAACCCGGCATCGCCATGAAGAACGGCGTCGTTAGGTACGTCCATCGCGCATAGCCATTGAAATAAGCCACTTGTATGATGTCCCAAGCCGTCGTCAGCGTGTGCCCGGCGAATGACTCCCTGGGATTGCGTCGCTCCTCGACGATCTCGGAGTTCTTGCCCTCGATCACCACGCGGTCTGGGGCAAACCTCATGTGCCAGTCTGGCCGGCGATAGCCGTCGATGCGTAGACTCTCCTCGTGGATCGTCGCGACGCCTTCCGTTGGTTGCGGCGTGACCTCGAGTCCCTTCAGCGGTAGAAGTCCGCCGCTGGAGACGAAGGTGGCGCGGACGGTGTCGAACGACCTCCATCGCTCGATCCCGCCGTGCGCTTGGAGTACCGAGTTCAAGAGATCAGTCACGGGTGCCCTCCTCTGTCTGCCAACGCCAGGTTCCGTGGTCCGGCGCAACTTGCGCGGGGACGGCCACCACGGCAGCGTCCTCGAACCCCCCGGCGGGTCGCGTGAGCGTGGCGCGCGGGCATCACGACGCGGCCGGTGGCGCCGATCACTGCGGCGGTCATCGTGTCTCCTTTGCAGCTCCTTCGCTCGCTGTTGATTCCTTTCGACCTTCCTCATTCTCCTATCCGAAATGTCGAGCCGGTTGGTTGAGACGGGCGGCGCGCGCTGGGCGGGCCGGCGCTCACGCAAGCTACCGCAGTGACTTGAATGTCGCTCGGAGCTCCTCCGAGAACACCTTGGGCTGTTCCCAGGCCGCAAAGTGCGTGCCTGTGGGGAGCTTGTTGTAGTGGATGAGCTTCACATACGCTTTCTCTGCCCAGCTCTTTGGCGCCTGGTAGATTTCGTCCGCAAACGCACTTACGCCGACCGGAAGCGTGACGCCCCTCACGTCGAAGAAGCCGCCGGCCGGCAAATTATGCCGGGTGTCCCAGTAGAGACGCGCCGAAGAGATCGCGGTGTTCGTCAGCCAGTAGAGCGTGACATTGTCGAGGACGTCGTCGCGCGTGAGCCCTTCCGGCTTGCCGTCGAAAACGCGGGCGATCATCCGGTAGCTGCGAATGTCGTGATCGATCATCCACGACGCGAGGCCGACGGGCGAGTCGACGATTCCGTAGAGCGTTTGCGGGCGGTTGTTCATCTCGAGGGCATAGCCCAGCCCGTGCTTGTAAAAGTCATCGAGCTGATCCCAAGCGTGCTTTTCCTCGGGCGAGAGGCCGGCGGGCGGCGGGCCGCCCATCGCAAGAGCCTTCGAGACATCGGCCGGAACCGTGGCCGCCATGTTGGTGTGAATGCCGACCAATCCCGGCGGTTGTTGCAGGGCCATCACCTCCGAAATGGCATTGCCCCAGTCGCCACCCTGTGCCACATACTTCGTGTAGCCGAGACGTTGCATCAGCGTCGCCCAAGCCCTGGCGATGCTAACAGGATTCCATCCCGGTTTCGTCGGCTTGCCCGAGAAGCCGTAACCCGGCAGAGACGGAATCACGAGATGGAAGGCATCCGCCGCGGTCCCACCATGGGCGGTCGGATTGGTGAGGGGTTCGATGATCTTCAGCTGCTCGATGATCGATCCGGGCCATCCATGCGTGACGACGAGCGGCAAGGCGTTTGGCTCTTGCGAGCGAACGTGAATGAAATGGATGTCGAGGCCATCGATCTCGGTGATGAAGTGCGGCAGGGCCTGCAGTTTCGCCTGGCACTTGCTCCAGTCGTAGCCGGTGGCCCAGTAGCGCGCGAGTTTCTGGATCGTCGCGAGCTGAACCCCTTGCGAATCATCGTTGACCGTTTCCCGTTCAGGCCACCTGGTCGCGTTGAGGCGCCTGCGCAGGTCGGTGAGCTCCGCGGCCGGAAAATGTACGTGAAATGGACGAATGGCAGTTTTGTCAGATGCTTGTGTAGCAGTGCTTTGCGCCATGATCTCCTCCTTCGGAGTCTTTGACGTCGAAGCCAAGAACTCGCCAATTGCACCCGGGTTCAATGTGCCTGCGAGACCCAACATCGAGCTCGCCTTGAGAAAGCCACGGCGCGATCTGTCGTCTGGTTGTTTCATTGTGTGCTCCCTGACGCGGCGTTGAACGGGCGGGTCGCCAGTCGGCGAGAACGTCCGGGCACTGAAGGATTCCGGCCCGAACGTTGCGACCGAGGCCACGGCCGGAGGTACAATGGCGCTAGCTCATAGGCGTCCGGGTACCATACTCGTGAAGGCTTCGCAACCGCGAGCCCCACCGCCGTCAGCTGATGAGCCGATCCGCCTCTTCGCGCCAGATCACCGCGCAACGTTCGTGGGCGCGGGCTCCTGGTACCTCGCACTCGCTCCGGCCCGGCGCGATGGGGAAGCCGCATACGATGCAGTGCGCGTTACCGCTACTGGCAGTCGGACTAGGAATGGCGGCGGTGATGACGTAGAGAGAACGCTCTCGCATGCGCTGTCGGACAACGCGTCGGATCTCAGGCTCTGGCAGCTCTGGAGCCATCGTAAAGCCAGAGGCTAACGCCGGAGGAACACCGCCGGTGTGACAATTTCGTGACGCTATCGCCGGACCAACCCGAACGGCGTGGAGGAGGCCATCGGGTTGGCCGTGCGATGGCTAACCTCCATAGACCCAGGGAAGGCACGCCCGACTGGTGGCCGGGCGTTTCGATTTCTTCTCCGTCCTGCACCCCGCTATATCCGCTGATCATTGTGCGGGCGGGAGGTGGCCCAATTCTTCGCTGTCAGGTGTGAAGCTGCGGGAACCGCGGTTCGAGAGAGCGATGTCATCCTGACGTTGTCGCCGAGGTTGTCACCCACGCCGCGTGACGGCGTGCATTTGGCCGCCGCCTGGCGTCACGCTGACGACGGATTCGCGAAGAGGTAACTAGTCGAGAATGCGAAAGGTCCGCGTGATAGCCCGGGAGAACTGTCAATCCAGAGGTCGCGGGTTCAAGTCCCGTCGAGCCCGCCAAATAAGCAAGAGGTTCGAAGGGGGCGGCGCCCTGCCGCCCCCTTCGACTTGTCTCGAGCTTCTCCTTCCTACCGGGCCGCACGGCCGAGAAACGAGGAGGCGAGGATGCGTCTCGGAATCACCTTGTGGGGGTTCGGCCTCGGGTATCGCGACGCCGTCGACCTGGCTCGACGAGCCGAGGACGCGGGGTTTCACAACCTGTTCATGGTCGAGAGCGTGCTCGCCAACGACGGCGTCACCACCGCGGCCATGATCGCGGCCCGGACCTCGCGGCTGCTGATCGGGACCAACATCGCGAACGTGTACCTGCGCCATCCGGCGATGCTGGCGGCGGCCGCGGTTGCCATCGACGAGATCGCCCCCGAGCGGCTGGTGCTCGGGCTCGGGCCGAACAACCGGACCATGGTGAGCCAGGCCGGCTTTGCCTGGCGCGACCCACGCGAGGTGCTCCAGGCGATCACGGCCACCCTGCGAGCCGTCTTCCGGGGCGAGGGCGTGGCCGGGCTGCGCCATCCCCGGGCGGCGAGCCACGTCATCCCGATCCACTGGGCGGGCATGGCGCTCGAGACGTGCGCGGCGGCCGGTGTCCACGCCGACGGCCTCATGCTGTACCTCAACACCGCCGCGCGCTACCGCCGTGCCGTCGAGCGCTTTCGCCGGGCCGCCCACGAGGCCGGGCGCGACGCCGACCGCCTGCCCGTGAGCTTGCTCATCCCGACCTTCGTCCACGACGAGCTCGCCACCGCCCGGCAGGCCGCACGCGAGTTCCTCGTGCACTATGCGCGGTGGCCGCACTACGCGAAGACCTTCGCGGCGAGTGGCTACGCGCCCCAGATGGAGCGCGTGGCCGCGGCGTACGGCGCGGGGGATCTGCCCACCGCCATGGCGGCGCTCGACGACGCGCTGCTCGACGAGGTCGTCCTCCTCGGCCCGTCCTCGCGGATCCGCGAGGGGAT
>Ga0335084_10007050_pt1 | contig 11187 bp, 9 predicted proteins | sample Lox_Sample_44_FD_206721 | JGI IMG/M metagenome (GOLD analysis project Ga0335084, IMG submission 206721) | Soil microbial communities from Loxahatchee National Wildlife Refuge, Florida, United States - Lox_Sample_4.4 | ecosystem: Environmental > Terrestrial > Soil > Wetlands | place: USA: Florida...
ATGGTGGAGAGCTTCATCGAGCCGGGGAACCAGCCCATCCCCCCCGACCTCTCCAAGCTCCGCTACGGCTGCTCGGTCACCGACGCCTGCGTCGGCTGGGACACCACCGTCGAGATGCTGCGCGGGGCGCGCGAGGTGCTGCGCGGGATCCTCCCCGGCCGGCGCCGCGGCCGCGGGTAGCTCCGCCCGCCGGCTCGCCGCCGGCCGCGCGCTTGCCCGCCGCCCGCGGCCGTGGTTCGCTCGTGGGGAATGTTCGGCTGGTTCCGCCGGCGCCCGCCTCGCTCCCCTGCCCCGCCCGCCGGGCCGCGCCCGCCCGCCGGCCCCGCGCCGGCCACGCCCGCCGGCGACCCGGCGGACGCGGCCGCCGGCGCCGATCCCTTCCTCCCCTTCGCCCGCGCCCTCGGCGCCGAGCGCCCGCCCGCCCCGCCCGAGGCGACCGAGGAGGACGCCGAGGAGCTGCTGCTCGCCGGGCGGGTGCTCGAGCACTTCCGCAAGAACCGGCCCGGGCCGGCCTCCGCCCCCTCCCTCTCCCTCAAGGTCCTGAACCTGGTGGCCTCGCCCGAGGCCGACGTGGGCGAGATGGTGCGGCTGGTCTCGGCCGATCCGGCCCTCTCCGCCGGGGTCCTGACGGTGGCCAACTCCGCCTACTACCGCGGCCGCGAGGAGGTCGAGACCGTCCGGGCGGCGGTGGTCCGCCTCGGGCTCGAGGAGGTGGCCCGGGTGGCGGGCGCGCTCAGCGCCAAGAGCCTCTTCAACCCCAAGCTCAAGCTGGAGATCGCCGCCCACCAGGCCCGCTTCGCCGCCCTCTACCACCGCGCCCTCACGGTGGCCAACGGCGCCGCCTTCCAGGCCATGCAGCTCCGGAGCGGGCGCGCCGACCGGGCCTTCCTCGGCGGGATGCTCCACGACGTGGGGCGCTCGATCGCGCTCCGATCGCTCGCCGCCCTCGCCTCGGCGGACGGGGGCGCGCCCCCGCCCCCGGACCGGATCGACCGGGTCCTCGACCGCGTGCACGTGGAGATCGGCGCCGAGTGCCACCAGGAGTGGCAGCTCCCCCAGTACCTGACGGTGATCGCGGTCCGCCACCACGACCCGGCCGTCCCCGGCGACGCCGACTTCGCCGACCTGCACGCGGTCCGGATCGCCTCGGCGCTGCTCGAGCTGCGCGAGCCGGCCCTCGCCCGCCGCGCCGCGGGGGAGATCGCCCAGAGCGCCTCGGTGCTCTCGCTCTCGCCGTTCGCCGTCCGCTCCCTCGACGCCGAGCTGCGCGACGCCGCCCAGCGCGTGAGCGCCGCGTTCGGGCTCGACGCCGGCGGACCCGCCCGGCCGGCGCGGGCGAGGTCCTAGAGCCGGGTTCGGTCCTCGACGAACCGCGAGGCGCGATGGCAGCAGCTCCCGCTGGACCGTCCCGGTGGCGGTTCGGTCGGCCGGGGTGCCGTCGCCGATGGGGAGGGGGCCGCGTGTGGCGAGCCGGACTCTAAGCCGCCAGCAGCGCGCCCCGCACCCCGAGGACCGCCGCGCCGCGGGCCACCGCGGTCTGCGGGTCGTCCTCGATCACGCAGGGGCGGGGGAAGGCGGCGGCCACCGCGGCGCGGACCTGCGGGACGTAGGTGGTCCCGCCGATGAGGAGCACCCCGCAGAGGTCCGCGGGGCCCACGCCGGCGGAGCCGACCGCCTCCTTCGCCGTGGCGAGCGAGCGGTCCACCAGCTCCTGCCAGAGCGGCGCCAGGTGCTCGCGCCGCACCGGCACGTCGAGGTGCTGGGGCTTCCCGCCCATGGAGAGCACGTCGCGCAGGACGTAGCGGGCCTCGGGCGCCGAGGAGAGGGCGCGCTTCACCAGCTCGCACTGGCGCTGGATCCGGCTCCAGGCCACCGCGTCCTTGGTGATGTCGAGGCCGTGGGCGCGGAAGATCCCGCTCGCCACCCAGCGGGCGAAGGCGAGGTCGAGGTCGTCGCCGCCCAGGCAGTCGTCGCCGGCGCTGGCGATCGCCGCCAGCCGCCCGCCCTCCCCGCGCACCACGGTGGCGTCGAAGGTGCCGCCCCCGAAGTCGTAGACCAGGAGCGGCGCCTTGAGGGAGGCCGGGTCCGCCCCGCGGGCCAGCGCCCCGGCGGCCGGCTCGGTGACGATCCGGAGCACCTCCAGCCCGGCCATCTTCCCGCAGCGCTGCATCGCCTCCAGGACCTCGGGGGTGGCGGTCACCGGGACGGTGAGGACCGTCTTCCCCACCCGCTTCCCGAAGCGGGCCTCGGCGCGCTCCTTCAGGTGGCGCAGGAGGATGGCGGCCACCTCGCTGGCGGCGAGCTCCCCGGCCCGGACCACCAGGGAGGCCTCGCTCCCCGGCTGCCCCTTGATGCGGACCGCCGAGCAGGCGTCGAGGAGGCGGGCGGCGGGCGAGTCGGCGGCGCGGCCGATGAGGCGCTTCACCCCGAAGACGGTGTTCTGCGGATCGCTGGCGCGGTGCCTGTCCGCCTCGGCGCCGACCAGCGGCGGGCCGCTCTTCGGGAAGTGCACCACGCTCGGGATGCACGCCTCGCCGCGGGCGTCGAGGGCGTAGTACAGCTTGCCGTCGATGACGGCGGCCGCGGTCGAGTAGGTGGTGCCGAGGTCGATCCCGAGGACCAGCTCCGAGGAAGCCACGGCCGCATCATCGGCGCGGAGCCGCCCCAGGTAAAGCCCGCGGGCCGGGGGGGTGGGAGGACGTGGGCCCGGCGGCGACCCGGCCGGATCTGCCGGGCCGGAGGGATCAGGCGGCGCGCACCACCACGCCGCTGGCGGTCTCGGCGAAGCGGAGCTCCGGGTGGAGCCGCTCCGCGCTCCGCAGCGCCCACTCCCGGTCGAAGAGGACCACCGGCCGGTCGCGGACGTCGAGCACCACCAGGCCGTCCACGCCCGAGCCCACCGCGTCCAGATCGAGCGGCGCGCCGTCGGCCCGCGAGACCCAGCGCGCCAGGACGTAGGGGACCGCCTCCACCCGGACCTCCACCCCGTACTCCGCCTCCAGCCGGTACTTCACCACCTCGAACTGGAGCTGGCCGAGCGCCCCGAGCACCAGGTCGCCGGCCCGGCCGGCGGGCGGGCGGTAGAGCTGCACCGTCCCCTCCTGGGCGAGCTGCTCGATCCCGGTGGCGAACTGCTTGCGGCGCAGCGGGTCGACCAGGGCCAGGCGGCGGAAGTGCTCCGGGGCGAAGCTCGGGATCCCCTCGAAGCTGAAGCGGGAGCCGCCGGTCAGCGTGTCCCCGATCTCGAAGGCGCCCGGGTCGTGGATCCCGACCACGTCCCCGGCGAACGACTCGTCCACCACGCTGCGGTCGCGGGCCAGGAACTGGGTGGGGTTGGCGAGCCGCACCTCCTTGCCGGTGCGGACGTGGTGGACCTTCATCCCCCGGGTGAGCTTCCCGGAGCAGATCCGGACGAAGGCCACCCGGTCGCGGTGGGCCTTGTCCATGTTCGCCTGGATCTTGAAGACGAAGCCGGAGAACTCGCCGTGGGTGGGGGCGATGGGCCCCTGGTCGGAGGGGCGGGCCGCCGGCGGGGGCATGAGGTCGCAGAAGGTCTCGAGGAAGGCCTCCAGGCCGAAGTTGTTGACCGCGCTCCCGAAGAACATGGGGGAGAGCTCGCCCGCCTCGAAGCGCGCCCGGTCGAAGCCGTCCCCGGCCGCCTCGAGGAGCTCCGCCTCGGAGCGGAGCCGGGCGTAGCCCGCCTCGTCCAGCTCCTTGCGGAGGAGGGGGTCTTCGAGGCCGGTCACCTCCACCGGCGGCCGCTCCGCCCCGGTGGTGGAGGAGGAGTTGGCGTGGCCGGCGTCGAACAGGTAGACGCGGCGGGCGAGCCGGTGCCAGACCCCGCGGAAGACGCCGTCGCGGAAGATGGGCCAGGTGACCGGGTAGACGCCGATCCCCAGGACGCTCTCCACCTCCCCGATCAGCTCGAAGGCGTCGCGCCCCGGCCGGTCGAGCTTGTTGACGAAGGTGAAGATGGGGATGGCGCGCTGCCGGCAGACCCGGAAGAGCTTGCGCGTCTGGGCCTCGACGCCCTTGGCGCAGTCGAGGAGCATCACCGCCCCGTCCACCGCGTGGAGGGTCCGGTAGGTATCCTCGCTGAAGTCGGCGTGGCCCGGGGTGTCGAGCAGGTTGAGCTGGAGGCCGCGGTAGGGGAAGGCGAGGACGCTGGTGGTGATGGAGATGCCGCGCTCGCGCTCCATCTCCATCCAGTCGGAGACGGCGCTCGCCCGCCCCCGCTTCGCCTTCACGGCGCCGGCGAGCTGGATCACCCCGCCGTAGAGGAGGAGCTTCTCGGTGAGGGTGGTCTTCCCGGCGTCCGGGTGCGAGATGATCGCGAAGGTCCGGCGCCGGCCGATCTCGTGTTGGCTCATGGTCCGCGGGCCCCCGGGCTCCGGGGGGCCGCGCAGCTTACACGGGTCGGGGCTCGAAAGGGAACCGGCCCCCTTCGCTTCCGCTTCCTCCCGCCGCCGGGGCAGGCGAGAATGGCCGCCTCCCGCCACCCGACGCCTATGGACCCCGCCGCCCGGTCGCTCACCCGCTTCGCCTGGCTCTCGATCGCCGCCGCCGTGGCCACCATCGGCCTCAAGGTGACCGCCTACGCCCTGACCGGCTCGGTCGGCCTCCTCTCCGACGCCCTCGAGTCCGTGGTGAACCTGGCCGCCGCGGCGATGACCCTGGCGATGCTCGCCCTGGCGGCCCGGCCGCCGGACGAGGAGCACCCGCACGGCCACACCAAGGCCGAGTACTTCGCGAGCGGCGTCGAGGGGGCGCTCATCCTCCTCGCCGCGGTGCTCATCGGCTGGACGGCGGTGGAGCGGCTGCGCGGGCCGCGCCCCATCGAGCAGGCCGGCCTCGGCCTCGCCATCTCCACCCTGGCCGCGGGGGTGAACTGGGCGGTGGCCCGGGTCCTCTACCGCGCCGGCCGGCGCCACCACTCGATCGCCCTCGAGGCGGACGCGCACCACCTGATGACCGACGTCTGGACCTCGGCCGCGGTCCTGGCAGGCGTCGGGCTGGTGGCGGCGAGCGGGTGGCAGCGCCTCGACCCGCTGGTGGCGCTCGGCGTGGCGGTCAACATCGTCTGGACCGGCGTGCAGCTGGTCCGCCGCTCCGCCCTGGGGCTCCTCGACAGCGCCCTGGCCGAGGGGGAGCGGCGCGCCCTCCAGGCGGTGCTCGACCGCCACCAGGGGCCGGCCCTCCGGTTCCACGCCCTGCGGACGCGCCAGGCGGGGGCCCGCCGCTTCGTCACCCTCCACGTGCTCGTCCCCGGGGACTGGACGGTGCGGGCGGGGCACGAGCGGGTCGAGGAGATCGAGCGCGACATCCGCGCCGCCGTCCCCAACGTCACCGTCCTCACCCACCTCGAGGCGCTCGACGATCCGAGCTCCTTCGAGGACGAGGAGCTCGACCGCCGCCCCGTGCCGGCGGCGCACGACTGACCGCCCGGCCCGGGCCAGGAGATCCGCCATGACCGCCCTCCCCTTCCTGCTCCTCGCCCTGGCCGCCCCCGCCCCCGAGGTCCTCGATCCGGGCGTGGCCGGGCTGGTGGCGGCGGTCGACGCGGCGCGGCTCCGGGCGAGCGTGGAGCGGCTGGCCGCCTTCGGCACGCGCCACACCCTCTCCGACACGGTCTCCCAGACCCGCGGCATCGGCGCCGCCCGCCGCTGGCTGGCCGCCGAGGTGGCCGGCCTCGCCGCCGCGCCGGGCTCCCGCCTCCGTCCCTTCGAGGACGAGTTCACCGCCGAGCCCGGCCCGCGGATCCCGCGCCCGGTCGAGATCGCGAACGTGGGGGCGATCCTGCCCGGGACCGACCCGGCCCGCGCCAAGGAGGCGATCGTCCTCACCGGCCACTACGACAGCCGGGCCAACGACATCCTGGACGCCACCGGCGACGCGCCTGGCGCGGTGGACGACGCCAGCGGCACCGCCCTGGTGCTCGAGCTCGCCCGGGTGATGGCCCGGGAGCGCCCGGCGGTGAGCGTCTACTACGTGGCGGTGGCGGGCGAGGAGCAGGGGCTGATCGGCTCGGCCCACCTGGCGAGGCGGCTCAAGGAGGAGGGGATCCGGGTCCTGGCGATGGTGGCCTTCGACATCGTGGGGAACACCGCGGGCCAGGACGGCGTGCACGAGGACGTCACCGCCCGCCTCTTCAGCGAGGGCGTGAGCCCGAAGGAGACCGACGCCCAGCGGAAGCTCCGCGAGGCGCTCGGCGGGGAGAACGACGGCGCCTCGCGGGAGTGGGCCCGCTACCTGAAGCGCGTCGGGGAGCGGTACGTCGAGGGGCTCGACCTCTGGGTGATGCTCCGGCAGGACCGGATCGCCCGGGGGAGCGACCACATGGCCTTCACGCACGAGGGCTTCCCCGGGATCCGGGTGACCGACACCCACGAGGACTGGGATCGCCAGCACCAGCGCCCGCGCACCGAGGGGGGCCGCCGCTACGGCGACGAGCCCGCCTTCTTCGACGCCCCCTACGCCGCCAAGCTCGGCCGCGCCGTGCTCGCCTCGGTGGCCACCCTGGCCGCCGCCCCCGCGCCGCCCAGGGAGCTGGTCCTGGGCGGGGCGCTCTCGCCCGACGCCCAGCTCGGCGTCGTCCTCCCCGCCGACGCGCGGATCGCCGGGCTGGTGGTCTACCGGCGCCGCGCCGACCAGGTGGCCTGGGAGCGGGCGATCCGGCTCGCGCCGGCCGACCGGATCGTGCTCCCCGGGGTGGTGGCGGACAGCTGGGTCCTGGCGGTGGCCACGGTGGACGCCAAGGGCGCGGAGAGCCTGCCCCTCTACCCCACCCGGCTCGGCGAGGTCCCGGCGCCGGCCGGCGGGAAGCGCTGAGCCGCGGCCGCGCCCTCCGCGGCGGCCCGCGCCTCCGCCGCCCGGTCGCGGGCCAGCGCCACGACCAGCAGGGCGGCGCCCACCGCCACCAGCGAGAGCCCGTCGAGGAGCTTGTGCAGGCGGCGTCCCCAGAGGTCGTGGACGTTCCCGCCCACCAGCACCAGCCCGGCCACCACCACCGCGCGCCAGCCGGGCGGCGCTGCGGCCCAGCGGGCGAGGAGGATCGCCGCCGCGGGCATCACCGCCCCGAAGGCGTTGTAGTTGGTGAAGGCGAGGAGGGGCACGAGCGCGACGAGCAGCGCCAGCTCCGCCGGCGCCGGGCGCGGGAGCCCACGCCCGCGCCGCACGAACCAGAGGACCAGGAGCGCCAGGGCGAGCAGGGTTGCGAGCTGGATGGCGCGCGCCCCGGCGGGCAGGTGGGCGGCGAGGCGGAGCGGGGTGTAGCGGGCCAGGATCGAGGCCAGGGTGTGGTTGGCGGGGGCGAGCAGGTCGGTCTTCTTGGCCAGCTCCTCCCCGATCTTCTCCCACCAGCCGCGGTACTGGCCGGCGAGCGCCGCCGGCGCGTAGAGGGCGAGGGGCAGGGCCGCCAGCGCCACGGCGGCGATCGCCCCGGCGAGCAGCTCCCGGAAGCGCCGGGTGAGGACCAGCCAGGGCACGAGGATGAGGGCGAAGGGCTTCAGGGCCAGGCTGGCGGCGAAGGCGGCCCCGAAGCCGGCCGGGCGCCGGGCCACGAGGGCGGTCGCCATGAGGAGGAAGAGGGCCAGGATCACCTGGTTCACCTGGCCGAGGTGGAGCTCGAGGTGGAGGTGGACCGCGACCGCCAGGGCGGTGAGGAGGACGAGCCGGTTGGTGCGCCCCGGCGCCTCCCGGTAGTCCGGGGTGGCGAGCCGGACCGAGAGGAAGAGGTTCAGGCAGAAGATCGCCCCCAGGGAGATCCAGAAGACGATCTTGGCCGCGAGGAGCGGGAGGAGGGCGATGGGGGCGAAGAGGAGCGCCCCGGCCGGCGAGTACTTCCACTCGTAGAAGCCGTCCTCGGCGGGCCGGTAGAGGTTCTCCCCCGAGAGGACCCGGCGGCCGGCCCGGTGGAAGACCTCGAGGTCGACCATCTGGAAGCGGCCGTTCAGCAGCTCCACCACCAGGAGGAGCAGGCAGATCGCGAGGAGGAGGACGAGGCCTGCCGTCCAGCGGGTGCGAAACCAGGTGCGCAGGGCGTTCACGGGCGGCGGAGGATACCAGAAGCGGCGCCGGCAGCGGGCGGCTCACCCGGCCCGCCCACCCCCCAGCCGCCGCAGCATCCCCGCGGTCGCCAGCCAGCGAAGGCTCCCCGCGCCGGCCCCGGCCGCGCGCTCGAGGGCGACCAGGCAGGCGCCCCCCTTGCGCAGCGGGAAGAGCGGCACCGCGCGCCCGGTGACGAGCCAGGCGGCGAGCGCCGAGAGGTGGGGCTCGTGCCCCACGACCGCGACGGTCGCGCGCGCCTGGTGCTCCCGGAGCCAGGGAAGGAGCGCCTCCGGCCGGGCCCCGGGCCGGAGGGCCGCCACCTCCACGGGCGGCGGGCCGCCCAGCGCCTCCCGCAGGAGCTCCGCGGTCTCCGCGGCGCGGAGGAGGGGGCTCGTGGCGATGGCCTCGACCTCGCCCACCAGCTCCGCGAGCCCCCGGGCGGAGCGGCGCATCCTCCGCCGGCCCTCCGGCGTCAGCCGGCGCGCCGCGTCCTCGCCGCCGGCCTGCTCCTCGGCGATGGCGTGGCGGACGATGAGCAGGTCCACGGCGCGAGTATCCCCCCGGCGCCGCGGAGGCCGGCCGGCCCGGACGGGTCAGGGGATCGGCTGGCCGTGGACGCTGGCGGAGATGTCGTTGAACCAGTCCTGGACCGTGCCCTCGACGTCTGGCAGCCCCGTGCCGGTGGCCTTGAGGTGGCAGACGAACTGCAGGGCGGTGACGGCCCCCGGCTCGACCTCCTCGGCCACCAGGGAGCCGTCCTGGATCTCGACGTTGTCCGTGCCGGTGGTGCGCTGGTAGCGGAAGCCGACCACCTCCGCGCCGGGCGTCTGGTCGAGGTAGCCGCCCCGGTAGACGATGGTCCAGTGGACGGTGACCGCCCCCCCGAGCCCGCTCGCCGTGTAGACGATCTGGAAGCTGATGGGGAACTCCGGCTCGACGTTCATCGTCACCTCGGTCGAGTCGGTGCCGTGGATCCGGCTCACGGCCGGGAACTGGAGGGCGGCGTAGACGTCGGTCAGCGGGGCGTGGACGTAGGCCGCGCCGTGCGCGGAGTTGTAGCCCCCGCTCGACGGGCCCTGGACGATGTTCACCGCCTCGGGGTGCGGGTCGGTGGCGGTCGCCGGCGGGAAGGAGGCGACGCACGGCTCGATGGGGGTGAAGCCGACCGAGAGGGGGAAGTCCCGGCTGGAGTTCCCGGCGCAGGCGCCGTTGCAGCCGGTCAGGGCGATCAGGGTGAGCGAGGCGAGGTTCCTGACGGATCGCATCCCCATGGCGCGGCTCCTCCCTGGTCCAGAACCTACCTCCGGACCGGGCGCCCGTCCGCTGCTTTCCGGCGGCGGCGTCCCGGCGCAGGCGACCAGGCCTCCGGGAGGGTGGGCCCCCCGGTTGCCCACCCATCGCCCCCCGCGACCGCCTAACCCTGGCCATCCGAGGCACGAGCGAAGCGGAGGCGACCGATGGAGCGCGCGCGGATCTGGCCGGCCCTGCCGGCGGCGGAGTGGGCCGACACCCGGGCCACCCTGCATCTCTGGACGCAGGTGGTGGGCAAGGTCCGCCTCGCCCTCTCGCCGCTCATGAACCACTGGTGGAACGTCCCGCTCTACCTCACCGCCCGCGGGCTCACCACCTCGGCCATGTTCCACGGGGCGCTCGGCCTGGAGATCCGCCTGGATCTCCTCGACCACCAGCTCGAGGTCTCCACCAGCGATGGGACCTACGGCCGGCTCCCGCTCGCCCCGCAGACCGTGGCCGCCTTCCACGCCCGGCTGATGTCGCTCCTCGGCGACCTGGGCGCGCCGGTCCGGATCTGGACCACCCCCTGCGAGCTTCCCGATCCCATCCCCTTCGAGCGCGACCTGGTGCACGAGGACTACGACCGGGAGGCGGTGGAGCGGTTCTTCCGCGCCCTGCTCGCCGCCGACCGGGTGCTGGGCCGGTTCCGGGCCGGCTTCATCGGGAAGGCGAGCCCGGTCCACTTCTTCTGGGGAAGCTTCGACCTGGCCGCCACCCTCTTCTCCGGGCGACGCGCGCCGGAGCGCCCCGGCACCGACCGGATCACGCGCGAGGCCTACTCGCACGAGGTCTTCAGCGCCGGCTTCTGGCCGGGCGACGCGCGGGAGGACGCCTGCTTCTACGCCTACGCCGCGCCCGAGCCGGAGGGGTTCGCGGGGGCGCGGGTCCCGGCCGGCGCGTACCACCAGGGGCTGAAGGAGTTCGTCCTCCCCTACGAGGAGGTCCGGACCGCCGACGACCCGGAGGAACGGCTCCTCGCCTTCCTCGGCGCCGCGTACCGAGCCGCCGCCGACCTCGGCGGATGGGACCGGGCGGCGCTGGAGCGCGCTCCGCCCGCGGCCCGGCCCGAGGGGGAGCCGACCGCCCCGCCCCCACCGCCGACCGTCCACTGACCGCGCCCGTCTCGCCTACCGGACGCCCGGCAGCTCCGGCGTGGCCGGATCGCCGAGCGGCTCCCGCTCCGCCGCCGGCCGCGCCTGGGCACGCCCGGTCGTGACCACGGCGGCCGTGCGAGCCGGGATGGCGGTGCAGGCGGCGGCCCCGTTCGCCAGCCAGGAGATCGCCTGGGCGGTCATCGCCTCCGCCGGGTCGCCCATGGCGTGGCCGAGGTCGTCGGTCGCCTGGCAGGTGGTGCCGCCGAACTGGCCGGCCGCGTCCGGCAGGCCGTCGAAGTAGCTGCCCTCGCCGTCCTTGTTCTTGAGCTGGAAGGCGATGAGGAGGATGGCCTGGTCGCAGCCGCTCACCGTGAAGCCCAGCTGGCCGACCGGCTTCCCGTACGTGCTCGAGCCGACCAGCGCCAGCCGCGGCGTCTGGCCGGCGGGGATGGAGGGCGCGAGGTACGGCTCGAGCGCGTTCGGGACCAGCTCGCTCGCGGAGGCGCTGGCGCCGGTGACCAGGAAGGCGACGTGGCTCAGGCTGGGGAGCGACTGGCTGACGCTCCCGAAGGTCACGGCGGTGGGGAAGCCGGCCTCGGCAGGGGAGTGGTTCGGGTTGACGGCCACGCTGTACATGACCTGACCGCCATACGGCACGCCGCCGAGCAGGTCGGCCAGGGCCTCCGCCACGTCGAGCAGCCCGCCGCCGTCGTAGCGCAGGTCGACGATCACGTCGCTCACGCCCGCGGCCCCG
>Ga0335084_10007053_pt1 | contig 11186 bp, 9 predicted proteins | sample Lox_Sample_44_FD_206721 | JGI IMG/M metagenome (GOLD analysis project Ga0335084, IMG submission 206721) | Soil microbial communities from Loxahatchee National Wildlife Refuge, Florida, United States - Lox_Sample_4.4 | ecosystem: Environmental > Terrestrial > Soil > Wetlands | place: USA: Florida...
ATTTCTTGAAGCAAACATTTGACGCCCAACCCTTGCGCCGCTTCGACGCCCCCGATGGCCGCATTGTGCATGCGGAGGTGCGCGTCGGTGACACGGTTGTCATGCTGTCCGACGCGAACAACGCCTACCCCGCTTTTCCGGTCTGGCTCCACGTCTATGTCCCGGACGTGGACGCCACCTACAAGAAAGCCCTGGCTGCGGGCGGCGTTTCCGCCCAGGAACCCACGCAAAAGCCCGGGGATCCCGACCGTCGCGGCGGCGTCCAAGACCCCGCCGGCAACACCTGGTGGATCTCCACGCAAAAAACCTAGACTTAACCCCGCGCCGTCTTTACAATGCGCGGGAATGCCCAACACTCCTTCGCTAATCGGCCAGACCGTCTCCCACTATCGCATTCTGGAAAAACTCGGCGGCGGCGGCATGGGCGTGGTCTACAAAGCCGAGGACACGCGGCTCCGCCGTTTTGTCGCGCTGAAATTCCTGCCCGAAGATGTCGCTCGCGACTCGCAAGCCTTGATCCGCTTCCAGCGCGAAGCCCAGGCCGCTTCCGCTCTCAACCATCCCAACATTTGCACCGTTTACGACATCGGCGAGGAAAACGGCCAGGCGTTTATCGCCATGGAGTGCCTCGAAGGCAAAACCCTAAAGCACACCATCACCGGCCGCCCGATGGAGCTCGAATCCCTCCTCACCATCGCCGTGGACATTGCCGATGCGCTTGACGCTGCCCATTCCAAGGGGATTGTTCACCGAGACATCAAGCCCGCCAACATCTTCATCACCGACCGCGGGCACGCCAAGATTCTCGATTTCGGTCTCGCGAAAGTCGGCTTCGAACGAGTCGGCGTCGTGCAAGGCGAAACTCTCGCCACCCAGGGCGTGGACACCGCACAACTCACCAGCCCCGGCAGCACCATTGGCACCGTCGCCTACATGTCTCCCGAACAGGCCCGTGCCAAGGAACTCGATTCCCGCACCGATCTTTTTTCCTTCGGCGCTGTCCTCTACGAAATGGCCACCGGCCAACTCCCCTTCCGCGGCGAGAGCACCGCCACCATCTTCGACGCCATCCTCAACCGCGCGCCCATTCCTCCCGTCCGTTTGAACCCCGATCTCCCTCCGGATCTGGAGCGCATCATCAACAAGGCCCTCGAAAAAGATCGCGCGCTCCGCTATCAGCACGCCTCCGACATTCGTGCCGACCTCAAGCGCCTCCAGCGCGACACGAGTTCCGCGCGCGTCCCCGTCGCCGCGTCCGGCGAAGCTAGCTCGGCTTCCTTCGCTTCTTCCGGTTCCGGCGCACCGCCGGGTTCCTCCGGGCGCGTTTCCGCCGCCAGCGGCGAACCGGCCGGCGCCTCGGGAACCGGCACGGTCGTTGCCGGGGAGCCCAAAAGCAAAAAGGGAATTCTTGCGGGAGTCCTCGTCGGAATTCTCATTCTGGCTTTGGCAGTGTTCGCCTACCTGAAATTCGGCGCCCGCAATGCACCACTCAATCTCAAAGATCTCGAAATCTCCCGGATCACGCAGAGCGGTAAAGCCTCCGGTGTGGCGATCTCTCCCGATGGCCAATACGTCGTCTACGTTCTGCGTGACGGGGAGAAGCAAAGCCTCATGGTCCGCCAGGTCGCCACCGGAAGCGACGTGCAGATCCTCCCTCCCGAAGTGATCGTCTTTTACGGCGTTACCTTTTCCCGCGATGGTGTCTACATCTACTACACGGCTTCCAGCAAGGAAAACAATCTCTACAGCTCGCTCTTCAAGATCCCCGTCCTCGGCGGTTCCCCCGTCGAAATCGTCCGCGACATTGACACCGGCGTCGGCTTCTCCCCCGACGGCAAGCGTTTCGCCTTCCTCCGCGGCGTTCCGGACAAGGGCGCCGTGGAACTCCACATCGCCAATGCCGACGGCAGCAGCGAACACCTCCTGCTGTCCAAGCCGGGGCTTCCCAATCCCTTCCTGATGCTTCGTCCCGCATGGTCCCCCGACGGAAAGACCATCGTCTTTACGCTGTATAGCGGCGCGACGAACCAATCCCTGATCGCGGTTTCTCCTGACGATGCCAATACCGCCCGCGCCTTCTACAACACCCACGACGAACTTGGCATGCCCAACTGGCTCCCCGACGGCAGCGCGCTGCTCGTTCCCGCCCGGGAAGTAGGGCCTCTGCCCCACGGCCAGCTCTGGACCATTTCCTATCCGGCCGGCGAAGCCCATCGCTTGTCTCACGACCTGACGAACTACAGCCTTGCCTGGCTCGATCTTTCCAAAGACGCTTCCTCGCTGGCGGCTATCGAAACTTCGCGCACGTCCAATCTCTGGGCGCTCCCTGGCGGAGATTCCTCGAAGGCAAAACAAATCACCACGGGCGGATCGCCGGTCGGCAACCTCACGGCGCTTGGAAAAGATCAGGTTGTCTACCAAACCGATGGCGGCGAGATCTTTAAGTTGTCCGCGGACGGGGGGACGCCCACGCAGATTGGTTCTATCGAAAACAAGATTTTTTCCGCCAGCGGTTGCGGCGACGGCAAGCACATCGTCTATCAGAAAGTGGAAGGCGACGTGTCCAACATCTGGCGCATGGACGCCGATGGCACCAATTCGGTGCAACTCACTCGCGAAAAGGCCGCGTCGTTTCCGATCTGTTCGCCCGACGGCCAGTGGGTCAGCTACTTTGCAAACGCAGAACTTGGAAACGGATTAATCTCCATCAACGGCGGCACTCCTCAAACTTTGAAATTCCCTGGCGTTGCCTTGGGTTCGGCTTTTCTTTCGGGAGACTCAAAGCTTTATCTTCAGATGGCCTCCGATCCGGACAACATGCAAGCTCGCTCCCGCATCCTGGTCGTGCCCGTTCCCGATGGCAAGCCGCTGTCTTCCTTTGAAAGAATGCCCGGCACGAACGGTATTCGCTGGGCTCCTGACTATCGCGCCATCGATATCAGCATCACCCGCAACGGCGTTACCAATACTTGGCGGCAGCCGCTTCCCGGTGGCCAGCTCAAACAATTGACGCATTTCAGCTCGGAGCTGGCTTTTGCCGCAACCTGGACTGGAGATGGAAAGACGCTCGTGCTCTCTCGCGGGGCCAACAGGGCCGATATCGTCCTGCTCAAGGCCGGCAAGAATTCTCAATAATTTCGGGAAGCTATCTCATAAATGGGCCAAAGGGGGTCGGAGCTTTAGCTCCGACGATGGAAGCGCCCGAAGATTGGGCTTTGGCACCTGAGGAATTGACTTAAGTCTTCCTCCGCAGTTTATGAGATGGGCCTGAAGCGAAGCGTTCCGCTTACGCCCGCGCCGTGATCAGCGTGTGCGGGCTCATGGGGATCGGGTGCGAGGTGGCTTCTCCGAAGCCCGCTCTCCGGTGCATTTCCGCCAATTCCTGGAACGTGTAGGCGTCGCCGCCCGCGGTGGAGGCCAGCATGGTCAGGCTGAAGGTCGCGGGCAAAGGCGGCGAAACGCGGTCTTCGTTCGGCACAAATTCCAGGGTGGCCAGAGTTCCGCCGGGCTTCAGCGCCCCGCGTACTTTCTTCAGTAAGCCCACGCAAGTCTCCATGTCAAAATGGTGCAGGAAATTCGTCAGCAGCACCGCGTCGTAAGGCCCGCCAAATTCCACGTCGAAGGCGCTTCCTGGCAGCATGTCGTACCTCTCCTGCACCCCGGCTTTGCGCGCATTTTCCAGCGCCACGCGCAGCACCGGAGCCCAATCCAGTCCAGTCACATGCGCGTTCGGATTTTGTTTCGCCACTTCGATCCCAAACAGCCCATGCCCCGCGGCGATATCCAGCACGCGCATCGGCTCTTTTCGGCCCTGCAGCACCAGTTCGCCCAGCGGCCCGGCCATGGGCGCCATCATCGGCGCCATGCTTTCGGCAAAGATCACCCACGCGGGATTCTCGGGTTCCACCGCACCTTCGCCTGGCAGCACCGTCGTTCCTTTCCGCACCACCTCAGCCAGCCGTTGGTAGGCCGCCATCATCGGCGGATTCCCTAGAAAGCGCGCCATCGGGGCGAGGCAGGCCGGCGATTCGGGGTCCAGGAATGCGGCGCTCGAGGGCGTGTGCTGATATCTCCCTTCCTTTTTCTGGAGAATCCCGTAAACCACCAGGAAATCGCACAGGATGCGGATTCCGCGTTCGGATGCGGAGGCGTGATGCGCGATCGAGGCCACGTCGCCCGGCCCTTGCCCCACCGCGCGGAAGATATCCAGCTCAATCGCGGCTTGCAGGGCATACGTTCGCTGGTAGGCCTGCAAATTTTCGAACACGATGGTCGGCGTGAGTGCGGTGGCTGAAGCTTCGGATTGCATCGGGAATCTCCTTGGGAAGTCCGTCGAGTCAGGCTGGCATTGCCGCGAATTATAGCTTGTCTGTCACCGCCGGAGAACTGCCGCGGCCCTTCTTACCGTCGAGCGGAGGTAGTGGAGTTAACTTCGCGTGAGCCGGGATGTGACGGCGAAGGCGATTCCATCTATTTTGGCGTTGGGTCCATCGCCTCGACGCTGCGCACTCGGTCACCCGACCTCGCTTCCGTGGAACCCTGGTAGGTCGCGGTGGAATAGTCGTCGCCGACTTCGCGGATGGCTGCCACTCCAATGCGTTGCGGCAATGGCGCCAGCCCTTGCGGACTTTCACCGTCCGTCGTGGGAGCATCGCGCAGGATGATCAACTGTTCCCCCACCTTCACCCCGTTTTTCTTCCCGACATTCAGCGTGAGCACCGTTCCGGCCACTTCCGCCACTCGCCCATCGATGGCCAGTCGCAATTCGGGGATCTTTGCCGCGTAGTCATCGAGTTGTCCCGCAACCTGCTCTACGGCGGCGCGGGTTGCTTCCGGCAGCAGGCTGTCGGCAAACTCGCTTCCCAGCATCTCCGTCGGGCTCTTCGCCTGCCCGCGTCCTGCCATCACGGTGATATCCCCGGTCCGCGAGGACTCGCCCTTGCCCACGAAGCTCTCCATCACCTGACCGGTCGTCACGTTAAAGATCTGCGCCGTGATTTCCACGCGTGCCTTCGCCTTTCGGGTCTTCACGCCGCCGCCGAATGGCCCTCCGGTGGCCTTTACTTCTTTGCCCTGATCTTCAGTGCCGTACTGCGTCACGCCGCCAATGATCATCGCGTCAAGCCCGACCATCCGCCCGATCCTCGCCGCCAGCCCGTACGCGTCCACTCCCGCAACGTCTTCGTCCTTTTGTTCCTTCAACAATTTCTCCAGCGCCGAGCGGTCCACGACGGCGTATTTAGCCCCCTGTATCAGTTTTTCGATGAGTTGCACGCTCACACCTTTGCCGACGTCTCCTCCATCTGCACCGAACAGTCCCGAAGGAGCATCGCTCGCGAGATTCGGATTGTCAAAATTCAAAACGGCAACACGCTTCTTTGCCCCCGGCTCCTGAGCACGGGCACGTGGCGCTGCCCAAGCGAGCGCGAAACAAAGCGCGGTGGCTCCCAGAGAGACGCGAGATTTTGCGATTGAGCCGTTGGCGGTCATGTTGAGCCAACTCCGGCGCTGAACGAGGGTCTAATTCTTGGCGAGATAGTCCGCGAACACCTTGGCACACGTCTCCACGAACTCCTGCTCCGATTTAGGAAAGGAATCCGCGAAATAGCTTTCCACGTCCAGTTCGCCCCGCAGCTTTTTATTCACGAAAATCGGCACTACGATTTCGGATTTCACCATCGAGGAGCCCGGCAGGTAGCGCGGATCTTTCGTCACATCCTGCACGATCACCACTTGACCGCCCGTCGCCGCCGCTCCGCACAGGCCCGTGTTCAAGGGAATGCGCACGTTCGGCGTAAAGCTCCCCGCGTAAGGCCCAACGATCAGGAAGCCGGAGTCCGTCGGATCCACCACGTAAAACCCCACCCAGTTGTACCGCGTAAACTTCTCATGCAGCCGCTTGGCGATGCGCTCCATCACCTGCTCCGCGCTTGTGGCGGTCAGGGAAAAGCTCTGCAGCTCCTGGAACACTTCTTTCTGTGCCGGCGTCATCGGTTTGACCCCACAAGGTCCATCAGCAGTCCACGTCTGGAGGGATTCCCCTCACCCCGCCAGTCTACACGAGGGAATCGTGGCCGATGTTTCAACCGCGCACAGTTTGCTCTAAAGGTTCCTGACTCTTGGACTACAGCCTTGAGTTCTCTTCCCCGAACCGCTTTGCTTAATTCTGCTCTTCGGCCCGCCCCATCACCGCGAGCAGCCCAAAGCCGCCGCCAGCCTCGCAGGGATGTAATTCCGTAACACTCTTTTTCCTTTCAGACACAGTGCGTCGTTCTGCCCACACTTGTTAGCAGCGTCAAACTCATCGCCTCGGGAGGCAGTCTCGCAGGCCGCTGTCCCCAAACGACTTGTGTGCGCTCACTTTGGAACTTCTCTCCACCGCTTGGCATTTCAATTGCTCCCTGTCCTGTTGTCATTCTCGCGTGCGGTGGCTCTTCCCCGGTTTTCGCCTCCCCGTGCGAATGCCGTACACTAGATCTTTCGGGATAATTCATGACACGCTCCAGGAAGAATTCAAACCCCGCCGATTTCGTGGGCCGCCCCGTCTGGGCCGAAGTTTCGCTCTCCGCGCTGACCGGAAATCTTCGCGCCATTCGCGATTACGTGAATCCACCGGAGGAAAAGCGCAAGACCCCGCGCAAAGTTCTATCCATCGTGAAAGGCAACGCCTACGGCCATGGCGGGCCCGCCGTCGCCAAGGCGCTGGAAAAGGCCGGCTCCGATTGGTTCGGTGTCGCCTCCGCCGGCGAAGGCATGGAGATTCGCAAAGCCGGCGTGCGTGCGCCCATTCTCGTTCTCGGCGGTTTCTGGTCTGGCGAAGAAAAAAATCTATTGCAGCATCATCTCACACCCGCCATTCACCGCTGCGAACAGCTCCTTGCCTACGAAGCGGCCGCGGCAAAATTGCGCAAGAAAAACGTTCCCATTCAGCTCAAGGTTGACACGGGCATGAACCGTCTCGGCATCCTGCCCAAGGACGCCGACTGCTTCGCCCGCCAGCTTGCCAAGTGCAAACACCTGCGCCTGGTCGGTGCCTTCACGCACCTCGCGTCTTCCGAGGTCCTCACCGAGACGGAACTCGGCCACCAGACACAGCAGCAGCTCGAACGCTTTCACGCGACCACCGATCGCTTGCGCGCCCTCGGCGTCGATCCCGGCCTCACGCACATCGCCAACAGTGCCGCCATTGCTGCGCGGCCCGAAACCTGGGCGGACATGGTGCGCCCGGGCGCGATCCTCTACGGTTATCATCCCGGTTTTGACCCCATGGAACGCCGCGTGGAGTTCGAAAAAAGCCTTCCGTTACGCCCAGTGATGAGCCTCCGTGCCCGCCTCATTGGTGTCCGCTGCATCGCCGCCGGCGAAGGCGTCGGCTACAACGCCACCTGGGTCGCCAAGCGTCCGTCGCGCATTGCCGTGCTCTCCGCAGGTTACGCCGATGGCATCCACCGCTCGCTCGGAAATCGCGGGGTCACCTACATCCGCGGGCACGTCGCGCCCATTGTCGGCATCGTCTCCATGGACGTCATCATGCTCGACGTCACGGACGTCCCCGATGCCGCCATCGGCGATATCGCCACACTCTATGGCACGGACGGCGACCGCGTCTATCCCGCCAATGTCGTCGCCCGTAGCATCGGCACGGTTACCTCCGACCTCATTAGCGGCGTCGGCCAGCGCGTTCCCCGCTTCTACGTCCCCTGAGACTTTCGTTTTCCGTCAAACGTTGCATCGGACTTGACGTTACTTTAATTCAAGAGTATACATGGCCTCTCATTACCTGCTCCGGCAGGAAGGGCTCTTCTCCTGTCCCGCCTTCTCTGCTTCTGCGCAGCACGGAGCGGTGCATGGCATGCCGTACCGTGAGGTCCTATGAACGCTGTTAGGTCCCAGCAAGCCGGCGGTGGCGTCCCCGAATCCCAAAACGTACATGCAGCCACCCAGAATTCTCCCGCGCCCGCGTGGGAGTTCTGGGTTCTGCGTCTGGCGCTGGTCGGCGCTTCCATCGCCGCGTGTTACGCGCTCCATCCTTTCGGCTTGGGCGCTCTCCCCGCTGCGGGCGTCGGTTTCTTCGTGGCCATGATCGTTTTGCTCGCGGAATTAAGGCTTCGCCGCGCGGAGATCAGCGGGCTTATGGGTGGGGCGGTTGGTCTCGTCCTGGGCCTGCTCGCTTCCCTCCTGATTACCCTCGTGATTGCCCGTACCTCCGGACCCGAACCCACCAAGTCTTTCTTCGAATTCATCTCGCTTCTTTCTCTGGGATTTCTTGGCTTTGTCCTCGGAATGCATCGCGGCAGGGAATTTGGCGCCATCGCGCTGCCGCTATCTGCCGGCGATGCCGCGCCCCCTCCGGCCGCCTCCCTGCAAATGAAGCTTTTGGATACCAGCGTTCTAATTGATGGCCGCATCGCGGACATTTGCGAAACCCATTTTCTCGATGGTTCGCTCGGCTTGCCCCGCTTCGTTTTGCACGAACTCCAAATGGTCGCCGACTCCAGCGATGGGCTGAAGCGCCAGCGTGGCCGCCGTGGTTTGGAAGTTCTGCAGCGCCTTCAGAAAATGCCTGGCCTCGATCTGCGGCTCCTTGATGACGAGATTTCCGGCGTCGCCGCCGTGGACCAGAAACTCGTCGAGCTCGCCCAGCGCACCGGCTCCAAGATTGTCACCAACGATTTCAATCTCAATAAAGTCGCGCGCGTCCAGAACATCTCCGTCCTGAATATCAACGAACTCGCCAACGCGTTAAAGCCCGCCGTGCTACCCGGCGAACCCATGCGCGTCCTGATCCTCCGCGAAGGCAAGGAGCCCACGCAGGGCGTCGCGTATCTCGACGATGGCACCATGGTCGTCGTGGACGGCGCACGCCGCCTCATCAACCGCACCGTGGACATCCTGGTCACTTCCGTTCACCAAACACCCGCGGGCAAAATGATTTTCGGCCGCATCGAGGAACAACGTTCTGACTCGGGCTCAGTTCGTGCCGCCGCTGCTACCGCGGGCGCCTCCTCCAGTCGCTCCGAATCCTCCAACGGCACCAACGGCCACGCCTCGCGGCAACCGCGCGCGGAAAGCTCACGTTCGATGGATTCTTCGACCGGCGTGACTCAATCTGACTCCGACTTCGCGTAACGGCTGGCTTCCTGGGAACGCCGTTCTCACGCAGGAGGCCTTTAACTCCTCTCCTCTGCCCACATGGTTAGCTCTTCTCAGCCGAGGAACTAATCAATAAATAGGCAGGAATTGATATGAATTGCAGTTATCCAATCAAACGCATCGGAACGCTTCATATCATCTTGGCCTCGCTCCTATTGGGTGGCTGCGACCCGGCAATCACGATTCGGCAAATGAATCCTCCGAGCCGGAACTCAACTCAGATCGTGGTTCATGTCAAAACGCAGCACCCGATGATCGGAAATACTTGGTATGTGCCCCAAATCGCGATCACGAATGGTTCTGATTCGCCAATTAAGATAACGTCCCTCGAGCTTGCTACGAAGCAACGCACATACGCGAACAAACCCCGACACCTTGGGAGCTATCCGCTAGAGGTTGGGCCAGGAAAAACGGAAACGCTGGACACGTGGTTCGAGCTTTCCGACGACGTAAGGAAGACCTTTTTTCGGCAGCCTGCGGAGCTGCTGATACACTATCGATGTAGCAACGGGGAAGAAACCGCCCATATTTCGATTATTGGCGGGCCATTGGACACCAGTTCGCCGTAGGGCCTGCTAAACGCTCAAGCGGAACAAACCAGTAGTTGTTTCCACTTGGAATTTTCTTCCAGCCCCCTCTTGCGGTACACTCTCCCTTCTGCATCCCGCGCTTAGGCCTGCAAGCCGTCGCTTCAGCCGGTCTGCTAACTCGCTATGGGTCAAATTATCGCGATACTTCCCGCTGCAGGTCTCGGCACGCGCATGGGCGCCGAGACCCCGAAGCAGTTTCTCGAACTCGATGGCGTTCCCATCGTGATCCTCAGCCTCCGCCGCATTGCTGCCTGTCCGCAGGTTTCGCAGATCATCGTCGCCACGCGCCAGGAGGGCATCGAGAAGCTCGAGTCGCGCATCCGCCATGAGAATTTCCGGCAGCCTGTGCGCGTCATCAAAGGCGGCGATTCCAGGCAGGAATCCGTGGCCCAGGCGCTAAAACTCATCCCCAACGATGTCGAGCTGGTTCTGGTTCACGATGCCGTTCGCCCCTTCGTCGCCTCCGAGCACATCACCCGCGTCATCGAAGAGGCACGCCTCTGCAAAGCGGCTATCGTCGGCATCCCGGCCATGGATACGGTCAAGGAAGTGAAGCGCGGCAGCTTGCCCGAAGACGTTGCCCTCATCACCAACACCGTTCCGCGCGAACGCATCGTCCTCGCCCAAACGCCCCAGGTTTTCGCCACCGCTCTGCTGAAGGAAGCTTTTGCCCGCGCCGAAGCGGATGGCGTCAACGCCTCCGACGAAGCTGGCCTCGTCGAACGCCTGGGCCACGACGTTCACGTCGTGCAGGGCTCCGAGCGCAACATCAAAATCACCAGGCCCGCGGACATGGACCTCGCCCGTTTCTACCTCCAGCTCGAGCAGAAGAAAGCGCAAGCATGAGCGTTCGTTGCGGCATTGGCTACGACCTGCACCGTCTCGCGGAAGGCCGCAAACTCATCATCGGCGGCATCGAGGTTCCCTTTGACAAAGGTCCCGTCGGCCATTCCGACGGCGACGTGGTCGCGCACGCCATATGCGACGCCCTGCTCGGTGCGGCGGGTCTCGGCGATATCGGTACGCATTTCCCGGACACGGATCCCAAGTGGAAAGGGGCCAACAGCCTTTTGTTCCTGGCGCACGTCCGCAAGCTGCTCGACGAAAAACGCCTTGTCATCGAACACGTGGATGTCGTCGTCGTCCTCGAACGCCCCAAGCTCGGCCCTCACTTCCCCAAAATGCGCGAAGCCCTCGCCAAATCCCTCGGCGTCCCTCAGGAGAAAATCCACCTCAAGGCCAAAACCAACGAAGGCGTGGACGCCGTCGGCCGCGGAGAAGCCATCGTCTCCCACGTCGTCGCCACCCTCTCTTTCCTCGTCTGATTCCTCCGGTTTTTTTGCCTCGTTACCTCATTACTTCGTTGCCTCTTTACAAGCTAAACTGATCTTTGCGCATGTCCTCCAACGACCACATCGCCGAGCACCCCACGCACGTCAATCC
>Ga0335084_10007054_pt1 | contig 11185 bp, 6 predicted proteins | sample Lox_Sample_44_FD_206721 | JGI IMG/M metagenome (GOLD analysis project Ga0335084, IMG submission 206721) | Soil microbial communities from Loxahatchee National Wildlife Refuge, Florida, United States - Lox_Sample_4.4 | ecosystem: Environmental > Terrestrial > Soil > Wetlands | place: USA: Florida...
CGTGAAGATCTTCTCGCGCATCGAAGACCAGGTGGTGGAGAAGGACCGCGGCGAGCGGATCGGCGAGGTGCGCCGCCTCGAGGCCGAGGAGAAGAGCCGCATCTCGGACGCGATGTTCGCCGAGCTGCGGGAACTCCTGGCCGGCCAGGAAGTGGGGCTCATGCTCAAGGCCGGAACGGTCGAGGAGTATCTGCCGGGCGGCACGAAGCTCACCGCCGCCGAGCTCGAGAACGTGAACTTCGCCGACGTCGATTTGAAGACGCTGCGCGTGTCCAACAAGGGCACGAACGAGCGGATCCGCGCGGTGCTCGACGCGTCGCAGGCCGAGCGGGCCAAGATCGAGGAGAAGTCGGAAGATCAGATCGACAAGATTCTCCAGCCCGACGAGCTGCCGCCCGGCGTGATTCAGCTCGTGAAGGTGTACATCGCGGAGAAGCGCAAGATCTCGGTCGGCGACAAGATGGCGGGACGGCACGGCAACAAGGGCATCATCGCCCGCATCGTGCCGGAAGAGGATATGCCGTTCCTCCCCGACGGATCGCCGGTCGACATCGTCTTGAACCCGCTCGGCGTGCCTTCCCGGATGAACGTGGGACAGATTCTCGAAACCCACCTGGGCTGGGCCGGCAAGATCCTCGGCTTCGAGGCGCGCACCCCCGTGTTCCAGGGAGCCGATGAAACCGAAATCGGCGTGCTGCTCAGGATGGCCGGGCTCGCGTGGGCGCGCGATGCGCTGCGGATCGCCGCGGTGCCGCCGACGCTCGACTCGGATACGGTGCGCGAGATCATGAAGGATCTCCGCAAGCTGCCGCTCACGAATGGCGACAAGCCGCTGGTCGCGGCGTCGGGCATTTCGCTGCTCGCCTCACGGGCTCTGTCACAGAGCACCCGGGATCTGCAGCGTGCCATCGTGGATTTCCTCAAGCTCGCGGCCAAGGAGCTGGCGGAGCGCGAGCGCGGGCAGCGCACCATCGAGCAGGAGATGCATCAGGCCCTGCTCGAGGCCGATGCGGGGGAGAAGAACGGCAAGTCGTCGCTCAAGGCGGCGCTCAAGGACATCGAAAAGCAGCTCGACCAGGAGACGGCGCAGACGCTCGTGGCCGCGGGATTCCCCGCGCTCGCGGGCCTGTTGGGGCCGAAGGCCGAAGCCGACGTCGATCAGGCGGCGAACGAGCTGCTGCGCGCGGCCGGGTTGTCGCCCACGGGCAAGGCGCGCCTGCGGGACGGCCGGACCGGAGAATTCTTCGCCTCCGACGTCACCGTCGGCTCGATCTACATGATGAAGCTGTCGCACTTGGTGGACGACAAGATCCACGCGCGGTCGATCGGCCCGTACTCGCTGGTCACGCAGCAGCCGCTCGCCGGCAAGGCGCAGTTCGGCGGCCAGCGGTTCGGAGAAATGGAAGTGTGGGCGCTCGAGGCGTACGGCGCCGCGCACACGCTGCAGGAAATTCTCACGGTGAAGTCGGACGACGTGAACGGTCGCAGCCGAGTGTACGAGGCGATCGTGAAAGGACAGAACCTGCCGAAACCCGGCATCCCCGAGTCCTTCAACGTGTTGGTGAAGGAACTCCAGGCCTTGGGATTGAAGGTCACCCTGGGCACGACCGAAGACGTTGAAGAGTAGGGAGAGGACGACTCAATGATCGACTTTCGAAGCGGACGCGAGCCCAAGAGCTCGAGTTTCGACTACATCCAGGTGCGCATCGCGTCCCCGGAGGAAATCCGGGGGCCGCGCGACTCGAAGGAGCGCGAGCGCCTGGAATTGCAGGGCCAGCGCACCTGGTGGTCGTGGGGCGAAGTCACCAAGCCCGAGACCATCAACTACCGGTCCTTCAAGCCGGAACGGGATGGCTTGTTCTGCGAGCGCATCTTCGGTCCGGTCAAGGACTGGGAGTGCCACTGCGGGAAGTACAAGCGGATCCGCTATCGCGGCGTGATCTGCGACCGCTGCGGTGTCGAGGTGACGCTGTCCAAGGTGCGGCGCGAGCGGATGGGCCACATCGAGCTCGCCGTGCCCGTGGCGCACATCTGGTTCTTCAAGACGCTGCCCTCGCCGATGGGCAACCTGCTCGACATGACGCTGCGCGATCTCGAGCGGGTGATCTACTACACGAACTACGTGGTGATCGACCCCGGCAAGCAGGAAGTGCAGGAGCGCGAGCTGCTCGACGAAGACCGCTTCCTCGAGCTGCGCACCAAGGCGAAGAACGAGGGCGACGGCGCGTTCAAGGCCGATATCGGGTCACCGGCCGTGCGGGCGCTGCTCGAGCGGCTGAACGTCGACAAGCTGGCCGACGAGCTGCGCGAGACCGTCGCCAACGAGACGAGCCAGCATCGCAAGAAGCAGATGCTCAAGCGCCTCAAGATCGTCGACGCGTTCCGCAATTCCGGGAACGGCGGCGAAGCACGCAATAATCCGATGTGGATGATTCTCGACGTGATCCCGGTGATTCCGCCCGATCTGCGGCCGCTCGTGCCGCTCGACGGCGGCCGGTTCGCCACGTCGGATCTGAACGATCTGTATCGGCGCGTGATCAACCGCAACAACCGGCTGCAGAAGCTGATCCTGCACCGGGCGCCGGAGGTCATTCTCCGGAACGAAAAGCGCATGCTCCAGGAAGCGGTGGACGCGTTGTTCGACAACGGCCGCCGCTCCAAGGCGATTCGCGGCCGCGGCAAGCGGCCCTTGAAGTCGCTGTCGGACATGCTGAAGGGCAAGCAGGGCCGGTTCCGCCAGAACCTGCTCGGCAAGCGCGTGGACTACTCGGGCCGCTCGGTGATCGTGGTCGGCCCCGAGCTGCGGCTGCATCAGTGCGGCCTCCCGAAGGCGATGGCGGTCGAGCTGTTCAAGCCGTTCATCATCCACAAGCTCGTGGAGAAGGGCATCGCCGAGACCGTCAAACGGGCCAAGAAGATCGTCGAGAAGGAGAGCCCCGAGGTCTACGAGATTCTCGAGGAGATCATCGAGGATCATCCGGTGCTCCTGAACCGCGCGCCCACGCTGCACCGCCTCGGCATTCAGGCGTTCGAGCCGGTGCTCGTCGAAGGCAAGGCGATCCGGATTCATCCGCTCGTCTGCGCCGCGTTCAACGCCGACTTCGACGGCGACCAGATGGCGGTGCACGTGCCGCTCTCGTTCGAGAGCCAGCTCGAGGCCCGGCTCCTGATGGTTTCGTCGAACAACATTCTCAAGCCCTCCGACGGCCGGCCCGTGGCCGAGCCGTCGCAGGACATGGTGCTCGGCTGCTACTTCCTCACGAAGGAGCCGATCGAATTCGAGGCCAAGCTCCAGAAGGCACCGCGCATCGCGGCGCTCGCCGAGCTCGAGATGACACTCGCCGTGAAACGCCTCGAGTATCACTCGCCGGTGCATTTCTGGTTCGAGCCGCCGGCGGGCGTGACCGGCGATGGAGTGCGTGGCCAGTGGGTCGGGACCACGGCGGGCCGGGCGATTTTCAACAGCATCCTCCCGGATGTGCTCAAAGCCGAAGGGTTCCGGAACCACGTTATGCGCAAGCGTGACCTGTCGGAGCTCGTGTTCGAGAGCTATCGCTGGGCCGGTTTGGGCGCGACGGTGCAGTTCCTCGACGCATTGAAGGAGTTCGGCTTCCGCTACGCGACCATGGGCGGCGTGTCGATCGGCGTCGAGGATCTGGAGATTCCGTCGGAGAAGTCGCAGCTGCTGCATGACGCCGAGCAGCGCGTAGACCGGTTCCAGCGGGCGTATGCCACGGGCCAGATCACGTTCGGTGAGCGCTACAACAAGGTGATCGACGCCTGGACGCATGCGAACAACGACATCGCCGACGCGATGGTCAAGACCATGCAGCGCGCCAAGGGCGGCTTCAACCCGGTGTTCATGATGTTCGATTCCGGGAGCCGCGGCAGCCGCGACCAGATCCGCCAGCTGGCGGGGATGCGCGGCCTGATGGCGAAGCCGCAGAAGAAGCTCACGGGCGGCATCGGCGAAATCATCGAGAGCCCGATCAAGTCGAACTTCCGTGAGGGTCTCTCCGTGCTCGAGTACTTCATCTCGACGCACGGCGCACGAAAGGGTCTGGCCGACACCGCGCTCAAGACGGCCGACGCCGGCTATCTCACGCGCCGCCTCGTCGACGTGGCGCAGGACGTGACGGTCACGGAAGAAGACTGCGGCACCATTCTCGGTCTCGAGATGGCCGCGCTGAAGGAGGGCGAGGACATCATCGAGCCGCTGCGCGAGCGCATCGTAGGCTGCGTGGCGGCGGACGACGTGTTCGATCCGCTCGAGAAGGACGAAGAAGGCGACCGCAAGCTGTTGATGGGCGCGGGTGAGCTCATCGACGAAGAGGCCGCTCAGGCGATCGAGAACGCCGGCATCGAGAGCGTCAAGATTCGCTCGGTGCTGACGTGCGAGGCGCGCCGCGGCATCTGCCGCATGTGCTATGGGCGGAATCTCGCGACCATGGACATGGTGGATCTCGGCGAAGCGGTGGGCATTCTCGCCGCGCAGTCGATCGGCGAGCCCGGCACGCAGCTCACGCTGCGCACGTTCCACATCGGCGGCACGGCGGCCCGTATCGCCGAGCAGACGGTGCGGCGCACCAAGGTGGAGGGCGTGATCGAGTACGGCGACCGGCTGGCGTTCGTCACCACGCCGGACGGCCAGAAAGTCGTGACGAGCTACGAGGGCGAGCTGATTCTGCGCGCCCAGGCGCATGGCGGCGCGAACGGAGGCGGCGCGAGCAACAAGCTCGCCGTCCATTCGCGGTTCCACGTGCCGCTCGGTGCCACGCTCATGGTCGAGAACGACTCCAAGGTGAGCCGCGACGGCGTGCTGTTCACCTGGGATCCCTACACGAACCCGATCATGACGGATGTGGCGGGCGTGGTGCGGTTCGTCGATATCGTCGAGGACGAGACGGTGCGTGAGGAGCTGGACGAGCTCACGGGCCGGCGCCAGCGGGTGATCATCGAGGACCGCGAGAAGAAGCTGCACCCGCATATCGAGGTGGTGCAGAAGAAGGGCGAGAAAGAGAAGCGGCTCCGCGACTTCGTCATTCCCGAAGGCGCGCAGCTCACGGTCGAGGACGGCGACGAGGTGTACGCCGGCCAGGTGCTGGCCAAGGTGTCACGCGAGGCGTACAAGACGCGCGACATCACGGGCGGTCTGCCCCGCGTGGCGGAGCTGTTCGAGGCGCGGCGCCCGAAGGACCCCGCGACCATCTCCGAAGTCGACGGCACGGTGCGGTTCGGCGACATCAAGCGCGGCAAGCGTGAGATCTACGTGCATCCGGAAGAGGGCGAGCCGCAGCTGTACGACGTGCCCGCCGGCAAGCACTTGCGGGTGCATGAGGGCGATCGCGTCCGCGCCGGCGACCGGCTCACCGAGGGTCCCGTGAACCCGCACGACATTTTGCGGATCAAGGGCCCGCGCGCGGTGCAGGAGTATCTCTTGAACGAGGTGCAGGAGGTGTACCGGCTGCAGGGGGTGAAGATCAACGACAAGCACATCGGCGTGATCGTGCGCCAGATGCTGCAGAAGGTGCGCGTCATGGAGCCCGGCGACACCATGTTCCTGGAAGGCGAGCACGTCGACAAGCTCACCTTCCGTGAGGTGAACGAGCGGGTCACGAAAAAGAGCGGCAAGCCGTCCACCTCGGAGCCGTTACTCCTCGGGATCACGAAGGCGAGTCTCACGACGCAGTCCTTCATTTCGGCGGCGTCGTTCCAGGAGACCACGCGCGTGCTGACCGATGCGGCGATCCGCGGGGCCAAGGACGATCTGCTGGGATTGAAGGAGAACATCATCATCGGCCACTTGATCCCGGCGGGGACGGGGATTTACCGCTACCACGATATCGAGATCGAGCCGCCGGAGGGCTTCACGCCGCCGCCGCCGCCCACCGAGACGGTGCCTGGCGCGGTGCCGAGTCCGTTCCCGGAGGAAGTGGAAGCGGATTAGGACGGTCAGACGGTCAGACGGACGTACAGAAGGCGACGGCGCCCGGGAGCGATCCCGGGCGCCGTCTGTTTGCCGTCTAGTTCGTCAACGTCGCGCGAATCCAGGGAAGGAAATTGAGCGACCCCGCCCCGCCCAGAGTGTCGGGGGAGAAGCTGTTGGCCACGTTGAAATCGAGTACGATCTGCGCCTGTGTCGACGACGCTTGCAGCGGCGACTCGACGAGCGCGTGAATCATGATTGCGCCTTTGTATCCCCAGTGCACGTTGACGGCGCTCCCATCGCCCCGGAACACTCCCGAGGAATCCGTGTTGAGCGCCACGCGAATCTCTTGAATGGCCGCGGCGGGAAGGGTAGCCGTTCCGAGCAGCGCCATCGTACCGTTCTGCAGGCTCAGGAGATCATACCGCTGCCGCGGCGAAACCAATGTGACCCACGACTGCGTAGTGGAATCGGTCGATGCGGAAGCGTCGATGTGATCGACATAGACGATCACTTTCTGGATGTTGGGGTCGGGTGTGGGGGCATCCGTGAGCATCACGCGCGCGGTACTGCTCCCTCCCGAGGGATTCCCTGACACGGGATTCGGTGCCGTCGCGCCCTTGCAGGAAAGACCCGCAACCAGGCCGGTAACAGTGACCAAGCACGTCAAGCGCTTCATGAGCTGCTCCTGAAGAGTGGGACGAAGGATGCTATCCGAGTGAGAAACTCCGACGCGGCCATGGTGGGTCACATCGCGCGCCAAAGTGACCGGGACAGTCCCAGGGAGGGTTTATGCCATGTGACGCCCACGGATAGCGAGGTGATCGCCCGGGTGCTGGCGGGAGAGGTCGACGCGTACGGGATTCTGGTCGAGCGCTACCAGCGGCGGTTCACGCGGTTCGCGACGCGTCTCTTGGGGAATCACGAGGACGCGGAAGAAGCCCTGCAGGACGCGTTTCTCCGTGCGTACCGGGCGCTGGCGCGCTATCAGGATCGCCAGCGGTTCGGGCCGTGGTTCTACCGCATTCTGGTGAATCGCTGCCGTTCGATGCTGGTGCAGCGCCGGCGCCGCGGTCTGTTGGAGCGGGACTTCTCGCGCGAGCCGATGTCGCGCGTCGCGCACCAGCCGGACGGTGACCCCGCATGGCTGTTACGCCATCTGCCCGTGGACCAGCGCGAGGTGTTTCTGCTGCGGTACGTCGAAGACATGAGCTTTGAGGACATTGCCGCCCTCACCGGCGTGAACGTTTCGGCGCTCAAGATGCGCGTGAAGCGTGGCCTCGAACGCCTGCGGCGACTCCAGAAGGAGCGTGGATATGCCTGAACCGCTGCCATCCGATCTCGAGCAGATGATCGTATCGCTTCGCGAGCCGGTGGCCGTGGACGGCACAGTTCGGGAGCGCGTGCTCCAGGCTGCGCGCCGGCACGGCGTTCCCCGGCCGCGGGCGTTGCCGGGCCGCTGGCTCGTGCTAGCCCCAGCGCTGGCGGCGCTGATCGCGCTCGTGTTCGTTCTCCCGACGCGACACGAAGCCACCGTCCCGCGGCTCACGCCTTTCGTTCTCACGGCCCCGCACGCGGTACGAGTCGCGGTGGTCGGAGACTTCAACGACTGGGACCCGCACGCCACTCCACTCGAGCGCCTCGGCGCCGATGCCTGGGGGGTCATGGTGCCGCTCCGGCCCGGGCGGTATCGCTACTCGTTTGTGCTCGACGGGTCGCGCTGGATCGCCGATCCGGCGGCGCCGCAATCGAGTGACGACGATTTTGGCCCGCGGAGCTCCGTGCTCACTATCTTGCCTCGAGGGACATGAACATCGTTCTCGCCTTGTCGGCGCTGGCTGTCCTGATGGTGCAGCCACTCGCGGCGCAGTATCCGAGGCTCGCCACCCGCGCGTCGCCCGAAGTGCAGGCGGCCGTGGTGCCGGTGCTCGACTCGGCGCGGGCTCAGGGGCTGCCCGTCGAACCGCTCGAGGAGAAAGTGCTGGAAGGCGTGACAAAGAGCGCCTCGCCCGATCGCATTGCGGCGGCCGTCCGCCGGCTCGCGACTGACCTTGCGGCCGCTCGTGCGGCGCTCGGAGACCGCTCGAGCACTCGCGAGCTCGAAGCCGGCGCTGGTGCGCTGCGAGGCGGCATCACGTCCCGAGACCTGACCCGCATGCGCGCCGCTCGCAAGGACGAGGATCCGGCTGTGGCACTCGAGGTCGCCACCGATCTCGTGTCCCAGGGCGTCCCGGCGGAATCGGCGGCGGCGGTCGTGCTCAATGTGGTCAGCGCCGGCGCGTCGGACGGAGACTTGGAGCAGATGCGGGCCGCTGTCGCCCGCGACATCGCGGGCGGTGTTCCGCCATCCGTCGCGGCCGCCCTCCGCGGGAGAGCGCTCTCGGCTCCGGGGTCGCAACGCGATGCATCGCCCGAGCCCGCGTTCTCCCCCAGGGACTGATCCGATGACCGGCAGGCTTCGCGCTGGGCTCGCACTCTGCGTCATGCTGCTCGCGACGCGCCTTGCCGCGCAGCGGGCAACGGTGGATTTCGCGTCCCCGCCCACGGAGCCTCGGGCGGCCTATACGCGCATGACGTTCTGGGTCCCGGACGCCGCGGCCGGCTTCACGGCTGGATCCGGTTGGGGTACCGGCCATTTCAGTTGGTCGCCTGGTGGCAGCAACCCGCTGCACTTTGGCGCCGCACTGGAAGGCGCGCGGGCACCCGCAGGCGCTCGCCGCGATTCGTTGACGGAGTATGGTGGCGGGTTGCTGGGACTTGCCGTGAATCGCGGCCGGGGGAGGGCGTGGGTCGCGATCGGGGCGGGGGATTTGCGCGACGATCTGGGGAATCGACTGGTAGGACGCGCCACCCTCGGCGGATCCTTCGCGTGGCGGCACCTCGCGCTCAGGTTGACGCTCGCCGGTGCCCAGATTCCGGGCGGGACGAGGACCTACACATATGGAAGTTTGCCGGGCGTGGACACCCTTGGCGTGCCAGCAGCGCCGCCGGTCGAGAGTCGGCAGGTCGTACCGGGACGCGTCTGGCGCGAGCTCAGCAGCTCGCTGTCATGGTCACAGGGGCGCCTCGCGTTGCAGCTCATGGGAGGTGTGACAGCGCTGCCCGGCCAGACGCTTCACTGGTTGCGGACCGATCTGGCGCTCTCGATCCGGCGTGATGTGGCACTCGTCGCCGGCCTCGGCAACGCGCCGCTTCCGGTCATCGGGATACGTCCTCCCGTCCCTCCCTTCGCGCTGGGACTCCGGGTTACGCTGGGTCGCGCGACCGCACTAACCGACGCTCGGTACCTGCACGACGCCGCCGAGTTTGCCGTGCTGCCATACCTAGGGGATGTGCGGCGTGTGCGGCTCGAAGTGCCGGGTGCCGAGCATGTCGAGCTGACCGCGGATTTCATCAACTGGCGGGTGCTCCCGCTCTCGTATCTCGGGTCGAATGTGTGGGAGACGACACTGCCGATTCACCCGGGCAATCACCAGGTGAGCATTCGGGTGAACGGCGGGCCATGGCAGGCGCCCCCTGGGCTCAAGCGGGTAGAGGACGACTTCGGTGGGGAAGCGGGCTTGCTGCGAGTCGAGTAACCGTTGGCCCGCCTTCCGAGGACGCGCAGGCCTGGGACGCGCGGATCGAGCCCTCGGGCCCGCTAGTTCTGGATGAAGTCCACCCAGCCGACTCGGTTCGCGACCACGGCAATCGTTCCGTCCGCGTTGAAGGCGATGCGTCGCGGGTCTCCTCCGACGGCAAACGAATCCACGACCGTCCGGCTCACCGGGTCGACGACCTGCACACGTCCGAGCGCCGTCGTGGTGACCCACACCTTCCCATTTACGGGGTGACGCGCGAGCCCGAACGCCGGCCCATCGAGCACTACGCTTCCCAGGGACTGGTTCCGCGCGATATCCCAGAACTGCAGCGTACTGTCCTGGTTGGCGATGTAGAGCACGTCGCCCGCGGCGGACAATTCGATCCCTTGCGGGGACCCACCAACGGCGAACGTGCGCTGCACGCTGTCGGTGCGGGTGTTCACTTCGAGGACAATGCCAAACGGCGCCACGCTCGCGTAGAGCAGTGAGTCCCTGATGGCCAGGCAGTCCGCCTGATCCGGGACCGGGACCCTGTGCGTGATCGTCCCGGTACTCGTGCGAATGCCGTAAATGCGGTCCGAAGTTACCCAGACCGTGCTGTCGCCCGGCGCGACGATCACCGCATACGCATTCCAGCCCAACGGGATCTTGGTGATCTCCCTCGCCGCGGCGACGTCGATTACGCTCACGGATCCGGACTGACTCGCGACATACGCCCTCGTGCCGGCCGAATTGAAGGCGACCCCTTCCGGTGTTCCCCCGACGGCCAGTGCGGCGGGAAACGCAAAGCTGGGCAGCGACGCCGTCGCGACTCTCTGGTCACCGAATTCCGTCACGTACACCACGCCCGTGCTGGAAACGGCCACTCCCCAGGGTTCGCCGTCAAGCAGCGCGCGTGCTGGCGCGGGGGGAGTGACGACACCCGCGGCCGTGAGGAAATCCACCCAGCCGGCTTCATTGGCAACGAGCGCGATGGTCCCGGCGGCATTGAACCCGATGTCTCGGGGGGCGCCTCCGACGATAAACGAGTCCACCTTCGCGAGCGATCCTGGATCGATGACTTGCACCTCCCCCCTCGAGGTCGTCACGTACAGCCGTCCATCCGCAGGGCTCCGGGCCAGACCGAGCCCGCCACCGGTGATCGGGACAGACGCGGCCGCACGAGTGGCGAGATCGATCACGTCGAGGTTGCCGTCCTGATTCGCGATGAACAATCGCTTGGCGTCGGCCGAGAGAACCACTCGCTCTGGGTTTCCACCGAGGGTCCACGATTTGACGAGGGTGTTCCGGCGAGTGTCGAATGCGGCCAGCATGCCGCCGTCGTCGCTGACGTACAGGAAGGGATCACAGAAGGCGAGCCCGGTCGGGAGCTCGAGGCCGGTCACGCGCGCGCCGATTTTCAGGCGGTGGTCAATGAAGCGATTCGAGTTCTCAATGCCGAACGCGCTATCGGCGTTCGTGGCCACCCAGAGCTCACTGTCTCCCGGGCCGACGAGGGCGGTCGTGGCGGTACCCGAGAAGTCGAGATTCGTAATGGTGGCCCCGGAGGAGAGGTCGAGCACCGCGACCGTGGGCGTGAAGTTCGCGACGTAGGCGATCGTCGCGCTCGAGTTGAGCGCGATCTGGACTGGTGTGCCTCCGACCTTGAGGCCGTGGCCAAACGTGAAGCTGGAAAAAT
>Ga0335084_10007055_pt1 | contig 11185 bp, 14 predicted proteins | sample Lox_Sample_44_FD_206721 | JGI IMG/M metagenome (GOLD analysis project Ga0335084, IMG submission 206721) | Soil microbial communities from Loxahatchee National Wildlife Refuge, Florida, United States - Lox_Sample_4.4 | ecosystem: Environmental > Terrestrial > Soil > Wetlands | place: USA...
CGGACGCGTCCGCAATCTCGGCGATCGTCATCCCGACGATGAAGCGCTCGGGCTACAAGCCCGGGTTCGCCGCGGCGCTGATCGCCTGCGCCGGCACCATCGGCGCGATCATCCCGCCGAGCATGACGATGGTCGTCTACGGTGCGATCGCGCAGGTGTCGATCGGCGGTCTCTTCCTCGGCGGGATCATCCCCGGGATCCTGATCGGCCTCTTCCTGATGGCGACGGTGAAGCTGTACACCTACCACCCGGACTATCCGGAGTTGCGCGAGGTGCACGGTAAGTTCGACCCGCGCGCGATCGTCCGGTCGGTCCGCGCCGTCTGGCCGGCGCTGCTGGCGCCGGTCATCATCGTCGGCGGCATCCTGAGCGGCGTCTTCACCGCGACCGAGGCGGGCGTGGTCGCCTGCCTGTACGCCTTCGTCGTCGGTTACTTCTTCTACCGGAAGATCAGGCTGCGCGACCTCGTCGGCATCTTCGTCGAGGCCGCGATCACCACCACGATGGTCTCGGCGATCATCGCGGTGTCGGGGGCGATGGGCTGGCTGCTCGCCTACATGCAGTTCAACGACATGGCGGTCACGTGGGTCACTTCGGCGTCGAAGAGCCCGGTGATCGTGCTGCTCGTTTTCGCGGGCGTCATGATCCTGCTCGGGACGTTCGTCGATTCGCTTGCCATCCTGCTCGTGTTCGCGCCGGTCGCGGTCCAGCTGAGCAAGCAGTACGGCATCGACCCGATCCAGATGGGTCTCGTCATGGTGATGTGCAACCAGATCGGCGCGGTGTCGCCGCCGACCGCGCCGCTGCTGTTCGTCACCACCAACATCGCCAAGACGACCTTCGACGACACGAACCGCCACGTGTGGCCGTTCTTCTCCGCCGAGTGCCTGGTGCTGCTGCTCGTGATCCTCATCCCGGGCCTGTCGAGTTGGATTCCGCGGCAGTTCCTGGGCTGACGCGGACTTGTCCGGCGCCGAGCACCGGCGTAACGTTCGGGTTCCAATCGGCCGGGAGCCCGCAATGGAAGCGTTGAAGGACGCGAGCCATCTCTACGAGGTCGAGCGCCGCGAGATTCACGCCGCGCGGCCCGGGTTCCGCATCAACGAGCTCCAGATCTCGCCCGCGCAGCAGGTGCCCTGGCACTATCACAACCACACCCAGGACACGTTCTACGTGCTCGCGGGCAGTATCCGGGTGTTCCTGCGTGAACCGAAGGAGGAGGTCCGGCTCGGTCCGGGCGAGACCTACACGGTCCAGCCGCGCCGCCCGCACCTGGTCGTCAACGGCGGCGACAGCTCAGCAACCTTCCTCGTGCTGCAGGGCGTCGGCGAGTACGACTTCGTGCCGCTCGTGCCACTGCCGAAGCTCGGGAAGTAAGCGCGGCGGCGGCCGAGCGTCGACCGCTCACTTCGCCAGGTTCGCGCCGTCCTCCCGATCGAGCGTCTGGTGCCGGATCACCTTGTTGACTTGCCACCAGTTCAGCATCCGCTCGAAGTCGCCGCCGAACCGCTCCTGCTTGAGCTGCTCGGCGACGGCCGTGCAGAGCGCGCGCTCGTTCGCGGCGACGATCTCGACCGTCGCGGCGTAGTCGCAGCGCCAGAAGAGATCTTCCAGATCGATATCCCGGACGCTGGCGGCCTGGCTTGCAGCGGGCCGGGGCACGTCGACCCGCTGGGCCGTGGCGGCGTCAGCCCGATTCCAGGCCAGGGCCGCGGCGAACGCCGCAAGCGCGGCGAGTCTCGCAAAACCGACGCATAGCTCGCGCATGATCGCTACTCCTTTGGCAGACGCCCGGAACGATGAGACCGAAGGTAGGCTCGGGGGCGACCGCCGTAAGTGCGCTTACGCACCGGAATCCCGATGACGACGAGACTCCGACACGCGATCGCGGCCGGAGGCGTCCTCCTCCTGTTGACGGCGGCACCGGGCGCAGACATCCGCGCGCAGGAGTGCCCCAAGCCGGATCCGGTCGCGCAGAAAGCGCAGGAGGAGGAGTGCCGCGCCGCCGGGGGCGAATGGGGGAAGTTCGGCGCGATCGCGCACCTGTGCGGCATCTACAGCTGCGTCCCCCGGACGGGCGATGGCGGCAAGCCCTGCCGCAACCGGTCCGAGTGCGAGTACCTCTGCGTCTATCGGCACAACGCCGCCATCGGGACGGAGGTGACCGGCGAGTGCGCGGCGGTGCGGAGCGCGTTCGGTTGCACGACCCAGGTCGACAGCGGGCGCGTCGTGGGAACGGTCTGCATCGACTGATCCCCACGCCCGCTGCGCGTTGAAGAATCTGCGGAACGCGGCGAGAATCGCGCGTCACCCCGCCCGCCAAGGGCGCACACCCGTCAACCGAAGGAGGGCTTCCCCTTGCTGACCCTGTTCTATGCTCCCGCCGCCTGCTCGATGGCGGCGCACATCGTCCTCGAGGAGAGCGGCGAGAAGTACGAAGGCAAGCGCATGGACCTAAGCAAGGGGGACCAGAAGACCGAGGCGTACCTGAAGATCCACCCGCTGGGGCGCGTCCCGGCCCTGCGGCTCGACGACGGCAGTCCGCTCACCGAGAACACCGCGATCCTCCCGTACCTCGGCAAGCGGTTCGGGCTGTGGCCGACCGAGCCCCTCGCCGAGGCGCGCGCGCTGTCGCTGATCGGCTTCTTCGCCGCCAGCGTGCATCCCGCGCACGCGCACATCGGCCGGCCGGAGCGGTACGCGCTCGACGAATCCGCGTTCCCGACGATCAAGGAAGCGGGCCGCAAGGCTTTCCACGGCTATCTGCAGCAGATCGACGGCATGCTCGCCGGAAAGCAGTGGTTCTTCGACCGTTACTCGGTCCTCGATCCCTACGCGTTCGTGTTCTACGTCTGGGGCGTGCGCCGCGAGCTGCCGATGGGCGAGCTCGCGAACTACACGGCGTTCAAGGACCGGATGCTCGCGCGCCCTGCGGTGCAGCGCGTCGTGGAGGACGAGAAGGTCAAGCTCTGATGCCGGCAAAGGGTCCGGGAGCAACCCGAGCGCTGTTCCGCCCGGGAATCCTTCGCTGGGCAGGCGCGGCAGCGATCGCGCTTGGCGCCGCGGCCGCGATGGGCGAGCAGGGCTGGCTTTCCCAGTGCAGCAAGTGCCCGAGCCCCACGATCACGCGCACCTCGGGTCTCGGCACCGCCAGCGCCGTCGCCGAAGCGAAGATGACGCGCAAGGACCTCGAAAGCTGGTGCGCGCAGTGGGAGCCGCAGAACCGGGCGTGCGTCAAGGAGCAGCTCGCGAGCACCGATCTCAACCAGGCGTACCGCGCGACCGCCAACTGCCCGACCGGCCGGATCACTTCGATCGAGGGCCAGACGTACAGCTACGCCGGCAGGTGGACGGACGACATCGGCAAGGGCCGCTCGCGGTGGCGCGACGCTTCCGGAAAGATCGTGGGACAGGACAACGCGAGCAACGGTCTCGCGATCTCGCAGCAGTGGGAAGTGCTGTGCCCTGGCGCGTCCGGCACGCCGACCGCCGCCGCCGCGCGTCCCGGCGGCGGGGGCACGACTGCGCCGGCCGTGCAGGGTCAGGGCGTGCCTGGCGCGCAGTACGCAGTTGGCGAGACGATCGAAGCCAAGTACGGCACCGACTGGGTGCGCGGTCGGGTGAGCAAGGTCACGCAGACGACCAGCGCGAAGGGCACCGAATTCACGTACGAGGTGTATCTCGACAACGGCAAGCGCGGCATCGTCCCGGCCCGCATGCTGCGCAAGGCGGCCGGCACCTAGCGCGACGCCGCGGCGCCCGAACCGTCGCGCCGGCGCCCGATTGGCCTAACATCCGGTTCCCGGCCGGGTATTCCCGCCGTCAACGAGCGAAAAGGAGGAGCGCCGTGCGTTTCATCCGCTTGCTGTGCCTGTTGTCGGTCTCGGCATTCGTCGGCGTGGCGGCTGCGCAGACGACGGACCGATGGGTAGTCAGCTGGATCGGCTCAGCGCAGGGGCCCTACCCCAGCGGGAACCCCTCGGCGCAGCCCGACATGGCGGTCGCGTTTCCGTCGGCCGAGACCGGCGCGCGCGATCAGTCGTTCCGGATGATCCTGAAACCGGAGATCTGGGGACGCGTGGCGCGGCTCCGCTTCTCAAATGCGTTCGGCACCAAGCCGGTCACGTTCGACGGCGTTTTCGTCGGCCTGCACCTCACCAGCTCGGCGGTGGTCCCCAGCTCGAGCCGGCGCGTGACCTTCGGCGGCAAGGGCAGCGTCACCGTTCCGGCGGGCGAATCCGTGTGGAGCGACCCGGTCGCCCTCGCCTTCGTCCGCAACCCGGCGAGCACCGAGCTGGCCGGCCGCAAGCTCGCGGTGAGCTTCCACGTCGCGGGCGAAAGCGGACCGATGACGTGGCATGCGAAGGCGCTGCAGACCTCGTACCTCACGCTGCCGGGCGCGGGCGCGAAGGGCCATGACGAGAGCGAGGCGGCTTTTCCGGTGAGCACGGCATCGTGGTATTTCATCGACGCCCTCGACATGCGGACCGCCAACGGCTCGCACGCGATCGTCGCATTCGGCGACTCGATCACCGACGGTACGCTCTCGACGCTGAATGGCGACGACCGCTGGCCCGACGTGCTGGCGCGACGCCTGCACGCCGTCCAGGGCAATCGCGTGTCGGTGGTGAACGCGGGCATCGGCGGGAACCAGGTCATCGGGCCGCCGGAATACTCGCCGCAGAAACCGTTCCCCGGCGGGCCGTCGGCGCTCGCCCGGCTGGAACGCGACGTGCTCTCGCTGTCGGGTGTGTCCGCCGTGATCTGGCTCGAAGGCATAAACGACTTCAGCAAGAACGGCAACGCCTCGGCCGAAGCGGTCCAGGCCGGGATGAAGGAAGGCGTGGCTCGGATCCGGGCACGGATCCCGGGCGTGCGCGTGATCGGCGCGACGCTGACACCGGCACTCGGGGCCACCATCGCCAACCACGGTTTCCCCGAGCAGGACGAGAAGCGCAAGGCGCTCAACGAATTCATCCGCACGTCGGGTGTCTTCGACGGCGTCGCCGACTTCGAGAAGGTGACTATCGATCCGCAGACCGGCGCCCTGCGAGTGGAGTTCGTGCACAACACCACCATCGGGGGCGCCGGCGACAAGCTTCACCCGAACCGGCTCGGTTACGTCGCGATGGGGATGGCGATCGATCTCGACTCGCTGCGACCGTCGGCCAACGTCGGACAGGCTGGCTCGGGTGCGCTGGCGCGTGCCGCGCGCGGGAACTGAACCTGCACCAGAACGACGATGCACCCGGCCCGTAAGCAAGGGGCTTAAAGATGGCGACGACCTCGAACTGGTTCTTCTGGGCGCTCCTCTCCGCCGTGTTCGCGGCGCTCACCGCGATCTTCGCGAAAGTCGGCCTCGAAGGCGTCGATTCCGATCTCGCGACGCTGATCCGGACCGCCGTCATCATCGTGGTGCTCGCCGGGTTCGTGTACCTCGCTGGAAAGTGGAGCAACCCGTTCGAGCTCCCGTCGAAGACACTGCTTTTCCTGGCTCTCTCCGGGCTCGCTACGGGGGCGTCCTGGGTCTGTTACTTCCGGGCGCTGAAGGTCGGCGACGCGTCCAAGGTCGCCCCGGTGGACAAGCTCAGCCTGCTGCTGGTGGCGGTCTTTGCGTTTCTCTTTCTCGCCGAGCGCCCGTCGGCACGGGAGTGGCTCGGGATATTGATGGTCGGAGCAGGGGTGTTGATACTCGCGCTGAAGAGGTGAGCCTGGTACGCCGCGCTCGAGGCGCAGGAGCTAGCTGCATGCGGATGACAGGGATCCCGTTCGACACCACCGACTGGTCGTCGGTCGAAAGCACCGAGCACCAGGGCGATGCGGGTGTCGCGTACTGGCGTACTCGCGACTTCGGCGGGATCCGCGTCCGGATGGTCGAGTACAGCCCGGGCTACGTCGCCAATCACTGGTGCTCGAAGGGACACATCCTCCTGTGCCTGGAGGGCGAGCTGCACACCGAGCTCGAGGACGGCCGTATTTTCGTGCTCAAGCCCGGCATGACTTACCAGGTTGCCGACAACGCGGACGCCCATCGCTCCCGCGCGCCAATCGGGGCGAAGCTCTTCGTGGTGGATTGAGCGCCGGGGGTGATCGCGTGCAGAGCAGCGTGCCGGTTCCCCTGTCGGAAATCGAGATCACCGCCGTCCGCGCGCAGGGCGCGGGCGGCCAGAACGTCAACAAGGTCTCCAACGCCATTCACCTGCGATTCGACATCGGTGCCTCGTCGCTGCCCGAGACGGTCAAGCAGCGCCTGCTCCGCCGCAGCGACCATCGCATCACGCGCGAAGGCATCGTGATCATCAAGGCGCAGCAGCACCGCAGCCTCGAGCTGAACCGCGCCGAAGCGCTCGAGCGGTTGCAGGCACTCGTCGACAGCGCTGCGGTTGTGCCGAAGAAGCGGAAACCCACGCGGCCGACGCTCGCGTCGAAACAGCGCCGCCTGGAGAGCAAGGTGAAGCGCGGGCGGATCAAGGCGCTGCGGGGCAAGGTCATCGACTGAAAGGGAGAGAGCATGAACATGCATTCGATCGCGAAACAGACGGCCATCGGCTTCGCCCTGTCGCTCGCGCTCGGCACCGGCGCGCAGGCGGCCGAGATCAAGGTCCTCGCTTCGAACGGCGTGAAGACCGTGCTGGAAGAGCTCGCCCCGCAGTTCGAGAAGTCGACCGGGCACAAGCTCGCCTTCCGGTTCGCGCCCGCCGCGGAGCTCAAAGGGCAAATCGAGAAGGGCGAGGCGTTCGACGTCGCGATCCTCACCGCCGCCCTGATCGACGACCTGGTCAGGCAGGGCAAGCTTGCCCCGGCCACGCGCGCCGATATCGCGAAGTCGGGGGCGGGCGTCGCGATCAGGAAGGGCGCGCCGAAGCCCGACATCGCGACCGTCGAGGCCTTCAAGCGGACATTGCTCGCGGCGAAGTCGATCGCGTACGTCGGGGCCGGCGCGACCGGCGCGAACATGCGGAAGATCTTCGCGCAGCTCGGCATCGCCGACGACATGAAGGCGAAGACGAAGCTCCTGGCCGGCACCTCCGCCGCCGACGCGGTCGCGAACGGCGAGGCCGAGCTCGGGTTCACGCAGATCAGCGAGATCCTGCCGGTCGCGGGCGCGGAGCTCGCCGGCCCGCTTCCGCCGGGGGCCCAGATCTACACCGTCTTCCCGGCGGCGGTGGGCACCGGCGCGAAGGACCCCGCCGCCGCCCAGGCGTTCATCAAGGCGCTGACCGCGCCGGCGGCCGCCCCCGTGATCCGGGCGAAGGGGATGGAGCCGGGTTGACTAGAGGTGCCGCTCGTGGCGATGCGAGATCCACTCGCCGGTCGCCATGATGCTCGAGCACGCGGCGGTGATCAGCAGCGCGAGCGCCGCGGCGGCCGGGAAATCCGAGCCCGTCTCGGAGATCAGGCTGTAGAGCTGGAGCGGCAGGATGCGAAGCTGGGTGCCGACGAGCGCGAGCGCGGTGCCGTAGGCGCCGAACACGACCGCCGCGACCAGGCACGCCGCGCCGACGACCGCGCCGAACACCTGCGGCAGAAGCACCTGCCGAAACGCCTGCGCCGGCGTGGCGCCGAGCGACTCCGCCACGACGAGTTGTGTGCGATCGAAGTTCACCAGCACCGGTAGCAGCAGCATCACCACCCGCGGGATCAGGTAGTACGACGACGCGAAGGCGAGCCCCACGGGCGTGAAGAGCACCGCGCCCACTACCGCCGCATCGAGGCCGGCGAACCCCACGAGCTGCGTGAAAAAGCCCGCGCGGCCGTAGGCGAGGATGAAGCCGTACGCCACGATCAGGCCGGAGAAGGTGAGCGGCAGGGCGATCACGAACGAGAGCAGCGTGCGCGGCCGCTCGGGCATGCGCGAGAGGTGAAGGGCGACCGCGATGCCGACGAGCGTCGAGACGGTCGTGGCGACGAGCGTGAGCAGGACGCTGCCGGCGAGCGACGGCCAGAACGTCGGCGCCGCAAGGATGCGGGCGAACGCCGTCCCGCCGCCGGCCAGGGCGTCGACCGCGACCGCGGCGACCGGCAGCGCGAAGAAGAGCGCGAGCCAGATCGCCGCAGGCGCGGCGAGAACCGCGAACCAGCCGCGAGCCATGCGCCGCTCCGGCGCTAGCGCGCCCCGGTCGCCGCGACCCAACCCTTGTCGATGTCGGCCTTCTTCGCCGCGGCGGCCTGCACGTCGAGCGGACGCACCTGCGGCGCCGGCGGCAGCTTGTCGGCGACGCCCTCGGGCAGCTTCACCCCCGGCACCGACGGCCGCACGAACCCCTGGGCGAAGATCCCCTGCCCGAACTCGGTCATGATGAAGTTTAGCCAGAGCTTGCCGGCGTTGGGGTTGGGGCCCTTCTCCACCAGGCTGATGCCGTAGGGCGCCGCGGCCGAGGCCTCCTTCGGGATCACGACCGCGACCGCGTCGCCGAGCCCGTCGGTGTACCTCGCCTTGAGGCCGTCGTTCTCGTACGAGATCCAGATCGGGATCTCGCCCTTGACGAACTGCGCGTAGGGCGTGGTGCCGAGGACGCGCAGCACGTTCCCCGACTTGTGCAGCTTGCCGAGGTAGTCGAGGCCCGGCTGGATGTTGTTCATGTCGCCGCCGCTCGCGAAGTTCGTCGCGAACACCAGCACCTGGCCGACGCCGGTCGAGCGCGGGTCGAGGTACACGACGGAGTTCTTGTACTCGGGTTTCAGGAGGTCGTCCCACGACTGCGGGACGTTCTTGACGAGCTTCGTGTTGACGACGAAGGCGATCGTGAGCGAGTGGATGGTGAACCAGCGGCCGTCGGGCTCGCGGAACACCGCCGGCAGCTTGTCGAAGTTCACCGGCTTGAACGGCGCGACGACGCCCTTCTTCGCCGCGTCGACGCCCGAGGCGGCGAAGTAGTACGCAGTGTCCGCCTGCGGGCGGTTACGCGCCTTCTCGAGCGCGACCACCGTGGCGGCCGAGCCAAGGTCGTTGTAGACGATCTCGACCTCGGGATAGCGCTTCTTGAACGCCGCGAACTGCGCCGCCCAGTTGGCCCAGGTCGGTCCGGTGTCGAAGCTCACCACCATGCCCTCCTTCTTCGCCGCCTCGTACAGCGCCTTCTCCCCGGCGTACAGCTCGGCGGAGTCGACGACCGTCTGCGCCCACGCCGCGGCGCCCAGGGCGAGCGCACCGGCGGCCGACACGATTTTCACGAAGTGCTTCATCACGCCTCCTTCCCTCAAGTTGGTGCGAGAAACTGGACCGCCTCGGGCGGGACGCGCACATAGCGCACGTCGCCGCGCGAGAGCGTTTCGATCCGGAGCCGCGCCCCGCGGCAGGCGAGATCGACCTGTCGCGTGGCGCCGAAGAAGCGGTCGTGCGTCACCTCGACCGCAAAGGTGTTCAGCGCGCCGGGCGCGGCGGCGACCTCCACGCGCTCGGGGCGGATCAGGACCAGCACGCGCTCGCCCGCAGGCTTGCCGTGCGGCGGCGTGGCGAGCGCGCCGAGCGGGGTGTCGACGCGCTCGGCGCCGGCGATCTCGCCCGGAAGCAGGTTGGCGCGCCCGACGAAGCCGGCGACGAAGCCGTCCGCCGGCCGGTCGTAGATCTCGTGCGCCGGCGCCGCCTGCACCAGCCGGCCCTCGCGCAGGATCGCGATGCGATCGGCAAGAGAGAGGGCCTCGTCCTGGTCGTGGGTGATGAGGAGCGTCGCTATGTTCTGGCTGCGCTGGATGCGGCGCACCTCGTCGCGCATCGCGACCCGCGTCGCCGCGTCGAGCGCGGACAGCGGTTCGTCGAGGAGCAGTGCCCGCGGCTTGAACGCGAGCGCACGCGCCAGCGCGACCCGCTGCTGCTGGCCGCCGGAGAGCTCGGCCGGCAGCCGGTCGCCGAGCCCGGCGAGCCCGACGAGCTCGAGCGTCTCGCCGGCGCGCCGCCGGCGCGCGGGCGGCTCGACGCCGCGCACGCGCAGCGGATAGGCGACGTTCTCCCACACCGTCATGTGAGGGAACAGCGCGTAGGCCTGGAAGACGATCCCGAGCCCACGGCTGCGCACGGAGGCGCTCGTGACATCGTCGCCGCCGAGCCGAACGACGCCGCGCTCCGGCCTGAGGAAACCCGCGATGAGCTTGAGCAGCGTCGTCTTGCCGCAGCCGCTCGGGCCGATGCAGACGACGAGCTCGCCCGGCGCGATCTCGAGCGAGAGGTCGAAGATGCCCGCGCTGCCACCCGGGTAGCGGAAGGTGACGTGCTCGAGCGCAACCGCGCCGGTCATCGCTTGTGGAAGGCGAGCGTCGCCGCGCCGCCGGTCGACACCGCGCCGAGCACGGAGGCCGACAGCGCGAGCGCGAGCAGGATCACCGTCGCCGCGCAGGCGAAGCCGGTCGCGCCGTAGAACGCCTGCAGCAGCACGACCGGATAGGTCCGGTTGAGGAAGCCGGCGACGAGGTTCGAGAACTGGAACTCGCCGATCGACAGCGCCGCGACCACGATCAGCCCGGAGAGGATCGAGTGCCGCAGCGCCGGCAGCACGATGTGGAAGAAGCGCTGGAGCGGCCGGCTACCGAGCGAGTCGGCGGCGTCTTCCAGCGCAGTGAGCCCGAGCCGCTGCATGTCGGCAACGACGGCCTGCAGAAAGTACGGCAGGCAGAGCACGGCGTGGCCGGCGACGAGGAGCCAGATGCTGCCGAGCCATGGCAGCGTGTCGCTCGAGAACACGAGGATGAAGCCGAACGCGAGCACGAGTGCGGGCAGCGCGATCGGCAGGAGATACAGCCCGCGCGCCACCGCTCGCACCGCGGGGTTCTGGGCGCGGAAGACTGCGTAGGCGAGCGGGAGACCGATCGCGAGGCAGGCGGCGCCCGTCGCCGCCGCGACGAAGAGGCTCGAGTTGAACGCGCGCTGGAAGCTCGGATCCGCGGCCACCTCGAGGTACCACTTCCCGGTGAAGCCGGTCGGGAGGAGCGTGTTCAGCCAGAGCCCGCCGAAGGACCCTACCAGAAGCAGCAGGATCGGCGCGGCGAGATAGGCGAGATACGCCGCGGTCACCCAGCGCGGGAGCATCGTCTTGTGTGGCGAGGTCGAGGGCCGGCGGATGGTATGACAGGGCCGTGAACGTTGCATGACGCGCTTGCGCCAGTCCGGCGACGGCGTACACTGCAGGGGCACTGCAACGCCGGTCCCCGCGTTCCTCCCTCGGGCCGCAGCCTGCTCCGCGACGCAGGG
>Ga0335084_10007057_pt1 | contig 11184 bp, 10 predicted proteins | sample Lox_Sample_44_FD_206721 | JGI IMG/M metagenome (GOLD analysis project Ga0335084, IMG submission 206721) | Soil microbial communities from Loxahatchee National Wildlife Refuge, Florida, United States - Lox_Sample_4.4 | ecosystem: Environmental > Terrestrial > Soil > Wetlands | place: USA...
ACATGTAGATTGGGCGACTTCCGCGAGAACCAGGCCAACTGTCAGGCAACACGTGACAAGTGGGTCGCGTGAGGGAACGCAGAGGCCCCGCCTCCAGAGGCGTGGGGCGGCGGAGTCCGCGGCTGCGCGTGGTCACAGCAGGTCGAGCTGGTCCGCGTCGCCCGGCCGGACGGTGAGTTTCTTCCGCGGGCGGGCGGCCGGCGCGGGCAGCTCCACTTCGGTGTCGTCGGATTCGAGCTTGCCGAGAATCAGCTTGGCGCGGTCGATGACGCTCTGCGGGAGGCCGGCGAGGCGCGCCACCTGGATGCCGTAACTGCGATCGGCGGCGCCGGGCACGACGCGGCGGACGAAGACGATCTCCTCGTTCCACTCCTTCACCGCGACGGAGCAATTGCGGAGGCGCGGGAGGTGCTTCTCGAGCTGCGTGAGCTCCTGGTAATGGGTGGCGAAGAGCGTGCGCGGCCCGCGCTGCGGATTGTGGTGGAGGTGCTCGACCACCGCCCAGGCGATGCTGAGGCCGTCATAGGTCGAGGTGCCGCGGCCAATCTCATCGAGGATGAGCAGGCTGCGGGCGGTGTAATTGTTGAGAATGTTGGCCGTCTCATTCATCTCGACCATGAAGGTCGAATTGCCGCGGGCGAGATCGTCGCTGGCGCCAACGCGCGAGAAGATGCGGTCGACGAGCCCGATCCGGCAGCGCTTGGCGGGCACCCAGCAGCCGATCTGGGCCAGCAACGTGATGAGCGCCACCTGCCGGATGTAGGTCGATTTGCCGGCCATGTTGGGGCCGGTCACGAGCAGAATCTGCGTCTCCGTGCACGAGAGCGCGGCGTCATTCGGCACAAAGGCTTGGCCCCCGAGGCTGGGGGACGCGTCGGGCGCCTTGAGCATCTGCTCCACCACCGGATGCCGGCCTTCGACGATTTCCAGCACTTCGCTCTCGTCGAGTTCGGGCCGGCAGTAGTCCCACTCGCGGGCGAGCTGCGCCCAGCCGGCGAGAACGTCGAGTTCAGCCAGGGCGCCGGCGGTTTGGTGCAGCGCCGGGGCCTGCGCAATGATCGCGGCCACGAGGTCGTTGAACAATTCAAGCTCGCGCGCCGTCGCCCGCTCCTCGGCGTGGAGGATCTCCTTTTCCTTTTGCTTGAGGCCCTCGGTGACGTACCGCTCGCCGCCCACGGTGGTCTGGCGCCGGATGTAGTCGGCCGGGACGAGATGCAGATTGGCCTTGGTGATCTCCAGATAATAGCCAAAGACGGAGTTGTAGCGGACTTTCAGGCTCTTGATGCCGGTGCGCTCCTGCTCGGTGCGCTCCAGGTCGGAGAGCCACGTCTTGCTCTCCCGATTGAGGCTGCGCAGGCGATCGACTTCGGCGTCGTAGCCATCCCGGATATAACCGCCCTCCAGCAGGTCGCCGGGGAGCTCGTCGGCGAGCGCGCGGCCCAGCAAGTCGCGCAGCGCCGGCAGATCCGCCAGACGAGCCTTCAGGTCCCGGATTGCCGGGATCGGCCGGCCGGTCAGCTCGACCGGGGCGGTGGAGCCCGCCTCAAAGGCCGCGACCACCTCCAGGATCGCGGGCAACTGGGTCAGCGTGTCGCGGATGCCGCCGAGTTCGCGGGGATTGCGGAGGCGGTTCTGGAGCCGGCCGAGAATGCGCGGGATATCGCGGACGGTGCGCAGCAGCACCTGGAGCTCAGCGAGGCGCCCCGGCTGCGCGAGCAGCTCGCCCACGATCTGCTGCCGGCGGCGGATCTCGGGGAGATCCAATGCGGGCGCGGCGAGCCAGCGTTCGAGCAGGCGCGCGCCCGCGGCGGTGATGGTGCGGCTGATCGCGCCGAGCAAGGAGCCGTCGCGCGCTCCGCCGACCGATCGAAAGATCTCGAGGTTGCGCAGCGTCGCCGGGTCGAGCAGCAGCGTATGGGCGCTGCGGTATTCCTGCACGGTCCGCAGGTTCTCCGGCTTGCCGCAGAGATTCTCGGTCGCGTAGTAGACAAGGGCGCCGGCCGGGCCGAGGCCGCGGTGGGTGTGGGCCAGCCCGAATCCCTCCAGGTTCAGCACGCCCAAAGCCTCCATGACCGCGCGCGCGCCGGCGGCGGTGTCGAAATGGTAGCCGGGCAGCTCGGTGCAGGCGCGGCCGGTGCAGAAGGCGTGCAGGGCGTGCACCGCCGTCTCCTCGTGCGGCGCGGTCCGCCACACCTCCAGCGATCCCTCGATCACGAGCACCTCGGACGGATCGAGCGCCGCCAGCACCGGCAGCAGGCTCTCCGGATGCGTATCCGCCGCGATTTTGAATTCACCGGTCGAAAGGTCGAGCCAGGCGGCGCGCAGCACCCCCTTGTCCAGGGCGAGGGCGCACAGGTAGTGGTTGCGCGCGGCGTCGAGGTGGTTGGCCGCGAGCGTGGTGCCCGGGCTGAGGATGCGGACGAGGCGGCGCCGAACCAGCCGGCCGGGGCGCGCGGGCTCCTGCTGGTCGCAGACCGCGACCTTGCGGCCGGCGGCGAGCAGCTTGCTCACGTAGTTGTCGAGCGCGTGGTAAGGGATGCCCGCCATGGGCGCGTCCTGCCGTCGGGTGAGGGTGAGGCCGAGCAAGCGGGAGCCGGCGTCCGCGTCCTCGTAAAACATTTCGAAGAAATCGCCCAGGCGGAAGAGCAGCAATGTACCGGGCGGGAGGCTGCGCTTGACCTCGAAATACTGCTGCATCATCGGAGTCTGGCGCTCGGAGGACATCGCGGGGAGATTTGGAACAACCAAGGCGCAAAGGCACGAAGAAATTTGCGCGAGGATTCCGGCGGGAAAAGGCTTCACCTTGGCGCCCTGGTGCCTTTGTTGTTCCCGCATGGTCCTGTTCCATCGCGATCTCGGCGGCGACGGTCGGCCGCCGCTGGTCGTGCTGCACGGCTTCCTCGGCTCGTCGCGCAACTGGCAGACGGCCGGGGCGGCCCTCGCCGCGGGCTATCACGTCTTTGCCCTCGACCTGCGCAACCACGGCCGCTCCCCGCATGCGCCTGAGATGGACTACCCGGCCTTCGTGGACGACGTGCTCGCGTGGCTGGATCACCGGGGATTGGCGCGGGCGACCCTGCTCGGGCACAGTCTGGGCGGCAAGGTGGCCATGCGGCTGGCCTGCCGGCATCCCGGGCGGGTGGGCGCCTTGATCGTGGTCGACATCGCCCCGAAGGCCTATCCGGGCGTGGCGCAGCGGGCGGAGCTGGCGGCGATGAACGAGCTGCGCCTCGACGGGCTGCATTCGCGGGCCGAGGCGGAGCTGAGGTTCGAGGCGCGCGTGGACGACGGGGCGATGCGGAAATTTCTCGCCGCCAACCTCGAGCGCGACGCCGGCGGCCAGTGGCGCTGGGCGGTCAACCTCCCGGTGCTGACCCGCACGCTGCCCGAGCTCGTGCGGAGTCCGTTGGATCCGGACGACCGCTTCGCCGGCCCGACGCGCTTCATCCTCGCGGGAAAGTCGGGGTTCGTTACGGCCGAGGACCACGTGGCCATCCGCCGGCATTTCCCGGCAGCGCAGATCGCCGTGCTGGCCGGGTCGGGGCACAATCCGCACTTGGAGATGCGCGAGGAATTCGTGCGAATCGTCCTTGGGGCGGCCTGATCCCCGGGCTTGGTTCCCGACGGTGGGTTGTCGGCACCGCGGCCGGGCAGCGTGGCGACGGCCACGTCAACGGAAGAACTGTTCGTAGAACAGAGCCGCCGAGATGAGAAAGCCGATGGCGGTGATGATCTGCCGGACGCGGCGCTGCGGGATCCGCTGGGCGTAATGGGAGCCCAGGAAATACCCGGCGACGGCGCCCACGGTCATGATCCCGGCCTTCGACCAGTCGATCAGCCCGGCATGAATGAAATAAGCGGCGGCGACGACGTTGATGAGCGATCCGAGCACCGTCTTCAGGGCATTCATCTCGTGGATGTCCGTCAGGCCCAGGAATCCAAGCGACGCGAGCATGAGAATGCCGATGCCGGCGCCGAAATAGCCGCCGTAGACCGCCACAAGAAACTGGAAGATCACGGCGGCCCAGACGGCGCGACCATGGGGGTGCGGGGCGGCTCCGGCGGCGCTCGGAAAACCCGCGAACCGGCGGAACGCGCCCTGGGCAACAAAGACCAGCGTGGCGAACAGGAGCAGAAACGGAACGAGCCGGCCGAAGATCTTCTCGCCGGTGGCTGTGAGGAGCACGGCGCCGACCAGCCCGCCCACCAGACTCACCGGGACGAAGCGCCGGAGCCACGGACGCACGGAGCCGAGCTGCCGGCGATAGCCATAGACGCCCCCGAAGGTGCCGATCACCAGCGCCAGCGTGCTCGTGGCATTGGCGACGACGGACGGCGTGCGCGCCAGCAGCAACGCGGGAAACGAGATGAGCGTGCCCCCGCCGGCCACCGCGTTGATGATTCCCGCGGCCGCGGCCGAGGACGCCAGCAGGATGGCCTCGCCCCAAGTCATGCGCCGGTCACAGTGGGCAGGAACCGACCCGAGGCAACGGAACTTTTTGCGAAGGGCCCGCCCGGGCGTCGCCCGGAACGCGCGCCGAAACGCTCCCGGGATGATCCCGGCGCGGCGCGCTGCCGAGCGCGACTACTTGGTCGTCCACAAACGCAGCGAGGCGAGCAGGAACTCCTCGAGGACGGCGGCTTCCTTCATATTCAGGCGAAGGAGCCCGGAGCACCGTTCGAGTTCCGTCACCGCCGCGGTGAGGGCGCGGCGCACGTTCCGGCCGGCCTCGCTGTCGCGGCCAGCGGTGAGCCGCGGATTGGCGAAGTCGACGGTCGCGCGCTCGACCTCGGTGAAGAGTTTCTGGCGGATGCCGTTGGCAATGCCGATTGCCATCGCCTCCTGCTCTTCGCCGCTGAGGTCGGGCGGCAGCTTATCCTTCTGCGCATCCCAGATCCCCGCGGTGGCGCTCGCGAGAATGGCATTGAAGCGCGCGATGAGCCCGTACAGGGCGAAGATCGCACCCGCCACCGCCTCGGCGCCGGCCACGCCCTCGGTCAACCGGCCGAGCCATGCCTGATAGTCGCTCTTCCAGACGGGCAGATCGGGGTGGCCGAGCGGGGTGGAGGAGGTGGCAAAGCGAAAATGCAGGCAACGGCTGCGAATGGTCGGCAGCAGGGCGTAGGGGTGGGTCGTGAGCAGCAGAATGGTCGTGAGGCCGGGCGGCTCCTCGAGCGTCTTGAGGAAGGCATTGCTGCTCGCCGGGTTCATCCGGTCGGCCTCGTAGATCACGGCCACCTTCCGTGCGCCGACCGACGGGGAGACATAGAGCTTGGGGAGAAAATCCCGCATGGTGCCCGGTTTGGGGTTAGGAGCGTCGCCGACCGGGATGATGCGGGCTTTGCCCTGGGGCCGCAGCGCGAAGAAGTCAGGATGCTGTTCCGGCGGGCGGCGCTGGGCCGCCTCCGGAGGATTCAGCAGCCGGTCCGCGATCGCGTGGGCAACGAGCACGAGGGTGTCGAGGTCGTCGCCGTGCAGGAGGAGGCTGTGCGCGAGGCGGTCGCGGGCGAGCGCCTTCTCGAGGACAACCACGGCCGGGGTGCCAGCGAGCGATTGGGGCCAGGCGGCAGAGGGCATGGGCTTCAATCAGCCGAGGGGCGTGAGCGGGTGGCGGACGGTGGAACCGGCGGGGAAGAAGAGAAGGTCGCCCACAGGCCGTCACCCGCAGGGGCGCAACCGGCGGAGGCGGCAGGCGGGCGGCGACCGCATCAGAGGGCGAGGCGATTCTTGACCTCGGCCCAGATCAGCCGGCAGATCCTTTCCTCGGAAAGGGTGCCGTCGACGACAAAGAAACGCTTGGGCAGCGAGCGGGCGAGGACCAGGTAGCCGTCGCGGACCTTCTTGTAGAAATCGATGTTCTCGCGCTCCATGCGGTCGGGGAGGTCGGACGCGCGCTGGCGGATGCGCGCGAGGCTGACGGCGGTGGGGACGTCGAGGACGACGGTCAAATCGGGCAGGACGTTGCCAATCGCGAACTGGTTGATCTGCTGGACCGGGTCGCGCGAGAGATTGCGCGCCACTCCCTGGTAGACCGTGCTGGAGTCGATGTAGCGGTCGCACAGGACGACGACGCCCTTCAGCAGATTGGGCGCGATGACTTCGCGCACGAGTTGGGCGCGGGCGGCGGCGAACAGCAGCAGCTCCGTCTCGGCGCACATCTCGTCGCCCCGGGAGTTGTGGACGATGATGTTGCGCACCTGCTCGCCGATCTCGGTGCCGCCGGGCTCGCGGGTGGAGATGACTTCGCGGCCCACGCGCTGCAGATGCTCGGCGAGGTGGGCGATCTGCGTGGATTTGCCGCTGCCTTCCGATCCCTCGAAGGAGATCAGGATGCCGCGGTGGTTGGTGGCGGCCGGGGCCGGGGCGCGGCGCGCGGATCGCGCCGGCTGCTGGGACTTTTTCATGGGCGAGAAATGCTGAGCGGTTCAGCGCCAGGAGGCGAGAAAGCTTTCGAGATCACCCAGGGAGGGGCTGCGCGCGGTGCGCACGTAGAATCCCGAGGTGCTCACGCCGAGCGCGAGCGCGGATTCCGGCCCGAGCCCGAGCAGCTGGCCCGTGACGAAGCCCGCGTTGAAATGATCGCCCGCGCCGGTGGTGATGAGCGGTTTCTCGGCGAACGGGCCGGAAACCCACCAGGTGTCCTCCTTGGTGGCGCAAGCGGCGGACTTGGTGGGATGAACGACCACCGTCGCGATATCGAGCTTCTCGCGGATCTGTCGCGCCAGCGAGCGGAGGCCCTTCTCGTCCTCGGTCTCCTGGCCCAAGCCCAGCACGGCGAACACGCGCTGGGCTTCCTTCAGATTGAGGCCCAGGGTCACGCGACCGTACGCTTGAAAGCGCGCGATCGCGCGGAGGACGAGCGCGAGATCCGAGTCGGAGCGCTTCTCCGGGTCGGCGAGATCGAAGAAGAACAGCCGCTCGCGGGGCGGCAGCACGGGAAAGACGCGCCCCACGAGCTCCTCGAGAATGGCCGTCATGTTCGGGATCATCGTCCAGTTGACCAGCGCGACGAGGTCGGCGCGGGCCAGGCAATCGAAGAGCGCGCCTTCGCCCAGGACCTTGACGATCTGGGCGTAGGTGAGGTCGTCGAAGCTCTTGAGCAGTCCGAGCATCACCTTGCCGTCCGAGAACTCCAGGGCGGTCGTGAAACTCGGCTCGCAGAGCGACACGACCTCGGCGCGGCGGGCCATGTCCTGAAAGACGGGATGGAGCGAGGGCGCGCCGAGCGCCCCGATGTATTTCAGGCGGAGGCCGGCGGCGAGCAGCGCCGTCGCCATGATCGGCCCGTTGCCGCCGAGCTTCTCGAACACCGGATAGAGCTCGACGTTCGTGCTCTTGCCGGCCGCCCCGAGCATCCGCTGGCCGAACTCCGCGATCGTGCGCATCGGCTCGAAGGCCTCGCCCTGGCCGTGGCGCGTTGCCACCGGATGCACGATCAGGTCGACGAAGCCGTCGAGGCCGACCACGGCGAACTTGCCGGAGATGGAGGCCCGCCGGGTGCGGAGTTCCTCCATGGTGCGGGTCCTGAAATTCATGGCGGTGAAGCGAATCAAGCAGAGGAGGGGCGCGGGAGGGCCGCAATCAGATTCGCGCGCATGCGTCCGACCATTTTCGTTGCGCGCTGCCATCATTCGCTCCATCAGTCAACCCTATGCTCCTGTCTGCCCTGCCGGCGCCGCTGATTGCCACCACCAACCCCTGGCTCCTTTTCACGCACTGCGATCCCGTCGGCCAGGTGATCACCGTGCTCCTCGCGGTGTTCAGCCTGATCGCATGGACGATCATGTTCGGCAAGCACATGGAGTTGAAGAATCTCAGCCAGGCCAACCGCAGCTTCGAACGCAGCCTGAAGGAGCAGCGCTCGCTGCTCAACCTGCCCGAGTCGTTCCGCAACCGGCGCACGGTGCCGTTTGCCGATCTGTTCGCCGACGCCATCGAGGCGTATTGGCGCGCCGCTGCGATCCTGAAGGAGCGCGGCGAGGACACGCTGCGGGCGCGCCTCGAGCACGCCGAGAACGCGTTGCAGCGGGCGCTGGCCCGCCAGGTGCTCCGCTACGAATCGAGCATGATCTTCCTCGCCAGCATTGTCTCCGGCGCGCCGTTTCTTGGCCTGCTCGGCACGGTGTGGGGCGTGATGGAGGCGTTCAGTTCGGTGTCCGTGCAGCAGACCGCGAGCATCCAGACGCTGGCGCCGGGCGTGTCCGCCGCGCTGCTCACGACGATCTCCGGGCTGATCGTGGCGATTCCGTCGGTGTTCGGTTACAACATCCTCCTCGCGCGGAGCCGCCAGTTGATCACGGAGACGGAGAATTACGCCAGCAGCCTGGCGGACCGCATCGAACTCGAGATGCAGATGTAGGCTGGCCCAAGCCCATGACCAAGAGGCGAGGATTGATCGCCGATCGCCGATAGCCGAATTCCCGATGGCCCGAACCTTCCGCCGGCAGCGCACGACTCATCCGATCGCGGACCTGAACGTGACGAACCTCATCGACCTGGGGTTCACGCTCCTGATCATCTTCATGATCGCGACGCCGCTGATCCAGCAGGAGCAGACGATCCCGGTGAATCTGCCCACGGAGACAAAGCGCGGCCAGCCGAAGCCGCCCAGCGAGACGGAGTTTCAGCCCATCTCGATCGATCACACCGGCCAGTACTACTATGGCCAGCACAAGGTGAGTTTCCGCGAACTCGAGACGCTCGTGGCCGGTCTGGGAGCACGCCAGAAGCAGCCGGTTATCCGCATTCGGGCCGACCAGACGCTCCAGTACCAGCAGGTGATTCGCCTGATGAACCTGCTGATGAAGAATAATCTCAGCAAGATCACCTTCGACACGCAGGCGAATTGACCATGCACGCCCGGGCGCCCGCCGCGTTCTTTCTGTCGCTGCTGCTCCATGGAACGGTGGTGATCGCGATCGTGGTGCTCGCTTTCATCGTGCAGCAGCATGTGCCGCCGCCGGTGCAGGTGTTTGAATTGGTGGCGGGGCCCCCGACCGATCTGACCGCCACGGCGGCGCCGGCTCTGGGCAGCCCGGAGGGGACGGTTGACGTCAAGATACCCGAGCCGCCCGCCCGGGTGGAACCGGCGAGGGTGGAGGAGGCACCGCCGGCAGCCGAAGTGACGCGGCCCGCCGCACGGCCCGAGGCCAAGCCGGTGGCGCCGGCCAAGCCGGCGCCCAAGATGTCGTACGATCAATTCGTCAAGCAGCACGGCCGGCCCTCAACCGCGAAGTCCGCCAGCACCGGCGCGCCGCGGGCGACGCCGGTGCCCAAGATCAACGCGAAAGGCATCGCCGACGGCGTGCTCGGCGGGTCAGCCAGCTCCAAAGGCGGCGGGGGGGGCCGGGCGCTGACCGCGGCGCAGCGGACCGAGCTGGAGGGCTACATTGCGCGCCTTGTCATGGCGCTGCGCCAGAGCCACGAGAAGCCCCCGGGGCTTTCGGAGCTTCTGACTGCGGACGTCGAATTTCTGATCGCGGCGGACGGGTCGATCTCGCGTGTTCACGTCGTGCGCTCTTCGGGCAACGGGGCGTTCGATGAATCCTGCGTCGAAGCCTTCCAGCGGATGGGATCAATCGGGCCCAAACCGGACGGCAAGAATGACACGTGGGTGCTGACGTTCCGGATGAAGGATGAGTGAGGCGGCGCCCCAGGCGTTAAGCGCGCGCTGCTAAGCCCGAAGGGCGAGGGTCGGAGCGGCAAGCGTTCTGACGGCGGCGCCCCACGGTCGTTGCGCCCGGCGCCTCGCGTTTAGCTCGACGTCCTCGGCGCTTGGCGCTTCGCGCTTCCCACTCCACCTCGCTGTGCCGTCAAAAAGTCCTTGCCACCGCCGCCCAATCTTTGATCTTTCACCCCTTCCAGGCGACTGTGGGCTCGTAGCTCAGTTGGAAGAGCGCCGCAATGGCATTGCGGAGGTCGTGAGTTCGAATCTCATCGGGTCCACCAACTCCGACAAGGTCGGAGTCATCGCGCCGGAGCCTTCAAGGCGACGGCGGGCAGGCCAGCCGTTGGAACTCCCACCTTATCGATGCAGGCGTTCCAAGGCGGTTCCCCGCTGCTGTTGCGGACGTGTTGCCGGGAGACTGGATGCCGGTGGGTGGCGGAGAAGCGCCGATGCAGGTACTCCTGTGTCTCAGAGGGGATGCGCGCGGCGAGCAACCAAGCTCATCGAGGCCCACTGAGACCGCTACCACAATCCGAGATCCCGAAGACGACCATCGCCCACGGATCAGAAGCTCGATCCATCGGTCGCTTTTGCGGTGAACTCGCTGATGCCGTAGTCGCCATTCCATCCTTCGTTGAACCCGAAGCCGGGATTCCCGCGGGTGTAGGTACCGTCCTTCACTGTCCCCATGAGGACTCCGTTTTTGTACGCCTTGATCTCGTTGCCCACAATGGTGGCCTTTATCCTGTCACCCGTCTTCACGGAGTACTGCTTGCCTCCCGCTTGCAGGAGATAGGTGAAATCGGCCAGGGGCCCATTCCACCGCACGATGATCAAGTAGGCGTTATCGTCATCCTTCAGCGAAAAAGTGATCTCGTAACCGTCGCAATTGTGTTTGGCCAACGAGGAGCGAAGGCGCACCTCTACTTCCGGATACCGAAACACTGCCCTTCTATCCACCACCAACTCCACGCTTTGATTTGGAGGCCATTCGCCGGTCAGAAGGGCCACCGGATCCGCATAGCTTGCGGGGCCAGCATGGCCGAAGGCGTATCCGGGATATGTCGAAACATTGCCCCAATCCAAGCCGTTCGTTTTCCCAACCAACCAATGGCCGCCCTCGGAGATCGGATCTTCATTGAGGGGGAACTGCGTCGAGTAGCCGGCCACATGCAGCGTGGGCGGGGGAGAAGCTGTTGTGGTCGTCTGTGGCCCGGTGGAACAGCCGGCAAGAAATGCGAGAACAGCGGTGGCCAGGCATGGTCGCCGCCGCGCGGCCTGGGATGCGACAAAGACTCGGTTCATGTATCGGTTTCGTTCCTCCGTCCATTCTGGAGGTTTCGTGCAGCAGGGTGGGTCGAATCTGCTCCGGCGCTCGCGGGAAAACGCTGATTCGGTGATGTGCGACTCAAACGCGGATGCACCCCGGGCGCCACATCAAACGGCACCTGTATGGTCCAGCATTGAGCGGCCATCGAAGCGGGGATGCTTTCCGTGTATCGAATTCAGGCGGCTT
>Ga0335084_10007058_pt1 | contig 11182 bp, 8 predicted proteins | sample Lox_Sample_44_FD_206721 | JGI IMG/M metagenome (GOLD analysis project Ga0335084, IMG submission 206721) | Soil microbial communities from Loxahatchee National Wildlife Refuge, Florida, United States - Lox_Sample_4.4 | ecosystem: Environmental > Terrestrial > Soil > Wetlands | place: USA: Florida...
CGCGAGGGCGCGCTCGGGCCGGGCGCCCGGCTGCCGACCGTGCGCGCGCTCGCGGCGCGGCTGCGCCTGAGTCCCACGACCGTCGCCGCCGCCTACCGCAGCCTGCGCCAGCGCGGGCTCGTGATCGCGGCCGGCCGCCGCGGCTCCGCGGTGAGTCACCACCCGCCGATCGCCAGCCACCGGGCGCCCGCCGTGCCGAAGAACGCGCGCGACCTGGCCGCCGGGAACCCCGACCCCGCGCTCCTGCCGCCGCTCGGGCCGGCGCTCGCGGCGATCGATCCGTCGCCGGTGCTGTACGGCGGCGAGGTGTGCGAGCCCGAGCTCCTGCGCCTGGCCAAGGCCGGGCTGGCCCGGGACGGCGTGCCGGTCGAGGCGGTCACGATCGTGAGCGGCGCGCTCGACGGCATCGAGCGCGCCCTGGGCGCGTGGCTGCGGCCCGGTGACCGCGTGGCCGTCGAGGACCCGGGCTTCCCGGCGGTGTTCCACCTGCTCTCGGCGCTGGGGCTCGGCGCGGTGCCGGTGGGGGTCGACGACTCGGGCCCGCTGCCGCGCGACGTGGCGCGCGCGCTCGACTCGGGTGTCTCGGCGCTCGTGGTGACCACACGCGCGCAGAACCCGTTCGGCTCGGCGCTCGACGAGCGGCGCGCGCGCGAGCTGCGCGCGCTCCTGCGCGCCCATCCCGACGTGCTCGTGCTCGAGGACGACCACGGCTGGCTGGTGGCCGGCGCGCCCGCCCATACGCTGTGCGCCCCGCCCGCGGCGCGCTGGGCGGTGGTGCGCTCGGTCGCGAAGTCTCTCGGCCCCGACCTGCGCCTGGCCTTCCTGGCGGGTGACCCAGCGACGGTGGCGCGCGTCGAGGGCCGGCTCAGCCTGGGCATCCGCTGGGTGAGTCACCTCTTGCAGCGCACGGTGGCGGCCCAGCTGCGCGACCGCGGTGTGGCCAGGCGCCTGCGCCAGGCCGAGCGCACCTACACCGAACGGCGTAGCGCGTTGGTCGACGCCCTGGCTGCCGTTGGCGTGCCCGCCTTCGGGCGCTCGGGCCTGAACGTGTGGGTGCCCGTGCCCGACGAGGAGGCGGCGGCGCAGGCGCTCCTGGCCGGGGGCTTCGCGGTGCTGACCGGCGCGCGCTTCCGCATCAAGAGCCCGCCGGCGATCCGCATCACGACCGCTGCGCTCGATCCGGCCGAGGCGCCCGCGCTGGCCGAGACGCTGGCGCGCGCGCTGCGTCCGGCGGGCCGCAGTCAGTCCGCCTGAAGTCGGCTCAGAAGAGCGAGCCCCGGTAGACCGGCGTGGCCGGGCCCGTCATGCGCACGTTCCAGTCGGCCGCGACCTCGATGCGCAGCGAGCCACCCGGCATGCGCACCTCGAGCTTGCGGTCGGCCAGGCCCTGGCGCACGGCCGCGGCCGCCACCGCGCAGGCCGAGCTGCCCGACGCGCGCGTCTCGCCGGCGCCGCGCTCCCAGATCAAGGCCTCGATCCGGTCGCGCGCGCGCACGCACGCCAGCTGCACGTTCGTGCGCTTCTGGAAGATCGGGTGTGTCTCGAGCTGCGGGCCGATGCTGCGCAGCACCTCGGGCTGCAGGTGGGTCACGAAGCGCACGCAGTGCGGATTGCCCAGGGAGACACAAGTGACCCGCAGGTCGGCCGAGCCCACGCGCAGCGGCTCGTCGACCACTTCGCGCGCCGGGCCCAGCATCGAGAGGTCGGTGCTGCGGAACGACGCGCGGCCCATGTCGACGCGGATCGAGCGCACCTCGCCGTTCGCGACCGCGAGCCGCGCCGTGACTGGCCCGCCGGGCGTGTGGATCTCGAGCTCCTTGGCGCGCACGTAGCGCAGGTCCCAGAGGAAGCGCGCGAAGATGCGCACGCCGTTCCCGCTCTTCTCGGCCTCGGAGCCGTCGGGGTTCCAGATGCGCAGGGCGAGCTCGCCGCGCCGCGGGCGGTGCAGCGCGAGGATGCCGTCGGAGCCGATGCCCGTGTGCCGGTCGCACAGCTCGCGCACGCGCTCCGGACTGAGTCGCGGGCGGAGCGCGTCGCCGTCGACCACGACGTAGTCGTTGCCCAGCGCGTGATACTTCGCGAACTCACGGCGGCCCAGGGGCATGCCCCCAGGTTAGCCGGTCTACACCGGCTGTTGTTGGGTGAGACAGTGCACGGCGCCCAGCCCGCGCACGAGCGCCCGCGAGGGGATGCCCACGACCGTCCGGTCGGGAAACAGCGGCCGCAGCGCGTCCAGGGCCACCCGGTCGCTGGGCGCCCCGAAGGTCGGCACCAGCACCTCGCGGTTGGCCACGTAGAAGTTCGCGTAGCTGGCGGGCAGGCGGTCGGGGCCGGCTCGCACGGCGGGCGGCATGGGCAGGTCGATCACCTCGAGGCGGCGGCCCGCGGCGTCGCGCGCGGCGCGCAGCGCGGCCCCGCAGGCTTCCAGCGCGGCGTGGTTGGGGTCGGCCGGGTCGGGCTCGCGCGCGCACACCACCACCCCCGGAGACACGAAGCGCGCCAGGTCGTCGATGTGGCCGTCGGTGTCGTCGCCCTCGATGCCGTCGCCCAGCCAGACCACGTGGCGGATGCCCAGTAACTCCGCCAGGCGCTTCTCCAGCGCCTCGCGCGAGATGCCCGGGTTGCGCTTCGGGTCGAGCAGCGTGGGCTCGGTCGCGAGCAGCGTGCCCTCGCCGTCGACCTCGAGCGCGCCGCCTTCGATCACCAGCCCCGGCCGCTCGCAGGCGACACCGGCCAGTGTCGCGACGCGCGCGGCCACGGCGTCGTCGCGGTCCCAGGGCGCGTACTTCCCGCCCCAGGCGTTGAAGGTCCAGTCGAGCGCCAGCAGCCCGCGCGCGCCGTCGCGCACGAAGGTCGGGCCGATGTCGCGCATCCACACGTCGTCGGTGCGGATCACGTGCAGGCGCAGCGAGCCTTGGCGCAACAGCCCGCCGAGGCGCTCGCCCAGGAGCTGCGCGTGTGACTCGGTCTGCGCGACCAGCTCCACGCGCTCGGAGCGCGCCAGCGCCCGCACCAGCGTCTCGAACTCGCGCTCGGCGTCGGCGAGACAGCCGGGCCAGGTGGTCTCGGCGTGCGGCCACGCGACCCAGGTGGCCGCGTGCGGCTCCCACTCCGCCGGCATGCGCAGCGCGCGCACGTCAGCGCCGGAAGCGCGCGAGCAGGTCGCCGTAGGCGTCGACCCGGCGATCGCGCAGGAAGGGCCAGCCGCGGCGCTGGGTCTCGACGCGGCGCAGGTCGCACTCGACCACCAGCACCTCCTCGGCCGAGTCACTCCCCTGGGCCAGCACGCGGCCCTGGGGATCGGACACGAACGAGGTGCCCCAGAAGCGCACGCCGCCCTCGCGGCCCACGCGGTTGGCGGCGCACACGAACACGCCGTTGGCGATCGCGTGGCCGCGCTGCACGGTCTGCCACGACTCGCGCATGGCCTGGTTCTCGGCGTCGGACTCGCCATCGAGATAGCCGATCGCGGTCGGATAGAAGAGCAGCTCGGCGCCGTCGAGCGCGAGCAGCCGCGCCGCCTCGGGGAACCACTGGTCCCAGCAGATCAGCACGCCGATGCGGCCGGCCGAGGTGTCGATCGCGTGGAAGCCGACGTCGCCCGGCGCGAAGTAGAACTTCTCGTAGAACATCGGGTCGTCGGGGATGTGCATCTTGCGGTAGTGCGCGAGCTGCGTGCCGTCGCGCTCGAAGACCACGGCCGAGTTGTGATACAGCCCGGCCGCGCGCTTCTCGAACAGCGGCACGATCAACACCGTGCCGGTGTCGGCCGCGAGCTTCGACATGCGCTCGGTGGTGGGGCCGGGGATGGTCTCGGCCAGGTCGAAGAGCGTCGCGTCCTCGACCTGCGGGAAGTAGTGCGTGCGGAACAGCTCCTGGAGACACACGAGCTGGGCGCCGCGGCTGGCCGCCTCGCGCACCGCCGACTCGGCGCGCGCGAGGTTCTTCTCGAGGTCGTCGCCGACCGCCTGCTGCACGAGGCCGATGCGCCGGATCGAGCTCACGTCTTTCTTCGCGCGGCCTTCCCGCCCTCGGGCTTGGGGCCGGCGGCCTTGCGCGCGCCGGGTGCGCGGGCGCCCTTGGCGGCGGCCTTGCGCTTGCGCGGCGCAGCCTCGGCGGGCGCGCCCTCCGCGGCCGGCGCCGCGGCGGCTTCGGCCGAGTCAGTCGCCGCCGGCTCGGCCGGCGCTCCCTTCTCGCGCTTCTGGCGCGGCTGGAACTCGAAGCCGTGCCGGCCGTTCTCCTTCAGGAACAGCATGGCCGAGAAGGGCCGGCCGAAGCGCGAGGTGAAGTCGGTCAAGAGCTCGGTCTTCTTGTTCGCGCCGATGAACTGCAGCGCCTCGTCGCGCGTGATCTCGCGCTTGCACACCGTGCGCGGCAGCAGGAACGGACAGGGTTTGTCCTCGTCGGGCACCTTGTAGCGCTTGCGGCGCTTGGCGTCCTTGGGCTGGGTGGCCTCGAAGGCGCGCGCCTTCTCGAGGTTCTCGGCCGTCTTGGCGATGCCCGCCTGGCACTGGAAGTGAGTCGGTGTCTCGACCACCTGCGAGCCGCAGCCCATCGGGCAAGGACCCAGCGGCTCGTCGTCGACCTCGTACTCGACCGCCTCGGTGACCCGCTCGCCCGCGCTGCCGGCGACGCCATGGATCACGACCTCGCCGTCTTCCAGCGTGAGTCGCGCGTTGTAGGTGCGGCCGTCGCGCGCCGCGAAGCCCTCGAGCTCGTCGGTCTCGCCCTTCTCGAGCAGGATCTTCACGGTCTGGCGGTCCATGTAGCGCCCCGACTTGTCCTTCCAGATGCGGAAGCGGCAGTCCGTCTCCTCGGTCGCGCCCGGCACTTCGAGACAGCGGTAGAACCAGGAGCGCTCGAACACCGGCCGGCTGCACAGCGGGCACTTGCCGAGTGACTCCTCGTCGGGATAGAGGTCCTCGTACTGGAACGAGACCGCGATGTCGACGATCTGCTTGGTGTAGTCGACGATCTCGTCCATGAACTGCTGGGCGGTCATCGAGCGGCGCTCGACGCGGCGCAGGTCGTACTCGAGCTCGCCCGTGAGCGCGGCCGAGGCCAGGCGGTCGATCTTGATCCGGCGCAGCACGTCGACCAGCCGGATGCCCTTCACCGTCGGGCGGAGTGACTTGCCGGCGCGCACGAGATAGCCCTTCGCGATCAGGTTCTCGATCACGTCGGCGCGCGTGGCCGGGGTGCCGATGCCCTTCTCGGAGATGGCCGCGGCGATCTCCTCGTCTTCGATGTCCTGGCCCGCGGACTCCATGAGCGACAGCAGCCGCGCTTCGGTGATGCGCGCGAGCGGCTTGGTCTTCTCGGCCGCCAGCTCCACGTCGTGCGTGCGCACGGCGACGCCCTCGGCCTCGTCCTGGCCCGCGACCAGCGGCGGCAGGGCCTGGTCTTCCTGCTCGGTCTGGCCGATCACGGCGCGCCAGCCGGGCTCGTCGAGCGTGCGCGCGCGCGAGCGGAACGACTCACCCTCGACCACGGTCGTGCGCTCGACGCGCGTCCAGACCGCGGCGGGATGGAAGTTCGCCAGGAAGCGCCGCGCCACCAGATCGTACAGGCGCGCGTCGTCGCCGGAGAGACCCGGGTCGGGCAGCTTGCCCGTGGGGATGATCGCGAAGTGGTCCGAGACCTTCGTGTCGTCGAACGTGCGCTCGACGTTCTCGAGCCCGTGCTCGACCAGCGCCCCGGCCTCGGCCTGGAACGGCCCGTCGGCCGAGAAGGTGCGCAGGATCTCGTCGACCCCCGCGCGGTAGTCGTTCGGCAGACAGCGTGAGTCGGTGCGCGGGTAGGTCAGCAGCTTGTGCGCCTCGTAGCAGCGCTGCGCGGCGTTGAGCGTGCGGCGCGCCGACCAGCCAAAGCGCCGGTTGCCCTCGCGCTGCAGGCTGGTCAGGTCGAACAGCGGCGGCGCGGTCTCCCGGCTCGGCTTGCGCGTCTCAGCGGCCGCGCCCGGCTTGCCGGTCACTTTCTCCAGCAGCCGGTTGGCGCGCTCGTGGTCGAAGATGCGGTCGTCGCGCAGCTCGCGCTCTTCGCCCTCGGGCGCGCTGAACGACGGGTCGAACCAGGTGCCCAGATACTCGAGCCCGTCGACCTGGAACTTCGCGTTGAGCTGCCAGTAAGGCCGCGGCACGTGCGCCAGCACCTCGAGCTCGCGGTCGACCACGATCGCGAGCGTCGGCGTCTGCACGCGGCCCGCCGACCACGCCGTCTTCTCCTTGCGGCCCTTCAGCCGGCGAGTGAGTGCGCGCGTGGCGTTCATGCCGATCAGCCAGTCGGAGCGCGAGCGGCACGAGGCCGCGGCGCCCAGGCCGTCGTACTGCGCGCCGTCGACCAGCGTGCGGAAGCCGTTGCGGATCGCGTCCTGGGTCATCGACTGGAGCCACAGGCGCCGCGTGGGCTTGTCGCTCTCCAGGTACTCGAGGATCTCGCGGAAGATCAGCTCGCCCTCGCGCCCCGCGTCGCAGGCGTTCACGACGCCGTCCACGTCTTTGCGCGCGAGCAGCTTCTTGATCGTGCGGATGCGCTCGGACTGCCCCTGCTTCTGCTTCAGCTTGAACTCGCCGGGCAGGATCGGGAGCGTGTCGAGCGTCCAGCGCTTGTACTGGGGGTCGACGTCTTCGGGCGAGAGCAGCTCGACGATGTGGCCGACCGAGAAGGTCACGACGTAGTCGTCGGACTCCCAGTAGCCGTCGTGCTCCGTGAACCCGCCCAGCGCTGCGACGATGTCGCGCGCCACGCTCGGCTTCTCCGTGATGACCAGCGATTTCGCCAACGTCTCTCCCGACTGCGGAGTCGCCCCTATTAGCCCCCGGATACGACGGAGGCAAGCGCACCGATCTTCTTCGGGGAACCGGCGGGTGAGCCTGAGAGCCGCCCGTCACACGAGACAACTGCGCGGCGCCGCAGCGGTTTTACAAGCTCTTCCGAGTCGTGATACAGGGGGCGCGTGACGCGGGAAGAAGAGCTCGGGACGATCCGACAGGTGTGCGCCGGCGAGAGCTTCGCGGTTTTTGCGTTCGCGGGGGACCGGGCGGGCGACCCGCCGTACAGCGCGGTCATGTTCTTCGCGGCCACGGACGGACTTCGGCTCATCTTCGCCACCAGCCCTGGTTCGATGAAGGGACGTTTCCTCCACGCCGGCAATGGGGTATGTGCGCAGATCGACACCCGAGGTGTCGGGCTCGAAAAGATGAGTCAGTTCGCGCGGGTGACGGTGCAGGGGAAGCTCCGGATCGCCGCCGGCGCCGAGCGCGAGGAGCTCCTGGGCGCATACCTGGCGAAGCTGCCCCACGCGAAGGTGTTCGTGGACCGGCCCGGGATCGAGGTCTACGCCGTCGAGCCCAGCCACGCCGTGTGCGCCAAGGGCCTGTTCGAGCGTTTCGAGATCGACTTCTAAGTTAGGGCCGCGCGGAGCCGAGCGTAGTGGATCAGGTGAGCGGCGAAGGCCGCCCTGAGGCGCGACCGCAAGCGCCGGAAGGCGCGCGCAGCGAGGCGGAGCCGAGCGTAGTGGATCAGGTGAGCGCCGAAGGCCGCCCTGAGGCGCGACCGCAAGCGCCGGAAGGCGCGCGCAGCGAGGCGGAGCCGAGCGTAGTGGATCAGGTCAGAATCGATCGCTGGCTGTGCGCGGCGCGGATCTTGAAGTCGCGCACCCAGGCCACCCAGGCCTGCGCGGGCGGGCGCGTGCGGGTGAACGACGAGAGCGTGAAGCCGCACTTCGCGGTCCGGGTCGGAGATCGTGTGCGCGTGCAGGCCGACCACGGGCTGCGGATCGTCGAAGTCACGGGGCTGGCCGAGAAGCGCCAGTCGCCGGCGCTGGCGCGCACGCTGTTCAACGACCACTCGCCCCCGCCGGTGCCGCGGCCCGCGCGCATGCCGCGCCGCGAGGCCGGCGCGGGCCGCCCGACCAAGCGCGAGCGCAGAGACCTGCAGCGCTTCCGTGGACGCCCGGAGGACTAGGAGTCGGTCAGTGGAGGCGCGGCGCGCTGCGCGCGAGCTCCACCAGCTGGGCCCGCACCGCTTCCGCGCCCGGGTCACCGGGCGCCAGCGCCAGGAACTTGCGCAGGTCGGCTTCGGCGGCCGAGAAGCACTCGAGCCGTGCGAAGATGAGTCCCCGGTCGCGCAGCTCCAAGGGCGCCTCGGGCGCGAGCATGAGGATGCGCTCGGTGCAGTCGAGCGCGCGCTGCCAGTCTTCGCGCGCCAGCCAGATCTGCTTCAGGTTGCGCAGCACGCGCGCCAGCACCTGGCGCGGGGGCGTGGGCTCGAGCAGGCTCGGATCGAGCGGCACGTCCGCGCCCGCCGCGGCGCGCAGCCGCGCCTCGCAGTCCGAGCGAGTCACGATCGTGCCCGCGAACGGGTCCACCAGGATCTCCTCGACGCCGCCGGCGCGCACCAGGAAGTGACCCGGAAATCCGACGCCGCGCGCGGGCACGCCGAGCCGGCCGGCCACCGCGACCCAGACGATCGCGAGCGTGATCGGAATGCCGGTGCGCCGCTCGAGCACGTCGTTCAGGAAGCTGTTGCGCGCGTCGTAGTAGTCCTCGCGGTTGCCGCGGAAGCGGCACTCCCGGTACAGGAAGTCGTTCAGCCGCTCCACGCACTCCAGCGCGCTCGGCGCGCGAGTCACTCGCGAGGCCACCGCGGAGGCCAGGTCGTCGAGCCGGGCCAGGCAGGCCGGCACGTCGAGCTCGGGATACTCCTCGGCGGCGATCCAGAGCGCCGCCTCGGCCAGGTCGATGCGTGCGTCGGCGAGCGCCGCGATCCGTCCGAACTGGACGCGCGCGGGTGAGTCGAGCACGGTGCGGCGGGGCGCGGGCCTCAGCCCTTCCCCGCGACCTCCGTCTCGAGATAGCGCACGATGTCGGCCGACTCGTGCATCCAGCGCGACTTGCCGCCGTCCTCGATGCGCAGGCACGGCACCATCTGCCGGCCGGTGGCGGCGACGAGCTCCTCGCGGTACTTCGCCTGTTGGTGGATGTCGCGCAGCTCGATTTCGAGCGACAGCCGGGTCATGGCCGAGCGCACGCGGTCGCAGTAGGGACAGCCGTCGAAGTGATACAGCGAGAGGCCGGGAACCTTCATCTTCTCCCCGCAGCGGAGGGCGCGTCGGAGCTTACTTCACGGCGAGCCAGTAAGGTACCCGTGGCGATGCGTCGCCTCGCGCTCCTGTTCGCCGTGCTGCTCCTGGCCTGCGCCCCGTTCGCGCCGGCGCCGCCGCAGCCGGCCGCGCCCGCGCCGCCGCCCGCCGGGCCGACCGAGCCGCCGCCGCCACGCATGCTGGAGGGCGCCGAGCTGGCCGGCGCGCTGCCGCCGCGCGACGACCTCGTGCCCTGCGGCGAGCGCGTGTGCTGGCGCGCGCGCTCGGGGGTGGAGTACGCGATCCTGCGCGCCCGCGAGCGCGACTGGCTCGAGCTCGAGACCGAGCTCGGGCCGCTGCACTCGAGCTGGGGGCTGCTCGCGCCCTCGAATACGGATCCGCTTCGCGACCTGCCGCAGATGCTCCTGAACGCGCGGAATGCCGGCCTGCACGCCGAGGATCTGGTGTTCTACGAAGAGGAGCTCTCGGGCGGCTACCTCGTGGGCTCGCACCTGTACGTGATCCGCGAGGGCGTGCTGCGCGAGATCGGCCGCGCCGACCTCGCGGCCCGCAGCCGCAAGGAGCACGCGCAGGCGCGCGAGCGCGTGGAGCGCGCGATCGCGGCCGTGATCGAGTCACTCCCGCGCGCCAAGCTCGAGCCGGAGAGCCGGCCCGCGGTCGCGTCGATCCTGGCGCAGATCCCGCTGGAAGACACACAGACCAATCTCGACTACGCGCCGCCGAGCTTCGTGCGGCGGCTGGTGCGCTTCGGCTGGCTGGCCGCGCTCGGTGCGCCGGCGGGACCCTGCGACGAGCTGCGCCGCGCCGTGCTCGAGGCCGAGAAGCTCCGGCCCGTGGCGCGCTACGCGAGCCGTGACTCGACCTTCGAGCTGGTCGAAGACGCCTACGGCACGCGCATCTGGACGCTCGCGACCCCGCGCCGCGTGGGTTACTCGCGCATCGCGGCGCCGCCCGCGTACTACACGAACGGCAAGAGCACGCGGCTGGTGGTCCACCTGCCGGTCGGCAGCGACCCGCTGCGGGACGCCGCGCGCTTCGAGTCGGCCGAGGTCTACGCCGGCCCGGACCGGCTGGCGGCCTGGGACCCTGCCCACGGACTCAGCGCCGACGACGTCAGCTGGCGCGCGGCGTTCCCGACCAAGGGCGAGGGCGTCGAGTGGGCGGCGCTGGCGGACGCGCTGCCGCCGCACGTGCTGGTCACCGCGCCCAACGGCGACCTGTTCGCGCTGGCGACACGGTTCGGTGTCGTGCACCCGGCCCCCGGTGGCTCGCCGAAGGAAGCGGAGAAGTTCTACGCCGAGGCGGCGGCCGCGCTGCCCGACGCCGCGCACCTCGACCTGATCGGCGAGTATCTCCTGATCTACGCCTTCGACAGCCCCGACCCGCGCAACCCGGCGCTGCTCGGCACGCGCACGGTGAGCGGCGACATCCACCAGACCGCCGAGCAGACACTCGCCACCACCGCGGGCGGCATGATGCGCGGCGACTGCGACGACCTGTCGGAGCTCGACCAGGAGATCGCCGAGCGCCAGGGCCGCAACGCCCAGATGATCGGCCTGCCTGCGCACGCGGCGCTGGCCTGGGCCGACCGACAGCCCGACGGCAGCTGGCTCACCTACATCCTGCAGACCGGCCAGCCGCTGGCGTTCCCCGGCGCCACGCTGCCCGACAGCCTCGAGCTGACCTACAAGAGCTTCGGCTCTAGCGAGCTCTTCGACCGGACCAAGCTCGAGATCCTGCTGCGCTTCTCGGGCGAGAACACGCGCTCGAGCTGGTATCTCTCCTGGCGCATCTTCGCCGACCCCGAGTACGCGCGCACCATGATCGACGTGCAGCGCGACTGGCACTTCCAGACCTACCAGCGCGCGATCGTGAAGATGACCGACCGCATCGCGTCGGGTGACCAGGACCCCGCGAACTACACCGAGCTCGCCGGGCTGTACCACTACACGGGTCAGTACCAGCTCGCCGCCGACGCGCTGGTCGAAGCGGTCGCGCGCAGCGACCCGGGCCAGACGCGCGTCTCGATGGAGATCGACCGCGTGGTGGCGCTGGCCAGCGCGGGCAAGAAGGACGAGG
>Ga0335084_10007060_pt1 | contig 11181 bp, 9 predicted proteins | sample Lox_Sample_44_FD_206721 | JGI IMG/M metagenome (GOLD analysis project Ga0335084, IMG submission 206721) | Soil microbial communities from Loxahatchee National Wildlife Refuge, Florida, United States - Lox_Sample_4.4 | ecosystem: Environmental > Terrestrial > Soil > Wetlands | place: USA: Florida...
CCTGCTGCGCAACTGTATCGTCGCAGGTGGCCCGACCGGGGAAAGTTGCGACGGCACCATCACCGACGGCGGCCACAACCTCGACGACGGTACGAGCTGCGGCTTCAGCACGGCGAATGATTCATTGAGCGACACAGACCCGCGGCTCGATCCGGCGGGGCTCAAGGACAACGGCGGGCCGACGCAAACGGTGGCGCTCTGCTCGCGCTGGAACCTGCCCGCCGGGTGCACCGCGGTCAGCCCCGCGATGAACGGGGGTGACCCAGCGGTCTGCGCCGCGGCCCCGGTGAACAACCTCGATCAGCGTGGCCTCGTGCGCCCGGGCACGTACCACACAACCTGCTCCATAGGCGCGTATGAGGTCGAGGTCAGTCCGGTTGTCTGCATGGGCGACTGCAACAACAACAACCAGGTGAGCATCGACGAGCTGGTGACGCTGGTGAGCATCTCGCTGGGCAGCGCGACGGTCGAGCAGTGCGGGGCGGCGTTCCTTTGCAACGGCAGCGGCGAGGTGACCGTCAGTTGCTTGGTGAGGGCGATCAGCAGCTCGTTGGTCGGCTGCGTCGATCCGTGCTTCGAATGCGGCGGCTCGGGTACCCACTAGAAGGCCATGCTCGTGTCGCTCCATCGCGTTCCCAGCTTGCTCGCGGGGCACGACGGCCCCCACCTTCCAGCGCGCACTCCTCCACCGGGCTTCGCAGAGTCCCCCACACCGCGCCCACACGCGCGGGAGGACACATGCCCATGCAGGTACGCGCTCACACTCTCAGCCGGTCCGTCGCTTGCGGCGTCGCCGTTCTGTGCGCAGTTGTTTTCGTCGCCAGCGCGGCGTCGACCGCGCACGCTGCCGGCGTCGTCGGCACCGGTAGCGCCGCCAGTTGCACCGACGCGGCCTTGGATGCGGCGCTGACGGGTGGCGGCTTGGTGACGTTCAGCTGCGGCACCGCTCCAGTAACGATCGACATCAGCACCGGCACCGGCACCAAGACGATTGCCGTCGACACGACCATCGACGGCGGCGGCCTGATCACCATCAGCGGCGGGGAGGTTGCCCAGGTGTTCGTCGTCGCATACGGGGTGAACTTCACCGTGCAGAATCTGACCATCGCAAACGGCGCCGGCGCTATCAACAGCGGTAACGGGACGCTCACCGTCACCAACTGCACCTTCACCGGCAATAGCCCCGGCGGCATCGTGAACAGTCACGGGATGCTGAGCATCGTCAACAGCACGTTTAACGGTAACAGCGGCTTCGGCATCGCCAACGGCGGGACGTTGACCGTGACCAACAGCACGTTTACCGGCAATAGCGCGAGCGGGATCACAACAGGCGGCGGCACGCTGACGGTTACCGACAGTAGCTTCTCGGACAACAGCGCGCCCTACGGCGGCGGCATCCTCGTCGAGAACGGCACGCTCACCGTCGCCAACAGCACCTTCTCGGACAATAGCGCACTCGGCGGCGGCGGCATCGAGGCGCTCTCAGACTACGATGCCGACGGCTACCCCGGGGTCGTGACGCTGACCGTCGCCAACAGCACCTTCACCGGCAATAGCGCCTCCAAGGACGGCGGTGCCATCGACAGCGAAGCCGTCGGGATACTGAGCATCACCAACAGCACTTTCATCAACAATAGTGCACCCATCGGCGGCGGCATTTCAGTGCACCTAATTCCGGACTATTCGCCGACCTTCAGGCGCGAACTCACGGCCCCGGCCTTCAGGCGCGAACTCACGGCCCCCGACTTTCAATTCCTCTTGCGCAACACCATTGTCGCCAACAACGCAGGTGGAAATTGCTCCATCGACTCCGGCTTGACCATCGAGGATGACGGCCACAACCTCGACGACGGCATGAGCTGTGGCTTCAGCGCTGCGAATGGCTCGTTGAGCAACACGGACCCCCAGCTCGATCCGGCGGGACTGCAGAACAACGGCGGGCCAACGCAAACGGTGGCGCTGTGCACGGGACCGGGCATGCCCGCCGGCTGCACGGCCGCCAGCCCCGCGATTGGGATGGGCAATGGATTCGTCTGTGCGGAGGCACCGGTGAACGACCGTGACCAACGCGGCTTCGTGCGCCCCGGCACCGGCCACACGGTGTGCTCGATGGGCGCGTACGAAGCCGACGCCTCCGCACCCGAGCCCTGCATGGGCGACTGCAACGGGAACGGCCTGGTCGCGATCAACGAGTTGGTGCTCGGCGTCAACATCGTGCTCGGCGTCGAGCCCGAAACCGCCTGCCCAGCGTTCGCCAATTCATTGGAGTTGGTGGACATCGCGCAGCTCATCACGGGCGTGAACAACGCGCTGACCGGCTGCGCCGTGCCGTCACCGATACGGTGCGTCGGCGGCACGGCCGACGGCGGCTGCCAAGGGATCTGAGAGAAGACGAGCGCGGATCGACATGTGCTCCGCGCGCCGACGCACGAGCGGGCGGACTGCGCCGCCGGCAGCGTCCGCGTGCGTCGCACCGCGCCGCGGGGTATGGTGCCGATCCGCCACACGGCTCGCCCCGCGTATCACGCGCGCCGTCTCCGTGTGACGGGACGCGAAACGTTCACTGCATGCTCCACGATCCGCAGAGACTGACCTTGGGCAAGATGCAGAATCCCGTCCGCGGGTGTCTGCACGGTACGGCGGCGGCCGCCTCCGCGGTCGGGGCACTGGTCCTCTGGGCGCGCAGCGGAGATCGGCCGCATCAGATGGCGTTGCTCGTCTTTGCCGTCAGCCTGGTCGGGCTCTATTCCGTCAGCAGCCTCTACCACTCCGTGCCCTGGCGTCAGAGCTGGAAGCGTCGCATGCAGCGCCTGGACCACTCGATGATTTACGTGCTCGTCGCCGGCACGTACACGCCGATCGCCTGGATCGTCCTCGACGGTTGGCTGCGCGGTGCAGCCTTGGGTATCGCTTGGGGCATCGCCGCCGTCGGCATCCTGCAGAAGGCGTTCCTGCCGCGCGTCGGGGATACGTTCTCGATCGCGATGGCGACCGCGCAAGGCTGGCTGGCCCTGCCGCTGTTCGTGCCCCTGGCGCAGCGCCTCCCGCCGCCCGCCTTGCTGCTGCTGGCGCTCGGGGGCGTGCTCTACTCCGTAGGCATGGTGTTCCTGGTCACCGAGCGTCCACGCCTGTGGCCGCGCGTGTTCTCGTACCACGAGGCGTTCCACGTCTGCGTCGTCGCCGGCAGCGCCGTCCACTACCTCGTGATGTTTGTCTACATCGCCCGCTTCACCGCGGTGGTCTGAGTTGGCAGGTCACGGGGTACCCCGCGCTCCCGCGCTGGCAACCTGTGCTGATCGGAGGGTGACGCCAACCAGATCCGCTGAGCGTGATCGGCGGACCAGGGTGGCGAGACGCACCGACCTCGGTGCCCGAGCTGGCTGAAACCGAAATCAGGGGGAGAGCGCGTGCTCGCACCCGTCCCAGGAAGGATCGCGTCCTCTCCGACTGACTTTGCTTTCAGCTCGGCCGCCCGACCCCGTTGTCCAAGATCGGCGCCCGATCGGCGCCCGATACAGCGCCTCGTACTGCCCCGTCAGCTCCACGGTCTCGGGCGAGGCCTTCCGGTGCACCGCGACGCCGCGCTCGCCCAGGAGCCGCATGTAGTGCCGCACGGTCGGATCGGTGAGCCCGCTGTCGGCCGCCAGCTCCGGCGTCGAGACGGCCCCGCCCCGCAGCAGCACACCGCGCAGGATCCGCGGCAAGCTATTCCCGGACGAGGACATCGCGACGTGGCCGACCAGCGCGACGTCGAAGTCGTCCACCGCCATCCGGCCGTGCGCGAGCGCGCTCCCGACCGCGATCAGCCGCAGCACCTTGAGCGGCCGCTCGGGGTACGATCAGCGCCAGTTCTCGGAACGCCGTGGTGCTGAGCGGGGTGCTGGCGCCGAGCCAACCGAAGTTGTGCTCTCCGCGATGCCCGCGCTCGCCGTGCGCGCCCGAATGACTCACGTAGCCCCGGCCGTCCAGCACCGCGGCCAGCGTCGCCATGCTCTTCGACAAGTCGTTCCCGCGGCTCCTGAAGAGCGGCCCCAGCTCCGGCGTCAGGAGCGTTTTGTTCCTGATCCGAGGGAGCAGGTCGACCTCGGCGAGGCGGTCCGCGGTCTTGCTGGCCTGATGCGAGACGAACGAGGCCGCCGTGAAGTGGTCGGTGTGGTGAAAGAATCGGGCCAGCTCGTCGGCGTCGCTCTCCGGCGCGAGGAAGCCGAGAGGGGTGCTCTTTCCCGACGACGGGGAGCCGATCGCAATGAGTGCCACGGGCTGCGTGTTGTCCTTCAGGCAGCGAATAGCGGACACCGCGAGCGTCGCCTTGAGCCACGGCAGCATCTCGGGGAAGGAGCGCGTGACCGTCTGCTCGACCTCGCGGAGGAGCGTCGCGAGACGCGTGGGGCCGCCGGCGGTGACGTCGGGAGGGGCGGGGATGGGGAGGTCGGCGTGCAGCATCGATGGCCGTCAGGAGTCGTCGCGTCGGCGGCTTGTCCGACGACGTCCACTTGCTGCGCTGCTCGGTTTCTGAGCCGGCTGCTGCTTGGCAGCGTGGCTGACGCGCTGGCGAGGAGAAGCGGTGCCGTTGGCGATGTTCCCTTGCCCAGATGCCTCACCGCCGCGGCACCCCGGCGGTGTTTCCAGAATGTTTCCATTCTCTCCGCGGGAACGCTCCTGAACCCGATTTGTACTCGGGTCCAGCTCCTGATTTTGCGCGCGTTTCGCCGGTTGGGTCCGGTCAGAATCGGCCAGTGGTCTACTCTTAATCAGCGGGTCCCGAGTTCGAGTCTCGGTCGGCCCATACCAGCAAACCCCTTGTGCCCCAAGGGGTTTCGCTATTTCTGGGGCCGCGGTGAAACGGGGGTTCCGGTCGCGGGTGCCCCTGGGGGGCCCGCTCGCGTGCCCCGCTGCCGGCCCCTGGCGATGACCCGACGACGCACGCTCCGCACTGAGGACTCACTGCCCGCGGTCCCCAGGTGCGGTTGATCTGGTCATTTCTGTCTAGAGGCACCAAAGTGAACGGGGAGGCTCTTGATCTGCCCTACGAACCCCAATGAGCTCCAGCGGACCTGATCGTCGAGGAGGCGGGCGCACTCCGGCACGAAATCGAGAGCCGCGTCGAGCATCAGGCGAAGCTCGGCGCGCGCGATGTTGGTGCCAGGACAGTGGTGCGGCCCGTGCCCAAAGCTCAACGCTTCACTGGTGTCGCGGCGGAGATCCAACTCGTCTGGGTTCGGGAAGACGCGAGGATCGCGATTGGCGCCGATCAGGCTCAGCGCGACGAGCTGACCCCTCTTGAGCGTTCGACCGCGGAGCTCGAAGCTTTCGCGCACATACCGGGGAATGAACGCCACTGCGCTGTCGTAGCGCAAAAGCTCGTCCACGGCGTTTGCGAGCAGCGAGCGCTCGCTGCGCAGGAGATCCGCGCGCTGGCGGGCGTGGCGTGAGGCGTTGGAATTCGCCCGTGACGACGAAGCCCGCTCGCGCGGCACGGACGGTGCCGACCTGGCTGAGGCGATTCTGGCGTCTGTTCGGTTGCGGCGCTGCGGCCCTCGGGCTCCGGTAGCGATGCTCGGTGACGACGTGGCTGGCTTGCGCGCCCGGATCCAGCGACTGCTTGAACCACTCTCCGCAAACGCCCTGCCGCCATCGACGCGCCCAGTGGCCCTCCTGTTCATCGGTACGGGTATTGTGGGTGCGGTGGTGCTTGGAGTCTTCTGGGGCGACCAACTGCTGCGCGCCCTTCCATTCGTTGGATCGTAGGCGAGACACACTCCCGTATCCGCGCCGAGTCTGCTAACAGCAACGGAACAGGTGAGCGTCCCGCCCGTCTGACGGGCCCCGGACCCAATACGACCAACGAGAGACTGGTGATGAGCTCGAAGACGGCTTCCGCGGATGCGGCGATGGACGCGCCACCCGCCGGGCGGAGCGGCGCGATGCCCCAGGCGCTTGCCGAGGCGGCAGGTATCGGCGACGCACTCGAACCGAGCCAGCTGCTTGCCCTGCTGCTCGGCGGCGATGCGCGCGATCCGGCGCCGCTGATCGCTCAGCTGCGCGAACGGGACCCGGTGTGCTGGCTCCCCGGCATCGATGCCTGGCTCGTGACCCGTCACGAGGACGTGCGCCTGCTGCTTGCCGATCCGCGGGTTACGCCCGATCCGCGCGCCTATGCGCGCTACACGCCTCCCACCGTGCCGGGGGCGGCGCGCTGGCTCGAGGAGATGCCCTTCCGCGCCACGCCCTCGGACCCGCTGTCGCGTGGACGGCGGCTGGTGATGGGGGCGCTCACCCCACGCGCGATCGAACGGACAGAGGCGCGCATTCGCGAGGTCGTGGCGCAGTTCGCGGCGCCGCTGCACGGCCGCCGCGGGGTGGTCGACCTCATGGGCGAGTTCGCGTCACCGGTATCAGCCGCCGTCATTGGACGGATCCTGGGCGTACCGCCGAAAGGCGAGGACGACATCCGCTTCCAGATGCTCGCTCGCCGCATAGCGAAGGGGATCCGGCCCTTTCGCTCCGACAAGCAACGCGCCGACACCGAGACGGCGACCGTGGAGGTCGTCGAGTATATGTTGCGCCTGGTCGAGGAGCGGCGCCAGCAACCGGCCGAAGACATGATCTCCGACCTGCTGCAGGCATCGACCACGGGCATGGAAGCCAGCGATGACGACATCGTGCGGACGGTTGGCGCCTTGATCGCCCCCGGCACCGGTACGCCGGGCGTCGCCTGCGCGCGTGGCCTGCGGGCGCTGCTGCTGCATCCGGATCAGCTGGCGCTGCTGCGCCGTGAGCCGTCGCTCCTCGAGAGCGCGGTGGACGAGCTGTTGCGCTACGACAGCGGCCTGACGCTGTTCCCTCGCTACGTCCTCGAGGACTTCGAGCTCCGCGGGCGAGCGTTCAAGACGGGTCAGCTCGTCGGCCTCAGCCTGGTGGGCGCCAATCGCGATCCGCGCGTCTTCGCCGATCCCGACGCGCTCGACCTGCGCCGCGACACCAGCGAAGCGCTGAGCTTCGGCCACGGGCCACACTACTGTCCCGGGGCCAACATCGCGCGTGCCGAGCTCCGCTTGATGCTGGCCGCCGCCCTCGAGTTTCTTCCCGCGAACGCCCGCCTGCTCGAAAACCAGGTGCGCTGGAGCTCGGGCGGGTTCATGGGCCAGATCAAGAGCCTGCCGGTCGACTTCGGCGACTGATGCCGCCGTCGCGCCTTGGCGCGCCCGTGGCCGCCCACGCGTCGGCCCATGCGTTGAGGACAGCAGCTTTCCCCGTCAGCTCCGGCGCGCGGGCGGCGTGCCTACGGGCCGCGCAATGGGCGGCCCCTACCCCTTGCTCAACCGCGGCGGCAATGGCTGAGACTCATCGGTAAATTGTGCTCACGACGATCTGACACTACGCAGGCACTTTGCTGCTGATCCTGCGCTATATGCTGTGAGAAGATCCGCCCCGCGGTTCCAGTGAGAATGGGATCGACCCTGACCCTGGTGGTGTCGGTCAATTGGTGGAAAAGTCGGCGTCCGCATCGGCGATGTAACCGGTGGTTGATTGCGAATGAAGTTACGCAGCCTCGGTGCGCTTGCTGACGATCCTCATATCCTGCCACCCGACCTGGCGGCGCAGGACGATCTGCCCACTGCGCACCAACCCGAACAGCAACAGCACCACGGCCTCCTCGCTCGGCAACGAGGCCTGCGTCTTGGTACGCCGCCGGAACTCCTCGTTGATCCGCTCCAAGGCGTTGGTCGTGCGCAACGCCTTCCATTGGGACACCGGATAGCGCAGGAAGGTGAACAGCTCGTCGCCGGCCTCCTCGAAGCTCTTCCAGGCCGGCGCACAGCGCAGCTTCCACTTGCGCCGGAATGCCGCGCGCGCGTGTTCGACCGCCGCCGCGGTGGGCGCGTAGATCATGCGGCGATAGTCCTCGGCGAGTTCCTCCCGCAGCGCGGCCGGCGCCTTGGCCAAGAGGTTCCACAGCTTGTGATTGGTGCAGCGCTGCAGGTCGATGGGCGGCCATGTCGTGCGCAGCGCCGCCTCCAAGCCGGGATTCCCGTCGATCATCGCGAGCACCGGCCGCCCGATGTTGCGCCGCACCAGCGACTGCAACACTTCCTGCCAGGCGGCCGTGCTCTCCTCGCCAGCCACCCGCAGGTCGAGCAGCACCCGGCGCCCATCACCGCAGGTGCCCAGCGTCACCAAGACCGGCACGCGGACCCGCTTCTTGCCGATCCGCACCCGTGGGTACCAGCCGTCCAGGAACAGGTAGCAAATCTGCTCGGCCGCCAGGTCGCGCTGGCCCCAGACCATGAAGTCCTCGCGCAAGCGCCCGACCAAGCGCGAGATCGCGTCCTTCGACAACGGCGTGCCGCGCAGCAACGGCGCCAGCGCGCCGCGGATGCGCCGGGTGTTGGCTCCACTCAGGTACACGCCCAGCAGTGCCTCATCGACCCGCTGCGTGCGCCGGCCGTAGCGCGGGATCACCGTGCTGCGCCACTCGCGCGTGGCGCCGTCCAACTCGTGCACCCGCGCCCGCGGCAGGGTGAAGGTCGTCGGGCCCAGGCTAGTGCTCAATGTGCGCGGCCGCATCCCGTGGCGATAGCCCGTCCGCTGCTCCCCGACGCGCTCCGACTTCACGGCACCGAGCGCGGCGGCCAGCTCCTCCTCGACCAGTCGCTCGATCGTCTCCCGAATCCGCTCCCGCATCGCTTGCTCGATCGCATCCGGTCCGAACTCTTCTCGCCTCTCCTCCGACTTGCTATCGCTCCCCATGGCGTCATCCTCCGTGCCCCCGCTTTTGCCGAGCGGGCGCGAGCTGTGGGTTACAACTCGCCGGATGATGACGCCTTTTCGCTTTTCCACCAATCAGCCGACACTACCCTCACTGCCTGTGGCCAGTAGGATCCGAGAGTGAACCGCCTTGTCCGAGCGTCCGGCAGGATCAAGATGGAGGGAGGCACTACCTCTTGGGCCGTGCGACGCGACGACCGCGGTGCTGGGCCAGCTGAAACCGAAATCAGGGGGAGAGCGCGTGCTCGCACGCGTCCCACGAGGGATCGCGTCCTCTCCGACTGACTTTGCTTTCAGCCCGGCCGCCCGACGCCGTTGTCTAAGATCGGCGCCCGGCAGAGCGCCTCGTACTGCCCCCTCAACTCCACGGTCTCCGGCGAGGCCTTCCTGTGCAGCGCGACGCCGCGCTCGCCCAACAGCCGCATATAGTGCCGCACGGTCGGATCGGTGAGCCCGCTGTCGGCCGCCAGCTCCGGCGTCGAGACGGCCCCGCCCCGCAGCAGCACGCCGCGCAGGATCCGCGGCAGCCTGTTCCCGGCCGACGACATCGCCACGTGTCCGACCAGCGCGAGGTCGAAGTCGTCGACCGCCATCCGGCCGTGCTCCAGCGCGCTCCCGATCGCGATCAGCCGCAGCACCTTGAGCGGCCGCTCGGGGTACTCGGCTCGTGGTCCTTGGCGGCGCGTAGGACCGTCATCAGCTCGGTCCAGAGCGCGATCAGGTGCAATCGGGCCGGGTCGATCGACACGGACGCGATCGGCAACGAGCCCGGCGGGAAGCTCCAGTAGAGTTCGATCACGAGCTGTCGCACCGCCGCCCGGCACTCCTCCAAGGCGGCACTGTCGTCCCTCGCAGCAGCCGCGCAGGCTAGCTCCAGCGCGCTTACGCGGCGGCGGCTCACGTCGAAGAAGAAGACCTTCGGACCGATCAGCGCCAGTTCTCGGAACGCCGTGGTGCTGAGCGGCGTGCTGGCACCGAGCCAGCCGAAGTTATGCTGGCCGCGATGCCCGCGCTCGCCGTGCGCGCCCGAATGACTCACGTAGCCCCGGCCGTCGAGCACCGCGGCCAGCGTCGCCATGCTCTTCGAGAGGTCGTTACCCCGGCTCCTGAAGAGCGGCGCCAGCTCGGGCGTGAGGAGCGTCTTGTTCCTGATCCGAGGGAGCAGATCAACCTCGGCGAGGCGGTCCGCGGTCTTGCTGGCCTGATGGGAGACGAACGAGGCCGCCGTGAAGTGGTCGGTGTGATGAAAGAATCGGGCCAGCTCGTCGGCGTCGCTGTCCGGCGCGAGGAAGCCGAGCGGCGTCGTCTTTCCGCTCGCCGGGGCGCCGATCGCGATCAGCGCCACCGGCTGCCGATTGTCCTGGAGGCAGCGGACGGCGGAGACGGCGAGCGTGGCTTTCAACCACGGCAACATCTCGGGGAACGACCGCGCGACCGTCTGCTCGACCTCGCGGAGGAGCGTCGCGAGGCGCGTGGGTCCGCCGGCGGTGACGTCGGGGGTGCAGGGGATGGGGAGTTCAGCCTGCAGCATCGGCCACGTCCCTTCGGAACCGGTCTAAGGCGGCGGCTGTCGGGCTTGGCAGCAGGCTTCGTTGGCCGCTCTCGAAGGAACGCCTGGGCGCGGCGCTCGCCGTCCCTTGCGCGTCCCTTGCGCACGTCGGAGAGGTCCGTTTTCCTGGGGTCGGACTGGATCGCGCTGGAGGAAAAAGCCAGAGATTTCCACATTTCGCCGCACCGGAACGGGACTTAAAATCCCTTGGCGGGACACCGCCGTGCGAGTTCGATCCCCGCCCCCGGCACTTAGAAATCAAACGGTTGCACGTCGACCTTGACTCCGGTGAATCGGTGATCCGCCCCAACGCTGCCCCAACGGCGCTGTGTTCCACGTTCGACAAGATCGCTTGCGGGAGCCGCGGTACGGTCGGCTATGGTGGACTCACCACTGTTTCTCCTCGGAGCCGGGTTCAACGCGGACGCCGCCGCTCAGGTGGGGCCACTCAACGGTACGAAACGGCTTGGCGAGCGGATACCCATCGATGCTCGGTATCCGCTGGTGGGCAATCTTTGGAGCATCTGCTTCGATCTGACACCCCCACCGGAATGCGAGTCGATCGAGGAGCGGTTCGCTACCGCGATAGCGAGCAAGGACCACTCCCGCATACGGGAAAGCTGATCGTCATCGTCCGCGCGCCACCACGATGTTCACCGTGCCCGTCTCCGGGTCGAATACCACCTTTCGCCTCGCCGCTGCGGAGCGGTCGCATGACGTCCTCGACGTTCTCCTCCAGCGCGCGCTCACGCTCGCCGTAGTCGGTCGGATCGCGCGTGACGAACTCCTCGATCACGGCGCGCGCTGTCGCCGGCTGGAGCGCGGTGTACGGGACCGCGATCGCCTCCGCCCGTACGTCCTCG
>Ga0335084_10007061_pt1 | contig 11180 bp, 8 predicted proteins | sample Lox_Sample_44_FD_206721 | JGI IMG/M metagenome (GOLD analysis project Ga0335084, IMG submission 206721) | Soil microbial communities from Loxahatchee National Wildlife Refuge, Florida, United States - Lox_Sample_4.4 | ecosystem: Environmental > Terrestrial > Soil > Wetlands | place: USA: Florida...
CGATGATCGACTTTGCGCCGACCGCGCAGCAGGCCGAGCTGCGCGACAAGGTGACGCAGTTCGTGCGCGAGCACGTGATCCCGCGCGAGAGTGATCCGCGGCAGGACGCACACGGCCCGAGCGACGCACTGCGGCGCGAGCTGGTCGCACTGGCGCGCGCGCAGGGTCTGGTGTCGCCGCACGCACCGCTCGAGTACGGTGGGCTCGGCCTCGACCACCGCGGCATGGCGGTGTTCTTCGAGGCTGCCGGCTACAGCCTGCTCGGGCCGCTGGCGTTCAACATCCAGGCGCCCGACGAAGGCAACACCAACCTGCTGCACCAGGTGGCCAACGCCGAGCAGAAGCAGCGCTGGTTGCACCCGCTGGTGGCCGGCGAGATCCGCACCGTGTTCTCGATGACCGAGCCCGACGACGGCGCCGGTGCCGACCCGTCGCTGATGAAGACCACCGCGCGGGCCGACGGCAGCGACTACGTGATCAACGGGCGCAAGTGGCTGATCACCGGCGTGCCGGGCGCGGCGCTGAACATCGTGATGGCGCGCACGCTCGACGCCACGGGCAGCGACATCGGCGCCACGATGTTCCTGGTGCCGATCGACGCGCCGGGCTTCGAGGTGGTGCGGGTGCTCGACACCATCGACGCGGTGTCGCCGGGTGGCCACGCGGTGGTCGACTTCCGCGACGTGCGCGTGCCGGCCAGCGCGGTACTGGGCGAGGTCGGCCAGGGTTTCCGCAATGCGCAGGTGCGGCTCGGGCCGGCGCGCCTCACCCACTGCATGCGCTGGCTCGGCGCCGCGCGGCGCGCGCACGACGTCGCGGTGGACTACGCGCGGCGGCGCCATGCCTTCGGCCGCCTGATCGGCGAGCACGAGGGCGTCGGCTTCATGCTGGCCGACAACGAGATGGACCTGCTGCATTGCCGGCTCGCGGTGTGGCACGCGGCGTGGCTGCTCGACCAGGGCCGGCACGCGCGCACCGAGACCAGCCAGTGCAAGGTGTTCTGCTCCGAGGCGCTGAGCCGCGTGGTCGACCGCTCGCTGCAGGTGCTCGGTGGCATGGGCATCACCACCGACACGGTGGTGCAGCGCATCTACCGCGAGATCCGGCCGTTCCGCATCTACGACGGTCCGTCGGAGGTGCACCGCTATGCGCTGGCGCGGCGCATCGTCGGCGCCGAGCGCTGAGCCGCCTCGACACCGCCACCGCCGTGGAGTCCTCCGCCATGCTGATCACCCGAGCCAGCACCTACGACGAGATCCACCGCGCGTTCGCCTGGCGCCTGCCCGAGCGCATGAACATCGCCGCGCTGGTGTGCGACCGCCATGCCGCGCGCAGCCCCGACCGCGTGGCGTTGCTGCACGAGCAGGCCGATGGCCGCGTCGCGACCTTCACCTTCGGCGCCGTGCAGCGCCTGGCCAACCAGTGCGCCCACGTGTTCGAGCAACGACTCGGTCTGCAGCGCGGCGACCGCGTGATGATCTACCTCGGGCAGGATCCCGCCACCGCCGTGGCGCACGTGGCGTGCTGGAAGGCGGGGCTGGTGTCGGTACCGACCTCGGTGTTGTTCGGCACCGATGCGCTGGAGTACCGGTTGCGCGACAGCGGCGCCAAGGCGCTGATCACCGATGCCGCGCACTTCGCCACCGTGGCGGCGGTGCGCGAGCGCGCGGCCGACCTGCAGACGGTGCTGCTGACCGACGGCGCGGCCGCTGGGACGCTGCCGTTCTGGGACACCCTGGCGCGCGCCAGCGACGCCTACCAGACGCTGGCGCTGCCGCCCGACACGCCGGCGTTCATCAACTACACCTCGGGCACCACGGGGCTGCCCAAGGGCGCGCTGCAGGGCCACCGCTCGATCCTCGGCCACATGCCGGGCAACGAGATGATGTACGACTTCCTGCCGCAGCCCCACGACGTGATGTGGTCGCCGGCCGACTGGTCGTGGCTGGCCGGCCTGATGGACGTGCTGATGCCGGCCTGGTTCTGCGGGCTGCCGGTGCTCACCTATCGCAACGCGACGTTCGATCCCGAGCAAGCCTTTCGCATGATGGGCAAGCACCGCGTGACGGTGAGCCTGCTCACGCCGACGATGCTGCGCCGCATGGTGCCGGTGCGCGACCCCGTGCAGCGCTTCGACCTGCGCCTGCGCGCCGTGGCCAGCGGCGGCGAATCGGTCGGCCGCGAGACGCTCGAGTGGGCCGACCGCACGCTGCGCGTGCGCGTCAACGAGGTATACGGGCAGACCGAGTGCAACCTCGTGCTCGGCAACTGCTGGCAGGTGCTGGCGCCGAAGCCGGGCTCGCTCGGCCGCGCGATGCCGGGCCACGTGGCGGCGATCGTCGACGACGACGGGCACGAACTGGCCGCGGGCGAGGTGGGGCAGATCGCGTTCAAGCGGCCCGACCCGGTGATGATGCTGGCGTACTGGCGCAACCCGCAGGCCACCGCCAAGAAGTACGCCGGCGACTGGCTGCTCACTGGCGACCTCGGCCATCGCGACGACGACGGCTACTTCTGGTACCAGAGTCGCGCCGACGACATCATCACCAGCGCCGGCTACCGCATCGGCCCCGGCGAGATCGAAGACGCGCTGAACGGCCACCCCGCGGTCGCGATGTCGGCGGTGGTCGGCGTGCCCGACCCGGTGACCACCGAGTCGATCAAGGCCTACATCGTGCTGCGGCCCGGCGTCGTCGGCGATGCCGCGTTGGTGGAGGCGATTCGCGCATCGGTGCGCACGCGCCTGGCGCGGCACGAGACGCCGCGCGCGATCGAGTTCGTCGACGCGCTGCCGATGACGGCCACCGGCAAGATCCTGCGGCGCGAGCTGCGCGAGCGGGCGCGCAAGGCCGGCTGAGCGCCGGCGGCCGCGGGCCTGCGCGCGGCGGCGTCTACGCGGGCACCGCGGTGCGGCGCTTCTTCCTGGCGCCCGGTGCGGCGACCAGCTGCGGCACGATCATGCGCACGTGGGCGCGCAGCGCGGCCACCGCCTTCTTGTCGCCCGACAGGTGCTTCAGCAAGGCCTGCTGGAAGAGCCCGTCGAACATCGCGTAGGCCACGTCGCTCGGCGCTGCCGCCGGATGGCCGGAGAGCTCGGCGAAGCGGCTCAGCACGCGCCAGATCATGCGCTCGAGGCTCTTGTCGATCTCGGCGACGTCGGCGCGGAACGCCGGCTCGAACAGCGACTGCGCGCGCAGGTCGTACCACAGGCGGTGCAGGGGTGCCTCGGTGCGCAGCGTCTCGCCGAGCGCGGTGCAGAAGCCCTCGAGCAACTCGTCGTAGCTCTCCGCGGTGGCGGTCACCTCGTCGTAGCGCTTGACGCAGCGCGCCTTGTACTGGCGCACGCTGCACAGGATGAGGTCGAGCTTGTCGGTGAAGTAGTAGTGCAGCACGCCGTGCGAGAACTCGGAGTTCTGGGCGATCTCGCGCAGGCTGGTGCGGGCGTAGCCCAGCTCGGCCAGCGTCTGCAGCGCGGCCTCGCCGAGCTCGGCGCGCCGCTCGTTGAACTTGTGGTCGCGGGTGCGGGGCATCGTCGTCATGGGCAGCGATTGTAAAGAGAGCGCGCCGCGCGTGCCGGCCCGCCGCCGGCCGCATCGAGCGAAGCTTGACGAGTGTCCAGAAAATTCTTGACAGTCGTCAAAACGACTCCTAGCATGCGCGTCCGCATTCCTTGACGAATGTCCAAATCACGACAGGAGACATCCATGAGCAGGTTTGACCTGACCGGCCGCAAGGCCTTGGTCACCGGTGGCGCGCGCGGGCTCGGCGAAGGCATGGCGCAGGCGCTGGCGCAGGCCGGCGCGGCAGTGATGATCGGCGACGTGCTCACCGCGCTCGGCCGCGATACCGCGGGCAAGCTCTCGAGCGGCGGCGCCAAGGTCGGCTTCGTGAAGCTCGACGTCACGCAGGAAGACGACTGGGTGGCGGCGGTCAAGACCACGGTCGACACGCTCGGCGGCTTCGACATCCTCGTCAACAACGCGGGGATCGAGGTCACGGCGCTGGTGACCGAGATCGAGCCCGGCGAGCTGCGCCGCATGCTCGACGTCAACATCGTCGGCACTGCGCTCGGCCTCAAGCACGCGTTTCGCGCCATGCGTCCCGGTGGCGCGGCGGGCAAGGGCGGCGCGGTGGTCAACATCGCATCGGTCGCGGCGACGATCGCGTTCCCGTCGATCGCCGGCTACTCGGCCACCAAGTCGGCGGTCGACCGCCTCACGCGCGTGGCCGCGATGGAAGCCGGCAAGCTCGGCTACGGCGTGCGCGTGAACTGCGTCTACCCCGGCCTGGTGCCCACCGAGATGGGCATGAAGCTGGCCGGCGACGTGGTCGCCGCAGGCCTGTTCCCGTCGCCCGAAGCCGCCGTCGGCGCCATCGTCGAGCAGACCCCGGCCGGCCGCCTGGGCGAGGTCGGCGACATGGCCGACGCGGTGGTGTTCCTGTGCTCCGACGCCGCGCGCTTCATCACCGGCGTCGGCCTGCCGGTCGACGGCGGCATGGGCATGTGAACGCAGACCCGGCATCCCACCGAATCAGGAGACAACCATGAGCAGCAAGAAACCCGTCGTCGTGTACGGCGCCTCCGGCTACACCGGACGCCTGGTGTGCGAGTACCTGCGCGAGTACAACATCCCGTTCGTCGCCGCCGGCCGCAGCGCCGACAAGATCCAGGCCGCGATGAAGTCCAACGTCGCCGGCATCGAGACGGCGAGCTTCGACGTCGTCGAGGTGCCGCACACCAGCGCCGCGCTGACCGACCTGTTCAAGGGCGCGTCGGTCGTCCTCAACACCGTGGGCCCGTTCGCCAAGTTCGGCCACGAGGTCGTGCAGGCCTGCCTGGCGTCCAAGTGCCACTACACCGACACCACCGGCGAGCAGGACTGGCTGATCACGCTCGACCAGGAGTACGGCGCGCGCTTCGCCAATGCGGGCCTGCTGCTGTCGCCAGGCCTGGCGCAGATGTACACCACCGGCGAGATCGCGGCCCAGCTGTGCCTCGAGACGCCGGGCCTCGACACGCTGGACATCGCGGTGTTCTGGGGCGGCAGCCCGACCATCGCCTCGACGCAGACGATCCTGGTCAACGCGGCGATGGCCAAGGCGTACCACCTCGAGCAGAACCAGTACGTGGAGTGGCAACCCGACGCCGGCCTGTACAACGTGGCGATTCCCGGCCAGCACGAGCTCGCGCTGGCGCTGCCGTGGGGCGGCACCTCGCATCCAGTGTGGTTCAAGAAGGATCCACGCGTGGCCAACGTGAAGGTGCTGGGCGGCGTGTTCAACCGGCCGCTGATGCTCGGCGTGCCGCAGATCGTCGCCGCCGCGATCAAGGCTACCGAAGGCATGAACGCCGACGACCGCTACGCCGCGCTGGCCAAGACGGCCGCCGGCGTGATGAACACGATGCCGCCGCGCGAGAATCCGCGCATCAACAAGTCGCTCGACTCGGTGCACGCCTCGGGGCCGCTGGCGCGCGCGCACTGCGTCATCTACGGCAACTGCAACTACAAGCAGACCGGGCTGCTGCAGGCGTTCGCCGCGGCGTCGCTGCTGCAGCAGGCGCCGAAGCGCGCCGGCTTCGCGTCGGGCTGCCAAGCGTTCGGCCATCGCGAACTGCTCGGCGCCTTGCGCAGCTTCGGCCTGGTGCAGGAGCCGGTGCTGACCGTGCACCGCTAGATGCGCCTCGTCGACTACCTCGACAAGGGGGCCGCGCTCGGCGAGGGTTCGCCGTGCCTGACGATGGGCACGGCGGATCTGTCGTATTCCGACGTGCAGCGCTTCAGCCATCGCGTCGCGCGCGGGCTGCAGCGCTCGGGCATCGCGGCCGGCGACAAGGTGGCCGTGCTGTCGAGCAACGACGCCCACGCGTTCGCCTGCGTGTTCGGGGTGTCGCGCGCCGGTGCCGTGTGGTGCCCGGTGAACCCGCGCAACGAGGTGGCCGAGAACCGCTTTGTGCTCGATGCGTTCGACTGCGCGGCCCTGATCTTCCACAGCGCCTACGCGCCGATGGTCGAGCAGATGCGCGGCGCGCTGCCGAAGCTGCGCCTGCTGGTGTGCCTCGACCGGCCGTGGCTGTTCGCACCGTCGCTGTCGGAGTGGCTCGAGGGCGTGGGCGACGAGCCGGTCGAGATCGCGCCGCTCGACGACCTGGCGATGATCGCCGGCACCGGCGGCACCACCGGCAAGCCCAAGGGCGTGATGCTGTCGGGCCGCAACCTCGAGACGATGTCGGCGCTGACGCTGATGGGCTATCCGTTCGACGGCCGGCCCACCTACCTCGCGCTGGCGCCGCTGACGCACGCCGCCGGCGTGCTGTGCCTGCCGGTGATGGCGCTCGGTGGGCGCATCGTCATCATGCCCAAACCCGACCTCGGCGAGTTCCTCACGCTGATCGAGCGCCATCGCGTCACGCACACCTTCCTGCCGCCGACGCTGATCTACATGCTGCTCGAGCATCCGCAGCTGGCGCAGACGAAGCGCGATTCGCTGCAGTGCTTCTGGTACGGCGCGGCGCCGATCTCGGCGGCGCGGCTCGAAGAGGCGCTGACCCGGATCGGCCCGGTGATGGCGCAGCTGTTCGGCCAGACCGAAGCGCCGATGATGATCTCGATGATGACGCCGCGCGAGCACTTCAACGCCGACGGCACGGTGGCGCGGCAACGCCTGTCGTCGGCCGGGCGGCCGGCACCGCTGGTGCAGGTGGCGACGATGAGCCGCGACGGCGCGCTGCTGCCGCGCGGCGCAACCGGCGAGATCGTGGTCCGCGGCTCGCTGGTGATGATGGGCTACTACAAGGACCCAGCCGCCACCGCCGAGGCGTGGCGCCACGGCTGGCACCACACCGGCGACATCGGCCGCATCGACGACGACGGCTATCTCTACATCGTCGACCGCGCCAAGGACATGATCATCAGCGGCGGCTTCAATGTCTACTCGGTCGAGGTCGAGCAGGCGCTGATGCAGCACCCCGCCGTGCAGGACAGCGCGGTGATCGGCCTGCCCGACGACAAGTGGGGCGAGAAGGTGGTGGCCGTGCTGCAGCTGCACGCCGGCCGCAGCGTCGAGCCGCAGGACATCCAGGCCTTCGTCAAGGCGCGCATCGGCAGCGTCAAGACGCCCAAGCTGGTCGAGATCTGGCCCGACCTGCCGCGCTCCAAAGTGGGCAAGGTGCTGAAAAAGGACATCCGCGCCGAGCTGCTCAAGCGCGCCGCATCCGCGCAGGAGCACTGAGCCCGCTCGCCCGCCGCCGTGGCGTCGGCGTCGCCTCTGCCGCCGCGGCGGGAGCGCGCGTGCGGCTACCATGCGCCGGTGGAGGTCCGCGCATGAACATCGCCATCTTGGGCGGCGGCAACGGTTGCTACGCCGCCGCGGCCGACCTCGCCCAAGGCGGCCATCGGGTGCGCCTGTGGCGGCGCGACGCCGCGGCGCTGCAGCCGGTGATCGACAGCGGATCGATCCTGCTGAAGGACGCCGGCGGCACGCGCGAGGTCGCGATCGAACGCGCCAGCGCCGACCTCGGCGACGCGCTGCGCGGCGCGCAGCTGATCGTGATCCCGTCGCCGGCGACCGCGCAGGACGATATCGCGCGCGCGATGGCCCCGCACCTCGCCGATGGCCAGGTGGTGTTCCTGCCGCCGGGCACCTTCGGCAGCGTGGCGATGGCGCGTGCGGCGCGCGCGGCCGGCAGCCGCGCCCGGCTGGCGTGGGCCGAGACGGGCACGCTGCCGTACCTGACGCGCAAGCACGGCGCGCGCGAGGTCCACATCACGGTGCGCGCGGTGCGTCTGCCCACCGGCGTGTACCCGGCCTGCGAGGCCGACCGTGCACTGGCGGTGATCCGCGAGGCGTTCTCCAGCGTGCACGGTTGCGGCGACGCGCTCTCGGGCGCGCTGATGAACGCCGGGCCCGTGATCCATCCGCCGCTGGTGGTGATGAACGCCGCGCCGCTGCAGCACTTCGAGCGCTGGGACATCCACAACGAAGGCACGCAGCCCGCGGTGCGCGCGGTGACCGACCGGCTCGACGCCGAACGCATCGCGGTGCGCGAGGCGCTCGGCTACGGCGCGCCGCACTATCCCTTGTCGGACCACTACCTCAACGACCGCTGGATGTACGGCGACGCGCACAAGAAGCTCGTCAAGTCGGGCGACTGGCGCGAGCACATCGACCTGCAGCATCACCGCTACGTCACCGAGGACATCGAGTATGGGCTCGCGTTCCTCGCCTCGGTGGCGCGCTGGGCCGGCGTCGACGCGCCGATCGCGCACGGGCTGCTCGGTGTCGCCGGCGGCTTTCTTGGGCGCGACCTGCGGCGCGGCCCGCGCACGCTGGAGGCGATGGGCCTGGCGTCGCATTCGCGCGAGGCGATGCACCGGTTGTTGCACGAAGGGGAGTGATCGCATGGCGCGCTTCGCCGCAGTGGGTGCCGGACGCATGGGTCGCGGCATCGCAATCGCGTTCGCCTACGCCGGCCACCGCATCGCGCTGATCGACTTCAAGCCGCGTGCGCGCGACGCCTGGCAGGCGCTGCGCGACGAGGCGCGCGCCGAGATCCGCGCCAGCCTGCAGGGCCTGGCGGCGCTCGGCGCCATCGACGCGTCGCAGGTTGACGCGATCGCCGCCCGCGTGGAGATCGTCGACGTCGCCGCTGCGCCGGCCGCGCTCGCCGCGGCCGAGCTGGTGTTCGAAGGCGTGCCCGAGACGCTCGAGGCCAAGCGCGACGCCTTCGAGCGGCTCGCGGCGCTGTGCCGCGACGACACCATCCTGACGTCGACCACCAGCAGCATCCTGGTGACGCAGATCGCGCAGCATGTGCGCAGGCCCGAGCGCTTCCTCAACGTGCACTGGCTCAACCCGGCCTACGTGATCCCGGTGGTCGAGCTGAGCACGCATCCGGGCACCGGCGCCGACACCCTGGCGCGCACGCGCGCGTTCCTGCAGTCGATCGGCAAGCTGCCGGTGGTGTGCGGCGCGGCGCCGGGCTACATCGTGCCGCGCCTGCAGGCGCTGGTGATGAACGAGGCGGCGCGCATGGTGGAAGAGGGCGTGGCCAGCGCCGAGGAGATCGATCTCGCCACCCGCTACGGCATGGGCCTGCGCTTCGCCGCCATCGGGGTGGTCGAGTTCATCGACTTCGGCGGCTGCGACATCCTGCACCATGCGAGCCGCGAGATGGCGGCGTCGATCGACCCCGGCCGCTACACCGCGCCGGCGATCGTCGAGCGCATGATGCGCGAGGGCCGGCTCGGCTTGAAGAGCGGCAGCGGCTTCTATGACTACGCCACCCGCGACGTCGCCGCCTACCGGCGCGATGTACTGTCGCGCACGCTCGGCATGCTGCGCCACGCCGGGCTGTGGCGGCCGCCGGCCGACCAGACGCAGCCGTGACCCGCGGCGATGACGGCCACGCGCCTACGCGAGATGAACAGCTGTCGCGCCTGCGCGAGATGAATATCCGTCGCGCCTACGCGAAATGAACATCTGTCGCGCCTATGCGCGAGTGCCACACGGCCAGCTGCATTACGCCGAGTGCGGCGACGCGGCCGCCCCCGCGGTGCTGCTGCTGCACCAGAGTCCGCGCAGCTGGGCGGAGTACCACGCGGTGCTTCCGTTGCTCGGCGCGCGCTATCGCGCGATCGCGATGGACACGGCGGGCTTCGGCGCGTCCGATCCGCTGCCGGGCGCGCCGTCGATCGAGGTCTGGGCCGGCGCCGCGGTGCAGCTGCTCGACGCGCTGGGCCTCGCGCGCGCGCACGTCGTCGGCCACCACACCGGCGGCGTGATCGCAGCCGAGCTGGCGGCGCGGCACGGCGATCGCGTCGGCGCACTGGTGCTGTCGTCGACGCCGTTCACCGACGCGGCGTTCCGCCGTGCGCGCGCCGCGCGCCCGCCGATCGACGCGGTCGAGTTCAGCGCCGACGGCGCGCACCTGGCCGCGCTGTGGCGCCAGCGGCACGCGTTCTACCCCGCCGATCGGCCCGACCTGCTGCATGCCTTCGTGCTCGACGCGCTGAAGGTGCACGACGTCGAGGCCGGGCACCGCGCGGTGGCGGCCTATCGCATCGAGGATCGCATCGCGTCGATCCGCCAGCCGACGCTGCTGATCTGCGCGAGCGACGACCCGTTCGCGGCGCCGCACGCCGCCGAGTGGCTTGCGCACCTGCCGCAGGCAAAGGTGGTCGACATCGCCGGCGGCATGGTGCCGCTGCCCGACCAGCTGCCGCAGGCGTTCGCCGACGCGGTGCTGCACTTTCTCGACGCACAGCGATGAAGGCGGTGCGCGTCCACGCGTGGGGCGAGGTGCCGCGCCTCGACGAGCTGCCGGAGCCTGGCGCCGCCGCCGGGCGCACGCTGGTGCGCATGCAGGCCGCGACCGTGGGGCACATCGATCGCACGGTGTGGAGCGGCGCCTTCCTGCGCCACCCGCCGCTGCCGTATGTGCCGGGTGTCGAGGCCGCGGGCGTGGTGGTGTCGAGCGCGCGCTTTGCCGCCGGCCAGCGCGTGTGGTTGCGCGGCGCGGGTCTCGGTATCGCGCGCGACGGCACCTGGCGCGAGCTGATCGACGCACCCGACGACGCGATCGGCGCGTTGCCCGACGGCGTGCCGGCCGCGCTGGGGTCGGCGTTCTTCTCGCCGTGCACGTCGGCGTGGGTGGCGCTGCACGAGGTCGCACGCGTGCAGGCCGGCGAGCGCATCCTGGTCAGCGGGGCCACCGGCGCGGTCGGCTCGGTGGCGGTGCAGCTGGCGCGCGAGCTCGGTGCGGGCGTGCACGCGCTGGTGTCCGACGCCGCGCAGGCCGCGCGGCTGCCGCCGGGCATCGACGCGGTGTCGCTCGACGCGCTGACGCCGCGCGCCGAGGTGCTGATCGACACCGTCGGCGGCGCGACGCTCGCGCTCGCGTTGCGAGGCGTGGCACCCGGCGGGCGCGCGGTGCTGGTGGGCTACACCGCCGGCGAAGCGATCGAGCTGAGCCTGCCCGAGCTGCTGCAACGCGACGTGGCGCTGCTGCCGCTGAACATGCTGCGGCGCGAGGCCGCCGGCCGCGCCGCCGCGCCGGCGCTGCTGGCGCGCATCGCCGGCGGCCGCCTGACGCTCGAAGTCGCCGAGTTTCCCCTCCACGACGCCGCGCGCGCACTGGCGTGGATCGCCACCCGCGGCCACCGCGGCCGCGCCGTGCTCAC
>Ga0335084_10007062_pt1 | contig 11180 bp, 9 predicted proteins | sample Lox_Sample_44_FD_206721 | JGI IMG/M metagenome (GOLD analysis project Ga0335084, IMG submission 206721) | Soil microbial communities from Loxahatchee National Wildlife Refuge, Florida, United States - Lox_Sample_4.4 | ecosystem: Environmental > Terrestrial > Soil > Wetlands | place: USA: Florida...
GCTCCTCGCCCACGTACTCCAGCACTCCGGTCGAGAGGAGGCCGAACAGGCTGCGCTGCACGTCCTCGGGCCGCAGGGGCGAGATCTGGATGATCTGCTTAGCGCTGAGCGCGCCGTCGACCCGGGACAGGACGTACCCGTCGGCCGGACCCAGGCTGATGCGCTGGTAGCGCAACAGAGGGTCGGCCGAGACGGCCAGGAGGCGGTCGATGTTCCCGAGGTTGTACCGTACGATGTCGGGGTCCCGGACCCCGCGCGCCGCCTGGAGGATCAGCTCTCCGGTCGAGAGCCGGAGCGTGATGTCGGCGTCGAGCACCCTGTCCGGCGGCTCGTCCAGGAACTCGTACGAGCCTTCGGTCCAGGAGAAGACCTGCTCCAGCACCTCGTGGGTGTGCTCGGCGATCACCGCCTCGAGACCGGAAACATCCAGGAGCCCCGCGTCGATGAGCACCGCGCCCAGCCGCTTGCCGTCTCGGGCCATGGACTCCAGGGCGCGGTCGAGGTCCGCCGGTGAGAGCCGGCCCTCCCGCACGAGCATCTCGCCCAGCCGCCGTCCCCGAACACCCGTCTCGGCGCCCAGGATGTGGCCCTGGCGGAAGCGAAGTCCGTACCGGTCCTCGCCGCGGACGAACGAGAGCACTCCGGTCCGGCGACCCACGTACAGCTGCCGCAGCACCCCCGGAAGGACGCCCTCCCAGAGCTCGCCTCGGACGCTGGTCATCGGCGCATGATACGCGCCCCTCGGCCAGGGCGGCACCTCGAGGGGGCGGTCGGACGGTCTTCGCTCAGCGGGCCGACGGACCGCCCGGGCGTCCGGCGAACGTATAGACCGGCTCGTAGGCTCCGTCCGCCGGCGCCGGCGCCATCGTCACCGCCCCGAGGTGGGGGCCGAGGCAGGTCACGTAGGCCGTGAGATCGCGTGGCCACTGAGCCTCGGCAAGGGTTCGGGCCGCACCGCCCGCCTCCGCCTCGAGGCCCACGTGGCCCAGGCCGACTCGCGTCACTCGCCCACCCTTCACCTCGATCGCGAGGGCGACCTGGAGCCGGTCGCGAAACGGGTTGTCGAACGGGCAGACCTCCTCGTGCGACTGCATGGTCCTGAAAACGTAGCGGGCGAGGCGGGCGAGGTCGGAGATGCCGGGCTCGGCCGGGTCGTCGGCATCCGCGGTGGCCGCTGGCGCAGGTGTGGACGCGGCCTCGCGGCTCGCGAGCGGGCGTGCCGTGTCCGCCGCCCCCCGATCGGGAACGGGCACGGGCCGTGGGGCGTCGCGGTCGGTGCAGGCGGCGTTCAGGAGGAGGGAGAGGAGCACGCTGGCCAAGGCCGACCGCGTCATGGGAGGCTATGTTGCCACAGGAGCGGCCACGGGCCGTCTCGCGAGCCGGGCGGCAACCGCTCTTGGGGAGAGTACGGAGCCTGGGAAGAACGAGCGACCGCCGCAAGTGTGCGAAACGGAAGCCAACGAAGAAACCGAGATCCCTCGCGCGCGGCGCGGGGTCGGCCGCGCGCTCGGGGGCAGGGGTCAGGCCTCTCGCAGGGCGGAGGTGATCGGCAGGCGCGCCCCGCGCGCCGCCGGCAGCAGGCCGCCGAGGATCCCCATCACCACCGCGAAGACCATCCCGGTGAGGACGATCCCGGGCGTGATGCGGAAGTTGAAGGCGATCTCGCTGAAGCTCTGGGTCTGTCCGGTGCCGGTCGAGAACCCGTTCATGGGGAAGGCGAGGAGGCAGCCGATGGCGCCGCCGATCACCGCCAGGATCACCGACTCGATCAGGAACGAGAGCAGGACCGCCCGCCGTGAGAAACCGAGGGCGCGCAGGGTGCCGATCTCGCGCGTGCGGGCGGAGACGACCGCGTACATCGTGTTGATGGCCCCGAACACGGCGCCGACGCCCATCACCAGGGCCACGAAGGTCGCCAGCCCGCGCAGGGCCCGGGCGAGCGGTCCCGCCTGCTCTTCGTAGTACTGCCGCTCCGAGAGCGCCTGCAGCTGCATCTGCGGCTGGGCCCGGATCCAGCGGTCGAGATCCTGGATCGCGGCCGGATCCTTCATGCGCACCACGAGCGAGTTGCTGCCCGCCCCTCGCTGGAAGATGGCAGCGAACGTGTCGTAGTCGCCCCAGACCTCGCTCTCGAAGGCCCCCCCCGTCGACTCGAAGAGGCCCACGATCCGGAAGATCTTCTGCTGGTACCGGACGTTGCCGCCGAGCCCGAGGCCCTGGATCCGGGTGGTCAGCTTCCGGCCCACGATGACCTCGTCGAGCCCGGGAGTGAACGCGCGCCCCTCGGTGATCCTGACCCCCCCCCGCACCTCGAACGCTCGCGGGGTCACCGCCCGCAGGGTCACGTTCGCCGGCTGGCCGTCGCTCGCCCGGGGCAGGCCGAGCACCACCACGAGGTCCCACGAGGCGAGCGGCTGTCCGGCCGCGTCGCGGGCCACGCGCTCGTCCACCACGATCATGTCGCGGTCGGCGAGAGGCACCCCCGAGGTCAGCTCGGAGCTGGAGCCCCTCTGGACGACGATCGCGTTGTCGGGGCGACCGGTCGAGCGCAGCGCGGCGTCGAAGCCCTCCGACATCGACATGAGCACCGCGAACACCGCCACCACGAGGGCGATCCCCCCCACGGCGAGGAGGGTCACCTGCCAGCGGACCCGGACGTTGCGGACGTTGTAGGAGAGGGGGAGGGCCATGGCCTAGACCGTCCGCAGCATGTCGGTAATCCGGGCGCGGTAGGCGTTCAGGGCGGGGACGAAGCCGGCCGCGAAGCCGAGGAAGAGGGCGTTGGCGAGACCGAGCCCGGCCACCAGCGGACGGAGGTTCAGCTCGGTGAGCCCGATCGTGCCGAGCAGGCTCTTTACGCCGGGGGCGTGGGTGAGGATCCACATGATGCCCTGGCTGCCGAAGACCCCCAGCGCGCCCCCGATGAGGCCGATCAGGACCGACTCCGAGACGACGAGGCCCATCACCTGCCGGCTGGTGAAGCCGAGGGTCTTGAGGACGCCGATTTCCGTCCTCCGCTCGCGGACCGCGATGCTCATGGTGTTGGCCACCACGAGCAGGATCGTGAAGGTGACCGCCACCCCGATCCCGTTCAGGAGGAGGGCGAGGTTCCCGGCCATGGCCACGAAGCTCGCCGCGAAGGCCTTCTCGGTCTCGGTGTGGGTCTGGTGGTCGGAGTTCTCGAACAGCCGGTCGATCGCCGCGCTCACCCCGCCCGCCTGGTCGGGGTCCCTGATCTCCACGTAATAGACGCCCGCCTGGAGCGTGCGCCCGGTGGCCTCATAGAGGTACTTGCGGTCGAACAACATCAGGTTCGTGTCGCTGCCCGGGTACTTCACGGGGTCGGTATCGAAGATCGCCCGGACGACGAACTCGAACGGGCCGTCGGGCTTGCGGTGGGTGGGGATGAAGCTCTCGAGGTAGAAGGTGTCGCCGATCTTCCAGCCGAACTTCTGGGCGAGCTTCCTCCCGATCACGCAGCCGCGCTGGTCCTGGAGGAGCGCCTGGTACTGGTCGGGCGGGATCTGGTACTCGGGGTACATCGCCAGGAAGGGCTCGAGCTCCACCGCCAGGTTCGGGAAGAAGTTGCTCCAGTCGGTGGTGGAGGAGGAGCCCTCCTCGGCCTTGCCCTCCTTCTTCGCCGGAAGCGAGCCGCCGAACCAGTTGCTCATCGCCACCCGCGTGACCCCGGGCACGGACTGGATCCGAGCCTCGTAGGCGATGGGGAGGTCGAACACGATGCTCACCGAGTTGCGGGTCACCAGGCGCTTGGCGCTGCGGCTGTCCAGGAGGCCGTTGATCTGGGCGAGCACCGACTGCAGCGTGCAGAACAGGAAGATGCAGAGGGCCATGGCCCCCACGGTGAGGGCGGTGCGGAACCAGTTCTTGCGGAGGTGCTTGAGGAGGTAGGGCAGGAACTTCATGGCTCCTCCTAGTCCCGCAGGACGCCCTTCTCGAGGTGGTGCTGGGTGTGGGCTCGCTCCGACGCCCGCGGATCGTGGGTCACCATGACGATCGTCTTCCGGAAGTCGCGGTTGAGCGTGGCCATGAGGTCGAGGATCTCGGTCGCGCTCTTCGAGTCGAGGTCGCCGGTGGGCTCGTCCGCCACGAGGACCTTGGGGTCGGTAACGATGGCCCGCGCGATGGCGACCCGCTGCTCCTGCCCGCCCGAGAGCTGGCGGGGGTAGTGGCCGGCGCGGTCGGCGAGGCCCACCACCTTGAGCGCGGTCGTGGCCCGCTCGCGACGCTCCTTCTTCGAGAGGTGCGTGAGCAGGAGCGGCAGCTCCACGTTCTCGGTCGCGGTGAGGACGGGGATGAGGTTGTAGAACTGGAAGATGAAGCCCACGTTGTGGCTGCGGAAGCCGGCGAGGCCGGTCTCGTCGAGGCGGGCCACGTCCGTCCCAGCCACCAGCACCTCGCCCGAGGTGGGTTTGTCGATCCCGGCGATGAGGTTGAGGAGGGTCGACTTGCCGGAGCCCGAGGGCCCCATGAGGGCTGCGAAGTCGCCCTCCTCGACCTGAAGGCTGAGGCCGTTGAGCACGACGAGCTCTTCGGCGTCGCGTCTATACACCTTCGTGACGTTCCGCACGTCAACCATGGCCATCGAGACTGTCCTCCTGCCATCCCGAGGCGCTCCGACCGCGTCGAGGCGCCGAGGGATTCCGTACTCTGTCGTCGGGGGCTGTTTCACCGAACCGTCCACTCGAGGGTCGGCTTTTCCCGGACTGCCCAGCTTCTCGGGGTTTGAGGCCCTATTATGACCCGGTTCTCACCTTGACCGTCGCGCCGTCCTTCAGATCGTCCTTCGGGCGGGCCACCAGCGTCTCGCCGCCGGACAGGCCCTCCCGGACGATGACCTGGCCCTGGCGCTCCGTGCCGAGGGTGATCGTGCGCGCCGTCGCCTTGCCCTCCCGGACGAGGAAGACGGTGGGCTTGCCGTCGCGGGTGACGACCGAGTCGCGGGGGACGAGCACCACCGCCGCCCCGCTGGCGACGAGAGCCGCCCCGTTCTTCTCCGGCTCGAGGAAGGTGACCTTGGCGCTCATCTCCGGCTTCAGGTCCTTGTCCTTGTCGAGGATCGTGACCTTGACCATCACCGTGGCCTTCGTCCGGTCGGCGGTCGGGATGACCTGCCGCAGGATCGCCTTGTAGCGCCGGTCGGGAATGGCCTCGACCGTCACCTCGGCCGGCTGGCCGTTCGCGACCTTGGCCACGTTCGCCTCGGCCACGTCGGCTTCCACCTCGAGGGTGGCGAGGTCGGCGAGGGCCACGATCGCGCCCGAGGAGGTCGAGATGTTGACCCCGGGCGGAATGGGAGCGACGCTCTCCCCCACCTCGGCCATCTTCTTGACCACGACTCCGCCGAAGGGGGCTCGGATCACGGTGTTCTGGAGCTGCGCCTCGGCGAACCCGAGGTCGGCCTTCGCCTGGGCGAGCGCGGCGTCGGCGAGCTTCACCCGGCTCGCCGCGGCGTCGCGCTGGTCCACGGACACGATCTTCTGCGCGGCGAGGTCCTCGGACAGCTTCAGCTGGCGGACGTTCTCGGCGAGGTCGGCCTCGGCCCTCTGGAGCGCGGCCCGGGCCCGGACGACCGACGCCTCGTAGTCGAACGACTCGAGGCGCGCGAGCACCTCGCCCTCCCGCACCACGCTGCCCTCCTCGACCCGCAGGTCCGAGAGCCGGCCCTGGATCTTGGCCGACACCACGGCCTTGCGGCGGGCCACCACGTAGCCGGAGGCGGTCAGGATCGGCGTGCCCGCGCTCGGCGCCACGTCGCGGCTGACCACGACCGTCGTCGTCTCCACTTCGGTGGCCGAGAAGGCCTGCTGCGCGCGCAGGGCGTAGAGGACGAGGAGGACGACGACCACCGGGGCGAGGAGGAGGAGCGGCCAGCGCCAGGGGCTGGACTTCCTCCGGGTCCGGTCGATCTTGAGGGTGGCGAGCTCGCCCTTGAGGTCCGTCACGTTCATCTCCTCGTGCATCGGGGCCCGTCGGGTCCGGAGGGAACTACGGCCTCCCTCCCGGCCGGGCCGTGGAATTCGGTGAACGCCCGTCCCGCGCCGGCGAGCCTAGTACATCTGCGCGAAATACTCGTTCAGCTGGCGCTTCCAGTACGGCCAGTCGTGACCCCCGTCCGGCCCCCAGTCGTCGACCGAGTGCCGGATCCCCCGTGACCAGAGGACGCCCGAGAGCTGGTAGCTCGGCCGCGGGTCCTCGAAGGGACCGCACCCGGTGACGAGCCGGATGTCGTCCTGGGCGAGCTGGTCGAGGTACCAGGGGTCGGTGAGGCTCGCCACGTAGTCGACCGGGTTGTTGAAGTAGAAGTTGTCGTCGTAGTCCCCGTCCATGAAGCGGCGCAGGTCGTAGACGCCGGAGAGGCCGAGGCAGCGGCGGAACGTCTGCGGGTGCTTGAGCAGGCTGTTCACCGCGTGGTACGCGCCGAAGGAGGCCCCGGTCGCGGTGATGGCGATGCCGGGCGTCTGGCAGAGGGTGTGCACGAACGGCACCACCTCCTCCGTCACGTAGGCGTCGTACATCGCCTGCACGTACGAGCGGTGGCGCGGGTGCGCTCCCTTGTCGTACCAGCTCTGGTTGTTGACCGAGTTGACGCAGAAGAGCTTGACCCGGCCCCCGTCGACGTGGTGGCCGAGGGCGTCGAGCATCCCCTGCCGCTCGAACTCGAACTCGTCGCCCCCGCTCGTCGGAAAGACGAGGATGGGCGCGCCCCAGTGACCGTACACGCGCACGCCCATGTCCCGGCCCAGCCGGGCCGTGCGCCAGACGTGGTGCTCGACCTTCATGCCCTGTGCTCCCGGCGATCACCGACGGCTCGGGCGCCCCCCGCCCCGGGTGCCCCCTAGCGAAACCGCCGCGCGGGCGAGGCCATCGAGGAAGGCGCGACCAGGTTGCCGAGGAAGATCGCGTTCGACGGCGTCTTCTGCAACTTGTCGATGAGGAACTGCGCGGCCTCCACCGGCGAGAGGTCGGCCAGGGCGCGGCGCAGCAGGTGACGCTTGGCCAGCTCCTCCGGGGGGACGAGGAGCTCCTCGCGACGGGTGCCCGACCGGAGGACGTCCACCGCGGGGAAGATGCGTCGGTCGGCGATCGCCCGGTCCAGGATGAGCTCCATGTTCCCGGTGCCCTTGAACTCCTGGAAGATCACCTCGTCCATCCGGGAGCCGGTCTCGATGAGGGCGGTGGCGAGGATGGTGAGGCTCCCCGATCCCTCGCAGTTGCGCGCGGCCCCGAAGAACTGCCGCGGGAACTGGAGGGCGCGGTTGTCGACCCCGCCAGACATCGTGCGCCCGCCGGGCCCCATCTCGCGGTTCGACGCGCGGCCGAGCCGGGTGAGGGAGTCGAGCAGGATCACGACGTGCCGGCCGCCCTCCACGAGGCGCTTGGCGCGCTCGATGGCGAGCCGGGACAGGCGGATGTGGGAGTCGGACGAGGAGTCCGAGGTCGAGGCCAGGACCTCGGCCGGCACCACGCGCCGGAAGTGGGTGACCTCCTCCGGCCGCTCGTCCACGAGGAGCAGGATGAGGTGCACGTCGGGGTGGCGCACGGTGATCGCCTTGCCGAGGTGCTCGAGGAGCGTCGTCTTGCCCGCCTTGGGCGGGGAGACGATGAGGCCTCGCTGTCCCTTGCCCACCGGGGCGATGATGTCGATCACCCGCAGGCTGATCTCGGAGCCCTCGCCCGAGAGCTCGAAAGCCTCGGTGGGGTTGATCGAGATCAGGTCCTGGAAATGGGGGAGGGCCTTGTATCGCTCCGGCTCCATGCCCCCGGCCTTTCCGACTTCTACGAGTACGCGGCGTCCGTTGCCACCATCGCGGGCGAGGCCTTCGATCTCCGTGCCGTCGCGCAACCCGGAGTCCCGTGCGATGACGTACGGGACCACGACATCGTCGCGCTGCGGTAGGTAGTTCTGTGCCGCCTGCCTGACGTATCCCCCCGCCCCCTCGGCGAGCTCGACGACGCCCTCGACCGCAGTGGTCGGCCCCTCGGTCGGAATGGGGGCCTGGCGGGGATCCCGCGGACCCTTTTGACCCTGCGGAGGTCCTCCGGGTCCGCTGTGTCGATGGTGACGATGGCGCCGCGAGTGGCGCCCGTGCCTCACGGCCGGGCCACCCTCCGCGGATGGCTCATCGTCTCCTCCAGCCCCGACTATGGGGCCTGGCCCCCGGCCTGTCAAGTCGAGGGGAGCTACGGCCGCTCGCCGGGAAGCAGCGGGCGGAGAGTGACCGCGTAGCGGTGGCCGGGACTGGCCGAGGTACCGGCCTCGTCGGTGCAGACGGAGGCGGGCACCGCGCCCGTGGGCCAGCCCTCGGCCTCGGCGGCGGTCACGATCCTCGGGCCGGCGAGCGCCTCCGCGATCGGGAACGCGAACCCCCACGGGCGGCACCCGCCGGGGAGACGGGCTTCGCGAACGGCGACGGCGTAGCTCGTCGGCGCGTAGGGGCGAAGGCTCGGGTGGTAGAAGCGGAGCAGGTCGGCGAGGAGGGTGGCGAGGGGGGCGAGCGACGGCGGCGCGGCGGCCGGGTCGCCGATGGCGGCGATCTCGGACGGTTCAGCCCCCGGGAGGCGGAGGCGCAGCGTCCGCGAGGTGTCGCCGCCCAGGGTCACGGGGGCTGTGAGCCCGGGCCCCTTGCGCGCCTGCTCGGCCCGCTTGCGGAGGGCGGCGGCCTCGGCCTTCTCGAGACGGCCGGCCTCGACCCGCGACGTCCCGCCCACGAACACCTGCCCGTCCTTCAGGAGGACGAACCGTGGCGGCGCCGAAGCCGGATCGCTGCCGGGGGTCCCGGGCGGTGCTTCGAGGACGATCGAGGCGTCCGGGATGTCGCCCGCCCGGGCGCCCCACGCGCCGGAGAGGACGAAGGCTGCGACCGACGCCCGCGCGGCGGCGGATCTCACCGGGGCTCGGCCTCCGGCCCGACCGTGCAGTTGCGGCCGGCCCCCTTGGCCCGATAGAGCCGGGTGTCGGCCGCCTTGATGAGGGCAATGTCGTCCTGGGCGTCGGCGGGGAAGATCGCGACGCCCCCGCTCACGGTGATGCGCCCGAGGGGCTGGCTCGACTCCCCGGGGAAGCCCTGGGTGGCCACCGCGGAGCGGAAGGCTTCGGCGAAGCGCCACCCGTCGGAGGCGGTGGCGCCGTAGAGGAGGGCCACGAACTCCTCGCCCCCGTAACGCGCCACGACGTCGCCACGGCGGCCGGTCTTGCGCAGGAGCTCCGCCACCTTCTGCAGGACCCGGTTGCCCTCCTGGTGGCCGTGGGCGTCGTTGTAGCTCTTGAAGTGGTCGATGTCGAGCATGGCGAGGGCGACGACGTCGCCGGTGTGCTGGGCGCGCTCCAGCTCCAGCGCCAGGCGCTCGCGGAAGAAGCCGTAGTTGTAGAGCCCGGTCAGGGGATCGGTGATCGCGCGGTGGTGCGTACGGCTCACCCGCCAGGTCAGGCTACGCACGCGCTCGACCTGCAGCCAGAAGAGCTGCTCGAGGAGGTCCGTCCGTTTGCGGAGGAACTCGCGGAAGCTCGGAGCGGGGATCAGCAGGACCCGCGAAGCGCCGCGGGCGCGGACGGTGGCCGAGCGGGCCTGGCCGTCGAGGGCCGCCATCTCCCCGGCCACCGCACCCGGGTAGAGGTGGCGGATCGTGATCTCCTCGCCGTCGGGGGTCTGGTGGGTCACCTCGAGGCGCCCCTCGAGGAGGAGGACGACGTGGTCGCCGGGGTCGCCTTCCTTCCAGAGCACGGCCCCGGGTTCGAGCGAGACGTCGCGGCCCAGCGGGCTGAGGTCGGCGAAGGACCCCGGCAGGCTCTGCACGAAGAGGTTCGGCTCCTCGTCCCTCGGCACCTCGGTCACGGTGCCCCCCATGATACGCCGCCCGGCCGAGTCCTCAGCGTCGTCAGCGCAGCCCCTCGACGAGGAAGAGATCCGAGAGCGTCCGGAGGTAGCTGTAGGCGTAGTACCGCCCGTCGGGGGTGAGTGCGGCGCCGATGTTGAGGCGGTCGACACCCGCCGGATCCGAAGGGCTCGTGTCGAGCCAGGGCTCGCGACGCCCCGTGGCCACGTCCACCCGGAACACACGGAACGGCGGCTGTGACCAGCCCGCCACGAAGGCGTGGCGTCCGTCGGGGCTCCACGAGATCACCTTTTCCCACCGGCCCTGCCACGGGGCCGGCCGCGTCTTGTCGCCGTCCAGTGAATAGAGTTCCCAGATGGGAGTCGGGCCGCCTTTGTCCTCCTCGAACCGGAAGCAAGAGACCCACCCTGGACCGGGAGCCACGCATTGCGTTCCTTCCGGGGAGATCGGCTGTGGCTGGCCGTCCGGCGGTTGCTGGATGTAGTCCCGCCAGGCGTGATCCTTCTCCCGGGCCCTGTAGATCACCCGCTGGCCGTCGGGCGTCCACCAGGCCCAGCCGACGGCGTCCAAAGTGCCCCGGGGCAGCTCGCGGGACGGCTCTGCGCCCGCGGAGAGGAGCATGAGCCGGCCGCCGCTCTGGAACATGTTGCTGACGGCGACGGCGCGCCCCCCGTCCGGCGAGAGAGCCACGGCCGGGCCCTCACCGAGACGGATTGGGCTGCTGTCGCCCACGCGCCTGAGATAGGACGTGTTCTGCGGCCCGCCGGCCTGGGCAGTCTCCTGAAAGAGCAGGGCGCGGCCGTCGGCCGAAATGCCGACCGCGAATGTCCCGTCCAGATACGTGAGATCGCGCTCCTTCTCGTCTCCGGCGAGCCGCCCTCGGGATTCGCCCCGCGTGCGGCCGTGGGAAAGGAGCACGCGCCCGTCCCGGAAGATGTCTCGGAGAGTGAGATCGCCGGCCATGCGCAGGATCAGGCGCTCTCGCCCGGCGAGGGACACCGCGTGCAGCTCCTTGAGCGTGCCCACGGATGCACCGCCGCTGCGGCCGAGTCCCCCGGCGGTGAACCAGACCTCCCGGCTGTCCGGAGACCAGGCGAGGCCGTCGACCTCCACCCAGCCGGTGGAGAGGACCGTTCGATGGCCGCTACGATCGACGACGACCACGTCTCCACCCATCGCCACATGTCCACCCACCGCCACTTCCTGGCCTGCGATGAACGCGACGCGGTCGCCCCGGGGAGAGACACGCGGTTCCCGCAGGGGTCGCTCCTCCGGCGACTCCAGGAGGGTCTTGCCGATCGGGTACTCGAGCCAGGAGCGGGCCT
>Ga0335084_10007063_pt1 | contig 11177 bp, 8 predicted proteins | sample Lox_Sample_44_FD_206721 | JGI IMG/M metagenome (GOLD analysis project Ga0335084, IMG submission 206721) | Soil microbial communities from Loxahatchee National Wildlife Refuge, Florida, United States - Lox_Sample_4.4 | ecosystem: Environmental > Terrestrial > Soil > Wetlands | place: USA: Florida...
CGTACTCGAGCGAGGCGCAGTTCTTCGCGTGGGGTTGGCGCGTGCCGTTCCTCGCGAGCGCGCTGCTCGTGCTCGTCGGCCTGTACGTGCGCTTGCGGATCACCGAGACGCCGGAGTTCGAGCGGGCCGTCGCGAACGACGAGCGCGTGAAGGTGCCGATGCTCGTCGTGCTTCGCGAGCACTTCGGCACGTTCGCGCTCGCGACGGGCGGCGCGATCACGACGTTCGTCACGTTCTATCTGCTCACCGTGTTCACGCTGAGCTGGGGCACGAGCGCGCTCGGCTTCCCCCGGCAGGAGTTCCTGCCGCTGCAGATCGTCGGCGTGCTGTTCTTCGCGGCGACGATCCCGCTCTCGGCCGCGGTCGCGGACCGGATCGGGCGGATGCCGATGCTGATCGCGGCCACGCTCGCGATCCTCGCGTTCGGGCTGGTGCTCGGCCGGTTCTTCGCCGCGCACGACTCGCTCCAAGTCGTCGCCGGCCTGTCGCTCGGGCTCGCGTGCATGGGGCTCACGTACGGGCCGCTCGGCGCCGCGCTCGCGGAGCTGTTTCCGACGGCGGTCCGCTACACGGGCGCGTCGCTCGCGTTCAACGTCGCGGGGATTCTCGGCGGCTCGCTCGCGCCCTACGTCGCGACGTATCTCGCAGCGACGTATGGGATCGCGGCCGTCGGCTATTACCTGTCGGCCGCGGCCGCGGTCACGTTCGCCTCGCTGATCGCGATACACAGACGCGCGCGCGCCGGAGTCGGCGCGGTCGAGACCGTAGCCGACACGCTCTGAGCCACCGTGACGGTCCGCCAACGGCGGACCGTTACTCGCCGGGCCTCCGCACCCGCTTCCCGAACGCGTGCAGGGATTCCTAGGGAAAAGCACGGCCTTTCCTCAGGACGCTCGGCCCCCGTCCACCTAGGGTGTGCCGATCTCGAACTCCGGAGGACTCACATGACGAACGCCATGCAGAAAGCTCAATTGGACCTGGAGCGCGCGAGCCGCAAGCGCGGGCTCGGATGCTCGATGCTCGTGGCCGCTGCGATCCTCGCCGCTTGCGGAGGCGGAGGCGGCGGTGGTGGCGGCGGCGGCGGTGGCGGCGGCTCGACGGCGCTCGGTAACACCGTACCGCCGGCCACGGGCCCCGGTGACGTCGAAGCGTTCTTCCCGGACAGCAACGGCGACACCTGGTACTACGATGCGACCGAGACGCCGTCCGGCGCGCCACCGACCAACTACTTCGATACGGTAACGGTGACGGGCAAAAAGTCGGTGCTCGGTCAGCCGGCAACGGTCTTTGCCGAAACCACTTCGGACATGCCGGGCAGCAGCCTCGAGTCCTACTATTACAAGAGCGACGGCGGCCTCGCCTATATGGGCAGCGGGGACACGACCGATACGCTCTCGCCGGCCTTGGCGCCCTACATCGAGGCGTTGTTCCCCGTCGCGGCCGGCACGGTCAGCCAGTTCAGCAAGAAAGCGGTGAACTTCGGCGAAGACATCGACGGCGACGCGGTGAACGAGACGGCGGACTTGAATCTGACGGTGACCGTGGGATTCGCGGCTGTCGATGCGGCGACCGGCTCATTCGCTCGCGCCGTGCACGGCACCGAGTCCGTCGCGGGGACCGTGACGCTGTCCAAGGACCATTCGACGGTGCCTTTTATGGTGACGCAGGAGAGCTGGGCCGTGCCTGGCGTCGGCGTCGTGAAGCGGACCGCGCTCCTCACGGTGGCGGGAGATAGGCAGGTCGAGTCGCTCGATGCCCGCGGCTATGTCATCAACGGCGTCGGGCACGGCCTCAGCGTGCCGTACACGATGTTGTCGAATCTGGCTCAAGGCAACTCCGACGAGTACACGCCGGGCAGACCGTCCGTGGCTTGCGACGGGACCAACTGTCTCGTCGTAAGCTCGAGCCCGAGCGGCGTCGTCGGTGAATTGTTCGATCCGAAAGGCGCCCCAATTGCCACGCTCGCTCTCGGCGCCGGCGGCTCGACTTCCACGGCCTTCGACGGCACGAACTACCTCGTCGTCGTGTCCTCGAACGGCGTGTTGCGCACGCATCGCGTCACCGTCTCGGGCGTCAGCCTCGATGGCGCGGCGGGCATCCCGGCCGGGGCGACGGCGACGCCCTCCGCGTTCGGTCCGGGGCTCGCAGTCGGTTCTGCCGGCAGCCTGATCGTGTACTCGAGGTACGACAACACTCTGTCTCAGCATCTGCTCTACGGCGTGCTGATCGATCGCGGCGGCAAGGCCGTGACGCCGGGTGAGTTTCCGATCGCCGTCGACAACAGCACGCATTGGTACCCGGCCGCCGCGTTCGACGGCACGAACTATTTCGTCGTGTGGCAGCACCAACCGAACGGAGGCGGTATCACCGACGCCGACATCTACGGCGTGCGCGTGAGCCAAGCCGGTGCGGTATTGGACAGCTCCCCGATCGTCGTCTCGAGTGCCGCTGGCCCGCAATACACTCCGAGCGTGGCGTTCGACGGCCAGAACTATCTCGTCGTGTGGCTCGACGCACGCAACGTGCCGAGCACCACGCAGCCGTGCCTCGCGGGCTGCGAGATCTTCGGAACGCGAGTGACGCCCGCCGGCGCACTGCTCGACGGCTCGGCGGCAACCGGCGGCATCGGCATCGGCACCGGCGGCAGCCAACCGCGCGACTCGTTTCCGAGCGTCGGGTTCGACGGCACCGAGTTCGTCGTCGCCTGGGCCATGCAAGGTTTCGCGTCGACGGGCTCGACGGGAATTCGGCTCGGCCGGGTGTCCACGGGCGGTACCCTGCTGTCGGCTTCTCCGAACGGCATCGGAGTCAGCGGCGTCCCGTCGGCGAGCACCGTCTCTCAATACGCCTTACCGATCATCGCGGCGAGAAGCCCCGGCGCCATCATCGTCTGGTTGGACAACGCCGAGCTGAGCGGATCGCAAAAGCAGCTCTTGGGAGTCACGGTGTATTCACTCTAACGGGCGAGATCTGACTAACGGGCGAGATCTGACCCCTCGTACAGTCTCCGCGGCGGGGATCTCCCCCGCCGCGATCAAGACGACGAGCGCGGCCGACGGCAGCAGATACGCCAGCGCGTCTTTCGCAGCTCTCACCGCACGGTGAGGATCAGCCCCGTCTTCGCGAGCTCCGGCATGCCGGGGAACGGAATGTCGCAAGTGTCCGTACCGTCGGCGCAGACGCTCGAGTACGGCGCCTTGACGGTGATCCAAACGACGTGCCTGCCCGGCGACAGTGGCTTGAGCATGAGCCAGTAGCCGCTCGCGTAGCCGAACCACGGGCCCGCGAACGCCGGATCACCGCCCGCCCACCAGCCGTCGACCGGCGCATCGGCTTCGAAGAACTGCGGCGTTCGTTCGAAGTGCTCGAACGGATGCTCCACTTCCTCGCCGTCGATGCTGACCGACATCGCTTTGGTGGCACGCACGAAGCGATCGGACAGACGCGCGGCGCAGGCGTACGCGCTGCACGGGTCCTCCGACGACTGGACCGCCCACGAGTACGTGTACAACGGGAGCAGCACGAATTTGCCGCGCGGTACCGTGTACGTGTAGACGGTGAAGCCCGGTCCGGGCGAGGCCACGGCGAAGAACACCGGCCGGCTACCGCCGAGCGCGCCGGGCTGTACGCCTCCGACGGGAAACGGGAAGTCGCTCGCCTCGATCGCGGCCTGCCACCACTCGCCCGTCCATTCGCCGATCGTCTTCCCTGCCGCGCTGCCGCCGGCGCGAACTACGCGTGTGTCGTGATCGGCTCTTGCGGCGGCTCCCGGTATCGCTAGTGCCGCCAGTGCGAAGGCGGCGACGACATTTTTCCGAAGACTCATTCGAAGGCCCCCCTTTCGGTTTTTCGTAGCCACTCGGACAACGATCCAATCGATCTGAGGTTGCGGCCTCGGCCCGATAGCCGACCGCGAATTCACGCTTACGGTTGCCACGGCGCGAGCGCGCCCCAGGCTCCGAGCACGATCGCGAACGAGACGAAGCTCAGGAACGCGAGCGTGTAACGGAGCTTGCGCCACGTGGACCAGCCCGCGACCGGGCGCGCGCCGTCGAGCGCGCCGCGCCACACGGCCGGCAGGAACAGGGCGCCCAGCAGCGTCAGCACGCTCGCCGCGAGCGCGGCGCTGGACGCCGCGAGAATCGGCACGCCGGGCCAGGAATAGATGATGTTGGTCGTGTCGGCCGCGCGCGCGCCGAACACTGCGAACGCCGCGAAGCTCGCGAGCCAGAGCCATGCGGCCGCGAGCTGCACCCGGCCCGCGAGACGTTGACCCGCGCTCGCGGCCGGCTTGTGGACGAGGCGCGAGAATCCGCCGAGCGCGGCGCCCGCGGACGCGAGCAGCACGAGGCCCGCCAGCACGAAGAGCGTGTTGCGGCTGTAGAGGGGCGTCACGCGCTCGAACGCGATCGGGATGAGCGCGACTCGCGTCGCGCGTTCGCCGTCCCGCTCGAAGTGCAGCGTGCCGAGCGGGCCGGACGCGCGTTCCGCGTTGCGGAACTCGTCGGGTCGATCGGTCGGGACGAATCGTTGCGGCACGGCGCCCAAGCCGACGAGCAGGTAGCCGTCGGGGGTGACGGACACCGTCGCTTGCGACAGGCGCATCACGAAGCCTTCGAGTCCGCCGTAGCGGCGTCGCGTGCTCAGGTACTCGCCCGCGTATTTCCGCTGCGCGTCCGCGACGGCGAGCTCCGCTCGCGGCGCCGGCGCATCGCGCGGGGGCGCGTAGAAGCGCTCGATCACGCGCGCGGCCAGCGGGTCGCTCAGCGCGCCGCCGCCCTCGGTGTTCGTCGACACGAAGATCCCGAGCCGCAGCGCGGGCACCACCGTCATGTTCGAGAAGAACGACAGCGTCGCGCCGTTGTGGCCGTAACCGAGGAAGCCGCCCGGCAACGGCGACTGGAAGAAGCCCGCGTCGAGCGCGCCGACCTCGGGCGGCAACTTCGTGAGCGGCGTGCGGAACGCGCGCGCCGCGTCCGGGCCGAATACGGTGACGCCGTCGAGCTTGCCGTCGCCGAGCAGCAGCAGCATGTAGCGCGCCATGTCGTGCGCGGTCGCCGACATCACGCCCGCGGGCGCGATCTGCGTGATGTATTCGAAGTCGCGAGCGTCGTACGCGGTGCCGTTCCAACGAAACGGCGTCGAGAGATCGGCCTCGAGCTCGGCGGCCAGGGGCGCCGGCAGGTCCGGCCGCGGCGGATACGGCTCGCGGCCCGTCACGTGCGTGAGACCGAGCGGCTTCAGGATGTCGCGCTCGACCAGGTCCTGCCACGGCGCGCCCTGGACCCGGGCGACGATCTCGCCCGCGAGCGCGGCGCCGTAGTTCGAGTACGACGACAGCTCCCCGGGCTCGCGGACGCGCCGCGGGCGATAGCGGCGCAGGAACTCCTCGAGCGGCAGAAGATCGGCCGGGTTCCGCGCGAACAGCACGCCGAATACGCGATCCTCGAAGCCCGGCGAATGCGTCATGAGGTCTCGCACTCGGATCGGCTGCTTGAACCCCTCGTCCGGGATCTCGAGCTCCGCCGGCAGATAGGCGTTCACCGGCGCGTCGAGATCGATCTTGCCCGCCTCGACCGCCCGCATGACTTCGATCCACGTGAAGGTCTTGGAGATCGAGCCGATCCGAAACAGCGTCGTCGCGGGATCGACGCGCCGGGGCGGCGCGAACGACGCGAAGCCGTAGCCCTTCTCGAGAACGACGCGGCCGTCTTGCACCACGGAGACCGTCACGCCCGCGATGTGCTTGTCGTCCATCGTAAGGCGCACGGTCGCATCGACGAATGCCTCGAGCTCCGGGCGCGGGATCGATTGCTGCGGCATGAGCCGAGGCCCGGCGCGCGGCGGCTCCAAGTCCGCCACGGGCTCCTGGCGCGGCGTGAGTGTCTCGGGCACTTGCGCGAGCGCGTTCGCGGCGCAGAGCGAGGCGAGCAGCGCGGCCCCGAGCGCGCGGAGCGACACGCGCGCCGCGGCTCTCTGCGGCAACGCGCCGCGCGTCGCGGATGCGCGACTCGGGCGCATCAGTAACCGAGCTTCACGACGCCGGTCTTCATCCCTTCCACCGTGCCGGCCGTGAGCCACTCGAGCGATGCGTGGAACAGCAGCAGGTGATTGCGTTCCCACATCGCGTTGTGCGACGAGCAGGCGAGATCGACGAGCACCTTCTGCTCGGAGCCCAGGTCCTCGTAGAGCTCGTGCACGCGCTCGGGCGCGACCTGCTTGTCGTGGATGCCCGTGACCATGAGCACGGGCGATTTGATCTTCGCGACCGTGGTCTGGCCGAACCCCCACACCGTCGTGTTCGGCGCACGCCGCACACCCTGCCCCCAGGTCGCGCCGACCGGGTCCGACGCGAGCATCGCGCCCCAAACGGCGTCGCTCGCGGCCGGCTCGTACTGATCCGCGCAACCGACCTGCCTGTCCCAGTTCGCGGCGAAGTCCGCGTGCGACTGCGCGTTGAACGCGGGTCCTTTCGCGGGGTTCGGCGTAGGCGGCTGCGCGGTCGACGCGCGGTTGTACGCGGGCGCGAGCACGACGATCTTGTCGATCTTGTCCGCGTGCTGCGCCGTGTAGCCGACCGTGCGCGGGCCGCCCAGGGACCAGCCGACGAGGTTGACGCGCGCGACGCCGCGCAGCGCGCGGATGTAGTCGACGACCGCGTCGAGGTCGTTCCAATCGGACGCGATCGTCGTGAGGTGCTCCGCCAGCGCCGGCTTGCACGCCTCGCGCCCGAGCGCCGCCTGCTGATCGGCCGGGAGGTTGCAGACCTCGTTCATCGCGCTCGGCCGCGTCGAGCGGCCGTAGCCCGTCATGTCCATGGAGAACACGTCGAAGCCCGCGTTCGCGAGGTACGCCATCCAGCTGTAGTCCGCGTAGGGCACGTCGAACGCGACCTCGGCCGGCGTGCCCGCGCCGTGCACGAACAGGACGACGCGCTCGGCGCGCGGCCCGCCGCGCAGGATCGTCGCGTGACGCGCGCGCTCGCGCACATAGATCTCCGCCGTTTGCCCGGCGATCGACGGCACGGTCGAGCGATTCGGCACGTAGTGATCGATCGAGAGCAGCGCGGTATCGCCGCTCGCCTGCGCGTCGGCGCGCGAGCACGGCAGGGCGAGCGCGCCGAGGATCGTCGCAACCCCCGCGAGCGCCGCTGTCGTTGGCTTCAGCATGTGAATTCCCCCGCTATGCAATCGTTCTTCTTGGCCGCCGTCATCGTGGCAGTTTTGCGCCGTTCCGCCTAGCCGCGGCTAGGCCGAGGCCGTCACGGGAACGACCTCTCGCCCGCGACCAGCCGCGCGAGCGCGACGTCGTTGTCCGCACCGGTCGACTCGAGCCGCGCGGCGACGCGCTCGCGGTCCTCGGCCGAGCGGTTCTGGCTCACTTTGAACTTGCCTTGGAGCTCCGTGATGCGGATCTCGATGCCGACGATCCCGCCGAGCATTTTCGGGTCGTAGCTCGGCACCCACGGCGCGGCGCTGCCACGCTCGAAGCGCGCCGCGAGCCGCTCGACGTGCCGCCCGGTCGCCGCGGCGTCGTCGAGCACGCGCGCTCGGCCGTAGACGTGCACGGCGGTGTAATTCCAGGTCGGCACGCCGGGGCCCGCGTACCAAGTGGGCGACACGTAGCCGTGCGGGCCCTGAAACATCGCGAGCACGTCGGGGTTCGCGGCGATGTGCTGCCACTGCGGATTGCCGCGCGCGACGTGCGCGTGCAGCGTCCTCGCCTCGCGGTCGTGCAGGAAAGGCAAGTGCGACGCGAACGGCGCGCCGCGCTCGATCGTCACGAGCGTGCCGAACGCGTGCGCGTCGATGAAGTCACCGAGCACGCGCTCGTCGGCTTCGCGGAAATGGCTTGGGATGTACACGTTGAGCTCTCCGGGGACTGGCGTCGATTCTAGCCCCGTAGTCCGCGAGCGGGATCGTGAGCCGAGGGCTGTCGGCGGGCATGCCGACTCATCATTGACCGGGCCCGACCCTTTCGCGATCATCTGCGCCCCTTCCACGGGACCGCGCGCCGCCTCGGCAACAGGATCATCGATGAAAAGAGTCGCGGTGTTCGCCGTCGCAGCCGTCGCGCTGCTCTTCTTGGGCCTGCCGCCGTTGCTCGGCGTTCTCACTCAGTCGCAAGTGGCCGAACGAATCGCGGCACTCGACGCGAGCGGCGTGCTCAGGGTGTCGCTGCGCTCGTACTCGCGCGGTTGGTTTCGCAGCCGCGCCCGGATCTCGCTCGCGCTCACACCGCAGGCGATCGCGCGGCTCGACGCGCTCGGCGCGAGCGCCGGCGCGCCGTCGTTCGCGGGCACGCTCGATCGGCGCTTGCCGATCGAGGTCGAGATCGCGCACGGCCCGATCGCGCTGCTCGAGGGTGTCTACTTCGGCTGGTCGAAGATGGTCGCGCGCCTCGATCGGCAGGTGGGCAGCGTCACGTCGCTCGAGGGCACGCTGGGCGTTCCGTATCTGTTCGAGTTTCGCGGCCGCACGAATTTCGGCGGCGACGTCGCGTTCGACGCGCAGATGCCGCCGATCGATCTGACGGTCGATGACGCGCACCTGCAGTTTTCCGGCGCCACTCTCGCGGGCACGTTCTCCGCCGGGCGCCTCGCCGCGAACGGCCGGGTCGACCGCTTCGAGCTCGGGGCGCCGCCGGGGGGATTCAGCGTCCGCGACGTGCGACTCGCTACGAACACGGAGCTGCGCTCGGCGTACGCGCTGCCCGGCGACTCGTCGCTGTCGGTCGAGCGGGTCTCGATCGTCGACGCCACGCGCGGCCCGATGCCGGTGTTCGACGCGGGCAAGCTCCGCGTCACGAGCAAGCTGGGCGTGGATCCGAGCAACACACTGCTCGACCTGCACGCGACCTACGACATCGACTCGGTGTTCGTCGACGGCACGCGCATCGCGGCCGCGAGCGTCGGCGTCGCGCTCGAGAAGATCGACGCCGCGGCGCTCGCCGCCTATCTCGAAGCCGCGCGCGCGGAAGCGAGCGGCGCCTCGCCGGGCGCGGACTTGCAGGCCGCGCTCGCGCGCGGGCTCGCGGCCGGCCCCAGCGTCGTGCTCGATCCGCTGCGCTTCACGGTCAACGAGGAGCCGTTCACCGCGCACGTGGAGCTCGCGGCGAATCCCGCCGCGTTGCCGGCCGCCGGCACGTTCGATCCGGAGGACTTGGGCGAAGTGCTGCCGGCGCTGCGCTGCCTCGCGACCGTCGACGTTTCGAAGAAGCTCGCGCGGCAGATCGCAGTGCTCGCGACCGAGCTCCGCTACGGCGCCAGCTCGCTCGCACCCGCGCAGGAGCGGATGCTCGCCGAGGCCCAGGCTGGGCTGATCCTCGCCACGCTCGTGAGCCAGGGGATCCTCGTGGACGGGGGCGACACCTACCGCGCGGGGCTAAAGCTCACGGACGGCATGCTCACGCTGAACGGCACATCGCTGCCGCTCGGGTTGCCCTGACGTCAACGCGCCGCGTCGCCCTGTGACGCCGGCGCGGCCGCGGCTCCGGTCTTCTCCGGCGCCACTTCTGCCGGCTTCGCCTTGATCGAGTCGCCGCGCGGCCCGTCGGGATGGTCCTTCTCTTTGCGCAGGATCTCGGCTTCCTCGTACGGGATCGGGTAAAACTCCCCGAGACGGCACGTGAAGCCCGGGCCGAGCCGCGTGCCGAAATTCTCGATCACGGTGATCAGGTCGATGTTGCAGAGCCGGTTGATCTTGACCTCGTACGCGAACCGTCCTTCGATCGCGAGGCGCGGGCATTGGTTAGGCAGGTAGTTTCGATAGACCGTCTTTTTGCCGCCGCGCATGTAGAACAAGATCGTCTGGTCGTCGATCACCGCCGTCTGGCGAATGTTCGTGACGATCACGCAGTCGACCGGCGTCCGATCGGGGTCGTCCGCGCGCGCGGCGGCCTTGGCCGAAGATTCGCTCGCGGCGTTGTCGGCGGCGGCCGAGCCCGCGGCCGCCTCGTCGTTCGGGGGCGAGCCCGGGGCGGCCGCGCCGGTCTGCGCGGCGTTGTCCTGGCCGGAGGTCCACGCCGCGGCCGCGAGCAGCGCGACGCCGAGCCCGATTGGAGCGAGCCATCGAGTCGAGAGTGTCATTGTCGTTACCCTCCTCGTCCCTCCGTCCTTGCTCCTTTATATCGCACGGGGCGGACAACTGTGAGCCCATTCACGGTGAGCCGCAGGGGTTCTTGCCTAGAGTGTCGCGGGCCTAAGTACTTCAAGGACGAGCCGATGCCCCCGTACTCACGTTCGACCGAAACGGGCGACCGCGAGTTTCCCGCGCTCGAGACGCGCGCGGGCCGCGGCGCGCGGCGGTAGAGACATGGCCGAGGCGCGCACGATCAAGAAAGCCCCCGCAGCCGCTCCCCGGGCGGAGGCACCGCGCGTCGATCCGGCACACGCGGAGCACATTTTCATAGAATCGGACGAGGCGGCGGATCCACGCAGCGCGGGGCGGACCGTGAGCGAGCGCTGGCGGCTCGCGAACCCGCTCCGCCGTCAGCTCACGGAAGTCACGCTGTTCGACGAAGGCTATCTCGAGGTCGTCGAGAACGTGCGCGGGCGCAAGGGCGAGCCGTTCCGGCTCGATCTCCACTACCTCGACCCGATCCCGTCGATCACCCGCTTCGTCGCGAAGCGCGCGTGGTGGACGACGGCCGGCTGCGCCGCCGTGGCGCTCGGCGCCATCGCCTTCGCGTCGGTCGGCACGCTCGTGGTCTCGTTCGCTCTCGCGGCCGGGGCGGCCGCGCTCGTCGCGGCGGCGATCGCGCTGCACCGGAGCCACGAGAAGACGGAGTTCTTCACGCTGCACGGCCGCGCACGCGTCCTGTCGGTCGTCGCGAACTTCGGGGCGATCAAGCCCGTCCGCGCGTTCGTGCCCGAGCTCAGTCGCGCGATCGAGGAAGCCGCGGAGAAGTTCACGGGCGAGACGACCGCGTTCCTGCGGGCCGAGATGCGGGAGCACTATCGGTTGCGGGGCGAGGGCGTGCTGAGCTCCGATGTCTGCGCCGAGTCGACGGGGCGTATCCTCGCGCAATTCGAGGTTCAGCTCTGAGGGTTGTGTCGGCGCCGAGGTGCACCGCGTATTCGGGGTATCTCGACGGACGCCAAGACACCGTCCCTGGGGCTCGTGTGCGCACATCCCTGTGCGCACACGCCGCCGAGATGCACCCAACACACGGTGCAG
>Ga0335084_10007064_pt1 | contig 11177 bp, 10 predicted proteins | sample Lox_Sample_44_FD_206721 | JGI IMG/M metagenome (GOLD analysis project Ga0335084, IMG submission 206721) | Soil microbial communities from Loxahatchee National Wildlife Refuge, Florida, United States - Lox_Sample_4.4 | ecosystem: Environmental > Terrestrial > Soil > Wetlands | place: USA...
CCAATGGATCACGCGCCGCAGCTTGCGGTAGAACGGCGTCCGGTAGATCGCACCCTCGACGTGCTCGCGTGGCGCGGCGGCGGGCAGCGGGCGCTTGAGCACGCGGCTCAGCAGGCGCCGGACCCAGGACGGCTTGGCGTCCCGGTGCGCGAGGTCGGGGAGGAGCTTGTAGCCGAGGTAGGGCACGAACACCACCGCCGCCACCCACGAGACGGCGAGCGCGATCGCGGTCACCTGGAAGATCGAGCGCGTGTACTCGCCGGTGGACGACGCCGCGGTGGCGATCGGGAGGAACCCGGCGACGGTGACGAGCGTCCCCGTGAGCATCGGCATCGCGGTGCTGGTGTAGGTGAAGCTCGCCGCGCGCAAGCGGTCCCAGCCCTGCTCCATCTTGGTCGCCATCATCTCGACGGCGATGATCGCGTCGTCGACCAGGAGACCCAGCGAGAGGATCAGCGCGCCGAGCGAGATCTTGTGGAGGCCGATGTCGCCGAGCCGCATGAAGAGGAACGTCGCGGCGAGGACGAGCGGGATGGTGAGCGCGACGACGATGCCGGTGCGCAGGCCCAACGACAGCAGGCTCACCGCGAGCACGATGATCACCGCTTCGGCGAGCGAGCGCACGAATTCGTTGATCGACCGCTGCACCGCCTGCGGCTGGCTCGTCACCTGCGCGAGCTCGAGGCCGACCGGCAGCTCCTTGCGGATCCGCGCGACCTCGCGGTCGAGGTTCCGGCCGAGCTCGATGATGTCGCCGCCCGCGACCATCGCGACGCCGATGCCGAACGCCTCGTTGCCCTGGAAGCGCATCTTTGGCTGCGGCGGGTCGGCGTAGCCGCGCTGGACGCGGGCGATGTCGCCGATGCGAAAGAGGCGCCCGTTGGCGCGGATTGTCGTCTCGCGGATCGCCTCGGCAGAGTCGTAGTCGCCGGTGGTGCGGAGGTAGATCTTGTCGCTCGGCGTCTCGAACGCGCCGGCGGGGGCGATCGCGTTCTGCGTCGCGAGCGCGTTCACGATCGTGGGGACGTCCACACCGAGCGTCGCGAGCTTGGTGTTCGACAGCTCGATGAACACCTTCTCGTCCTGCTCGCCAAAGAACTCGACCTTGGCGACGTCGGGCACGCGCAAGAGCTCGGCGCGGACCCGGTCGGCGTACTTCTTGAGGTCGGCGTAGGAGAAGCCCTCGCCGGTGAGGGCGTAGATGTTGCCGAAGACGTCGCCGAACTCGTCGTTGAACGACGGGCCGGTGATGCCGGCGGGCAGCGTGTTGCGGATGTCGCCGATCTTCTTCCGCACCTGGTACCAGGTGTCGGGCACGGCCGAAGTCGGCGCGGAGTCCTTCATGCGAAAGAACACGAACGACTCGCCGGGCTTCGAGTAGCTCTGGATCACGTCGATGTTGGGCGCTTCCTGGAGCTTCTTCTCGATCTTGTCGGTGATCTGCTCCTCGACCTGGCGCGCGGTGGCACCCGGCCAGCCGGTGCGGATCACCATCACCTTGAAGGTGAACGGCGGATCCTCGGACTGCCCGAGCTTGGTGTAGGAGACGACGCCGAAGAAGGCGAGCACGATCATCGCGTAGAGCACCAGGCTCCGGTGCGCGAGCGCCCATTCGGAGAGATTGAAGCGTGACATGGCGGTCTCTTCGGTTTCTCCCTCCCCGCGCGGGGGAGAGGTCTGAAAGGAATGGCGAAATCAGCTGCCGGGCCGCAGCGCGGCGTCGAGCGCCTGCTGCGAGCGCGGGCTCGCGAGCGTCTCGCTCATCACGCGCACCGTCTCGCCCGGAAGCAGCTTGTGCACGCCCGCGGTCACCACGACCTCGCCCGGGCGCAGGCCGTCGCGGACGGTGACGCCGTCCTCGCGGTAGGCGCCGATCGCGACCGGCCGCAGGTTGACCGTGCTCGTCTGCGGATCGACGACCCAGACCGCCGGCTTGCCGTCGACCTGGGTCACCGCGGTGAGCGGGAGCGTGATCACCTCGGCGCCGGCGCCGGCGCGGTCGCCGAGCAGGACGTTGGCCGTCATGCCGAGCTTCACCGCGATGTCGGGATCGAGGATCGTGATCTTCGCCATGAACGTGCGGGTCGCCGGATCGGCGTTCGGCGCGACCTCGCGGACGCGGCCGATGTAGGGCTTGTCCGGCGCCGCCCACAGCGCGACCGTCACCTGGTTCCCGTCGCGCAGGTCGCGGAGCCGGGTCTCCGGCACGTTGATCGCGACTTCCTTCTCCTCGGGCCGCGCGAAGCGCAGCACCGGCTGCCCGGCCGAGACCACCTGGCCGGCTTCCACGTTGACGGCAGTGATCACGCCGTCGGCCTCGGCGACGAGCGAGGTGTAGGACGACTGGTTCCGCGCGACCTGGGCCTGCGCCCGCGCCTGCTCGAGGCGCGCCTTGGTGGTGTTGAACGTGTTCTCGCGTGCGTCGAGCACCGCCTTGCTGACGTACTGCTTCGCGTAGAGGTCCCGATAGCGCGCGAGCTCCGCTTTCGCGAGCGCGTGATCGGCCTCGGCAGCGGCGAGCTGGGAGCGTGCCGACTCGACGCCGAGCTGGGCGTCCTGCGGATCGAGCCGCGCGAGCTCGGTGCCTTTCTTCACCGTCGCGCCGACGTCGACGTAGCGCGCGACCACCTTGCCGCCGACGCGGAACGCGAGGTCGTTCTCGTGGCGCGCGCGCACCTCGCCGGAATACACGTTCGCGCCCTCGTTCGGCTTCGCGCCGACCACCTGCGCGATCACCGCGCGCGGCGCGGGCGGCGGGGGTTCGTGCTTTGAGCAGGCGCCGAGGGCGGCGACCGCCGTGGCGAGGACGATCGTTCGAAGCATGGACATTGCAGATTCCCCTTTGGAGCGTGTTGTAGTTGTAGGTGTCAGATTCCGATCCCGCGCGCCAGCAGCACCGCGGCGAGCGGGGTCAGGGCGGACGGATGCGAGGTGGCGTCGAGGATCATTGGCTCTGGCGCACGCGGACCCCGTCGAGGACGATGTCGACGCAGGTGGCGAGATAACGCTCGGGATCGAGGTCCTTCGGGACGCAGGAGGCGAACGAGTGCCGCCACAGTACCTTGAGCACGAGCGGGCCGAGCAGCACCTGGCACGCGTACTCGACGTCGATCGGCCGGAACTCGCCGGAAGCGATGCCGCGCTCGAGCGCGCGCGTGAAGAGCCGCTTGCCGCGCACGATCACGTTGTCGTGGTAGTACTGGGCGATCGCCGGGAAGTTGCCGGCCTCCGAGATCATCAGCTTCGGGATGCCGCTGAGCGGGGTCCGCCCGAAGAGCCGCCACCACCCGTTCACCAGCTCGCGCAGGAGCTCCGACGCGGTCCCGCTGAAGTTCTCGAAGATCTGCTCGCCCTCGGCGAGGACCGGCAGCACCGCGCTCTGGATCACCGCCTTGAACAGGTCCTCCTTGCTGTCGAAGTAGAGGTAAAGGGTTCCCTTCGACACGCCGGCCCGGGCGGCGACGTCCTCGAGGCGCGTGGCGGCGAAGCCCTTCTCGACGAAGAGCTCGAGGGCGGCGGCGGTGAGCTCGCTCGGTCGGGCGTCCTTGCGGCGCTCGAAACGCGGTTCGGTTCTTTGTGTTTGGGCGTCCATGGCTCGGCTTTAACTGACCGGCGGGTAAGTTACGAAATTACTGACCGGTCAGTCAATAAAGTTTTGTTGATTCGCCCATCAAGCAGGCTTGTGGAGATCCCTCCCCGGATCCGGTCGAGGTTTCCCCGATGTCCGAGCGTGAACTACCTTCCATTCCGGGCGGCAAATCAAGCGCCAACCTGGCCAGCCCGCGTGGCGGGTGAGGAAAAAGTCACACCTTGCGGGGAGGCCGGATCAAGTGATCACGGCCGTGCCCGCGCCTGCGATCCGGCCGCGGGAACGGCGTCCGATCACCAGCACCGGCACGCGCACCTCGAACGCGGCGCGGTCGTCGAAGACCACCGCCACCGCTAGACCCCGACCAGCGCGGCGCCGATGACGCCCGCGGAGTCGCCCAGCCGGTGCTTCACGATCGGCGTTTCCAGCGCGTCGCTGAAGACTCGCCGGCGGACCTCGTCCACCCCGCGCCGGTAGAGCTCGTCGATGTTCGACAGCCCGCCGCCGAGGACCACCACGTCCGGGTCGAGCACCGCGATCAGGTTGGCGAGCGCCTGCCCGAAGCGGGCGAAGAAATCGTCCATCGTCGCCGTCGCCGCTGCTTCGCCGCCGCGCCACGCCGCGACGATCGCGTCCACCGACCGGGGCGAGCCGGCGTGCTCGGCGTAGCGGTTCTCGAGGCCTGACCCGCTGATGAACGTTTCGACGCAGCCGCGCGCGCCGCAGTAGCACCGTGGGCCCGAGGGATCGATGACGGTGTGCCCCCACTCACCTGCGATCGACTGGAGCCCGCGGTGGACCTTGCCGTCGAGGACGATGCCCCCGCCGCAGCCGGTCCCCATGATCACGCCGAATACGACCGCGTGTCCCTGGCCCGCACCGGCGCCGGCCTCGGCGAGCGCGAAGCAGTTGGCGTCGTTCTCGATCACGAGCTCGCGCCCGAGCCGTACGCGGAGCTCGCGCGCGATCGGCATGCCGTTCAGGCAGGTGGTGTTCGAGTTCCGGAGCAGGCCGGTACGGCGGGAGACGGAGCCCGGCGTTCCGATGCCGAGCGTATGGGGCGCATCGTCGACCGCGCGGGCCATCCGTCGGTACAGCCGTTCGACGCCGCCCAGCACCGCCTCGTAGCCCGTAGCGTCGGTGGGTGTGCGCTCACGCCAGACCGCGCGGCCCTCGGCGTCGAGGATCGCGCCTTCGGTCTTGGTCCCGCCGAGGTCGATGCCGAATCGCAAGCGTATGCTTGGGCAGAGTTAAGAGTACAGGGCGCCGCCGGCTAGGCCGTTTGGCCTAGCGACCGCCCGGAGCCGCGCGGAATATTGTCACGGCAGGGCTGTTCAATGGGGTTGAGACCCTTTCCGAGGAGCGACCAGCCGTGAACGCAAAAGCGCTGTTTGCCGGTCTTGCGGTCGCCCTGTGCAGCGCATTGCCGGCGGCCGCCCACGAGACCCAGTACACGACCTCGCTCTTCGGCTCCAGCGAGATTCCGCCCCAGATCACGCAAGGGGTCGGCGTGGCGCTCTAGGCCGGGCCGCCGCTGCGCTCACGAAAGCCCGCCTCGCGCGGGCTTTTTCGTTGGCGGCGGCGCTCAGGCCGCCGCGTCGTCCCCGAGCACCGCCGCCCGGAACCGGTTCCGCAGCGTGGGCCCGTCGCGCGGCGCGAGCTCGATCGTGGTCGGCTCCGGCGACACCTTCAGCGACGCGAAGAACGGGCCCGGCACTTCGTAGACGGCACGCGCGAGCCGGTCGAGTTCGGCGAGAGTGCTTGCGGTTTCCGCGTGCGCAAAACGGCACGCGCGGGCGACCCCCGCCAGGTCGACGCCGCTCGCGGTGTGCGTGCGCTGCATCCCGGTCTCCGCGTAGAGACCGTTGTCGATCACGACGACCGCAAGGTTTGCCGGCCGCTGGACACCGATCGTCGCGAGCGACCCGAGGCCCATCAGCATCTCGCCGTCGCCGGTGATCACGACCACCCGCCGCTGCGGCCGGGCGAGCGCGAGGCCGAGACCGACCATCGCCGCCCCGCCCATCGCGCCCCACAGGTAGAACGTGCGCGGCGAATCGCCCGCCGCGAACGCGTCGTAAGTCGTGGAGCCGAGCCCGGTCACGACCAGCGCGTCGCCGCGGTCCCGGAGCAGCCGCGCGGTCGCGGCACGCCGTTCCAGTGCGCTCATTTCCGGAAAGCCTTCGCGCCGATCGCGCGCTGGCCGATCAGCACCGCGACCATCCGTCCCGAGTCGAACGCGAGGACCGATCCCGCGCGGACCGTCTCGACGATCCGCTCCGCGTCGTCGGCGCGCAGCACGATCGTTCCCATCGCCTCCAGCACCGCCGGCGTCGCCTGGCCCATCGTGACCTGCCACGGGTTGAATTCGCCCCACTCGCCGCGCATCGTCACCAGCATCAGGAGCGGGACGCGACACTCCGCCGCAAGCGACAGCATGTTGATGCAGTTGCCGACGCCGCTCGACTGAAGGAGAAGGACGCCGCGGTCGCCGCCGAGGTAGGCGCCGACTAGAAGCGCGACGCCCTCTTCCTCGGTCGTCAGCACGGTCGTCTTCAGATCGGGATTGGCGAGCGCCAGCTCGATCAGCCGCTTGTGGCCCGCGTCGGGGACGTAGGCGACCTGCTTCACGCCGGCGTCGAGCAGCAGTTCGTAGAGCGCGTCGGACCAGGTGCTCATCAGGCCGCCTTCGTGGGCCGGCGGCCGATCATCAGGAACTCGTTCTGGCTGTCCGATTTGCCGTGCAGGCCGTACCCGCCGTAGAACATGAAGATCTTGTACGAGGGCACGCCCCAGTCGTCGAGCAGCAGGCCCATTTCGTCCACGTGCCGGCCTTCGATCGGCGCCATGTGGTACGCGTAGTCGACCCAGAAGTTGCCCGCCGACAGCCGCATCACCTCGGGCATGAACTCGCGGTACGAGCCGGTCCGGTTCAGGTAGTACTGGCCGGTCCGCATGTAGTTGAGGCTCGTCGTCACCCCGCCCATCGCCGCCGCCCTGCTCTCGCTCGGCGCGTCCTGCTCGAGGCTCTGGTAGATCCCGACGTGCATGTGCGCGTCGACCAGGCCGGGAAAGGCGAGGAGACCCCCGCCGTCGAACGCCTGCTTCGCGTCCTCGGGCCGGGTGTCGGGCGCAAGGCGCGCGAACTTGCCATCCCTGATTCCGACGTCGAGGAGATCGACCGAACGGCGGTTCGGGCGGACCACCCGCACGTTCTTGACGACGAGATCGAGCGTCGGCGCCATTTCCGTGCCCCTGCTCCTGCGGTCAGCCGGCGAGACGCGCGGCGAGCGACGGCGCGGCGCGGGCGAGGTCGTAGCCGGGCCGCCCGCCCATGCGATCGAGCAGCCGCCAGGCGCTACAGAGGTTCGAGGAGAGCACCGGCACGCTGAACTCCCCGTCGGAGGCGACGATGGCGTCGAGCGTCCGCGTCCCGGTGCCCGCGATCACCACGGCGTCCGCCTCCGGCGCGCTAACCTTCCGCAGCGCGGCCAGGACGTTCGCCGTGGGCACGTCGTAGCCCGGGAACTCGCCGCCGATCGCGACGACCTGCGCGACGCGGATCCCGGTCCCCTGCCAGTAGGCCGCCGCGCGCGCGCTCAGCCAGTCGGGGTACGGCGACACGAGCGCGATCGCGCGCACTTCGAGCGCCCGCAGCGTGTCGAGCACGGCGAGCGTCGGCAGCTCGATCAGCGCGCCCGCGTCCCGGGCGAGCGAATCGGCGAGCGCGCGGTCCCGGGCTTCGCCGAGCGAATAGCTCGGTCCGGTCACGCCGATGTAGAGCGCGTCGAGCTTGAGCGTGTCGAAGCTCCGGACCGCCGCCGGGTAGTAGCGGGCGTACGCGTCGGCGCGCGCCCGCAGGTCGCCGGTCAGCACCGGCAACCGGGTCGCGAAGAGGCCGAACTCGGGCGGCAGCAGCCGCCGCATCTCCGGCTCGACCGTCGGGTTGGCCGGCGGGACCACGACGCCGATGCGTTTCGGCGGATCGCTTGGCTTGAGCATGCTAGGGCGTCAACAGCCCGCCGTTGATGTGCAGCACCTGGCCGGTCATGTAGCGCGCGGCGGCCCCGAGCAGGAAGAGGATCGGGCCCACGACGTCTCCCGGCGTTGCCACCCGCCCGAGCGGGACGGTCTTGACGTAGGTCTCCAGGTCGACGAGCGAGGGCGCGTGCTCGTCGCTCCGCCCGGTCCCGCCGTGCAGGAACGCGGTCTCCACCGCGGTCGGGGCGATCGCGTTCACGCGCACCCGTGGCGCGCACTCGATCGCGAGCGAGCGCGTGAGCCCCAGGATCCCCGCCTTCGCGGCGGAGTACGGCCCGAATCCGGGAAACGAGCGCACGGCGAGGCCGGAGGCGGCGTTCACGATCGCGGGGGCGTTGCCCTTCGCAAGCAGCGGGAGCGCGGCGCGGCTCGAGAGCCAGGTCGAGCGCAGGTTGCCGGCGATGACCTCATCCCAGTGTTCGGCGCGGGTCTCGGCGAGCGGGATCCGTTCGCGCGCGAAGCCGGCGAGGTTCACCAGGCCGTCTAGCGTCGGCCAGCGGCGCGCGACCTCGGCGAACGCCGCTGCGACCGCCTGCTCGTCGGTCGCGTCGAACGCGACCGCGAATGCCGCACGCGGCGGCGGGTGCCGTTCGATCGAGGCGGGCAGATCCAGCACCGCGACCTCGAGGCCATCGGCGAGCGCCGCCCCGACGAGCGCGCGGCCGATCCCCCCGCAGCCACCGGTGACCACGACTCGCGCGCCGGCCGGCGGGCCGAGTCGCGTGGGTGTCGCAGTGGCGGGAGCGCTGGTCACGAGAGGGAGAATTATCGTTGAAACGCCGCGTCAATCAGCGTCCACATCGTCGTAACGCCGCCCGAGCGCGCTCATTCCGGCTTCGCCCCCGAGAACTTCACCACCGGCGCCCATTTCTTCACGTCCTCGCGGACGAAGCGCGCGAATTCGGCGGGTGAGTTGCCGACCGGCTGGGCGCCCTCGGCCTCGAGCCGGCGCTTCAGCTCCGGCGAAGCGATCGCGCGCATCGCCGCGTCATGGAGGGACTTCGCAAGCTCCGGCGCGAGGTGCGCCGGCGCGAAGAGCCCGAACCACGCATTCGACTCGAATCCCGGGACGACCTCCGCAATTGCCAGGACCTCCGGCAGCTGCGGCAGGCGTTTCGGGCTCGTCACGCCGTACGCCCTCAGCTTGCCCGCCCTGATCTGCGGTATTCCGACCACCGCGCTGATGAACATCAGCTCGACCTGGCCGCCGATCACGTCCGCGAGCGCGGGCGAGGTGCCCTTGTACGGAACGTCCACGATGAACAGCCCGGTCCGCATCTTGAACAGGTCGGAAGCCATGTGGAGCGACGAGCCGATGCCGCCGATGGCGAAGTTCAGCTTGCCGGGTCGGGCTTTCGCGTAGGCGATCAGCTCCCTGAGGTTCGCGGGCGGCAGGGCCGCATTTCCGACCAGTATGCTCGGCACGGTTGCGATCATCGTGATCGGCGTGAAATCCGCGACCGGATCGAACGGCAGCTTCGGATACAGCGAGGCGTTGATCGTGTGGCTGGTGAACGAAACGAGCAGGGTCTGGCCGTCGGCGGGGGAGCGCGCGACCGCCTCGGCGGCGAGATTGCCGCCGGCGCCCGGCCGGTTCTCGACGATCACCGGCGTTCCGAGCGCCTTCGACATCTCGGGCGCGATCGCGCGCGCGAGCGTGTCGGTCGTGCCACCGGCGCTCGCGCCGACCAGGATCCGCACCGGCTTCGCGAGCGGCTGGGCATGGCCGAGGCCGGCGGCGGCGAGCGCAGCGACAGCGAGGAGCTTGACGATCGGCTTCATATACCCAGGTAGGCCCGCTTCAGGTCGCCACGCGCCAGCAGCATTTTAATCGGGAGCCGGCGCTCGGCGGCCGGAGCATTGAATCGGGACCGCGGTTGGAGTACCTTAGGCGAATCGACGTGGGGGTCCTGGACGCGACGGAAGACGGTCCGGGTGAGAGAGTCCCTTCGAACCTGATGCGGGTAATCCCGCCGTAGGAAAGCGTCGGCAGTCCCCCCGCCTGCCTCCGCTTCTCCTTCGTTCCGTGGATCTCTGACTCGGGGGATCCACAAGGGGGCGTCGCCCCCTTGTTCGATCGAGTTGAGGAGCGCTCGCATGGTCGCGAATCCGAAGTTCACCGCAGCGCTCGCGCACGTCGACGAGGCCGCGATCCAGCCCCTGCCGCGCTCGCGGAAGATCTACGTGCGCGGCTCGCGTGCCGACATCCGCGTGCCGATGCGCGAGATCGCGCAGTCGGACACCCCTGCATCGTTCGGCGCCGAGAAAAACCCGGCGATCTTCGTCTACGACACGTCCGGCCCGTACACCGACCCCGAGGCGCGGATCGACATCCGCCAGGGGCTCGCGGCCTTGCGCGGGAAGTGGATCGCGGAGCGCGGCGACACCGAAACGCTCGCCGGGCCCACCTCGCGCTACGGGCGCGAACGGCTCGACGACCCGAAGCTCGCCGAGATGCGCTTCAACCTGAAGCGCGAGCCGCACCGCGCAAAGGCCGGGCTGGCCGTGACCCAGATGCACTACGCGCGCCGCGGGATCGTCACGCCCGAGATGGAATACATCGCGATCCGCGAAAACGTCCGCCGCAAGGAGTATCTCGAGTCGTTGCGCGCGAGCGGCCCGACCGGCGCGAAGCTGGCGGATCTCATCGGTCGCCAGCACCGCGGCCAGTCGTTCGGCGCGGCCGCATTTTCCGGCGGGTCCGACGAGATCACGCCGCAGTTCGTGCGCGACGAGGTGGCGCGCGGCCGCGCGATCATCCCGGCGAACGTGAACCACCCCGAGAGCGAGCCGATGATCATCGGCCGCAACTTCCTCACCAAGATCAACGCCAACATCGGCAACTCGGCGGTGACCTCGGGCATCGCCGAGGAAGTGGACAAGATGACCTGGGCGATCCGCTGGGGCGCCGACACCGTCATGGACCTCTCGACCGGCAAGCATATCCACGAGACGCGCGAGTGGATCATCCGCAACAGCCCGGTGCCGATCGGGACGGTGCCGATCTACCAGGCGCTCGAGAAGGTGAACGGCCGCGCCGAGGCGCTTACCTGGGAGATCTACCGCGACACGCTGATCGAGCAGGCGGAGCAGGGCGTCGACTACTTCACCATCCACGCCGGCGTGCGCCTGCCCTACATCCCGCTCACCGCGAAGCGGATGACCGGCATCGTCTCGCGCGGCGGCTCGATCATGGCGAAGTGGTGCCTCGCGCACCACGAGGAGAGCTTCCTCTACACCCGCTTCGCCGAGATCTGCGAAATCATGCGCGCCTACGACGTGTCGTTCTCGCTCGGCGACGGGCTGCGGCCGGGCTCGATCTACGACGCGAACGACGAGGCGCAGCTCGCCGAGCTCCGCACGCTCGGCGAGCTCACGAAGATCGCCTGGGAGCACGACTGCCAGGTGATGATCGAAGGTCCCGGGCACGTGCCGATGCAGCTCATCAAGGAGAACATGGAGCTCGAGCTCCGCGACTGCCACGAGGCGCCGTTCTACACGCTCGGGCCGCTCACGACCGACATCGCGCCCGGCTACGACCACATCA
>Ga0335084_10007065_pt1 | contig 11176 bp, 8 predicted proteins | sample Lox_Sample_44_FD_206721 | JGI IMG/M metagenome (GOLD analysis project Ga0335084, IMG submission 206721) | Soil microbial communities from Loxahatchee National Wildlife Refuge, Florida, United States - Lox_Sample_4.4 | ecosystem: Environmental > Terrestrial > Soil > Wetlands | place: USA: Florida...
TGTCGTCCATGATGACGCCGAGCACGCGATCGGGCTTGCCATCGGCGCCGTTGCCGACCATCCACTGCGAGTGCAGCCGGCGCAGCACGCCGTCGGCGCCGCGCACGCGGTAGTGGTGCGAATAGGTACCGGCCTGTTTGACGGACTCGAGGAACTTGTCGGCCATGCCGATGCGGTCCTCCGGCACCACGTAGGTCTGCGCCTCGTTGAAGTCGGGTGCCCTTTCCTCGCTGGACAAGCCCCAGAAGCGATGCATGTGGCGATCCCAGCGACCCCGCAGCGTGTGCGGGTCGCGCTCGAAGACGCCGAGGCGGCCGAACTGCTGCGCCATGTCGAGCAGTTCCTGCAGCCGCTCGGCGCGCTGCGCCTCGCGCCGGTCGAGCAGCGTCAACCACATCGCCGCGCCGACCGGCCGCGCCGACAGCGACACCGGCCAGGCGGCGCCGTTGCCATCGCGCAAGGCGATGCGCAGGCCGTCGAGCGGCGTGCGGTGGCGCAGCGCTGCGAGCAACAGGTGCTGCGCGGCGTCCGCGGCGGCGGAGTCGCCGCACAAGGCGACGAACGGCCGGCCCAGCACCTTGTCGAGCGTGCCGGCGCTCGCACTGACGAACGCGGCGTTGGCACCGCGTACCACGCCATCGGCGTCGACCGCCAGAACGGGCGCGGTGACGGCGTCGGGCACGGTGTAGTCAGGGCTCATGGCGTCGCGGTGGGCTCCTCCGCCCGGGGGACGCAGTCAGTCTAGCGCGCCACCTCGGCGCGCTCTGCGCGTGCCCGCAGCGTCTGCTGGACGGCGCGACAAACCGCGCACAATGCGGCCGAGCGGCCTCGTCGATGCCGCCACAGGCAGCGACTCCGCCATGTCAGCGATCGTCAACCACCGCGCCAGCGTGCAGGGCGCCGTCACCGCCGTCGAGGCCGAGGTCGGTGCCGCCGTGCGTCGTGGCGCCGTGCTGTTGCGGCTGGAGTCGATGAAGATGGAATTCACCGTCGAGGCGCTGGCCGACGGCGTGGTGCGGGCGGTGCACGTGCAGCGCGGCGATGCCGTCGACGAAGGCGACGTGCTGCTCGACCTCGCGCCGGCGAGCGACGCGGCGCCGCGCGCGGCGGTATCGGTGGCACGGCCTGCAGCCCGCCCCGACCTCGACGAGCTGAACACGCGCCGCGCCTTGCTCGACGACGCCGCGCGGCCGCAGATGGTGGCGGCACGCCACGCGCAGGGCCGCCGCACCGCGCGCGAGAACGTCGCCGCGCTGTTCGATGCGGGCACGTTCGTCGAGTACGGCGCGTTGGCGGTGGCGGCGCAGCGCAGCCGGCGCAGCCTCGACGACCTGCAGAAGAACACGCCGGCCGACGGTCTGATCACCGGCACCGGCCTCGTGCATGCGGCGCAGTTCGGGCCCGAGCGCGCTCGGTGCGCGGTGATGGCGTACGACTACTCGGTGCTCGCCGGCACGCAGGGCAACAACAACCACCGCAAGTCCGATCGTCTGCTCGAGGTCGCCGCCGAGCACAAGCTGCCGTTCGTGCTGTTCGCCGAAGGCGGCGGCGGGCGCCCGGGCGACGTCGATTCGCCGTCGGTCTCGGGGCTGCACTGCACGACGTTCCGCGCGTTGGCCGCGCTGTCGGGACAGGTGCCGACGCTGGGCATCGTCGAAGGCTACTGCTTCGCCGGCAACGCCGCGCTGCTGGGCAGCTGCGGCACCGTGATCTCCACGCGAGCGGCCAGCATCGGCATGGGCGGGCCGGCGATGATCGAAGGCGGCGGCCTCGGCGTGGTGGCACCCGAGGACGTGGGCCCCGCCGAGACGCTGGCCAAGGCCGGCGCCATCGACCTGCTGGTCGACGACGAAGCGCAGGCCACCCGCGAGGCGCGGCGCATCCTGGCGTGGCACCAGGGCACGTTGCCCGATGCCGGCGCGGCCGACCAGAGCGCGCTGCGCGACGCGGTTCCGCTCGGCCGCAACGCGGTGTTCGATCCGCGCACGATCATCACCACCATCGCCGACCGCGACAGCGTGATCGAGTTGCGCGCGCAATATGGCCTGGGCGTCGTCACGGTGCTGGCGCGGCTCGGCGGCCATCCGGTGGCGGTCGCGGCGACCAACCCGCGCCACCTCGCCGGCGCGCTCGACGTCGCCGGCTGCGACAAGCTGGCGCGCTTCATGCAGCTCGCCGACGCCGCCGGGCATCCGCTGGTGACGCTGGTCGATACGCCGGGCTTCATGGTCGGGCCGGCGATCGAGGCACAGGGCATGATGCGCCACGCCGGCCGGGTATTCGTCACCGCCGCGGCGCTGCGCGTGCCGGTGGCGTCGGTGGTGCTGCGGCGCGGCTTCGGCCTCGGCGCGATGGCGTTCACCGCCGGGCACTTCCACGCGCCGGTGGCCACGGCGGCGTGGCCGCAGGCCGAGTTCGGCCCGATGGGGCTCGAAGGCGCGGTGCGGCTGGGCTTCCGCAAGGAGCTCGCCGCCGTGGAGGGCGCGCAGCGCGACGCACTGTTCGACAAGCTGCTGTCCGGCATGCGCGAACGCGGTCGCGCGCTCAACGTGGCCAGCCACCTCGAACTCGACGACGTGATCGATCCCGCGCAGACGCGCGACTGGCTGCTGCGTGTGCTGGCCATCGCGCGTCGCAGTGCGCTGCCGCCACGGCGCGCGTTCGTCGACACCTGGTAGGCGCCGGCCGCCTGCACGGGAAAAGGAGAACCCGATGTTCCGCACCGCGATCGCCGGCAGCCTGCCCAAGCCCGGCTGGCTGGCCGAAACGAACAAGCTGTGGCCGCGCTGGGCGCACGAAGGTGCGGCGTTGCGCGAGGCCAAGCTCGACGCCACGCTGATGTGGATCAAGGCGCAGGAGGACGCGGGCCTGTCCATCATCGGCGACGGCGAGCAGTCGCGCCAGCACTTCGTGCATGGCTTCCTCGAGCGCATCGAAGGCATCGACTTCGAGCACAAGGTCGAGATGGGCATCCGCAACGACAGGTACAAGGCGATGGTGCCGCAGGTCGTGGCGCCGTTGCGCCTGAAGGGCCGCGTGCACGACACCGAGGCGCGCTTCCTGCGCGCGCACACGAGCCGCAAGATCAAGTTCACGCTGCCCGGCCCGATGACGATCGTCGACACCGTGGCCGACAGGCACTACGGCGACAAGGTCAAGCTCGCGTTCGCGTTCGCCGAACTGCTGAACCAGGAGGCGCTGGCGCTGCAGGCCGACGGCGTGGACGTGATCCAGTTCGACGAGCCGGCGTTCAACGTCTACATGGGCGACGTCGCCGCCTGGGGCGTGCGCGCGCTCGAGCGCGCGGCGCAGGGGCTGACCTGCACGACCGCCGTGCACATCTGCTACGGCTACGGCATCCAGGCGAATCTGGACTGGAAGAAGACGCTTGGCGAGCAGTGGCGGCAATACGAGCAGGTGTTCCCGGTGCTGGCCAAGAGCTCGATCGATCAGGTGTCGCTCGAGTGCATCCATTCGCACGTGCCACCGGACCTGATGGCGCTGCTGGCCGGCAAGGACGTGATGGTCGGCGTGATCGACGTCGCCAGCGATGACGTGGAGACCCCCGACGCCGTCGCGCAGACGATCGCCACCGCGCTGCGCTTCGTGCCGCGCGAGCGCCTGATCGCCTGCACCAACTGCGGCATGGCGCCGATGGGTCGGGCGATCGCGCTGGCCAAGATCGAGGCCCTGGTCAAAGGCGCGGCGCTGGCCGACGGCAGCCGATGACCGCGGCCGCGCCGCGGCCGCCGCTGAGCACGGCGGCCGATGCCCTGGACGTGCTCGTGCGCGATGGCCACGCCGTGGTCGGCGCGGCGGCGCTGGCCGCGCTGTGCGGGGTGCGCCTCGTCGATCTGCTGGCGTGGCGGCCGCGTTGGGACGATCTGCCGGCCGATCGCTACCTGCGCGACGGCGGTCACTACCGGCAGCGGCGCCACTCGTGCTTCGTCGTCGAGGGCGACGACGTCACGCAGTCGCCGCACCGGCCGCACTGGCAAAGCGTCGAGTACAACGCGCTGCACGGCGGCATCGAGCGCCACTTCGAGCCGATGCCGGCGGCGTGGACGGCCGAGCCGGCGTGGCAGCAACTGTTGCGCGGCCTGGCCGCGTGCGCCACGCGATTGCGCGGCGCGCGGCCCTGGTACGTGGAGGCGCACCCGTTTCGCATCACCACCGCCGGCGGCATCGGCCGGCCGACGCCCGAGGGCGCACACCGCGACGGCGTCGACTTCGTCGCGGTGATCCTGGTCGCGCGCGAGGGCATCAAGGGCGGCGAGACGCGCGTGTTCGACGCCGATGGCCCGAAGGGCCTGCGCTTCACGCTGGACGAGCCGTTCTCGGCGCTGCTGCTCGACGACCATCGCGTGATCCACGAGTCGACGCCGATCCAGCCGAGCGACCCGGCGCACGAGGGCCATCGCGACACGCTGGTGCTGACGTATCGCGCCGGGGGCTTTCAGGGCCGCTGAGCGTCGTCGGCGGCCACCGTGGTGGCGGCGATGCCCGCGAGCGGTGTGGGCGCGTGCTCGCGCAGGCGCATGCGCAGGCCCACCGGCACCATCGTGAACGACATGCGCTCGGCGGCCTCCTGGCCGTCGGCGGTGTCGACGGTGTCGATGTCGAAGTGCACGAACAGCATTGCCAGCAGCATCTTCATCTCGGTCAGCGCCAGGTAGCGGCCCGGGCAGATGCGCGGGCCGGCGCCGAACGGCATCGTCACGCGCTTGGCGCTGCCGGTGGCGGCGCCGAGCCAGCGCTGGGGGTCGAAGGCGGCAGGGCTGTCGAAGTGCGCGTCGGCGAGGTTGTCGTGGCGCATCGCGCACCACAGCACCGTGCCGCGCGGCACCTGCAACTCGCCGATCTGCGTGTCGCGCAGCGCCTCGACCACGACGAACGGCGCCACCGGCTTGAGCCGCATGGTCTCGTGGATGCAGGCCTCGACGTAGTCCAGGTCCGCCAGGTGCTCGGGCGTGAGCGGCCCGTCGGCCGGCGCCACGCGGCGCGCCTCGTCGACGGCGCGCGCCAGCGCGGCCGGATGGCGGTGCAGCAGGTGCAGCAGCCAGCCCAGCGTGTGAGCCGTGGTGTCCTCGCCGGCCAGCAGCATCGTCAGCACGTTGGCCGACACCTGCTCGTCGTCGATGCCGCCGCCGTCTTCCGCGGCGACGATCATCGACTCCAGCAGATTCGGCGGCTCGGCGCGACGCGCCGGATCGGCCGCCAGCCGCGCGCGCGCCTGCGCGATGAACTCGGCGATCGCGCGCTTGATCTCCGCCACGCTGCGCTCGAGCGCGTGGTCGGACGGCAGCCGCACCCAGCGCCAGTACGGCAGCAACAGCATCATGCGCCGGTACAGCGCCGGAAAGATGCGATCGAGGTGCCGCTGGATCACCACGCCGTCGGACTCCAGCGTGTTGATGTCGGCACCGAACGCGAGGCCGGCGACGGTGTCGACCGTGTAGCGCATCAGCTCGGCCGACAGGTCGAGCGTGCGGCCCTCGCGCGCGGCACGCCGCCAGCGCGCACGCAGCCGTTCGGTCACCTTGTTGAGCGACGGGAAGTAGGCGCGCACGCGGCCGGGATCGAGCCCGCTCATCACCATGCGTCGCTGACGCTGCCACGCCTCGCCCTCGGAGCCGAACACGCCCGGCGTCAGCCCCATTTCGCGCGAGATCATCTGCAACTGCTGCGTGCGACGCCAGCCGTCGGGCCGGTCGCGCAGCACCGTCGCGATGCGCGCGTGGTCGGCCAGCACGACGATGCGGCGTGCGCCGACGCGGAACTGGAACAGCGGGCCGAGCTCACGGCACCATTGCTCGACGCTGCGATGGATGGTGGCGCGCTGCAGCTGGAAGGCGTTGCCCACCAGCGGCCAGCCGCGCGGCGCCGGCAGGTCGGCGATCCGCTTCGGTGCCGGCGTCGAGGTGGGGCGCGTGGAGGCGGCGGTTTGCATGCCGGCATTGTCGGTGCAATGCGCGGGCCATGCACCGGGCGCCGGCAGCGGGGGCGGCTGCGCGTCACGTTATGCTGCCAGCATGACGCTCCCGATCTCGCTGCAGGACGTGCGCGCCGCGGCCGACCGCCTGGCCGGCGTGGCCCACCGAACCCCGGTGCTGACCTCGCGGCTGGCCGACGAGCGCGCCGGCGCGACGCTGTTCTTCAAGTGCGAGAACCTGCAGCGCGTCGGCGCATTCAAGTTTCGCGGCGCCTACAACGCGCTGGCGCAGTTCACGCCGGAGCAGCGGCGCGCCGGTGTGATCGCCTTCTCGTCGGGCAACCACGCGCAGGCGATCGCGCTGGCCGCGCGGCTGCTGCAAATGCCGTCGGTGATCGTGATGCCCACCGACGCGCCGCCGGCCAAGCTGGCTGCCACGCGTGCGTACCAGGCAGGCCAGCGCGCCAGTGAGGTCGTGCTGTACGACCGCTACCGCGAAGACCGCGAGGCGATCGGTCGGCGCATCGCCGCTGAACGCGGCATGACCCTGATTCCACCCTACGACCACCCGCACGTGATGGCCGGGCAGGGCACTGCCGCGCTCGAGTTGCTGCAGGAGGTGGGCCCGCTCGACGCGTTGCTGGTGTGCGTGGGCGGCGGCGGCCTGGTGTCCGGCAGCGCGGTGGCGGCGCTGGGCCTGCAGCCGGGCATCGCCGTCTACGGCGTCGAGCCCGAGGCGGGCAACGACGTGCAGCGCAGTGTCGCGCGCGGCGAGATCGTGCGCATCGACGTGCCCGACACCATTGCCGACGGCGCGCAGACGCAGGCGCCGGGCAAGCTGACGTTCGAGGTCATCCGCGCCTGCCTGCGCGGCGTGCTGACGGTGAGCGACGCCCAACTGATCGCGGCGATGCGCTTCTTCGCCGAGCACATGAAGCTGGTGGTGGAACCCACCGGCTGTCTCGCCGCGGCCGCGGCGTTCGAGCGCGTGGTCGATCTGCGCGGGCAGCGCGTCGGCGTGATCATCAGCGGCGGCAACGTCGACCGCGTGCGCTTCGGGCGCTGGTTGGCGGGGCCCACCCCCGATGCAGCCTAGCGGCCGCCTCCCCCTCGAGGGGGCAACGCCAGCCGCGCGGCGAAGCCGGATCTGCGGCGTTCGCTCGGCAGTGGCCGCAGCCGAGACTTCAAGGAGCGACTGAATGTCCGAGACCAATCCAAAGCCCGATGCCGACGCCGACAAGCGGCAGCGCGACACGCTCGACAAGCTGCTGGCGCGATCGCCGGTCGTCGCCAGCGGCAACGTCACGCTGGCCAGCGGACGGCGGCTGGACTACGAACTCAACGCGGCCTTCATGCCGCTGACCAGCGGCGGGGTCGATGCGCAGCGCGGCGAGCCGCAAGCGGCGGTGTTCTGCGTGGCCTACACCGTGGCCGGCGCGACACCGCGGCCGTTGTGCTTCGCCTTCAACGGCGGGCCCGGGTCGGCGTCGGTGTGGCTGCACCTCGGCGCCCTCGGTCCCAAGCGGGTGGCGATCCACGACGACGGCACCATGCCGGCAGCGCCGTATACGGTGCAGGACAACCCGCTGACGTGGCTGGAGCACTTCGACCTGGTGTTCGTCGATCCGCCGCACACCGGCTACTCGATCGCGATCAGCGACGATGCGCGCAAGAAGCTGTTCAGCGTCGACGGCGACGCCGATGCACTGGCCGAGGTCGTGCGCGTGTGGCTGGCCCGGCACAAGCGCTTCGGCTCGGCGCTGTACCTGGCCGGCGAGAGCTACGGCACCACGCGCGGCGCGGCGATCGCCGACAAGCTGCAGGCGCTCGGCGTCGCGCTGCAGGGGCTGATCCTGGTGTCGTGCGCGATGGACCTGCAGTCGCTGGTGTTCGCACCGGGCAACGACCTGCCGTATGCGGTGTTCTTGCCCGCGTTCGCCAACGTCGCGCAATTCCATGGCCGCCTGAGTGGCCCGCTGGCGGCGTCGTCGCAGGTGGCGCGCGAGGCGGCGGAGGCGTTCGTGCACGAGGAGTACCTGGCGGCGCTGCACGCCGGTGCGCGCATCGACGCGCGGCTGCGTGCGAGGGTCGAAAAGCGCGTCGCCGAGCTGACCGGGTTGCCGCGCGCGCTGGTGGCCGAGAAGAACCTGCGCATCAGCGACGAGACCTTCTTCTTCGAGCTGCTGCGCGACGTCGGCCGCATCGTCGGCCGGCTGGAGGCGCGCGTCACCGGGCCGATGGCCGCCAGCCGCACGCGCACCTGGGAATTCGACCCCGGCATCGAGGCGCTGAACGCGCCGTACACGATGGCCGCGATGGCGTACTTCGCCCAGCTCGGCCTCGCCGACGACACCCGCTACGAGGTGCTCAACTTCGACGTCAACAAGGGCTGGAACTGGAACCGCGGCGACGCCAAAGGCAACGGCTTCGCCAGCACCGGCGTCGACCTGGCCCGTGCGTTGCGGCGCAACCCGCACCTGCGCGTGCTGGTGGCCAGCGGCCGCTACGACCTGGGCACGCCGTACAGCGCGAGCGACTGGTCATTGGCGCAGCTCGATGCGCCCGCCGACGTGCTCGAACGCGTGACGCACCGCTACTACGATGCCGGGCACATGATGTACACGCGCAGCGCCGACCTCCGGCAGCTCAAGAGCGACCTCGCCGGCTGGATCGGCTGAGCGATCCCCGTGCAGCCAGCGCCTAGGTCTGTCGGTTGCGCGCCCGGACGCCTTCGCGGCGTTGCTCGATCTCCGAGGCGCTGACGCGCGCGTTGAACTCGCGCGCGCGCTGCGCTTCGAGCGCCATGCCGTCCCCGAAGGTGAGCGCGAAGCCGTCGTCGATGACCGACTTGTAGCGCTCGAGCATGCCCGGCTGCGCCAGCAGCATGTCGGAGGCCAGCGCGCGCGCCGCGGGCATCAACTCGGCGGGCGGCACCACGCGATTGACGAAGCCCCAGGCCGCCGCCTGCTCGGCGCTGACCCAGCGGCTGCCGAGCGAGATCTCGCGCGCGCGGTAGATGCCGACGGCCCGGCTCAACTTCTGCGACAGCCCCCAGCCCGAGGCCAGACCGACACGGGCGTGCGTGTCGGCGAAACGGGCCTCGCTGCTCGCGAGCAGCACGTCGCAGGCCAGTGCGAGCTCGAAGCCGCCGGTCACAGCCGCGCCGTTGATGGCGCCGATGATCGGCTTGCGGCAGCGGGTCATCGCGCCCACCGGGTCGCCGCGCGACGTCACGGTGACCTTGCCGATCTCGCTGGCGCCCGAACCGAGCTCCTTGAGGTCGAGCCCGGCGCAGAAGGCGCGGCCGGCGCCGGTGAGGATGAGCACGCGCACCGCGTCGTCGCTCGCCAGCGCGTCGATCGCGCGCGCCAACTCGTCGAGCAGCCCGCGCGACAGCGCGTTCATCGCATGCGGGCGGTTGAGCGTGAGTACCGCGACACCGTCAGGGCTGATCTCACACAAGACGACCGGTTCAGGCATCGCGTTCCTCCGTTTCGTGCCTCATTGTGCGATGCCGCTGAAGAGATGCGTATGGCGCGACCCATTGCGACGCTCCAGCGTCGCATCCCCCGGTAAACACCGCGGATCCGGCTTCGCCGGGCCGCTGGTGGTGCCCCCTGGGGGGAGGCGGCCGCCAGGCCGCCTCGGCGGGGTCAACTCAATATCTCGATCCGATTGCGGCCGTTGCGCTTGGCCTGATACAGCGCGGCGTCGGCGCTGTGCAGCAGGGTCGTCGCCCCGGCGCCGGCGATCGGCACCGTGGCCGCGGCACCGATCGACACCGTGATCGGCGGGCCGTCGCGCACGATGGTGTGGAAGCTGGCGTTCATGACTGCACGGCGGATCGCTTCGGCCGTCTCGAGCGCGCCAGCGGCCGTGGTGCCGGGCAGCACGATGGCGAATTCCTCGCCGCCGTAGCGTGCCGCGAGATCGCCGGCGCGTCGCACGTTGCGCTCGATCACGCCGGCCACCGCGGCGAGGTAGGCGTCGCCGGCCTGGTGGCCGAAGCGGTCGTTGAGCGGCTTGAAGTGGTCGATGTCGATCATCAGCAGCGCCAGCGGCGAGCCGTCGCGCAGCGCACGGAACCACTCCTTGCGCAGCGTGGCGTCGAACATGCGCCGGTTGGCCAGGCCGGTGAGGGCGTCGGTCGACGCCAGCGCCGACAGCTCGGCGTTGGCCTGCCCCAGCGCCAGCTCGGCCTGCTTGCGGTGCTCGGCGTCCCTCAACGTGACCAGGTAGTCACCGAGGCCATTGCCCGCGGGCAGCAGCACGACGCGCGCCTCGATCCACAGCGCGCTGCCGTCGCGGCGCAAGGCGCGGAACAGATCGCTGCCGCTCGGCCCGCGGCGCGACGCGTGCATGAAGTGGCGCGCGATGAAACCGGCGCGGTCCTCGGGCGCCAGCAGTTCGGCCAGCGTGCGGCCGTGCAGTTCCTCCGGCACGATGTCCAGCAGCGTGGCCGCCGATTGCGATGCGAAGCGGATCACCAGGTCCGCGTCGACGGCCACGATCAGGTCGGTGCTGTGCTCGGCCAGCACGCGAAAGCGCTGCCGCGCCTCGGCGTTGCGGCGCTGTTCCTCGGTGTCTGGCACCAGCACCAGGCGGCGGCCGTCGGCGAGGTTCATCGACACGGTGCGCGGCGGCTCGGTCGGATCGTGGCGCGGTGCCGGGCCGCTGATCAGCAGGTGCCCCTCGGCGTCGGTGACGTTGAGCGTGACGCCGAGCCCGGCCATCAACTGGGCAAGGGTTTCGAACTCGGGGTCGGTCACGGGAACTGCTCGCTGCACGGCGCAGCCGCGTCGGTGCAGCCGCTCACGACGAGCATCGTAGCGTCTGCCAAGCCACGCCCTCGAGGCACGCGCATGCAGTTGTGTCGGACGGTGAATTCGTTCGCGCCGCCTGCGGCGGCCACTTGACTCGCGCGCTGGCTGCCCGCACACTCGCGGCCCGCCGTTGCCCTGCAACCATTCATACAAGGAGGCCGAGATGACACCCGTTGCCATTGCCCGATGCGGTCGGCCTCCCGCCTTGCGTTGCACGACGGTTCGCTCGCTCGTCTGAGCGAGGTTCGCTCGCCGTCGCCGCGCAGCCCGCGGCCGATCCCCAAGCCCGTTTGAGTCGCCTGCGGCGCTCCGCTGCGCCATGCGCCGTCGCGCCCGCGCGAACGGCCCGCGCGCGGGCGTCGTCGGCCCCGCTGCGTGCAGCGAAGCTGATTGCGGAATCTTCAAAGCGATGAGTTCGTTT
>Ga0335084_10007067_pt1 | contig 11175 bp, 8 predicted proteins | sample Lox_Sample_44_FD_206721 | JGI IMG/M metagenome (GOLD analysis project Ga0335084, IMG submission 206721) | Soil microbial communities from Loxahatchee National Wildlife Refuge, Florida, United States - Lox_Sample_4.4 | ecosystem: Environmental > Terrestrial > Soil > Wetlands | place: USA: Florida...
GGTCAGTGTACTCTACCGATTTATGGTTACAGGCCGGTTCGCGCCGTCGCCGACCGGGCCGCTGCACTTCGGCTCGCTCGTCGCGGCGCTCGCGAGTTGGCTCGACGCGCGCGCGGCCGGCGGCCGCTGGCTCCTGCGCATCGAGGATCTCGACCGCGGCCGCGAACAGCCCGGCGCCGCGGCGGAGATCCAGCGCACGCTGGAGTCGTTCGGCCTAGATTGGGACGGCGAGGTCGTTTTCCAGAGCCGGCGCGGCGCGCGCTACGAAGAGGCCCTGCGCCGGCTGGGGAAAAAGGTCTATGCCTGCGGCTGCTCGCGGCGCGAGATCGCCGATTCCACGCTCAGCCTCGCCGCCGATGGCGCGGTCATCTATCCCGGCACCTGCCGCGCCGGCTTGCCGCCGGGAAAGACCGCGCGCGCGCTGCGGGTTCGCACCGACGGCCCGCCGATCCGCTTCGTCGATCGCGTGCAGGGGCCGCAGGAACAGGACGTCGCGCGCGAGGTGGGCGACTTCGTCCTGCGCCGCGCCGACGGCCCGTTCGCCTATCAGCTCGCCGTCGTCGTCGACGACGCGGAGCAGGGCGTGACCGACGTCGTGCGCGGCGCCGATCTGCTCGATTCGACGCCGCGCCAGATCCTGCTGCAGCGCCTGCTCGGGCTGCCGACGCCGCGCTATCTGCACGTGCCGGTTGCCGTCGACGCGGCAGGCGAAAAGCTCTCCAAGCAAACGGGCGCTCTTCCCGTCGCGACCTCGATTCGCAAGGCGCTCGCCTTCCTCGGTCAGCCCGAGACGGAAAGCCTCGCCGAAGCGGTGCGCAACTGGAACCCGGCGCTCATACGCGCGCGCCGCGCGCTGGCGCCAGCACCGTGAAGAGCGAGCCGACCACCAGCAGGAGCGCCGCGTACTCCGCCCAGCTCGGCCGCTCGCCGAGCACGAGCATGCCGCTCAGCACGCCCACCGCCGGGATGATCAGCATGCTGATCGAGAAGACGCTCACCGGCACCGAGGTCGCGATCTTGATCCACGCCCAGTGCGCGAAAGCGAAGGCAACCACCACGTTGTAGACGACGCCGAGCGCGGGCCAGAGCGAAACGCCGCCGAGCGCGCGCGGGTCCTCGAACACGAGCGCGCCGATGAAGATCGGCACCCCGCCGAGCAGCATGATCCACGCCGTGTACGGGCCCGCCGGCAGGCCCACGGGATAGCGCTTCTGCAGCACCGCGCCGAGCGCCCAGCTCATCGCGGCGCCGACGATCAGCAGGCCGCCGAGCGGCGCCGCGCCGAGGGTCACGATGCTCTCGCCGAGAAGCAGCGCCAGCCCGATCATGCCCAGACCGAGCCCGACCAGCTTGCGCGCGCGCACCCGCTCGCCGAGGAGCCAGAGGGAGAGCGGCACCGACCAGAGCGGCATGGTGTAGGCGAGGATCGCCGCGCGCCCCGACGGAATCAGCGGCACGCCGAAGGCGATCAGCATGTTCCAGCAGGTGATGTTGAGAAAGGCGAGCAGTGCAAGCCGGCCCCACTGACCATGCGGGACCGCCAGGGGCTGACCGCCCGCCCGCAGCGCCGCGAACAGGACCGCGGAGCCAAGGCCCAGGCACAGGCTGCGAAAAGTCCAGGGCGGCACCTCGCTCAGCGCAACCTTGAGCGCCGTCCAGTTGAAGCCCCACGCGAGCGTGAGCGCCGCGAGCACCCACCAGAGGTGCCGCGGCAGGTGATCGGGCTCGTTCAACGGCGCACGCGCAGCGGCATCGCCTGCATGCCCCGCAGCACCATCGAGTCGACCCAGTCGAGGCGCTCTGCGTCGAGCTCGATCTCCCGCCAGCGCGCGAGCACCGCCGGCAGCGCGATCTGCCCTTCGAGACGGGCGAGCGGGAAGCCGAGGCAGATGTGCGGGCCGAAGCCGAAGGTGAGGTGCGGCACCCCGTCGCGCGTCAGGTCGAGCCGGTCCGGGTCGTCGTAGGCGCGCGGGTCGCGGTTTGCGGCGTTCATCATCAGGAAGACGCGCTCACCGGGGCGCAGCGTCTTGCCGTGTAGCGGACGCTCGTGCTGCACGATGCGCACCTGCGCGCCGATCGGGCCGTCGTAGCGCAGCAGCTCCTCGACCGCCGCGGGCGCGAGCGAGGGGTTCTCGCGCAGCCGTCGCAGCTCTGCGGGGAAACGCAGCAGCGCAGCGAGGCCGTTGGCGATGTGGTAGGCGGTGGTCTCATGCCCGGCGAAGAGAAGCAGCACGCACATGGCCGTCAGCTCGTCATCGGTCAGCCGGTCGCCTTCGTCCTCCAGGTTGACGAGGGCGCTCAGCAAATCAGACCGCGGTGCGGCGCGCCGCGCGGCGATCAGCTCGGCGAAGAAGGCCGCCATCTCCTTGGTCCCCTTCTCCGCACGGTCATACTTCTCACGCGCCTCCCGCGCGCTGCCGATGAAGAGCGCCATCTCGTCCGAGAGGCGCTTGAGAAGGGGCAATTGCTCGCGCGGCACGCCGAGCATGTCCATGATCACGAGCGCCGGCAGCGGGCTCGCGAACTCGGCGACGAAGTCGAGGCGCTCGCGTCCGGCGAGCGAGTCGAGAAGCCACGCGGTGATCGCCTCGACGTTCGGCCGGAGCGCATGCATCGACCGGACGTTGAACACCTTCGCCGCGAGCCGCCGCAGCCGCGTGTGATCGGGTGGATCGCGGAAGACCATCCAGCGGGTCAGGATCCGCATCAACTCGGCCATCCGCGCGGCTTCCGCCGAGGGCTGAGCAGCAAAAAAAGGCCGCAGACGATCCGAGGACATGCCGGCGGTGTCCAGGCAGGCGCGCTTGACGTCTTCGTAGCGCGTCAGGACCCAGGCCTTGAGGAGCGGGCTCCAATGCACAGGGTCCTCGTCCTGCATGCGGCGAAAAAGCGGGAACGGATCCGCAAGGATGGCGGGATCGCTCGGGTTGTAGAGCAACGAGTTCATGTCTTCAGCATACCGGTCGAGGATCTCAGCCTAAGCGAGTCCTAACTGGCGCCCGCGAAATAATGGCGTCATCCGCAAGGCGTAGGCTGTAGTGCTTTGTGCGATACATCAATCACTTATCCAACTATCCAACAACTCGTTGACTTTCTACAGGATAGGCATAGAATGTATTTTGTTGCATTGCACCAATTCCCCGATAGGAGAGAACCATGTACGTAACCCCGGAACAGATTCAAGCGGCCAACAAGGCCAACGTTGAGGCCCTCCTCGCGGTGGCGAATGCCCAGTTTGCAGCGTTCGAGAAGCTGGCGACCATCAACGCCGACGCGGTGAAGAGCGCCTTCGAAGACTCGATCGCCAACACCCGCGCGCTGCTCGGCGCGAAGGACGTGCAGGAGTTCGTCAGCCTGCAGAATACCTTCGCCCAGCCGGCCGTAGAGAAAGCGCTCAGCTACTCGCGCAGCCTGTACCAGGTCGCGACCGAAGCGAATGCGGAGTTCTCGAAGGTGGCCGAGCGCCGCGTCGCCGAGTGGAACGAGAACTTCGTCGGCCTGCTCGACAAGGTGTCGAAGAACGCGCCGGCCGGCTCGGACGTCGCCGTCGCCGCGGTGAAGTCGATGCTCGCCGCCGGCAACTCGGCCTACGACAACCTCACCAAGATCGCGAAGCAGGCGACCGAAATCGCGGAAGCCAACGTGACCGCCGCGACCGAGACCGTGAAGGGCCTTGCCAAGGCAAAAAAAGCCGCCTGAGCGCCAAACCGGTCCGGCGCAAGAAGCCGGTCCGATCTAGCGCGAAGCGCAAAGCAGCAAAGAAAGCCCGCCGGTAAGGCGGGCTTTTTTATTTGTAGGGGAACCCGGCGCCGGCGACCAGGCTGCACAGCTTCTGCATCGCCGGCTCGACTTCCGCGGGATCGCCGCGCACGCCGAGCTCGACGTGCAGCCTTTCGCCTGCCGGCCCCATCGACGGCAGGCTGAAGACCTTGACGCCCTTGAAGGCGCCTTCCACCGCCTGCATCGCGGGAATGAGCTGACTCTCGCCCGCCTCGAACACCAGGATGGATCGCTCCTTCCAGCGCTGTGCATCGAAGCGCTCGCGGTATTTCGTGTCGAGGACCCATTCCACCATCGGCCACGCCATCTGGGGAAAGCCGGGCACGAAGTGGTGGTCGCGCACCGAGAACCCGGGGATGCGGTTGACCGGATTCGGGATGATCGCCGCGCCGGCGGGAAACTCGCCCATCTGCAGGCGCTGCGGCGTCACCTCACCGCCGAAACGACCGCGGATCTCCTTCTCCGCCTCGGGATGGAGCTCTAACGGGAGATGCAAAGCGGCGGCAGCGCACTGTCTCGTATGGTCATCCGGCGTGGCGCCGATGCCGCCGAAGCTGAACACGACGTCCTGTGCTGAAAAGGAATTCCTCAACGTGGCGGTGATGCGATCGGGCTCGTCGCCAAGATAGTGCGCCCAGGCAAGGCGCAGCCCCCTTTTGGCGAGGGCTTCGATGATGAACGGCAGGTGCTTGTCCTGGCGCTTTCCGACCAGCAGCTCGTCGCCGATGATGAAAGCGCCGAACAATCAGGCGGCCCGCCTTTCACGCGGCTTGTGGCGTCCTTCGGTCGCCCAACGCTGGAGCTCTTCGAGGCCTCCGATGTGCTGGCCGTTGAAGAACACCTGCGGCACCGTGCCGCGGCCGGTGATCGCGCCGACGACGCGCGAGCGGTCGCTGTGGTCGAGCTTCACCTCCGCGTAGGCGTAGCCGAGATCCTTCAGCAGTGCCTTGGCCTTCGCGCAATAGCCGCAGCCTTCGCGGGTCAGGATCGCCACCTGGTCCGGCTTCTTCGCCTTCGGGTTGATGAAATTCAGCATCGTGTCGGCGTCTGACACCTCGAAGGGGTCGCCGGCCTTCTCCGGCTCGATGAACATCTTCTCGATCACGCCGTCCTTCACCAGCATCGAGTAGCGCCACGAGCGCTTGCCGAAGCCGAGCTCGGTCTTGTCGACCAGCATGCCCATCTTCTCCGTGAACTCGCCGTTGCCGTCCGGCACCATCAGGATGTTGCCGCATTCCTGCGTGCGCGCCCACTCGTTCATGACGAAGGCGTCGTTCACCGACAGGCAGACGATGCGGTCGACGCCGTTGGCGAAGAACGCCGGCGCGAGCTCGTTGTAGCGCGGCACGTGGGTCGAGGAGCAGGTGGGCGTGAACGCGCCGGGGAGCGAGAACACGACGACGGTCTTGCCCTTGAAGAGCTCGTCGGTCGTCAGCGTCTTCCAGTCGCTCTCGGTGCGCGCGCGGAAGCTCGCCTGGGGAATCTTCTCGCCTTCTCGATTCTGCAGCATCGGGTTTCTCCGTAAAGGTCTAGAGACCCAATCTACGGGCGCGCGTTCCGCAACACCAATTCTTTGTCGTCATGGCGCCGATAGGGTCGCCCTATGCTCGGCCAGCGCGCCGAGCAGATAGCGGACGAAGGCAAGCCCGAACAGCACCGGCGCGACGAAGCCGAGCAACGGGATGTAGGCGAGCAGCGCGAGCAGCAGGCCGAGCAGATAGAGGTGGCCGCGCCGCTCGCGGAAGAGGCGCCGCATCTCCTCGCGGTCGGCGTGCTCGGCGAGCGCGTCGTAGCGCAGCAGGCGCTGGTTCACCCAGGCGAAGAGCGCGATCGGCACCACCGGCCAGAGCGGCGGGATCAGCCACAGCGGCAGCGTGACGACCGCGAGGACCAGCATGCCGATGAGCGCCGCCACGGCGTTCCAGCCGCTGCCGAGCATGCCGCCGCCGCGCCGGCGCTCGAGGCCCGGAAACGAGGTCGCCGCGACATGATCGACGATCTCGACCATGCCGAACACGCCGAGGATGAAGAGCGCGGTCAGATACACGAGCGGCACGAAGAGGAGGAACAGGATGACGTGCCCGGCGACGAGCGCCGCGTCGGCGAAGCTGAGATGGACCATGTCCAGGCCGCGCTGGATCAGCTCGGCGATGCGCAGCGCGGTGCGCGTCCACAGGAATGCCGCCAGCACGCCCCAGACGCCGAGCGCGACGAGCATCGGCCAGGTCATCAGCCACAGCATGCGCGGATGGAACAGATTCACCGCGGCGTAGCCGAGCGAGGCGAGGATCTTCTTCATCGGTGGCTCATTTTCTTAGAGATTGCCAGAGTTTGGCGAGGCGCTTGGCCGATACCGGCACCGGCGTCTTCAGCTCCTGCGCGAAGAGCGACACCCGCAGCTCCTCGAGCAGCCAGCCGAACTGCTCGAGCTCCGCGGGGACGGCGCCGCGGCGCGCGGCCGCCTCGCGCCGGTACGGAACCTCGAGCGCCGCCACCTCGGCCGCGGCGCGCGCGTCGCGAGCCGGGTCGGCGCGCAGCTTGTCGAGGCGCAGCCCCGCGGCCTTCAGGTAGCGCGGCAGGTGCTGCAGGCGCTCCCACGGCGTGCGCGCGAGCCACCCGGGCGCGAGCAGGCGGGCGAGCTGCTGCCGGACGTCCTCGCTTTGCCTGGGGAAGGCTTTCGCCGCCGCGGCGATTCTCTTCTGCAGCGCCGCCTGCTCGGCGAGGATCGCGGCGGCGGTGCGCGCGATCTCCTGCGCGACGAGGGTGAAGCGGCTTTTGCCCGCGGCGAGCCGGCCTTCGAAATCCGCGCGCGTGGCCGGAGCGGACTCGGCGAGGAAGACGCGCTCGAGCGCCGCGGCGACGATGTCGGCGCGCAGCGGCCCGAGCACGACATCCTTGGCGAGCGAGCGCTCGAGGTCGCGGATGCGCTCGCGGAAGGCGATCGACAGGAGCCGCGTCACGCCGCCGCGATGCACCTCGCGCGCCTTCTCCGGCGCATCGAAGACCTCCAGCGTGACGCCCTCTTCGCCGGCGTCGGCGAGCGCCGGATAGCCGACCAGCGTCTGCGCGCCGCGCTCGATCTGCATGATCTCGGGCAGGTCGCCCATCGTCCAGGCGCGATAGCGCTCGCCCTGCGGCAGCGGCGCTTCCTGGCGCAGGATCTCCTCGCCGCGCGCGCCGAGCTCGGCCTTCAGCTGCGCGAGGTCGCGCCCCATGCCGAGCTGGCGGCCGTGCTCGTCGATGACGCGGAAGTTCATGCGCAGGTGCGGCGGCACCGCGTCGGGACGCAGCGCGTCGACGGGAACGTCGAGGTTGAGCCGCTCGCGGACGTGGCGCCGCAGCGCCTCGGCGAGCGGCTGGTCCGACGGCGGCACCGCCGCGCAGAAGTCCGCGGCGAACTCGTCGAGCGGGCCGAGCTTGTGCCGCAGCCGCTGCGGCAGCGACTTCGCCAGCGCGCGCACCTTCTCCTTGAGCAGCCCCGGCACCAGCCACTCGCAGCGCGCCGCCGGCACCTGGTTGAGGAGCGCGACCGGCGCGGCGAGCGTGACGCCGTCGCGCGCCGAGCCCGGCTCGAACTGATACTCGAGCGCGAAGCGGCTTGGGCCGAGCGCGAGCTCGGGCGGGAAGTTGGCGGTGGTGATGCCGGCGGCCTCGTGCCGCATCAGGTCCTCGCGCGCGAGGCAGAGCAGCCGCGGCTGCGCCGCCTCCGCCGCGCGGCGCCACTTCTCGAACTCCGCGCCGCCCGTCACGCCGCGCGGGATGCGCTCGTCGTAGAAGGCGTGGATCAGCTCGGGGTCGACCAGGATGTCGGGCCGGCGGGACTTGTGCTCGAGCCGCTCGATCTCGGCGACCAGGCGCCGGTTGTGCGCGAAGAAAGGCGCGCGCGTGTCGAAGTCGCCCTCGACCAGCGCAGAGCGGATGAAGATGTCGCGGGCCAGATCGGCGTCGAACGGCGCGAACGGCACGCGCCGGTTCGCATACACCGGCAGGCCGTACAGCGTGCCGCGCTCCAGCGCCACGACCTGGGAGCGCGCGCGCTCCCACTGCGGATCGCTCCGCTCGCGCCTGAGGACGTGCGCGCCGAGCTCCTCCAGCCATTTCGGCTCGATGTGCGCGACGCTGCGCGCGAAAAGCCGCGTCGTCTCGACCAGCTCGGCGGCGACCAGCCAGCGGCCGGCCTTCTTCGCGCCCGAGCCGGGGTGCACCCAGAACTTGATGCCGCGCGCGCCGAGGTAGGCGCCCTCCTCGGCCTCCTTGAGGCCGACGTTGCCGAGCAGGCCGGCGAGCAGCGCGCGATGGATCGCACGGTAGCCCTCCGCCGTCTCCGGCCGCGCCGAGGAGGAGCGCCAGCCCGCCTCCTTCAGCATCTCGGCGAGCTGCGCGTGCAGGTCGCGCCATTCGCGCATGCGCGGCCAGGAGAGGAAGTTCTCGCGGCAGAGGCGCCGCAAGCCGCTCTCCGCCTGCAGCTTCCACAGCTTCAGCAAGCCGAGGAAGTCCGAGCGCTCGTCGGCGAAGCGCGCGTGGCGCTCGTCGGCGGCCGCCGCCTTGTCGAGCGGCCGCTCGCGCGGGTCCTGCACCGAGAGCGCGGCGGCGATGACCAGCACCTGCTCGAGGCACTTCTCCTCGCGCGCCGCCACCAGCATGCGCGCGCGGCGCGGGTCGAGCGGCAGCCGCGCCAGCTCGCGCCCGACCGGCGTGAGCTCGTTCGCCTCGTCCACCGCGCCGAGCTCGGCGAGCAGCGCGTAGCCGTCGGCGAGCGCGCGCGGGCCGGGCGGATCGAGAAACGGAAACGCCTCGACCTCGCCGAGGCCGAGGCTCTTCGCGCGCAGGATCACGCCGGCGAGCGACGAGCGCAAGAGCTCCGGATCGGTGAACGCCGGGCGCTTGCCGAAATCCTCCTCCGAATAGAGGCGCACGCAGATGCCGTTCGCCACGCGGCCGCAGCGCCCGGCGCGCTGGCGCGCGGCGGCCTGCGACACCGGCTCGACGCGCAGCATCTCGACCTTGTTGCGGTAGCTGTAGCGCTTCACCCGCGCGTCGCCGGCGTCGACGACGTAGCGCACGCCCGGAACGGTGAGCGAGGTCTCCGCGACGTTGGTGGCGAGCACCACGCGCCGCAGCCGACCCGGCTTGAACACGCGGTCCTGCTCGGCGGCGGAGAGGCGCGCATAGAGCGGCAGGATCTCGACGTTGCGCGCGCCTTTCTTGCGCAGCGTTTCGGCCGCATCGCGGATCTCGCGCTCGCCCGGCAGGAAGACCAGCACGTCGCCGGGACCTTCGCGCATCAGCTCGTCGACCGCGTCGGCCAGAGCCCGCTCTTCCTCGTCGCGCGTCGTGTCCTCGGCGTCGCCGCCCACCGGCCGGTAGCGCACCTCGACCGGGTACAGCCGTCCCGACACCTCCACCACCGGCGCGCCGCCGAAATGCTTCGAGAAGCGCTCGGCGTCGATCGTCGCCGAAGCGATGATCAGCTTGAAATCCTTCCTCCGCTCCAGGAGCCGTTTGAGATAACCGAGAAGAAAATCGATGTTGAGGCTGCGCTCGTGCGCCTCGTCGAGGATGATCGAGCCGTACTGGCGAAGCTCGCGGTCGCCCTGCGTCTCGGCAAGGAGAATGCCGTCGGTCATCAGCTTGACGATCGCGTCGGGCCGCAGCGTGTCGTCGAAGCGCACCTTGTAGCCCACCCGCGCGCCGAGGCCGGGGCCGAGCTCCTCGGCGATGCGCGCCGCCACCGAGCGCGCGGCGATGCGCCGCGGCTGCGTGTGGCCGATGCGCCCGGCGGCGTCGCGCCCCATCTCGAGCAGGATCTTCGGCAGCTGCGTGGTCTTGCCCGAGCCGGTCTCGCCGCAGACGATGACCGCGGGATGGGCCTCGATCGCGGCGCGGATCTCCTCGCGCTTCGCGTTGATCGGCAGCGCGGGGTCGAAGCTGATCTGGTGCTTCATCCCCCGGGCAGCAGGCGCTCGACGTAGCGCGCGACGAGGTCGGCCTCGAGGTTGACCTTCGCGCCGGGCTTCAGCCGCCCGAGCGTGGTGACCTTGAGCGTGTGCGGGATGAGCTGTACCTCGAACGTCTCGCCGTCGACGCGGTTCACCGTCAGGCTCACGCCGTCGATGGTGATCGAGCCCTTGCGCGCGATGTAGCGAGCGAGGTCCTTTGCCGCCTTGATGCGGGCAATGCCATTTTCGAAATGCAAGACCTCGCCGACGCCGTCGACGTGGCCGGCGACGAGGTGGCCGCCGAGCTTGTCGCCGAGGGCGAGCGACTTCTCCAGGTTCACCTCGCCCGCGCGCTCGAGGCCGGCGGTGACGCGGCGCGTCTCGGCCGAGACGTCGGCGGTAAAGCCGCGGCGCGTGAGCGCGGTGACGGTGAGGCAGACTCCCTGCACGCAGATCGAATCGCCGACCGCCACGTCGCCCATGTCGAGGCCGCCGCAGTCGACCTCGAGCGGGTCGATGCGCACGATCCTGCCCACCGCCTGCACGATGCCCGTGAACATGGCGGCGAAGGTTACCGCAAAGGATCGGCTAGGGCCTGCTGAGGTTCTGCGGGATACGGCAAGCCATAAGCCGAGGGCGAAGCTCGCCCAGTCCTGCCACTTCGCGGCCTTGCTCATGTCGACGGCTGTAGCGCTCGCCGGGAATCGAGCGTAGTGATGCAACGACAGATCGAGCTGATCGGCGCCGCTTGGGGTCTCGGCGGAGCCGACCCCGCGTGCGGCGACGCGCCCGCGGTGCTCGCGCCGCTGGTGGCCGCCCGCCTCGGCGGCGACCACAGCTGCGCCGGCGGCACCTGGAGCGGCGTCGCGCGCACCCTCCAGGAGAAAAGCGCCGGCTCTCTGGGCCTGCTCTGGATCGACGCGCACATGGACAGCCACACGCCCGGCACCAGCCACACCGGGCGACTGCACGGCATGCCGCTCGCCTGGCTGCTCGGCCAGGACGACGATCCGCTCTACGGTCTCGCCTCGGGCGTGGTCGAGGCGCGCAACGTCTGCATCGTCGGCGTGCGCAGCTTCGAGCCCGAGGAGGCCGCGCGCCTCGCGCGCCTGGGCGTGCGCGTCTTCTTCATGGACGAGATCCGCCGCCGCGGCCTCGCGCCGGTGCTCGCCGAAGCGCTCGCCATCGTGAGCGCGCGGACCGCCGCCTTCGGCATCAGCATCGACCTCGACGTCGTCAGCGCGGAGGAGGTGCCGCACGTCGGCACACCGGTGCGCGACGGCATGTCGAGCGCCGCGCTCTCCGCCGCGCTCGACGGCATCGGCGCCGACCCGCGCCTCGCGGCGCTCGAGCTGGTCGAATACTCGCCGCGCCTCGACGCCGAGGGCCGCAGCGCGCGCGTCGCGGTGGAGCTGCTCGCCGCCGCTCTATGTGGAAGAGGCGGCGGAAAAAGCGG
>Ga0335084_10007068_pt1 | contig 11174 bp, 11 predicted proteins | sample Lox_Sample_44_FD_206721 | JGI IMG/M metagenome (GOLD analysis project Ga0335084, IMG submission 206721) | Soil microbial communities from Loxahatchee National Wildlife Refuge, Florida, United States - Lox_Sample_4.4 | ecosystem: Environmental > Terrestrial > Soil > Wetlands | place: USA...
CTCGACAACGCGATCAGCCTGGAGTCGGTCAAGATCAAGAAGATCGACTCGCCCGTGGCGGGTCGGGCCAACGTGCTGGTGGTGCCTGATCTCGAGGCCGGCAACATGCTCGCGAAGAGCCTGTCCTTTCTCGCCAACGCCGATGCAGCCGGCATCGTGCTCGGCGCGCGCGTTCCGATCATTCTCACCAGCCGCGCCGACTCGGTCATGACCCGCCTCGCATCCTGCGCGGTCGCCGCCCTGATGGCCAAGGCGCGCCGGGAGGCAAGCACCAAAGCGGTAAGCTGAACATGCCGGACGCTATCGCCGTCGTCAACGCGGGTTCCTCCAGCATCAAGTTCTCGCTGTTCGCCGCAGCGGACAGCGAGCTCGAACTCAAGGCCCGCGGGCAGATCGAAGGCATCTTTACGGCACCGCGCTTTGTCGCCAAGAACAGCGCCGGTGCGCTTCTCGCCGAAAGATCCTGGGGCGAAGGTGCCAAGCTCGGGCATGAGGGCGCGCTCGACCATCTCGTGGAATTCGTGCGCGGGGAATTTGGCCAGCTACGGCTCGCTGCCGTGGGCCATCGCGTCGTGCACGGGGGTACCGATTTTTCGCAACCGGTGCGCGTCGATGCGAGGATCCTGTCGGCGCTCGAAAAGTACGTGCCCCTGGCGCCGTTGCATCAGCCGCACAACCTGTCGCCGATCAGGCTCCTGCTCAAGCGCCTGCCGGAGTTGGTCCAGGTGGCGTGCTTCGATACGGCGTTCCATCGTGCGCAGCCGCCGGTCGCGCAGATGTTTGCCTTGCCCAAGTGGCTTACCGAGCGCGGCGTTCGGCGCTACGGCTTTCACGGGCTGTCCTACGAGTACATCGCCCAAACGCTTCCGCAGTACGACACCAAGGCCGCGCGCGGCAAAGCCATTGTGCTGCACCTCGGCAACGGGGCGAGCATGTGCGGGATCGACGGCGGGCGGAGCGTCGCGAGCAGCATGGGCTTCACCGCGGTCGACGGGCTGCCCATGGGGACGCGCTGCGGCAACCTCGACCCCGGCGTCATGCTGTATCTGATGGACGAGGTAAAGATGGACGCGCGCGCCATCGAGAAGCTCATCTACCAGCAGTCGGGTCTGCTGGGCGTATCGGGGATCTCGAGCGACATGCGCACGCTCGAAGGGAGCCGCGGGCCCGACGCAAGGCTCGCAATCGACCTCTTTGCATATCGCATCGGCCGCGAGCTCGGGTCGCTCGCCGCGGCGTTAGGCGGAATCGACGCGATCGTGTTCACGGCAGGCATCGGCGAGAACAGCCGCTCGTTGCGCGAGCGCGTGTGCAGCGACGCTGCCTGGCTCGGCATCGAGCTCGATACGGCGGCGAACCAGGCAAACGGACCGAAAATCAGCACATCGGGCAGCCGCGTCGCCGCCTGGGTCATTCCCACCAACGAAGAGCTGATGATCGCGCGCCACACGCAGGCGCTGCTCTCCCGCACTCTGCTCTGAGAGGAAGCAATGTCCGGCGAACTCCCGGCTGCCCCACTCAAAGGCTCGAAAGCGCTCGTGGTCGGAGTCGCCAACCAGCACTCCATCGCCTACGGCTGCGCAAAGGCGTTCCGCGAGCTCGGCGCCGATCTCGCGCTCACCTACGTCAACGAGAAGACGAAGACTTACGTCGAGCCGCTCGCCAGGGAGCTCGGGGCGCCGATCTTCATGCCGCTCGACGTCGCCACACAGGGCATGCTGGAAAACGTCTTCGCGCGGATCACCGAGGAATGGGGCAGGCTGGACATCGTCGTGCACTCGATCGCCTTTGCCCCGAAGGCCGACCTGCAGGGAGGTCTGCTCGACTGCTCCGCGGAAGGCTTCAAGACCGCGATGGATGTGTCCTGCCATTCGTTCGTACGCATGGCTCGACTGGCGGCGCCGCTCATGAAGGATGGCGGAACGATGTTCGCGATGAGCTATTACGGTGCCAACAAGGTTGTGCCCAACTACAACGTGATGGGACCGGTGAAGGCGGCGCTCGAGGCCTCGTGCCGCTACCTCGCCTACGAGCTGGGCGGTAGGGGCATCCGCGTGCACGCGATCTCGCCCGGGCCGCTCAAGACCCGCGCTGCCTCGAGCCTCAAGGGCTTCGATCTTCTGCTCAACGAAGCGGCGCAGCGGGCCCCGATCGGAGAGCTGGCCGACATCATGGACGTGGGTTTCGCCTGTGCTTACCTCGCGACGCCGTACGCGCGGCGGATATCCGGCGAGACGATGTATGTCGATGGCGGCGTGAACATCATGGCGTAAGCGTTTCCTCTTCGGACGCTGGTAGAACGCCAATCGCCAACCGAACCGGATATCAAGCCGCACCAACCCACAAGGGTTCCGACGGTGCATCTCGGTGAAGCAGTCGTGCCCGCAATTTCAGCCTCAACCCGTGCGCGTAACGCACTTCCTCCAGCGTCGCGAATAACGGCCGCTGGAGCCCTGCACCCGTCTCGCACCGTGACGCGTTGAGCTGTCGAAGAGGCGACTCGACAGCAGACTTGCCCGCGTGCGCATCACCGTCGCGGCGTCGCGCACGCGGCCACGCTTCCGATGAGCTCTTGAACGAAGGCTGGCCGGCAAAGTCGATCCCGGGGATCGGCGCCAGGCCGGGCAGTGGCGTACTGCTCGAGATCGCGGTCGTGAGCGCAATGAAGCGATAACCGCGCCGCGACACCGTTTCGATGAACCGCGGCTCACGAGGATGGTCGTCAAGCACGGTCCGCAGGTCGCTGATGGCGGTCTTCAGGACCGACTCGCTTACGAACTGGTGGCCCCACACTTCATCAAGCAGCGTGTTCTTGCTCAGCAGCGAGCCGGGGCGTCGCGCGAGCGCACAGAGCAGGCTGAACGGCTTTGGCGCGAGGCTGAGCGCCGTTCCATCGCGGATCAAGCGTGCATTCGCCTCGTCGAGCTCGAATGCGTCGAAGCGAACGCGTACCGGATTCGGGAAGGGTCGCTGTGCGTTCTTTCCGGACCTAGCTGCTCTATGCACGCTCATCGGAACGACATTGCCGGTATTCATCGAGGGCCTCGCGATCAGGGTTTGCTGTGATCGCACTATGGTGCCAACGTCAAGTTGCGCACGAGCCCACTTCAGTGCCAATTTGCGGCTCGATCGGTGCTTTGTGGGACTAACGAAGTGCCGGTCGCGCCCCCTCGAAAGCGCCTCGCGAGACCCTCAGACGGGGGGTGGCGCGCGTCCCTTCCTGGGGGCTCTGCCTGGGCCGGCGGGGATTTCGACGCGTCTCCAGCCGAACAGGCGCGCATCGACGGACCAGGCGCCCGGACCGAGCAGGGCGAGCGCCGCAGCGATTGTCGCAAGCAGGGCGTAGAAGCCCGCGTCCGCGGGGGCGATGAAAGCGTGCAACGCCGCGTCGATCGTTGCCAATGCGCAGAGGATCGGCGTCCACAGGCCCACGATCAGGAGCGCGCCCACGGTGCTGCATACGACGTGGAACGCGATCCAGCCGTAGGTCGGGCCCTCGACCAGCGCGGCGACGCCATGAAACAGCAGCGCGCCGCCTGCGACCAGGCGCATGAGCAGAAGCCCGGCGCCCGGGGCGCCATCGGCAAATGTCGAAAAGAGTCTTCGCACGCATCGAGTCTAGGGACGACCCGGCGACGGCGAAACCCTCGAAAGAGCGCGGCGCTTCCCCCCTTTCGGGTTTGGCCGGCGCCGACGGAGGGCTGGCTGGAAAGCCTGGTTAGAACTGGATGATTCCGCGCTTGAGTCCGATCATCGCCGCATGCGTGCGATCCTTCGCGTCGAGCTTCGACAGGATGTTTCGTACCTGGCCCTTCACCGTCTCTTCGCTGATCGCGAGCGCCCTGGCGATCTCTTTGTTCGCGTTGCCCTGCGCGATCAGCCGCAGGACGCGTATCTCCGCCGGCGTGAGCGCGTCGTCCGTCGCATGCTCCGCCAGTTCGAACGACACTTCCGAGGAGAGCGCCTTGCGCCCGGCGTGCACGGCGCGGATGGTGTCGAGCAGCTCCTTGTGCAATGCGTTCTTCAGAAGGTAGCCGCGAGCGCCAGCCTGAATCGCGCGCAGCGCCTGCGCGTCGCCGGCATAGGTAGTGAGCACGATGATGTGCGCGTCAGGAAACTCGTTTCGGATCGCGCCGATCGCGTCAAGTCCGCCCATCTCGGGCATCTGCAGATCCATGAGCGTGACGTCCGGACGGTGCGCGCGGAACTGCGCGATCGCTTCACGTCCGTTCGCCGCTTCTGCCACGAGAGCCATGTCCGGCTCCGCGGCGAGCAGCCCGGCAATGCCCTGTCGCACGATGGGGTGATCGTCGACACAGAGAATCCGGATGCGTTGGGGATCGCCGCTCATGAGTTGCCGGTGTCGCTCCGCCCGAAGGCCTTCCCGGCAAGCCAAGACCGGTCCGGTGAAGGGCTGCTGTATGCGCGCGGCCCGGCAATACTTAATTCCACCTCGGTTCCCGCATCGAGCCCGCTCCAGACCGTGAGCTTCCCGCCTGCCAGCTTCGCGCGCTCCCGCATTCCGCGCAACCCGAAATGCCCTTCCGGTCCCTCCGCGCGCAACACCTCCGGATCGATCCCCTTGCCGTCGTCGCGAACCCGCACCCGAAGCTGCCGCTCGTCGTAGCGAAGCTCGACTTCGATCTGCTTGGCAGCGGCATGGCGGAACGCGTTGCGCAGTGCCTCGCCGACGATGCGGAAGACCTCGTCGCGCACGATCGGATGCAGAGCCCGCGGCGTACCTTGCACCTCGATCCGCAAGCCGGCCTCGGCGGAATTCTCCTTCACCAGTTCTTCGCCGAGCGCACGAATCGAATCGGACAGATCGTTCATCTCGATCGCCGAGGCCCGAAGTCCCTCTACCGCGTCGCGGCCCTCCGTAATCGCCTCGGCCGCTTGGTCGATGGCGCTCGCGAGGACCTGCTTCGATTCGGCCGGACGATGCGGCAGAAGGTTGAACGCGGTCTGGAACCGCAACAGCAGCCCGTGAAAGCTCTGCAGCAACGTATCGTGCAGGTCGCGCGCGATGCGCGTGCGCTCGGCGACACGCGCGTCCAGCGTCATCTCGAACTGACGACGCAACCGGCGGATGCGCAGTTGGTAACCCGCCCACGCGAGAAGCAAGAGCAGCACGGCGCAGAGAGCGCGGAACCAATTCGTCTGGTAGTACGCCGGAGCGATGGTGAATTCCAGCGTGGTGGGGGTTTGATTCCAGACGCCGTCGCTATTCGCGGCGATCGCGCGAAACGTGTAGTTGCCGGGAGGCAAGTCGGTGTAGAACGCCTGCCGGCGCGTGCCCACCTCATGCCAGTCGCTGTCATAGGAGTCGAGCCGGTAGCGGAACCTTGCTTTCTGTGGCGCCGCGAACGTCGGGGAGGTGTAATCGATCTGCAAGTCGCGTGGTCGAGCTCCCAGTCCAAGATTACCCGTCGCCGCAAGTTCCCTTCGATCGACGGTTACGGATTCGATGTACACGGCGGCCGCCGGCGCCTTGCGAGACAACGCCGCCGGGTCCACCATCTGCACGACTTGACCGTTCGCAAACCAGATGCGTCCATCGCCCGAGTACGCCGCCGAGTTGAAATACGCCGCATTCGGCTGGGCTCCGTCCAATCGGTCATAGAGTCGTGCCTGCACGACCACTGCCGGATCGGACCACCATCGCTGCAGCTCGGAGTCCGCCAGCTCGACGACGCCGCAATCCGTATAGAGCCACCAGCGTTTCTCCTTGTCCTCGACAAACGAATAGACGGCACTGCATGGCAGCCCATTTTCATTCGTCATGCGCTGCACTTTGCCCTTACGCAACCCGATGAGTCCCTCTTCGGAGGCCGCAAGGGCGGAGTCATCTCCAGTAGCGACAATCCGACGCAGGAAAGGAGCGCCCTTCAGGTTCAGCGCGAATTTCTCCACGGCCCCGCTGCGGAATCGCGCAAGGTCCCCGGTTGTGGTTGCTATCCAGATCCCGCCCTGTGGATCCGCTGCCAGCGCGCGGGCGGGCGGAACCCGCGACGTGGGAAATACTTCGCGCACCGCGAAATCACGGATTCGCACGAGCTTCCGGGGACTTCCGGCGCACTCCGCCCAGATGTTCCCATCGATGTCCTCGGTGATTCCGACGACCAGTCCGAGCGGTTTGTGATCGGCTTCGGCGATGGGCTGGAAGCGCCCGTCCTTCAGCACATAGAGCGAATCGTCCACTCCTACCCACACGTTGCCGGCACGGTCTTCCAGCATGGACGCGACCTGATGACCAGGAAGACCAGCGCCTGTGCGAAGGGATGTGACGCTGCCGTTGGCGATGATGTGGTCGAGCGACCCATCGTTGGCAACCCAGATCGAGCCATCCCTGCTCGCCAGAACCCCTGCCGCTGCGTCTTTGCCCAAGCCTTCCAACGCGGAGAAGGTCGTGACGAGTGGATCCCGGAAGCTGTCGATTCCATTCGATGTCCCGGCCCATAGGATGCCTTCCCTGTCTTCGAAGAGAAGGTTCACCGCATCGCTGGAAAGGCCGTCGGTACGTCCGTAGTGATCCACGACGTCGCCATGAATGCGATACAGGCCCTTGCCTCGGCTGGCGACCCAAAGGTTGCCGTCGCGATCGATGGTCATGGCGAAGACCTCGATCTTGCTTCCATCGAACGTAGGCGTGACGAATGACTTGACGACTCCTTCCTTCAGTTGTCCGAGCCCCAAGCCCGGCCCTTCCGCGAGCATGCCCACCCACACCGTTCCATCCGGGCTAAGGGCCATGCTGACGACGCCGTGCTGTCCGACGTTGGATTTGAGAGCTTCGATCGGGTACGTCTCGGACGCACCATCACGCCAGTGCACGAGCGCCGTCTGGCCGCCGAGCCAGAACCCGCCGTTGCCGTCGGCGAGTATCGAATCGATTGGGCTGATCGGTACGCCCTCTGCTTTCCCGAAGCACTTGACCGCTCCCTCGGCGACGTGACAGAGAGCCGAGTCCGAGATGTTCGCCGCCGCCCGCACGACCCACAACGACCCGTCGGGATCCTCGCTCACGTTCTGGAACGACGAAAAGCCATCCAATTGGAAGTCAGACGCGACCGCGCCGTTCTTGACGTAGGCGATCTCGCGGCTGCCCACTGTCCATAGTCCGCCCGTGCGACCGCCGAAGACCTTGAACACCTTGTTGGCCGAGCCGCCCTTGTACGCAAAGTGCCGGGGAAGGAACCGGACCCCGTCGAATCTGTAGATCGCCGGGGAATAGGACGAAAACCAGAGGAAGCCGTCGGAGGTCTGGGCCACAGTGAACATGCCGGCGGGCGCGGATCCATCCTGTATTCGCCAGGACGTGTGCAGGTACTGCGTGATGCGCTTATTCGGATCGAGGGCGTGAGCCGGGCCTGCCAGGAACGAGCCGCACGCAAGGCAACAGAACATCGCGGCCGCAATCACGGTCCGACGCCCGGCAAAGCTGACCGAATTGAGTCGAGGCAATCTAGCCCCTCTTCCTATGTGTCCGGTATAAACCGTTACCTTTGTGACCGGAATGCACCGTTTCGCAACTTCATCACGCGGGCTCTCGCGGAGATACCTCTCGCTCGATCCTCGCGGCGGCCTCGTGTTCGGCGGCACGCAGATCGTATGCCGCCTGTAGATTTAGCCAGAACTCGGGTGAATTGCCGAAATACCGCGCCAACCGCAGTGCCGTGTCCGCTGTCACCCCGCGCTTGCCGTTGACGATGTCGTTCACGCGTGTCGCGGGGACGCGAATTGCCTGCGACAGCGCATGAGCCGACATTTCCAGCGGCACCAGAAACTCTTCGCGCAAGACTTCGCCGGGGTGAATCGGCCGCATCCTGTTTCTTGTCATGCTCTTTCCTTCAATGGTAGTCAACGATTTCCACGTCCCAAGGTCCATCATGTCGCCAGCGGAAACAGATTCTCCATTGATCATTGATTCGAATGCTGTACTGCCCACGCCTGTCACCACCGAGCTTCTCCAATCGGTTGCCTGGCGGCACGCGGAGATCGTTCAGATCCTTGGCGCTGTCGAGCATCTGGAGCTTCCGTTCGGCTTGGGTCTGGAACGATCGGAACCTCCGCGGCGAACCGCCGCTGAACAGCTCCTCGGTGTCGCGCGAGGCAAACGACCGAATCATTTACCGCATAGCGTATAACGCTTCTCGGCAAAGAGCAAGCTCGCGTCGCAGCGACGCTGAGCCGGTCATGATCCGACTCAACGCTCGCCAGGGTCAGTTCGATATCGTCAGCCGGCGCGGTGGCAACGTCTCGGTCTTAGGCAGTATCGCCGTCAGCACACCATTGCGATACGAGACTTCGGCGTTTTCGGCATCGACGCCATGAGGCAGAGGGATGCTGCGTTCGAACTGCCCGTACGCCCGTTCCATGAGGTGATATCGGCGGCGTTGCTGCGTAGCGCCCGAACGCTTCTCTCCGCGGATGCGCAGGACGTGTCCGTCGACGTCGACATCGAGCTCCCCCTCGTCCATACCCGGAATCTCCACGCGAATCACGACCGACTTGGCGGTCTCCCAGGTCTCCGCCGCAAGCAAACCCCAGCGTGGAAATTCGTGCGGCGATTCCTTTTTCCCCGCCCCCGCGGCGCCGAAATGGGTGAGCGCCCCACTGCTCCGCGTAAGCAGCTCCCGCCAGCCCTCCGTGAGGTTTTCCCAAGTGCGCTCTATGAGGTTCCTGAGCGGTTCCATGACCTTCCTCTCCGCGAGCGACTCCGCAAAACCCCCGCCCTCAGCTCGGGCGCGCGCCGCAGTCGCGCCGGACCGCTGACTTCGGCTCTAATTGCTGTCCTCGTTGTACCGCGCGGTGGCGCCATCGACAAACGCTTCCCACATTTCGTCTGACGGGTACGCGCTGTCGCCGAACTCGTCGCGCTGCGAAAAGCCCTTCGTCCCGCGAACGATGTCGACGGCCGTCCGATAGTTAGGGGCGTTGACCATCGCCCGTAGATCGCGGTTTACCGCGCGGTCTCGCGCCCAGGTGTATCCCTGGTCGTAGGCGGCGTTCGCGAGTCGCCTCTGCTCCGCCGCGCCGCCGGGTGGCTGTCCCTCGCCATCGGTACGCGAGGGATGCGACGGCGCAGTCGCCGGCGGCACCAGTCGCTCCAGGTGCCTCTCGATCGCCTGTCGGGCGACCAGCGACCAGTCTTCGCCGCTGGCCTCGTCCATGCGGCGCCGGAGCTCGTCCGGCACATGAATTTCAATTGTCGTCGCCACGGTTTCGATCTCCGCGCGTTTGCCGCAAGCGATATCGCAACCCCCCCTGAGCTCGTCTTTTCGTCCAAGGTGGGCCCAGGTGTTCCGGCTCGACAGCCGTAGGGCTAACGCAACTGCCGCGAAGTGGCGCCCGACGGCCACCCGAATCAGCCGTCCGGCCGGGCGCGGGCCGCGACCGGCCGGACGCCGACGTCAGGCCGTGCGCACCTCGACCTTACGCGGCCGGAATTCGGCCCGCTTAGGGATGCGCACCGTGAGCACGCCGTCCTTGAGATTCGCTTCGATCTGGTCGGTTTCGAGCTCTCCGCTCAAGACGAAGCTGCGCCGGTACTTGGTGGCCTGCACGTCTGCGTACAGGGCTTCGATCCCCGCCGGCATGTCGATCACCACATCGCCTTCGATGAGCAGGCTGTTCCGGTCAGCCTGGACGTTGAGCCGGTCCTTCGATACGCCCGGCATCTCCGCCTGCACTGTGATTCCGTGCCTGTCCTCGAAGACATCGACCGCCGGGGCGAGCACAAGCTCCTGCTCGTGTGCCTTGGCCTGGACTTCCGTGGAGTCGCGCTTCGCGAGTTCTTGCCTTTCTGCCATGATCGCCTCCATCGCTTGTCAATTCACTGTGATCTGCCGCGGGCGCACCGCCTCGCGGCGCTGGACCGTGATCTGCAGCACTCCGTCGCGGTACTTTGCCTCGACCCGATCCGGGTCTACGTCATCGGGTAGGCTGATCACGCGCCTGAACTCCCCGTCGTACCGCTCCTGCCGGTAGTAGTCGGCAGCCTCGTCGACGGGCAGCTTGCGCTCCCCGGACACGGCGAGCAGGTTTTGCTGGATGGAGATATCCAGGCTCTTCGGATCGAGGCCCGCGGCGAAGAGATAGACGTCCACCCGCTCGGGGGTGGCGCCCACATTGACCGGCGGGAACGTGCCGCGTCGCATCGCGCGGATGCCGGCCGGCAATGCCCCGCGGCCGAAGAGCTGGTCCATCTCGCTCTCGAGGCGCCTGAACTCGTCGAAGAGGCTGGTATCGAAACTGCCAAATAGACTTCCGAACATAGCGAACCTCCTATTGGCTAGGTTGGTGTCGGCAAAAGTAAGTCCCGTGAAAAGAATTTCAAGGGGGTCCGGTCAGGGGCGAGGCGGGGGAGCGCCCCGCAGGCTCACGGTCGTTCGAGCCCCGCACCCCGAGCCTCGACCCGCACGGGCAGGCGTGGGCGGGAAGGCATGGAGGGACACCCGTCCGGGCAGCAAGAAAGGACCAGGCCAATCGGCGCGTCACCGCGTTCTGCAAGGACGCTGCCGCGCGCGACTTGCCGCTCAGCCGCCGAACCGACAAGCGCTGCAATGACGCTCGCCACGAGCAGCGTTCGGACGGGTTGTCGCGACCGTTTCAACATACTGATCAAATAAAGCGGCGTGATCTTGTCGGTCTGCTCGTTAAGCTTCCTATGCTGACTCTGATCGACCTCAACGCCTTGCTCGCAACCGCCCTGCTCCTGTCGCCTGTTCGTCGCCGCGTTCGTGAACGGTTTGACTTGTGTCAAGATCGAGGTGCCAACCGGCTGCGAAACTGATTTGTCATGATGCTCTGTTCCCTCGGCTGAAGGGAGAATAGGACGTCGGATCCGGAGCATGGACCCGCAGTCTCCGGATTGACATCTCGACGACAAACCACTCGCTACCGTTGATTCCGCCCCCGAAACAACTCATCGTGGTGCTCGCCGCCTGCGTGCTCTCGGGGATCGGATCGTCAGCGAGTGCGCAGGACATCGAGCCACGTGCCTATTCCAACGCGCCGGTCGGCGTCAACTTTCTGATTGCGGGCTACGCCTACACGCGGGGCGGGCTGTCGTTCGATTCCGAATTGCCGATCACCAATGCGCACCTCGATACTTCGAACGCCGTCACCGCCTATGCGCGGGTGCTGGACTTCTGGGGAATGTCGGGGAAGTT
>Ga0335084_10007069_pt1 | contig 11174 bp, 9 predicted proteins | sample Lox_Sample_44_FD_206721 | JGI IMG/M metagenome (GOLD analysis project Ga0335084, IMG submission 206721) | Soil microbial communities from Loxahatchee National Wildlife Refuge, Florida, United States - Lox_Sample_4.4 | ecosystem: Environmental > Terrestrial > Soil > Wetlands | place: USA: Florida...
CCAGAATGCATCCGGCCGGGTCGTGACGATCGACACGCTCGCCAATGCGCTCAAGTCACGCGGCTTCAGCCGCCCGCCCGGTTCCCCGCGGCTCATCACGCGGCTGCGCCGCATCAAGGAGCTGACGGTGAGCCGTTCGGGAGCGATCACGCTGACCACGAGCGACGAAGCGGCGGGCGCTCACGAGCACGCGCCGGTGCAGAGCGCCGCCCGTCACGTCGGGCATGTCGCGCAGCTCGTTGGGTGGCCGGTCGACTCTGGCGAGGACCTCAGCGAAGGCCCCGGCAACGAAGCTCCCGCCGATGGCGTCGCGGTCGCGCCGGCAGGATCAGGATCCGCGGGCGCGACGCCCCGGCGCGGCCGGCGGTCCCGGCGGGGCGGCCGGCGTCACCGCCGGCGCGGCGCCGGAGCGCCGGCCGCCGCCAATTAGCGCGCGGAAAGCTTGTAGAGGCGCGCGCAGTTGTCCCAGAGGATCTTGGCCTTCGTCTTGTCGCTGACACCCTCGAGCCGGACGAATTCCTCGATGGCCACCGGGAAGAGCCCGTCCGAATGCGGGTAGTCAGTGGAGACCACGATATTGTCGTCGCCGATCGCCTCCACCACCTGCCGGAGCGGCTTCTCGTCGGCGTCGGTGGCAATGAAGCACTGGCGGAAGAAGTACTGGCTGGGTAGCTCGGAGATCTGGATCTCGGAGCCCGGCCCGAACTTCTCCCACGCCTCATCGAGCCGCCAGAGATACCACGGCAGCCACCCGCAGGTGCCCTCGAGGAACGCGCAGCGCAGCCCAGGGTGCCGCTCGAGCACGCCGCCTGCCGCCATGCTGCCGAACGCCATCATGAGCTCGATCGGGTTCCGCCCGGCAACGCCGATCACCCGGCCATTCGGCGTGTCCAGGTACCGGCGGGCGATGTCGTCGCGGAGCGACGACTGGCCGGTCGGGTGAAAACCCACCGGCACGCCGAGCTCCTCGACGGCGTCCCACAGCGGCTCGAACGCGGGGTCGTGGACGTGACGGCCGTGGATGGGATTCGGGTTGCCGATCACGGCAATGGCCCCGAGCTCGCGCACGGCGCGCTTCGCCTCGGCGACGGCGGATGGCACATCGTGGAAGGCAAGCTGGGCGGCGAACTTGAGCCGCCCCGGGTCGATGGCGCAGAAGTCGCGCGTCCAGTTGTTGTGGGCGCGCGCGAGGGCGGCCGCCACCTGCGGATCGAGGTCGTCGTGCATCAGGACCTGCCGGCCGCGTGTGCCGTAGATCACGGCGACGTCGATGCCTTCGATGTCCATGGCCTGGAGGTGCGTCGCCGAGTCGTAGCCGCGTGCGTGCGCCACCGCGTAATGGGGATGCCGGGCGAAGGCCCGCTCCTGCAGGCTCCGGCCGACCACCGCCGTGCGCGGGCGCTTCGACATCTCGGCGATCTCGACCTCGCCGATCCTGATGATCGGCTGGTTCGGCGCGCCCTCCGCGGGCCGGGTGAAGCGCGGGGCGAACTTCTTGAACGGCTCCTCCAGATACGCTTCCCAGAGGCCATCCGGCTCCATGGTGTGCAGGTCACTGTCGAGAACCCGGAACCCATGCTTCATCGCGGCCTCCTCATGAAAGTAGTAGGACGCCCTGGCGGTTGCCCGGGACGGCGGCCACCGGCTGGCCCCGGAAGCGCATCACCCGGGATTCTGTCCGCTCGACGGACCCAAGGTCAAGGCCCTCTCGCCCCCCAGCAAAGCATCGAGATGTGCCAGAATCCCGGGGCGACGGGATCGTGCGGGAGACGGAACCAACGCGCGGCCGCCGAAACGGCCGCGAACGAGGAGGGTGCCGGTGGGGAAAACAGTGCGCGCGGCCGTACTGATCAAGCCGAAAACGATCGAGCTCAGAGAGTTCCCGCGGCCGGCCATCGGGGCCGACGATGCGCTGCTCCGCATCGAGGCCTGCGGCATCTGCGGCAGCGACTACGAGCAGTACGAGGGCGCGGCGCCCCAGCACGAGGACTACACCCAGTATCCCGTCATCCCCGGCCACGAACCTCTGGGGGTCATCGAAGAGATCGGCGCGCAGGCCAGGGAGCGCTGGGGCGTGGCCGAGGGCGATCGCGTCGCCGTGCGCTCGGGCTATGGCTGCGGCCGCTGCGCCGCCTGCGCCAGGTTCGACACGCGTGCCTGCCGCACCCGCGGCGGCACCTACGGCTATACGGACGTGAGCAAGCCTCCGTATCTCTGGGGCGGCTACGCCGAGCACATGTATCTCTGTCCGCACTCTGTGGTCAAGAAGATGGATGCGGCCATCCCCGCCGGCATCGCCGTGATGTTCAATCCGCTCGCCGCGGGTCTCTCGTGGGCCGGCTCCATTCCCTCCACCGGCCCCGGCGACCGCGTGGTCATCCTGGGCGCGGGCCAGCGAGGGCTGTGCTGCGTCATTGCCGCCCGCGCCGCCGGTGCACGCCAGATCACGATCACCGGCCTCACGCGCGACGCCCACAAGCTCGCCCTCGCCCGCCAGCTGGGTGCCGACATGACTATCGACGTGGAGAAGGAAGACGTGGTGGCGCGCGCGCGCGAGGCGACGGGCGGCGGCGCGGAGGTGGTGGTCGATACCACGCCGTACGCGCCGCAGTCGCTCAATCACGCCATCGCCATCGCCGTCCGCAAGGGGCGAATCGTCGTGGCGGGTCTCAAGGGCCAGAAACTCGCTCACGAGGTTCCGGTCGACGACGTGATCTACAAGGAGCTGACCATCCGCGGCGTGCTGAGCATGTCGGTCGACGACACGTTCCGGGCCATCGACCTCATCGAGTCAGGCCGCTACCCCTTCGCGAAGCTGCACACGCATTCGTTTCCCATCGAGCAGGCGGAGGACGCGATCCACGCGCTGGCCGGCCAGATTCCCGGCCTGAATCCGCTGCACATCGCCCTCGTGCCCGGCGCGCCCCGCGTGCCGATCCCGGCTTAGCGGCTACCCCCCGTCGTAGCCTTTACCCGACGATATCCCGCTCGAGCGACTCAATGCTTTCGGCGGCGATACCGACGAGCTCGTCGACCTCGGCGGCCGTGATGCAGAGCGGGGGCGCGAAGCGCAGGACGCTGCCGCGCGCGTAGACGATGGCCCCCCGGTCCCACGCCTTCCGGTCCAGCTCGGCCACGCGCTTGGTGTCGAGGGACCGGCCCGAGCCGTCCGGCTCGACCAGCTCGACCGCGGCGAGGAGGCCCCGGCCGCGGACCTCGCCCACGAGCGCGCGCTTCGCGAGCGCATCGCGCAGCCCCTGCACGAGCCGGGCTCCCATCGCTTCCGCATTCTCCACCAGGCGGTCCTGCTCCATGATGCGGAGATTGGCCAGGCCCGCGGCACAGGCCACCGGGTGCGCGGCGTAAGTGTTGGGATGCACGTTCTCCTGCTTGGAGTCGGCGGCGAAGGCGTCGGCGAGATGCCGGCGGGCGATGGTCGCGGACAGCGGGACATAGCCCGAGGTAATGCCCTTGGCCACGGACATCAGGTCGGGTACGACGTTCTCGTGCTCCACGGCGAACCACCGGCCGGTGCGCCCGAAGCCGGTGATCACCTCGTCGGCGATCATCAGCACTTCCAGCTCGTCACAGATCGCCCGCACGGCACGGAGCCAGCCCAGCGGGGGGATGATGATGCCCGCGGACGAGAGGATCGGCTCCAGGATGACGGCGGAGACGGTGTCGGGTCCTTCGCGCATGATCGCCTCACGCAGCTCGCCTGCGCGACGCTGGACCAGCTCGTCGTCAGTGCCCGCGCCGCGGTCGCGGTACGGGTGCGGCGGCGCCACCTTGGCGAACCCCGGCACCTGAAGCGGGGCATACGCCTCGACCATGTGAGGCAGGCCGCAGACGGCAAAGGTCCCCGCGGTGGCGCCGTGGTATCCGCCCTCGAGCGAGATGACCTTGTACTTGCCGGGCTTGCCCTTGGCCAGCCAGTAGTGCCGCGCGATCTGCATCGCCCGCTCGTTCGCCTCGGAGCCGCTCACCGCGAACATGGAGTAGGTGAGATCACCGGGAGCGAGGCTGGCGAGCTTCGCGGCCAGCTCGGCGGCCGGGCGATTGGAGAACTGTCGCGTGGTCGGGTAGTACGCGAGCCGCACCGTCTGCTCGGCGATCGCCTCGGCGATCTCGCGCCGGCCGTGACCCACGTTGACCACGGCGAGGCCGGCGAAGCCGTCGAGGAGCTTCTTGCCGTTCTGGGTCCAGACCCACACACCTTCGGCCCGGTCGATGACGAGCTCCTCGTCGGACAGCCAGGGATGGTCCTGCGTCTTGTGGGTCCAGAGGTAATCGATGGTGCGTCCGTCGACCATGGTGTCCTCTCCTTAGGGATTGCTGGCGAAGAGCTTCAGCGTCCGTCCGGTCGACCGCGACTATATCACCGCAGGCAGCGCCGATGGCCGGGCAAAGTTGTCAACGGACGGCCGCCGTTCTCGGCGCAGAGGTGATGAGGCAGCACGAGAGCTGGCCGCGCCATTTCGATCGAGCGCCGATCACGGTGGACGGCACGGGAGACGCCGAGGGTCTGGCCCGCCGTGCTCCGCTCGACGGAGGACCACGGATACTGCACGAGCGTGGCCCTCTACTTCGGCAGGACGACTCCGATGCCCCTGCTCGCCCTATTTCGGCAGGAGCAGCACCTCGACGAGGCCGTTCGGCTCGTTCATCTGGTACTGGCAGGGCACGTCCGGGTTGCTTTCCGTCCCGAGCTTGCATTCACCCTTGCCCGCATCGCCGCACGGCGCATTCTTGATGCCCGCGCAGATGGTGCACGCATACGGAAAGACGCCCAAGATCTTCTGATTGCCCAGCTTGCCGACGGGTGGGCCCAGCTGCGTCATCTTGCCATTGGTCGGCGTCAGGTTGATCTGGATCTTCTCGTTGAACCCGTCGACCACGCTCACATCGAGGATGTCGAACCATTTCGGGTTGTTGACCAGCACCTCGGCCTTGGTCGACCCGCAGGTCACGGGAGCATTGAAGGCCATCGCCATGTTGAGGTACTTGGCCTGCGGATTCGGAAAGTCCTGCGAGCTGCGGGCGCCCAGCGTGAACTGGCAATTGAGCGGCCCGGTGACCCGGCAGAACGGCAGATCCGCCGGCTTGAGGACGGAGTCGGCGGCGAAGTTGATATAGACCTCGGCCGCGGCACCCTGCTGATTGGTAATCCGCACGGTCTTGTTCTTGTCCCCGGTCTGCGCCGCCGCGCTCTCCGAGAGCGCCAGCACGAGCGACACAACGCAGAGACCCGCGCACCCGATTGCTCTCATCATCGCCTCCACGAAGGGGCCCACCGAGCCGACGCACACCGCGATCCGGTGCTGATCGGAGGGTGGACGCGGAAGCATCGACTGCGAAAGCGTAGCCGGCACCGGGGCCTCTCGACCCCGATGCCGACTCATAGCGGACGACGTTACGGAACCGTGATGGTCGTGCCGTCGCCCGTCGCGGTGATGGTGAACGTCCCGTTCGTGTTTGCCGTATACGCGTAGGCACCCCAGGCTGGTGTGCCGCCGGGAGGCGGCGCGGGCACCGAGGCCATGAAAGGACCGCCGATCTGGTTGAGGCCGTTGGTCGCCTGAGCGGTCAGAGCGGTCAGGGCCCCCGGAAGCGTGCCCATGTGCGCTGAGTAGATGCTGACGGCCGACGCCAGAGTCCGCGTGTCGGCCTGCGCCTTCGCGACACGCGCCCGCGTTTGCACGTTGGCGTACAGCGGAATGGCAATTGCCGCCAGGATGCCGATGATGGCCACCACGATCATCAATTCGATGAGCGTGAAGCCTTGTTGACAACCCAGTGCTGCCCGTCGGTGCTGCCGGAATCCCATCAAGGTTCGGACCCTCCTCAGGTAGAGCTGAGACGAATCCTCAGCCGTGTTCGGTTCGCTCCAGGTTGACTCACCTGGAAGACACGCATGCACTGTGCCAACTCAACGCACTCACGAGTGAGCGCCTGGTCATGGGCAGTAAGCACTCGGAAGGGCGTTCTGGCTCATCAAGGAGGGCATCGTCACTGTCAGCCCTGGACACCTGGCCGCCCGGAGGGCATCCCATTCAGGAACGCCCACCAAACCTGGTTGCCGGCGTGACGCAATATGTCGTCAGTTACTCGTCCTGTCGTCGAACGCGGCCCCGCCCTTCAGCGCCGCCTGGCCACGGGCCGAGTGTCCGGTCTGCCTCCTCGGCATCGGCCTGGAGGTCGCACCAGGCGCGACACTCCCTGCAGAAGGCGCGCCGGACGTCGAGGGTGTCCGCCTCGAGGAGGATCGCGGTGCGCGCCGGTCCATGAGGCTGCCGCAGGACCTGGTGCTCGCTCAGAAGCGCACGCAATCGCCCGAGGAAGGCGTTGTCGTCCGGCCCGTCCTCGCGGGTGAGTCGCCCGCTTGCCAGAACCCAGCGGGTGCCGTCGGGCAAGCGAAGATATCCCTCACCTTTCCGGAGCCAGCCGATCTCGTCCATGAGCACCGGCGGAAAGACGTCCCGGGGGTCGCCGTCCGGCGCCGTCTCGAGCCCCTCCCATTCACGCCAATACGCCTCGAGAGATTCGGCCCGGATCTCTCGCACGGGCAGGGCCGCCATGGATTGGGCCTTGATCCGGTCGAGGTCTTCGGCCGCCGTCACCGGCGCCTTCCATACCGTATCCGGGGTCGCCATTCCTGATTCCCTCAGATCAAGCCACGTACGCTCCAGGTCGGCACCGGTCGGGCCAGCCCTCTCAGAGCGAGTGCGCCCACCTCTTCCGCCTCGATTATCTCTTCCACGGCCGCCGCGACCCGGGATGAAATCAGGATCTGCCCCCCTCCCGCCTCGCCGCACAGCCGCGCCGCCAAATTCGTGACCGTCCCGATGGCGCCGTAGTCCATGCGTCCCTCGAAGCCGATGGCACCGATGGTGGCGTAACCCTGAGCGATCCCCACGCCGAGGGCCAGATCCCAGCCGCGCTTGCGCCAGCGGGCGGCGAGGCCCGCCACCACGTCGCGCATGGCAACGGCCATGCGGAGGGCGCGTTCGGCCGGGTTCGGGACCTCGACCGGGTCGTTGAAGAAGATCATCATGCCGTCGCCGGTGAAGCGCTCGAGCGTCCCCTCGTGCTCGACGACGAGGCGGCCCATCTCCGCGTGATACTCGCGGAGGACCCCCATGACCTCCTCGGGCTCGGCAGTCTCGGCGAAGGCGGTGAAGCCACGAAGATCGAGGAACACGACCGTCACCTCGCGCCGATGGGTCTTGAGCGGATCATCGGCGCCTCCCGCCACGATCAGCTCGGCGAGCTGCGGAGAGAAGAAACGCTTGAGCCGGTCCAGCCTCTCGAGCTGGGCCACCTGCTCGGCCACCCGCCGCTCCAGCGTCTGGTTCCACTCCGCGAGCTCACGGCGGTGGCGCGCCTCCTGATCGTGGAGCCGCTTTTTCTCCAGGCACGCGCCGATCCTCGCCTGCAGGAGAACGGGGTCGAAAGGCTTGCCGAGGTAGTCCTCGGCGCCGAGCTGGATGCACCGCACCACGCTGTCCAGCTCGTCCAGCGCCGAGATCATGAGGACCGGAATGTCGCGAAGCGCGGGATCGGATTTGAGCTGCTGGAGCACGGCATATCCGTCCAGCTCCGGCATCATCACGTCGAGCAGCACGAGATCGAGTGGACGCGCGGCGAGCGTTTCGAGGGCGGCACGTCCGCCGGCCGCCGTCAGCACCTCGTAGCCCTGCCGTCGCAGGCGGCGGGCGAGCATGTCACGGTTGTCCTCGTTGTCGTCCACGACCAGGATGACGCCCCGGTTCTGCCCCTGCTGACCACCGTCGGACCCTGCTGCCGTCGACGGTCGAGCGCCCTCGGGAGCCGGCGGCACGCCGCCGTGGCGCAGCAGCTCGTCGAGCCGCTCTGTGGCCGAATGAATGCGCTCGAGATCTGCCAGCAGCGAACCGCCACCGGCCTCGACCGCTCGCCGGCGCAATGTTTCCCCGGCAGCACGGACGCGCTCGAGAGGCGGACCCAGCGTGCCGCGCGCGGCCACGAGGTCCGGCGGTCCCGTCTGTCCCCGCGCCAGCACCTCATTCAGCAAAGTCAGGAGCTGGCGGGCGTCGGCGCGCAGCGCGGCGAGCCCGGACGCCAACTCGGGCCGGTCGGCGTCCTGCAGCTCCTCGAGGAGCATCTCTGCGTAGCCGATGATGTGATTCAGCGGCGTACGCAGCTCGTGGCGAAGCTGCGCGGCGGGGTCTATGCTCACGCTCCGGCTGCCCGTCCGAGGAGCGCTTCGATCTTTTCGACCAGCCGGGCAAGATCGACGGGCTTGGTATCGAAGTCGTCGCAGCCCGCCCCCATGGCCTTCTCGCGGTCCCCGGACATGGCATGAGCGGTGAGCGCGATCACGGGAATGCCGCGCGTCCCCGGCGCGGCCTTGAGCTGCCGGGTCGCCTCCCACCCGTCGAGCCCCGGCAGGCTCATGTCCATCAGGATGAGCGCCGGCGCCTCCGACTGCGCCATGGTCACCCCCTGCTCGCCGTCGACGGCGATGACCACCTCGTACCCGCGCCGGACGAGCCGGCGAGAGAGCATGTCACGGTTCATCTCGTTGTCCTCGACGAGCAGGATCTTGGCCATCAGGCCTTGGGCCTCCGCCGGGCGACACTGGTCGCCACGAGCTCGCGCACCTCGGCCAGGAGCTGGTCGCGACCGTGCGCGCCTTTCTGAAGAATCTTTTGGACGTAGCCGTTGAGCCGCTCGTGGTCGTCACGGGACAGATCCCGGGCGGTGACGACGATGATCGGAATCTCGCGCCAGACCTCGTGGCGGCGAAGCTCGGCCGCGAAGTCGAAGCCGTCCATCTCGGGCATCATCAGGTCGAGGAGGATAACGCTCGGGGACACTTCCCTCAGACGCTCGAGCGCCACCCGTCCGTTCTCCGCCTCCACCACCGCGTAACCTTCCGGCTCGAGGATGCGCCGGAAGAGATGCCGGACCGTGGGGTCGTCGTCCACCACGAGCACGGGGCGGTCGCGTTGGTATTGCTTCAGCACCGTGACCAGCCGCTCGCGGTCGATCGGCTTGGTGAGATAGTCGGAGGCGCCCAGAGCGTAGCCCAGGTTCTTGTCGTCGACGATCGTCAGCATGATGACGGGAATGTCCGCCACGTCGGCGTCGGCTTTGAGCGCCGACAGGACGGCCCAGCCGTCCATGCCGGGCATCATGACGTCGAGGGTGATCGCGTCCGGGCGAAGCTGCCGCGCCTGCCTCAGCCCCTCCTCCCCACCGTGCGCGGTCACCACGCGGAAGCCCTCCTTGGTGAGGAAGCGGTGCATCAGGTCCCGCACCGCCGCCTCGTCGTCGATCACCAGCACGGTGCCGACGCCCGCTGGCACGCTGTCGCCGCCCGTGGCAGGCTCAGCGGCCGGCTCCGCCACGGCCTCGGTCACATGGGCCGGCAGCCGAATGGTGAAGATGCTCCCCCGGCCCGCCTCACTTTCGACCGTGACGTCGCCACCCATCATCCGGCAGAGCCGTCGGCTCAACGCGAGACCGAGACCGGTGCCGCCATATCGGCGCGTGGTCGCCGCATCGGCCTGGGTGAAGGCCTCGAACAGCCTGGCGAGCTGCTCGGGCGTCATGCCGATGCCGGTGTCGCTCACGCCGAAGACCATCCAATCGTTGCCGTCGCTGGCCTCCCGCGCCACCGCCAGCGAGACCGTCCCCCGGTCGGTGAACTTGCAGGCATTGCTCAGCAGATTGAAGAGAGCCTGGCGCACCTTCGTCAGATCCGCCCGCATGGTGCCGATCTCCTCCGGGCAGTGCACATCGAGCCGGTTGCCGTTCTTCGCGGCCAGCGGCTGGATCACCGCGGCGATATCCCGGACCAGCCCGGCCACGTCGAAGCTCTCGAGATAGAGCTCCATCTTGCCCGCCTCGATCTTGGAGAGATCGAGCACGGCGTTGATGAGCTCCAGCAGGTGCTTGCCGGCGGCATTGATCCTCTTGAGGTCGTCGGTGAACTGCTCGGCGCGTCCTCCTGGAGCATCTCGCTGTAGCCGATGATGGCGTTCAGCGGCGTGCGCAGCTCGTGGGACATGTTGGCCAGGAACTCCGACTTGTGCCGGTCGGCGAGCTCGAGCTGGCGGCTCTTGTCCCCGATCTCCCGGAAGAGACGCGCGTTCTGAATCGCCAGAGCCGACTGGCTGGCGAAGGTCTTGAGCAGGTCGAGGACCTCCGGGGAGAACTCTCCGGGCGTCTTCCGGGTGACGGTGAGCCCGCCGATCAGATGATCCTCACGCAGCAGCGGAACACCCAGGAGCGCCCGCGTTCCCGTGCGCAACAAGACGTCGCGGAGGGGTCCGCTGTAAGCGCCGACCTCGGCAATGTCGGCAACCTGGATCGCCTCGAGCGTCACCGCCATGCGTCCGGCGACGCCCTCGCCCCGGCGGATGGGCGCACGTCGCGCCACCGCGACGGCCTCCTCGGCGAGATTGTGGGTGGCACGCAGGAGCAGCTCCTCGGCCTGCTCGTCGTACTCGTACACCGTGCACGAGTCCGCGCCGGCGAGCTGACTGGCGCGGGAGACGATCGTGCTGAGCACGGTCTCGAGATCGAGCGTCGAGCTGAGGGCCTGGCTGACCTCGCCCAAGGCCTTGAGCTCCTGGACCGAGCGGGTGAGGTCGGCGGTGCGGACCTGCAGCTCGGTGAGCAGCCGCGCGTTCTCGATGGCGATGGACGCCTGATCGGCGAACGTCTCCATGAGGGAGACCTGGCTGTCGGAAAATGGTCGGACCTCGAATCTGAAGATGATGATCACCCCGAGCAGCTCGTCGGCCCTGAGCATGGGAATCCCCAGCACCGTCCGGATCGGGTCGATCTGCGCCACGCCATACGTGTACTCGGGGTCGGTCGTGACATCGTGAACGTGGACCGTTCGGCGCTCCAAGGCGGCGCGCGCCGTGACGGTTTGGCGCCCGGGAGGGATGGGATTCGCCTCGACGAATACCCTCATCTCCGGGGAGATGTTGTGAGCGGCCACCATTCGCAGGAGCTGCCCGTCGAAGCGGAAGATCAGGGCGCGCTCCGCTTCGCACAGCCGGACCGCGTTCTCGGCCAGCGTGTCGAACACGGGCTGCAGGTCGAACGTCGAGCGGCCGATGACCTTGAGCAGCTCGCTGGTCGCCGTCTGCTGCTCGAGGGCCACGCGGAGCTCGCTG
>Ga0335084_10007070_pt1 | contig 11174 bp, 6 predicted proteins | sample Lox_Sample_44_FD_206721 | JGI IMG/M metagenome (GOLD analysis project Ga0335084, IMG submission 206721) | Soil microbial communities from Loxahatchee National Wildlife Refuge, Florida, United States - Lox_Sample_4.4 | ecosystem: Environmental > Terrestrial > Soil > Wetlands | place: USA: Florida...
ACAGACTGGCCTCGCTCAATATGGGCGCCGGATGCACATTCGAGCCGACGCGCCGCAAAGGCATCTCGGCGCTGAAGTTCCGGGTCCAGGGAGGAAAACAGCGCGCCCATCGCCACCTTCCCCAAATCCTCAAGATGATCGAGGCATCCACCCTGCCCGATAGCGCTAAGAAGAACGCATCAGCCGTGTTCATGCGCCTGGGTGACGCCGAGGCACAGACTCATGGGGTCCTGATCGAAAAGGTGCACTTCCACGAAGTGGGCGCGGCGGATTCGATCTGCGATATCGTTGGCGCCTGCCACGCCATAGCGCTTTTGGGCGTGGAGCGGATTTTCTGTTCAGCGGTGAATACCGGGTCGGGAACCGTGAATACCCAGCACGGCCTGTTGCCCGTTCCGGCGCCCGCGACAAGCCGTCTCCTGGCTGGCGCGCCGGTTTATGCGCGAGGACCGGAGGTGGAACTCACCACGCCGACCGGCGCGGCACTCGCCAGCGGGTTCGGGCCTCTACCGGCAATGCTCCTGAAGCGTACCGGATACGGCGCCGGAGATAACGACTTCAGCGAACACGCGAACGTCCTGCGCGTCCTGATCGGAGAGGCCGAGGGCACAGCAGGAGAGGGACTCGGTGGCCACCACCACCTCTGAAGAAGGACACGCTACTCCGTTCCCGCCGGAACCGAGGCCTTCCGCCATTGCGACCGCTTTTGGCCGATTGCCGGGCTTGGAGCCCAATCGTGCTCACGCGGATGCTCGCATCCATGTGACGCCGGGCTATCCGCTCACAGTCGCCGCCGGTCTGGGGTTTCAGGCCGGAGAACAGAAGGCGAATAGCCGCCATTCGACACGCCACCTCTCCGACCGTGGCAACGTTCTCCTAAAGCCGGATTCGGAGGCCGAGATATGCACCCCGGGCCGGGGCCAGATACGACGACTGGAAATAGCGCCGGTTCAGCAGATTGTCTCCGTTCACGTTCACCGTCAGGTGAGGAGTCACAGCATAGGATAGATTTCCGGAGACCACGAAGTAGGGGTCGAAGCTGCCCGGCACGCCGGTGACGACGTCGGTATTCGCGTCGGTTCCAAAGGAGTGCCCCATGTACCGTCCGGAGAAAGACGCCGTCCACTTCGCCCGCGCGGCCAGGAGCATTCCGGAAGCCTGATGTCGCGGCACATAGGTGACTTGCTTCCCAACGCTGGCCGGAATCGCCGGGTTGTCCGTAATCAGGGCTTCGTTGTAAGTGTAGCTGCCGCGCAGTTGGAGCCATGACAGGAGACGGCCCTTGGCCGCGAGTTCAGTGCCCCGTGTCCGCGATCTGCCGGCGTTGCGGTAGGTCTGGATCTTGCCGCTCGGGTCCGCGACGAGATCGGCTTGCAGATAAATTAGATTCTTGACCCGGTTCTCGAAGTAAGATGCCTCTATTTCAACGCGCTGAGAGATCCTCTCCGTAGCCCCGACTTCCCAACTGGTTAACTGCTCCGGCTCAAGCGATGGATTGGATTGGTACGTTGTTCCCGTGCTGCTGCGCCACGTCCGGTAGAGGTTGTAGACCGTGGGGTTGCGGAAGGCCGTTCCGATGCTGGAACGCAGGGTAAGGCCGCCAGCCGCCTGGTACACGGCCGCGAGCTTACCGTTAACCGACGTACGCGAGCGGTTCGGGTACTGATTCACCAGCGTGGTCCCGAAGGTGTTGTTGGATCCCTCCTCCGTCTTCCAGTAGTCGATGCGTCCGCCGGCCACCAGTTGCAGCCGCTCGGTGACGCGGATCTGATCCTGAACATACGCGGCCTCCGTAATCGCCTTGCCGGCTGCCGCATAAGTTTGGGACGTCTGCGTGTCGCGCAACGCCCAGTTGGTGAGGGTGAACTCCCCAACGGAGGAGCTTTCGCGCCGCGCTTCGGCTCCCGCCACGAAGTTGTGGCGGCTGGAGGGTGCCCATGTCCACTGAGCATCCCCATGCCATGACCGGTTGGGGCGTGCGCTATACGTGCCCGCGCCCGCGATCTGGGTGGCGGTGGACGCCGGGGTGACATACCAGCTCAGCGGCGAATCGAAGACGCCGCCGGACACTTGGATCCTCTGCCGAGGAGTGAAACTGTGGAACAGCCGGCCATGATAAAGATTGCTGACGCCACCGCCCGGCCCGCTGAGGAGGGAGCCAGGCGATAGGGTCATCTTCTGGGCTGCCCCGTTGGCGGAGAAGGTCACCGCGCCGGCGAAGACTGGAATACCGGCGGCGTCACGAGCGAATGTGTCATAAGTATCGTAGCCGTACTGATAGTCCTGACGGAGAAACTGGAAGAAGGCGGTTGTGGAAGGGCTGAACGTGTACTCACCGCGTGCCCGGAAGGCGTGCTGGTTCCACCAATTGTTTCCGCTGTCACCAACCTGGTAGGTAGCCGCCCCGGTATTGGTGCGCGACGGAATAATGCCGGTGACCGGAGTGCCGGTACTCCCGGCCGTGGCCGTTGCCGACACAATCCTGGAGATGTAGCCGCCCGTCTGATACCGCTGGTAACCCAACGAGAGTCCCAGTTTCTGCCAGAAGCGGTCCGAGAACGACGCCGAGTACATGGATGTGTCCCACGAGCCGTACTGGCCGTCAAACTCGAACTGCCGCTTCTCGACCGGCTTCGTCAGGACATTGATCACTCCTCCCATCGCATTGCCGCCATAGAGAGCCGAAAAGGGACCGCGCGCCACCTCGATCCGCTCCACTTCGCTGACTGGCAGAGTCTGCCAGGTCAGCACTCCTGTGTAGGCGTCGTTGATCGGTTCGCCGTCGAGCATCACCAGAACGCGCGCTTGCCCGGTGCCGTATCCGGCGAAGCCGCGCATTCCTACACCAGCCAGCGTATCGGTGGCACCCTTGCCGCGGCTGACCTCCACGCCTTGCAGGAGGTTCAAGCCTTGATCGACGAACTGGATGTTGCGCGTCTGCAGTTCGCCCTGCTCGACCACGCTGGTGGATGCCGGCGCCGCCTCCGTCGAAATCTCGGAACGGGTGGCCGTTACGGTGATGGTTGTCTTGGGGTGGAAAGGATCGGAGAAGTCTTCGTGCGTTTCCGTCTTTTGTTTCTCGTCCGTTTTTTGTTGTTGGCCTGCGTCTGTTTTCTGCTGCTGCCCGAACAGCGCCGGCGCAAGGCAGAGGGTTGCGGCGAGCGCCGCGATGTATAAGGGTTTCGTGGGTAGCATGATTTGAAAATATATGCTACCATCAGTGTTACGAATCTCAAAATCGTATTTTAGCGGGCCGCAATCTCATGGGCCACGCGGGAGTCCGAGGCAGGCGATGAACCGAACGTCCGGGCTGCGATGGGCGGCCCTTCTGGTTGCGGCTCTCTGCTGTGGCGTGGCCCACGGCGAGACTTTCTCTTATACCGACAAACTCGGCCGGACTGTACAGTTGGACGTGCCGGTGAAGCGCGCCGTCATTTATCAGTTGCATGAGTTCCTTCCCGCGCTGAAAGCCTGGGACAAGATCGTGGGCATCGGCAGATTCGCCTACCAGAATTCCCTCATGCTGGCTACCAAGCCCGATATCGCTTCCACGGTTCCCTCGGGAGGGACCGGCACGGATATCAATATCGAAGAGCTATTGAAAGTGAAGCCGGATGTGGTGATCACGTGGGCCGTCAGACCGGAGAACATCCGGTTCATGGAACAGAAGGGGCTGAAGGTGATTGCCGTTTATCCTGACAGTATCCGAGAGATGTATGACGTGCTGGCAATGCTGGGCAAGCTGTTCGGACGCGAGAAGGAGGCAGCCGAAACCAAGCGCCGCATGGACGCGGTCTTCGATATCGTGCGGGCGCACACCGCGCGCATTCCTGCCAATCGCCGGGCAAAGGTGCTTTGGACATACTCCCGCCAGAATTCCGTCGCCGCAGATGACAGCCTCTCAAACGACGTGTTTCGAATGATCGGAGCGGGGAACGCCGCTGGAGACGTTAAGCAGCGTACCGTGGATGTCTCGATGGAGACCATCCTGAACTGGAACCCCGAAACAGTGTTCGTCTGGGGCAGCGCAACCTACGCCGCCGAGGACATTTTGAACAGCGTCCAGTGGCGCGGGGTTCAGGCGGTGCGGAACCGCAGGGTTTTCAAGGCTCCGGTCTGGTCTACATGGTCGCCCTGTCTGGCTCCTATCGTTCTATGGATAGCCGCCAGAACCTACCCCGAGCTGTATCGGGACGTGGATGTTCACGCGGTATCGGACCGGTTCTTCAGAGATGTCTACGGAATTCCAATGGTATCCCCCGGCGTGAACGACTTCTGATCGCGTAGCACCTTTCCGCCATCCGTATGCTACCATGAGCGCTAACCTGCGAGTCCCTGAGCACCCAGTGGATACCGAACCGAAGGCCTCTGTGCGCGCCGTCGCTGCGCGGACGCGAAAGAAGAACATCCCGGTCGCTCTGCTCATCCTTGTATCGCCATTCCTTGTGGCGTGGCTTTCGCTTTTTCTCGGCGCATACGGGGTTTCGCCGGGGACAGTCTTGCGCGCCCTGGGCGGACTGATCGTGCCGGGGTTGAACCCCTCCCACGCCGCCGAGTCGTCGATTATCCTGGACATCCGCCTGCCGCGGGTCATTCTGGCCGGCCTGGTTGGGCTTTCTCTCTCCGGCTCCGGGGTGGTCCTGCAAGGCGTGTTCAGAAACCCGCTGGTCGATCCCTTTATTTTGGGCATCCCCGCTGGGGCGTCGCTCGGCTGCGCCCTTTCCGTCGGTTTTCTTCCAGGCTGGCCGGTTCAGACCATGGCCTTCGTGTTCGGCATGTCGGCGGTCGGAATGACGTACGGCATGGCCAAGACGCAAGGCGAGGTGTCGCGCCTGCCGCTGATCCTGTCGGGAGTAATCGTCTCGGCGTTCTTCACCGCCATGGTGTCGGTCATCAAGTTCCTTGTCGATCCCAACAAGTTGCAGAGCATCGTCTTCTGGCTCATGGGCAGTTTCTCGCTGGCCGACTGGCGGCAGGTGCGGATCGCCGCGGTGGGAGTGGTTCTGGGGTTGACGCCGGTGGTTGTGATGCGATGGCGCCTCAACATTATGAGCATGGGCGAGGACGAGGCGCGCGCCCTGGGCGTCCATGTTAAGCGGGACCGGTTCGTCTTCATCTTCTGCACCTCGCTGGCCGTCAGCCTCGCCGTGTCCGTCAGCGGAATCATCGGCTGGGTTGGGCTGATGGCTCCGCATCTGGTTCGGATGCTGGTGGGCCCCGACCATCGAACGCTGGTTCCGCTGAGCATCGCCTGGGGCGCAGCCTTCATGATTCTCGCCGACACGATAGCCCGCAATCTCACGAGCTTTGACGTGCCGGTAGGCATCATCACGGCGCTGCTAGGGGCTCCGTTCTTCGTGTTTCTGATGAGGCGCGGCGGCAAGGAAAGCTGGGGGAAGTGATGACCGTTTCGGGACTCACCTTCCAGCATCCAAAGTCCGACCGGCCCGTCCTGCGGGACATCTCGTTCGACGCCCGGCATGGCGCCATGAACGCCATACTTGGGCCGAACGGCAGCGGCAAGACCACGCTATTCAAATGCCTGGCGGGTTTGTGGAAGCCGCGGGCCGGGACGGTGCGGCACGGTGAGTGCGACATTCTGTCTCTCCCGGACCGGAAACGTTCGCGCCTGATCGCGGTGGTGCCGCAAGATCACGAGCCGCCGTTCCCCTACTCGGTCGCCGACGTCGTGCTAATGGGCCGGGCTGTCCACGTGGGCGCGCTCTCGGCGCCGGGGGAACGGGATGTTCAGATCGCTCGGGAGGCTATAGAGACTCTGAGTCTCGATCACCTGTCTGAGAAGTCCTATACCAGGATCAGCGGGGGCGAGCGCCAGCTTACCCTCGTGGCGCGCGCACTCGCGCAACAGACCCCCATCCTTCTACTGGACGAGCCCACTTCGCACCTCGATTTCCGGAACCAGCTTCACGTACTCGGCAAAGTCCGAGAGATCGCCAGGGATAGAGGCATCACGGTCTTGATGACCCTCCACGACCCGAATCTGGCGCTCCTCTTTGCGGACCATGCCATCGTGTTGACCCAGGGCCAGGTGCTGGCTAGCGGACCTCCCGAGGAGGTGATCACCGAAGCCACTCTCGCGGCGGTTTACGGCGTGGACGTGGTGATGCTGCGCCACAACGGAACGCGGGTAGTCTCCCCGAAGGTGACACGATGATCGAGATCGCCAAGATCCGCAAGAGCTTCGGCTCGGTCCTCGCGGTGGACGAGGTCTCGTTCTCGGTACCGGCCGGAGAGGTGTTCGGTCTGCTTGGCCCTAATGGCGCGGGAAAGACCACGATCGTCAAGATGGCCACTCTGCTCACGCGCCCCGATGCCGGCTACTGCCGGATTGGCGGAGTGGACGTGACAGAGGACCCGCTCGCCGTCAAGAAGCGCATCGGCGTGGTCCCGCAGGCGAACAATCTCGACAGGGAGTTGACCGCTTACGAGAATCTACTCATCTACGGCATGCTGCATCGTGTCGGCCACCTGCGCGACAAGATTGTGAGCGCGCTCAAAACGGTCGAGTTATGGGACCGGCGCGACTCGGTGGTCGAGGGCTTCTCCGGCGGCATGCAGCGGCGCCTGTTGCTGGCGCGCGCCCTGCTTCCCGAGCCTCATGCTCTCTTCCTCGACGAGCCATCCATCGGCCTGGACCCGCAGATCCGAAGCCAGCTATGGGAGATCATCCGCAAGATCCGGATCGACGGCCGCACGGTGTTGCTCACCACGCACTACATTCAGGAAGCGGAAGCGCTTTGCAACCGGGTTGGAATCCTGGCGAAGGGCAGGCTGATCGCGCTCGATACGCCCGACAACCTCAGGCGCCGGACTGGCGAGTTCGTGGTGGAATCGGTCGACGGAGACGGGAAACTGCATCAGGCATTCTGCCGCACCCGCGAGGACGCGGAAAGCACGGCCGCCGTCTCGCACTCGTCGATTCGCGTGCGCGCAACCAGCCTGGAGGACGCATTCATCGATCTCACAAAGGAGCGACTGGGGAAATGACCGTTGGCTACGGCTGGTATCCCGTCTTCCTGCGGGAGATGCTGCTCTTCAAACACAAACTGCTGCGGGTGGGCTACGTCGCTTCCGCCATGGTTACGCCGCTCATCTACCTGGCGACATTCGGGCTCGGGTTGGGAAGGAACGTCACCGTAAACGGATCCACCTACATTGCGTTTCTCATTCCGGGCCTGGCTGCGATGACTTCCATGAATAACTCGTACAGCTGGATGGCCACGGCGCTGGGTCTCAACAGGATCTACTACAAAACCTTTCAAACGCTGGTCCAGGCTCCCATCCACGCCAGTTCGATCCTTCTCGGAGAAATTCTGGCCGGCATGGCAAAGGGGCTGTTCGCATCGGCGCTGATCGTGGCGGCTGGTTTCGCCGCGTCTCCAGGGTTCTCCGTTTCGCCGATCTTCCTCCTGGCCCTGCTGTTGAATTGCTTCTTATTCGCCAGTCTGGGAGTCATCGTCGGGATGCGCGCGACATCCCATGAGGACACGGCGACCTATTCGAATTTCGTTATCATGCCCATGGCGTTTCTGAGCGGTACGTTCTTCCAGTTGGACCGGCTGCCGGGCTACCTGAAGGCAATCGTCTACGTGTTGCCACTCACCCACGCCAATATCCTCATCCGCAAGACGTTGATGGACCAGCAGGCATGGCTCTCGCTGGCGGTCCTGGTGTCCTACGCCGCGGCGTTCTTCTTTTATGGGGCGGCGCTGATCCGCCGTTACAACGAGTAATCAGTTAAGGAGCGAATCATGAAGCTCGTGGCAATCATGTGGTCCAGTTACCTGCCGCTGCTGAAGACGGCGGCGGCGGACCTGGGTATCGAAGTCGCCGGCTACTCCAACAAGCAACTCAACAGCCGTCCGGAGATGATGGACGCGGTCCTGCGGGATCTCGCCGCCGCCGACCTGGCCCTGTTCTACAGGACCAGCGACGACTTTTGGGAGGAACTTGAGAGCCGCGTAAAGGACGCGGAGGTCGTCACACCCCGCGTGGTCGTGGGTCCCGACCCGAGTTACTGGGCGTTTTCCACGGTGGGCATGAACGTGGCCGCAACCGCGCACCAGTACGTTTTGCACAACGGCAGGGTTAATCTGCGCAACCTTCTGAGATTCCTTTCGGCTAGGGTATTCGGCGTGGAGGAGACCTATGCGCCTCCGGAAGACGTGCCGTGGGAGGGCATCTTCCACCCGGAGATGGAGCGCGAGTTCAGTTCGGTCTCTGAATACCTCGCAGAGTACGAACGCCGGCGTGGCGGCCCGCCACGCCAATACGCCGGTCTGCTCTACAGCCGTTCCAGTTGGATCGCCGGGAACCTCGATGTGGAACGGGCGCTGATTTCGTCGCTGGAAAACGCCGGAGTCGGCGTGATCCCGGTCTTCTACTATTCGATCAAGGATACCGGTCTGGGAAACCTGAGCGGCGTGGAAGCGATTGAGAAGTTCATGTTCGAAGACGGGCGGCTGGCGGTGGACGCCATCGTCAAGCTGTCTAGTTTCTTTCTCGCCAACGCGCGCGGCCCCTTTCAGGAAACTCAGGCTCCTGGCGGCGTGGCGCTGCTTAAGCGCCTGAACGTCCCCCTGCTCTGCCCGGTGATTTCCTACCAGAAGACCGAAGAGGAGTGGGAAGCCGATCCGCAGGGGCTGGGATCCCAGGTCTCCTGGAGCATTGCCATGCCGGAGTTCGAAGGCGCCATCGAACCAGTAATCATCGGCGCCACGGCCGGGTTCAAGGCCGGCGAAGACGAGGCTTACCTCGCGATCCGCGAGCGGGCGGATAAGCTGGTCGCGCGGCTTCTGCGGTGGCTGGAACTGCGGAAGAAACCGAACAGCGAAAAGAGAGTCGCGTTCATCCTGAACAACAACCCGTGCGCCGCGGTGGAGGCCACGGTGGGAGGCGGGGCGCATCTGGACACCCTGGAGAGCGTCGCCCGGGTGCTCGCCGCCATGCGTGAGGCGGGCTACTCGGTGGACGTCCCCGCCAGCGGCAAGGCCATCATCGACGAGATCATGGGCCGGAAAGCGATTTCGGAGTTCCGTTGGACGCCGGTGGAGGAAATCGTCTCAAAAGGCGGCGCCATAGCGCGCGTCTCAACCGATCTCTATAGCCAGTGGTTCCAGGAACTGCCGGCGCGAACCCGTGAACGCATGACCGGAGCCTGGGGCAATCCGCCCGGCGAACCGAAAGACGGCATCCCGGCGGCCATGGTTTTCGAAGACCAGATCGTCGTGACAGGCGTCCGGTATGGCAACGCGTTGGTGGCGGTGCAGCCGAAGCGCGGGTGCGCGGGCGCGCGCTGCGATGGCCAGGTCTGCAAGATCCTCCACGATCCCGATGTGCCGCCGCCCCACCAGTACGTCGCCACCTACAAGTGGATTTCACGCGAGTTCCGGGCGGATGCGATCGTCCACGTGGGAACCCACGGCAACCTGGAGTTTCTGCCGGGCAAATCCACCGGCCTGTCCTCGGCATGCCTGCCGGACATCGGCATCGACACGCTTCCCCACCTTTACATCTACAATGCCGACAATCCTCCCGAAGGCGCCATCGCCAAGCGCCGGAGCTACGCCACGCTTGTAGATCATATGCAGACGGTCATGATCCCCGGCGAGTTGTATGGCGACCTCGAACAACTAGAGAAGCTGCTGGAGGAGTACGCCAGGTACAAATCCGTGGAGCCGGGCAAAGCTCACTCCATCGCGCACATGATCGCCGAGCAGGTCAAGAGCCTCAACCTGTTGGACGGGAAGGAAGAGATCACTCACCAAAACGTTGAGCGGCAGGTACAGACAATCCACGAAAAGCTCTCTCTGCTGAAGGGCACGTACATTCCCAAAGGCATGCACATTTTCGGGAGCCGCCCGGAGGGAGAGAGTCTGGCGGACTTTCTTTATGCCATCCTCCGCTTCGAAACCGGCCCGGATTCTCTGCGTGGCTGCGTCTCTGCATGCCTGGAGCGCGAGCGGGGACTGACCGGCGACCCGCTTAAAGAGGAAACGGATCGGACGGCTCGGGCGGCCGTTCGCGCCGCCATCGCCGGCGGAAATTCGCTGACCATCGCGCTAGCGCGGGGCCGCGACCTGGATCCGGCCGAGGAGACCGCTCTTGAAGCCATCGACCGGAAGATGCAGGAACTGCGAGGCCGGGTCGCCGAGTCCGAAGAGATCGGAGCCTTACTGAATGGTTTCCAGGGAGGGTACATCGAGGCCGGCCCTTCCGGACTGATTACGCGCGGCCGTGGCGACGTTTTACCGACGGGCCGCAATTTCTACACTCTCGATCCGGGTAAGGTTCCCTCCTTGGCCGCTTGGGCCATCGGCCAGGACCTGGCCCGCAAGACAGTCGATAAGCACCGAGCCGAAGAGGGCAAATACCCCGAGAACATCGCATTCTACTGGCAATGCACCGACATCATGTGGGCCGATGGTGAGGGCTTGGCGCAGATGCTGTACCTGATCGGCGTGCGGCCTGTGTGGCAGGGCAATGGCCGCGTCCGCGGCTTCGAGGTGATCCCGCTGTCGGAACTCGGCCGCCCGCGTATCGATATTACCGTTAGGGTGTCCGGCATCACGCGAGACAACTTCCCGAACACGATCGATCTTCTGGATGAGGCTGTGCAGGCAGTGGCGCGCCTGGATGAACCGGTCGAAGAGAATTTCGTCCGCAAGCACAGTCTCGAACGAATGGGCGATCACTGCCAGCGGGATGCCGACGCCTGGCGCCAGGCCACCTACCGGATCTTCGCCAGCATGCCGGGCACCTACCAGGCAGGGACTCAGTTGGCCGTCTACGCTTCCGCCTGGAAAACCGACCAGGATCTCTCCGACGTGTTCCTGTACTGGAATGGCTATGCATACGGCAAGGGTGTTTTTGGAACGCCTGCCCACTCGCATCTGCAAGCCAGCCTCAAATCCGTGGATGTGACCTTCAATAAGACCGCTACCGACGAATACGATCTCACCGGCTGTTGCTGCTACTTCGGCACGCACGGAGGGCTGGTGAACGCCGCGCGCGTAGTATCTGGAAACGAGATCAAGAATTACTACGGGGATACGCGCGACCAGGGCGAGGTCAGCGTACGCACGCTCACCGAAGAGATCCGCCGCATCGCCCGCGCCAAGATTTTGAATCCCGCGTGGATCGCGGGCATGAAG
>Ga0335084_10007071_pt1 | contig 11174 bp, 13 predicted proteins | sample Lox_Sample_44_FD_206721 | JGI IMG/M metagenome (GOLD analysis project Ga0335084, IMG submission 206721) | Soil microbial communities from Loxahatchee National Wildlife Refuge, Florida, United States - Lox_Sample_4.4 | ecosystem: Environmental > Terrestrial > Soil > Wetlands | place: USA...
TCGTAGTATGTCGCCGAACCGGATTGGCGCAATTCCCGATGCCGGGACGAGCCCTCAGGCCCTGCCCTTGGGGGGCCCGGGCAGCAGCATCGTCCCGCTCTGTGCGGCAGACCTGCTCTCCCCCGTCCCATGCCGCCGCACCAGCTCCTCTGCGCTCACCCCCAGGAACGCGCAGGCGCGGGCGACGAACTTGTCCGCCTCCACGAAGTAGAGCCGGTCGCCGGCGAAGGCGGCGATGAGCACACCCCGGCACTGCGGCAGGTGGGCCCCCACCGACTCCAGGTGGTAGACGAGCTTGGGAAGCTGGTCCCTGGCGAAGCTCTCGAAAGAACCGAGGATGATCTCGTAGGAGCGGAGGACGGGTGCGTCCTCGTCGTCCGGATCCCCGCCCGCGCGCTCCCGCCGGGCGCGGAGGATGGCGGAGTTGGCGTCCCGCGGGGCCGCCTCGGCAAACGAATCCTGGAGCAGCTCCCTCACCTTCTCTTCCACGGAAGTGAACGTACTCCATGCGCCCGCTCCGGCCCACCCCCTCCTACAATGTCCGCTAGCGCGCAAGCTCGCGCCCGGCTGGTTCTTTTCCCCCCTCCGGGCCACTACTCGGCAGCGCGACGGAGGGGCGCCGGTGGAAGTCCTCGGACTCACGCGAGTGAGGGATTGCTGCACCTTCCTCTGGGTGCAGGAGGAGCGGCAATCGCGCAGGCTGGTCCTGGTCCGCGCCCACCACTGCGCGGCTTGCGTGGGGGAGATGGTACGTTCGGCCAAGCTGCAGCGGATCGCCGTCGCGGGGGGAGCTTCCATGGACCGGCTGCGCGAGGCGCTGGCGCAAAGGAAAGGGCAGTTGCGCGACCGCTGGGGGCGCCAGCTTCGCGCCGCGGCGGAGGCGGGATTCGCCCTCGACCGCGCGACCGCCGAGGTGCTCCCCGGCCTGCTCGAGGCCACCGATCGCGCCCTGCACCGCCGTTTCCGCGCGCTGGGGCCGGGGACGGGAGCGCCGGAGGCGGAGGCGCAGCGCGCCGCCGTCCAAGGCAGCCTTTTGCGCGATTTCCTCTGCGACGCCATGCTGGAGGCGCTGCCGGCGATGACCGCCGTCGAGCAGCGCCTGCTGGGCGACGCCACTGCGCACGCCGCTTCCGAAGTGCTGGTGCGCTCGGCGCTGGAGCGGGAGCAGGAGCGGCGCAGGCGGGAATCCGCCGGTCTGGCCCGCCTGACCCACGAGCTGCGCAACGCTGCCACCGCGGCGCGCCTGGCGATGGACCTGCTGCGCCGGCAGGGCGCGATCCCGCCCACGCGCGCCGGACGCCTGCTGGAGACGAGCCTGGCCGCTCTGCGCGAGGGGATCGAGGACACGCTGCTCGACGAGGCGCTCCGCGCCGGCTTGCCCCGGCTGGCCAACGTCCGGCTCGGGCCGGTGCTGGAGGACGCGCGCTCGGCCGCCCTGGAGCTGGGGGCCGGGCAGAAGGGGGTGAGCGTGGTCCTGGCCAGGCCGCAGTGCCGGCTGAGCGTGAAGGCGGATCCGCGCCTGGTGCGGCCGGCGGTGCGGGGGCTGTTGCGCGCCGCGCTGCAGGTGGCCCGTACGGGCGCGACCATCCGCGTCCGCGCCGAGGCGGGGCGAAGCAAGGCCCGGGTGGCCTTCTCCGTGGACGGCTGCGAGCTGCCGGGCAACCGCCTGCCGGAGCTTGCAGCCCTCTCCCTCGCCCGCCGGGCGGCGCGGGCGAACGGGGGCTCGCTCAGCGCCTGCCTCCGCCGCGACGCCTGCTGCGAATTTCGCCTGGCGCTCCCCCGGAGCTGAGCCTTGCCCGCGGGCCCCGGCCTGCGCAGTTTCGATCGGGGTTGCCTTTTTCCGGGAGGGACACGGTGGACGAGAAGTCCCGTATCATCGCCATCTTCAACACCAATCCGGAAGTGCTGGAGCTGGTCCGGGAATCGCTGCAGCAGGCGGGTTTCCAGGCCGTGATCGCGCACATCGACGACCTGAAGCGCGGCCGGCTGGACATGATCCAGTTCGTCGAGGAACACAGGCCCGACGTCATCGTCTACGACGTGGCCCCTCCCTACGACACCAACTGGACGTTCTTGCGCCTGATGCGGAACTCCAAGGTGATGCAGGGCCGCGCCTTCGTGGTCACCACCACCAACAAGCGGGCGCTGGAGGAGCTGATCGGCCCCAACGACGCCGTCGAGCTGCTCTGCAAGCCCTACGACCTGCAGCAGATCGTCGACGCCTGCACCTCGGCTTTCGAGAAGCAGGTCAAGGCGAAGACAGCTTGATCTCCAGCAGGTCGCCCAGGGCGCGGCTCTGGGCCGCTTCCTCGCGCTTGACCGCCGGCACGTCCGAGAGGGCCACCAACAGATCTCCGCCGGACAGCAGCTTCACCACCCCGTTGTGGCCGTAGTCCTCGGTGCCGCGCGTCCAGACGGTGCCATTGCCGGAGATGAAGAAGCCGCGGCCGGCGAACCCGTCGGAGATGGCCACCTTCTTCTCGAAAAGCAGCTCGGGGTGGGCGACGATCTTCCCGGCCGCCAGCGCGCGGACGAAGCCGGCCAGGTCGGCGGCGGTGGAGCAGATCCCCTCCCCGCCCTTGAACCCCCAGTTCTCCTTCGCCCGGGCGCCGCGCGGCGGCCTCTTGAGAGGGGCGACCCGTTCGCCCGGCCGGCAGCGGGGCCAGAAGCCGGTGTGGCGGAGGCCGGCGCGGTCCAGCACCTCGCGCTGGAGCAGGGTGAAGAACGGCGCCCCGCCGGCCTTCTCCGCGGCGATGGCCAGAAGGGTGTAGCCGTCGCTGGTGTAGGCGAACTTGCCCTTCTCCCCCCGGGGAAGGCGGAGGATCTTCTCCGCCGCCTGTTGCGCATCGGTGATCCCCTCGGCCACGTAGGTCGTGCGCGGCAGGCCGGAGGTGTGGGTGAGCAGGGCGTCGAAGGTGAGATCGCTGTCCAGCACCCGGTCCTCGAGGCGCAGCTTTTCCAGATCCGCAAGGCGCAGCACCAGCGCCGCGGTGAAGGACTTGGAGATCGACGCCACCCAGAAGGCCGTCCGCGGGGAGAGCCCGTACCCGCGCTCCTCCACCGCCTGGCCGCGCTCCAGTCGCACCACGCCGTGGAAGTGGAGCTCTCTTGCCGGCGCGTCGGCGATGGAGGCCGCGGCGAGGAGCGCGAGCCACATGGCCCGCTCTTACGTGCCCTTCTTCAGCTCGGTGAGGATCAGCTTGGCGATGGCCTTGAGCGTCTCGTACACGCCCTCTCCCTTGGGAGCCACCGCCTCGAAGTGGGCCACGCCGCGCGGGTTGAGCAGGCCCTGCAGCTCCTCCAGCGGGGCGGCGTTGGGGAGGTCGCGCTTGTTGTACTGGATGACGTAGGGGATCTTGTCCAGGTCGTACCCCTGCTCGCCCAGGTTGGTGCGCAGGTTCTCCACCGACTCCACGTTGGCCTCGGTGCGCTCGATCTGCGAGTCGGCCACGAACACCACCCCGTCCACGCCCTTGAGGATCAGCTTGCGGCTGGCGTCGTAGAACACCTGGCCGGGCACGGTGTAGAGGTGGAAACGGGTCTTGAAGCCGCGGATCTCCCCCAGGGAGAGGGGGAGGAAGTCGAAGAACAGGGTGCGCTCGGTCTCGGTGGCGAGGGAGATCATCTTCCCCTTCGCCTGCTGGTTGGTGTTCGCGTAGATGTACTGGAGGTTGGTCGTCTTCCCGCAGAGCCCCGGGCCGTAATAGACGATCTTGCAGTTGATCTCACGCGAGCTGTAGTTGATGAAGCTCATTCCGGGAGGGCCTTCCTTACTCGCTGAAGAGGTTGTCGATGTCGTCGTCCGTGATCTCCGCGAACGGCGACCCCGCGCCAGGGACCTGCACCTTCTTCATCAGCCCGTCGAAGATCCGGTTCAGCTCGTCCGACGCCTTCTTCACCCGCAGCCGCACCAGCCCCAAAGACGAGCGGGAGTCGAAGATCACCACCAGGATCACCCGCCCGCCGATGATGCTGATGTGCAGGTTGTCCTTCTCCCCCTCGTGAAAGAGGATGGAGAACTCCTTCTCGCCGATCAGCTTGGCCAGGCCACCGGTGGCGGCGATGTTGCCGGCGGTGAGCGAGGCGAGCGAGGTGGTGTCCAGGTTCTCGGTGGCGCCGATGGAGGCGATGAGCTGCCCGTTCTTGTCGACGAGGAAGACGATCTTGGCGTTGGCTTCCCGGGACAGCCGCTCGCAGACCCCGCTGATCTGCTGGAATTCCTCGTCGTACATCACCATCTGCGGCTGCATTCGCGAGACCTCTTCCGGTGTTGGGGTCGCTCTGCGACGCTAACAGAGGCGGGGGGTTTGGTCTAGAAACTCCGGGGGCCGGTTCCGCCTACATTTCGCGACGTTGGGTCGTTCGCTCTCTACATCTCGCGGCGGCCCTGCAGGGCGCGGGCGAGGGTCACCTGGTCGGCGTACTCCAGGTCGCCGCCCATCGGCACCCCCTGCGCGATGCGCGTCACCTTCACCCCCAGGGGCTTCACCAGGCGGGTGATGTAGAGCGCCGTCGCCTCCCCTTCCACGGTGGGATCGGTGGCGACGATCACCTCTTCCACTCCCTGGCCGAGCCGGCCCAGGAGCTCCTTGAGCTTGAGCTGGTCGGGCCCCACCCCGTCCAGCGGGGAGAGGGCGCCGTGCAGGACGTGGTAGCGGCCGCGGAACTCGCGGGTGCGCTCGATGGCCAACAGATCGGGGACCGTCTCCACCACGCAGATCAGCCGCGGATCGCGCTGGGCGTCGCGGCAGATGGCGCAGGGATCCTGGGCGCTGAGATTGCAGCAGCTGGAGCAGAGGCGCACCTCCTCGCGCAGGGCCAAAAGCGCCTGGGCCAGGTCGCGCGCGTAGTCGGGCGGGCTCTTGAGGACGTAGAAGGCGAGCCGCTGCGCGGTCTTCTCCCCCACCCCGGGCAGCTTCGCGAGCAGGGCGGTGAGGCGGGCGATGGGATCGGTCACCTGGGGAAGCCCGGCGGCATGCCGCCCAGCCCGGCCGCGATGCCGGAGAGCGGGTTCTCCGCGGCCGCGGCCTCCTGCGCGGCGCGCAAGGCGGAATTCACCGCCGCTACCACCAGGTCCTCCAGCATGGGCACGTCGCGCGGATCGACCGCCTGCTTGTCGATCTGCACCTTCTGGATCTCGCCCTTGCCGTTGGCGGTGACCACCACCATCCCCCCGCCGGAGGTGCCGGTGACGGTCCTCTGCGCCAGCCGCTCCTGGGCCTCGCGCATCTGCTCCTGGATCTGCTGCGCCTGCTGGAAGAGCGCGTTCAGGTCGAAGTCGGGCATCTCTCTACTCCTCTCCCAGGTCGCGGACGTCCTCGATCTCTCCCCCCAGCACCTCGACGGCCGCGCGCACCGCCGGGTGCTGGCGGGCCTGGGCGATGCGGCCCTCGGAGGCGGCGGCGCGCTGCTTCTGCTTCTGCTCGGCCACCGAGGCGTCCGCCGGCGCCTCCTGCTCCACGATCTGCAGGGGGGCTGCGAACCCCAGCGCCTTCTCGAAGGCCGCCTCCACCGCGCCGCGCGCCTCCTGCACGATGGCGGCCTGGCCCGCTCCCTTGCGGAAGGCGACCTGCACGCCCGAGCGGTCGATGCGCAGCGGCACCGCGTGCTCCAGCGCCGCGGCCGCTCCCGCCTTGCGGGCGGCGCGGACCGCCTCGATCAACAGGCGCCAGCGGCTCGCCAGATCGAGCGGCCCGCGAACGGGAGCCGGCGGCTCCTCCTCCTCCGGCGGCTCCTCCGCCGCCGGGGAGGCGCTGGCCCGCAGCGGGGCCGCGTCGGAGGCGAGGGCGCGCGAGCCCCAGCCCGGAGGGGCCTTGCGCGGAGCGGCCGGCTCCGGCGCAGGCGCCGGCTTCGCGGCAGGGGCGACGCCGGAGCCCAGGGCCTCGAGCCTCGCCACCAGCGCCGGCAGCGAGGAGGCGGGGGCGAGGTGCACCGCGCGCAGCAGGGAAACCTCCAGCGCATGGCGCGGGCTGGCCGCCTTGGCCACCTCGTCCTGGCCGAGCTGGAGCAGCTCGAAGACTCGGGAGAGCTGGGCGGTGTCGTGGCCCGCCGCCTCCTGCGCCAGGGAGCGCACCTCGTGATCGGGCAGGTCCTGCTTCACCCCGGGCAGCGAGGCGAGGACCAGGTTCCGGGCGTACCCGGCGAGGTCCTCGGCGAGACGCTTCATGTCCGCGCCCTGCTCGTAGGCGCGGGCGACGCCTGCGAGCGCGCCCGCGGCATCGCGGGCCAGCACCGCCACCACCGTGTCGCGCACCACGCCCGTATCCAGCGCCCCGAGGACCTCCGCCGCTTCCTTCGCCGTGATCTCCCCGGCCGCGGGATCGTGGGCGGAGAAGAGCTGGTCGAGCAGCGAGAGCGCGTCGCGCATCGAGCCCTGCGCCTGCCGGCCCACCAGGGTGAGCGCAGCGTCCTCGGCCCCTGCCTTTTCGGCCTGGGCGATCTCGCGCAGGCGGGCGACGATCTTCCCCAGCGGGACGAGCTGGATGTTGTGCCGCTGCACCCGGGAGAGGATGGTGGCGGGCAGCTTCTGCGGGTCGGTGGTGGCGAGGAGGAACTTGATGTGTCCCGGGGGCTCCTCCAGCGTCTTGAGCAGGGCATTGAAGGCCGGCCCGGAGAGCATGTGCACTTCGTCGACGATGTAGATCTTGTAGCGGTCGCGAGCCGGCAGGTACTTGGCCGCCTCGCGCAGGGCGCGCACGTCGTCGACGCCGTTGTTGGAGGCGGCGTCGATCTCCTGCACGTCCACGTCGGTGCCGGCGGCGATCTCCAGGCAAGGGCCGCAGGCCCCGCAGGGCTCGGGGGTGGGGCCCTTCTCGCAGTTGAGCGCCCGGGCGAGGATGCGGGCGGAGGTGGTCTTGCCGCACCCGCGCGGACCGGTGAAGAGGAAGGCGTGCGCCACCCGACCGGTCTTCAGGGCGCTCACCAGCGTGCGCACCACGTGCTCCTGGCCGGTGAGGTCGGAGAAGCGCTGGGGTCGGTACTTGCGGGCGAGGACGAGGTACGGGGTTGTCATCGGCGCCTTGCGCTGAAAGGCCGAGGCGCTCGACCGGAGACCGGGCACACGGCTGAAGACGCTACCGTTGCTCCCTTCCGGGCCTGGCGGGTTCACGACCCGCCGTCGCCCGATCCCCGGTCCAGCGCCCCGCGAAGGGGGAGCGGAGGTGTACCACGAATCCGGATCCGGGAACGTAGCGGCGCAAGGCGGCCGGCGCAACCGGGTCTTCCCGGCCGCCTGGCCGCCCGACAGCCTTCATGCGGAAGCCGGCCGCGCCACCGGAACCGGCGGAGTGGCGGCGAGTTCCGCGTCGCTGCGGCGCACGGCCTTCTCCGCCAGCGGCTTGAGCCAGAAGAGGGCGAGGCAGGCGGCGCAGACGTCGCAGGCGATCATCGCCCAGAACACCGGCACCCAGGTGCCGGTCTTGGCGGAGGCCAGCGCCGCGATGGGTCCGGCGAAGATGGAGGCCACCCCTTTGGCGGTGTAGGCGACCCCGTAGTTGGTGGTGGCCCACTTGCGGCCGAAGAGGTCGCCGATGATCGAGGGGAAGAGGGAGAAGATCTCGCCCCAGGCGAAGAAGCAGAGGCCGGAGAGCACGATGAAGTAGATGGGCCGGTCGATGAGGTGCAGGAGCAGGAACACCGCCAGGGCCTCGAGCATGAAAGCGACGAACATGGTGTTCTCGCGGCCGATCTGGTCCGACACCCATCCCCAGAACGGACGGGTGACGCCGTTGAGCACCCGGTCGATCTCGATGGCCATGACGATGGCGGTGAACCCGAAGAGCACCGGGACCTGGTCGACCTTGTAGAAGACGGCGATGGGCTTGATCTGCGCGGTGACCACCAGGCCGCCGAAGGCCAGCATGGTGAACATCAGGTAGATCACCCAGAAGGGCGCGGTGCGGACCATCTGCCCCGGCGTCATCTCCACCCGGCAGGTGTGGACGTGGTGGGCGCGAAGCTTCTTCTCCTTCTCCTCCCACCCGTCGGGCATCCACCCCTCCGGAGGACGGTTGATGAAGAGGGAGGCGGCCAGCACCACGATGCCCTGGATGATTCCCCAGACGATGAAGGTGTGGGCGTACCCGCTGGCGTGGATCATCTTCGCGATCGGCGCCACGGTCAGCGCCGTGCCCACGCCGTAGGCGCCGGCGGTGAGACCGACGCAGAGCCCGCGGCGATCGGGGAACCACTTCATCGCGTTGCCCACGGTGCCGCCGTAGACCACGCCGGCGCCCACGCCGCCCAGCGTGTACCAGGCGATGAGTGTCTGGACGCTGGTGGCGTAGCCGGAGCCGATCCAGCCCAGGCCGACGAGCACACCGCCGATGGCGATCATCAGCCGGGGACCGATCCGGTCGACGAGGTACCCCTCGAAGGGCACCAGCCAGGTCTCGGCGATGACGAAGGCGGCGAAGGCGATCTGGATGGTGGCGAGCGAGGCGTTCAGGCTGCTGCTCAGGGGCTTGGTGAACAGGGTCCAGGCGTATTGCAGGTTCGCGATGGCCATCATCGCGATGATTCCGGCGACCAACTGGGTCCAGCGGTTCAGGACGCGTCCCTGGGGCTTGGGCGCGAGCTCGGCGGTCTGCATGGGGGATCACCTCCGCGACGCGGAAGGCGCGTGTTATCGTTGCCGTACCAACAGTTGGGGTACAAATCAACGGGAGGGCGCCCGCCTGTCCGAAGCCGGACGGCGGGCGCTCCCTTGGCGCTGCGCTCATGGGTGTGGCGGAGAGCGAGGGATTCGAACCCCCGATACCCTTGCGGGTACTCCTGATTTCGAATCAGGTGCCTTCAGCCGCTCGGCCAGCTCTCCGGAAGGGCCTTCCATCTACCATATGTACTGTTGGCGGAGAGGGTGGGATTCGAACCCACGATACGTTGCCGTATACACGCTTTCCAAGCGTGCGCCTTCGGCCGCTCGGCCACCTCTCCAATCAGCCCCTTCGCTCGCGGAAGAACGACCGCAGCAACGCGCCGCACTCCTGGGCCAGCACTCCGCTCGCCACCTGCACCCGGTGGTTGAGCCGGGCATCGCGCAAGAGGTCGAAGAGCGTGTCCACCGCGCCCGCCTTGGGGTCGGCGACGCCGTAGACCAGGCGATCGACCCGGGCATTCACCAGGGCGCCGGCGCACATCGGGCAGGGCTCGAGGGTCGCGTACATCGTGGCCCCGGTCAGCCGCCACCGGCCCAGGGTCCGCGCCGCCTCCTGCAAGGCGAGGATCTCCGCGTGCGCCGTGGGATCGCGCAGCCTCTCCCGCGCGTTGCGGCCGCGGCCGACGATCCGGCCTTCGCAGGCCACCACCGCCCCGATGGGCACCTCGCCCTCTTCCCCGGCGCGGCGCGCCTCGGCCAAGGCTTCCGCCATGAAGGTTTCGTCCATGATTGCCAAAGAGCGGGGCGCGGGGTGTAGCACTTCGCTCCTCTGGCCGCAACCGCGGGGGCGAGCATCCGCGGCGGGACGGTGGTATGGGTTCCCTCGAACCTTGAACCCGGCCGAGAGCAACGCGACCGTCGTCATTCCCGTCCGCTACGTGGCCAGGGGCCGCGCGATCCAGACCACCTCCACGCACCTGACGGGCGAGTTCATCCGGGTGCGCGCGGGGAGCCCGCCCACCGTAGGCCTGACGGTGCAGATGCAGCTCTACCTGCCCCGGATGCAGGAGCCGCTGGCGGTGGAGGGGACGGTGCTCGACGCCGCCTTCGGAACGCCCGCGCACTTCAGCGCCGAGCTGGGGCAGATCCCGGAGGCGGCGCGCAGCCAGATCGCCGCCTTCCTCCAGTCCATCCAGGGGCGGCGGGCCTGCGGGCGCTTCGCCGTCCAGCTCCCCATCCTCCTGCGCGACGCCTTCACCGCCGGCGACGGCACGGTGGTCAACCTCAGCGCCAGCGGCCTCTTCGTGCAGACCGATCTCCCCCGCGGTATCGGGGCGCACTTGCGCGGCGAGTTGCAGCTTCCCGGCGAGCGGGAGCCGCAGAAGTTCGAGGCCGAGGTGGTGCGGGTGGCGGAGCAGCCCAAGGGCGTGGCCCTGCAGCTGGTGGGAGGATCGGACGAGTTCCGCGACCGGCTGACCACGTACCTCGCCGGCCTCACCGCCTGAGATCAGGAGGGGGCGGCGGCCGGGGAGGCGCTCTGCTCCACCACCGCCAGCAAGCGCTCCATGTTCACCGGCTTGCGCAGGACGTCGACGGCGCCCGCCAAGTCTCCCGCCTGGTAGCCGCGGTTGGCGCTCACCACCACCACCGGGATGGCGCTCCAGTCCGGCCGCTTCTTCAGCGCCGCCAGCACGTCGAAGCCGTTGAGCACCGGCATCATCAGGTCGAGGAGGATGAGATCGGGCTTGAGCCCGAACTCCAGCCGGTCGAGCGCGTCGCGCCCGTCGGCGGCGGCGTGCACGCTGTAGCCCTCGTAGCGCAGGCACTCGCCCAGGGCGTCGCGGATGTCCGGGTCGTCGTCAACGATGAGGATGTCGCGCCGCGCGCTCGCCGCCACGGAGCCTCTCTACACCTTGCACGGGCGCGCGTCTCGCTTTCCCTGCACGAATTTTACACTACGCACCATTTCGGATGGCGTGTCGCTTGCACGACCCTCCCGCGCCGCGGGCAAGCTGGCGGGCCCTGCAGGATTCGAACCTGCGGCCTTCGGATTCGTAGTCCGACGCTCTATCCAACTGAGCTAAGGGCCCCGTGCGCCAGTGGCGGAGAGGGAGGGATTCGAACCCTCGATACAGCTTTGGGCCGTATACTGGTTTAGCAAACCAGCGCCTTCAGCCTCTCGGCCACCTCTCCAATCCTGTCCTTCAACGTACTTGCCTCGCTGGCTCCTTTGCCCAGCGTCCGATCGTGAGTCGCTTGCCGTACCACAGGAAAAGCGGGCACGGGGCGGGCTTTTTGGACCAGTGGCGGGCGTCTGTCAAGCAGAGGGCGACACTTGACGGGCCGGTGCGGCGGCGGCAGAAGCACCGCCAGGCGCCTGTAGCTCAGCTGGATAGAGCAGCGGCCTTCGAAGCCGCGGGCCGCAGGTTCGACTCCTGCCAGGCGCGCCATCCAACGCGGCGTTCTCAGGCACTTTTGGGCGCGTGTTCTCGTTGGGGTCGGACGCGTTCTGGAGCGACGTCCGCAACCTGTCCGCAAACGGCGAGCGTTCCGAGGCCTGCGGAGCGATCTTGCTCAC
>Ga0335084_10007072_pt1 | contig 11173 bp, 10 predicted proteins | sample Lox_Sample_44_FD_206721 | JGI IMG/M metagenome (GOLD analysis project Ga0335084, IMG submission 206721) | Soil microbial communities from Loxahatchee National Wildlife Refuge, Florida, United States - Lox_Sample_4.4 | ecosystem: Environmental > Terrestrial > Soil > Wetlands | place: USA...
GCGTTGAGCGGGTGAGCGAAGATGTGGTGGTGACGGCGACGGTTCCCCCGGCCGCCGCGAGAGCATGGCGCCGAGCGGGAAGGGTGGCGGCCAACCTCATCGTCGCGGTGATTTTCGTGACGCTGACGGTCGATAGCTACAACTTGAATATGACCAAGCGGCTGGGATGCGAGCCGATCCGCGAACCACGGTGGATGCGCGCCATTGTCCTCGTGCCGTTGACCGAACACGACTGGGAGCTGTTCGCGCCCGACCCCGCGATGGACGATGGCTGGTGGGTGATCGATGGTGAGACCGAGTCTGGTGAGAAGCTGGATCCACTGACGGGCAAGGTGCCGACGTTCGAAAGACCGGCGGATCTCGCATCGCGATTCGACCGGTTCTGGCGAAAGTATTTATATCGTGTCTGGCTCAAGAAAAACTTCGATTATCGGCTCTATTTCGGCAAATACATCACGCGCAAGAACCATCGCGAGGCGCCCAAAGGGAAGCGGCTAGTGCGATTCTACTTCTATTATGTGGAAGAACTCACCCAACCGCCTGGAACTCCCCGGCCGTGGCCGACTAAGCGGGTGATGCTCTGGCACCACGAGTGTTTCGAAGGCGCGCGGAACTAGTCGGCTGAAAACCTCGGGAAACCCCGAGCTTTTCGTGCTCGAATCAGGCACAGGAATCGCTTTTTCGAAGGTGCGATGTATCCTCAACTCAATGAATGGCAGATTCGGCACGCCCAAAAGCAACTCCGACTCAATCCCGATAACCCCAAAACGTGGTCGAAGCTGTACGGTCTCTACCAACAAGGCGCCAAAGGCGCCGAGTTCGCCGCCTTTTGCCGGGAGATCATTAAAATCCATCCTGACAACCGTCAGGCGTGGAATTTCTTCGGGCTGGCGGCTAAAGACACGGCCGATCCTTCTGGCCTGATCGACTTTTACCGACAAGTCGTCGAGCTGCATCCCACCAGCACGCGAGCGTGGTCAGAACTGGATCAGATTTATGAAAATTGCGAAGACGACACCGAATTTGCCACGTTTTGCCAGCGCATCGCCGAATCCCACGCCGGTAACTTGGCGGCCTGGATGCGTCTTGCCCAGATCTACAAACGGCAAGGTAAGAACGCGGAAATGCTCTCCGCCGTCATTGAGATATTGAAACTCAAACCCAACGACGCCCAGGCATGGTGCAATCTCGCCGACGCCCACGCCGCCTGCGGCCAGTACGAGGAAGCCGAAACCGCCTACAGGAAGGCCACCGAACTCAAACCCAATTTCCTCCCAGCTTGGAACAGCCTCGGCAACGTTTGCCACCTGCTCGGCCGCCACGGCGACGCGATCCGCGCCTTGCAGAATTCCATCGCGATCAACCCGGACGATGCAAGTCCGTGGGTCTGGCTTTGTCTGGCTTACGCCGAGATGGGCGATCTCAAGATGGCTGAGGACGCCGTCAAGAAAGTCGAGAAGCGGCTGCCACTGGTCGCCGCTATGTTGACCGAAGCGCTTACCCAACGGCTCGACGACGGAGCTTCACAGATCGACACTCAGGCTCTCGCGAAAAAACTCACTTTCGTGTCACCGTAGACCGCCTCCCGCACGGCCGTCCAGTCCGAAGTCGGCACCAGCGGATCGCGTTTCGCCGATTCCAGCACCAGCAGCCCATCCTTCGCCAAAACCACAGCGAGGTGCTCGTCCGACAACAACGTTTGCGCTGTCTCGCCGTACGGCGGGTCGGCGAAGATGAGCGAGAACTTCTGTCCTGCGCTGGCATACTTCCGAAGCTGAACGAACACATCGTCGTGCACGACCGACAAATCGCCCGAAATGGTGCGCCCCTTGCGAAACGTCTCGATGTTGCGTTGCAGGGATTGCAGCGCTGTGCGCGCCGTCTCGACGAACGTCACAGCCCGTGCACCGCGGCTGGCGGTTTCAAGCCCGAGCGCACCGGTGCCCGCGAACAAATCGAGCACGTCCACCCCGACAACCCGCTCGCCAAGGCTGGAGAACACCGCCTCGCGTACGCGGTCGGAGGTTGGCCGCGTGTCTGCGCCAGGCGGAACAACCAGCGGCATTCCCTTGGCGATGCCTGCAATGATGCGCATCGGTCACTTGAGCAACTTCTGCAGCCCTTTCTGCAACAACTGGTCGGCGGCGCCTTTCAGGACACGCTTCTCGAGATCGGTCTTCGGCGCGTCGTACGGACCCCACACCTTGAATTCGAGCGTGAATGAACCGTCGTCCTGCTGCGTGAAAATGCTCCGCACTTCCTTCGGTGTACTGTCAAGCGTTCCTTTGGCGAGCGTCAGGGTGAGCGTATGGTTCAGGGAATAATCTTCCAGCGCAACGCTGCCTTTGCCGGTAATCTGCACCTGCGGCGATTTCAGGCTGATGACCGGCGTCTCCATGACGTTGTTGGCGATCGTATATTCGAGCCGGCATTCGTCAAATTTCAGATTCTGCAGCGCCGAAATCTGCAACAGGGTGGCGAGCAGGTTCAGCACCGGGATGTCCACCAGTTGACCGCCAGTAATCTCCGCTTTACCGCTACCGGCCATCGTGGCCAGCCCGCCCGTGCCGGTCAACGCGGTGCTTAACTGCAGTTTGCCGCTGCTGAATACGCGTTTGGCGACGCCAGCTTCTTGAATGAGCTTCACTACGTCGGCGTTCTTGACCTGCAGATTCACCGAGTATTTCGAGCCGCCTGTCAACGTGAGCCCGGCGTCGCCGGTGATGTCGCCATCCGCAACCTTGCCGGTTAGAGGCGCGAGTTTCACAGCGTCGGTGGTGATAGCCACCGGCGTGGAAACCTTGTGAATGAAAAGCGAATTCGCCGCCACTGCCTGCTCGATGCTCGCGCGACCACTGCCGGTCAGTTGGCTGCCGCTCAAGTTCACCGAGCTGGTGAAGTTCGCATCCGTGATACGCAACAGTTCCTTGCCGGAATCGTTGAGCATGACAACTGAAGCATGTTTCAGCTCGATGCGCGACACGGCAATGTCCAGCCCGCCGCTACCGAACTGGTCGGTTTGGCAGCGGCCGATTTGGCGGTCGCTGATATCTGTTCGCTTGGCCCGCCGAGCTTCTCGTAATTCCAGTCGCCCTTGTTATTCTTGGCGAGCGTGATCACCGGCGAATCAAACGCGAGCGTCTCGACCTCGACCCGCTTCTGCAATAGCGGCAGCAGCCGGTAATGCAACGCGAACGACTTGACAGTGACCAGACTTCCGGTAAACCCTTCGGGGTTGGCCACCGCCACGTTTTGCAAATCGATGCCGCTGAACAGCGACACTTTCATCTCGCCGACTTTCACGTCCGTGCCAGCCGCCTTGTTCGCCGCGTCGAGCACCTGTTGTTTGAACTCCGGCGTGTTGACGAACCGTGTGAGGTAGAACACACCTCCCACCAGCAGCACCAGTAGGACAATCAGCACAATCCCGAGAATCTTGAGCACCTTCATAGCAGGTCCCTCCAGAAATTCGTTTGGCTTGTTCGAACCTGTCGCCTACAATATGCGCGTCTGTCAGCGCATGACGAGATTTTTTGTCATCTTCAATCCTGCCGCTCGCGGTGAGAAATCGCAACGCCTTCGCCAGATTCTTGAATCCAAGGCCAGCGCCAACGTCACGCTCGCGCCAACGCAGAGCGCGGGCGAAGCGAAATCTCTCGCGGCGCGCGCTGTCACTGAAGGGTACGACGCGATAATTGCGGCGGGCGGCGACGGGACGATCAATGAAGTCATCAATGGCATCGGCACCAGCGGTGTCGCGCTCGGCATCGTGCCGTTGGGTACCGTGAACGTCTTCGCGCTGGAACTGGGGATTCCGCGAAGCCTCGACGCGGCGTGGGACGTTCTGCGAGGCGGCACGGTGCGGACGATCGATCTGGCGCATGCGCAGTCGAACGGCGGCGGAAGATTTTTCGCGCAACTGGCGGGTGTCGGCTTCGACGCGCGCGCGGTGCGGACGGCCAGTTGGGAATTGAAGAAGAAGATCGGGCCGCTGAGTTACATCTGGGCTGGCGTGCAGGCGTTACGCGAACCGCACGCGCTCGTTGAGGTGAGCGTCAACGGCACGGGGGCAACTGCCCGCGGCGTCGCCGTGCTCATTGGCAACGGACGGTTCTATGGCGGACGGTTGCGCTTGTTTCCGCAAGCGCGGCTCGATGACGGGTTGCTGGATGTTTGCGTGTTCGAGAACGCCGGCTGTTTCGATCTGCTGCGCTACGGCCAGGCCATCCTGCGTGCGGGACACACGCGATTGCGTGACGTGCGCTATTTTCAGGCGAGCGGATTCGAGTGCAACGCACCCGACGCACCATTTGAACTGGACGGCGAGGACGCGGGCGACGCGCCCGTGCGATTTTCCCTGAAACCGCGCGGGTTACGGGTGATCGTGCCGAACGGAGGACAACATCATGCTCAATGAGTTCATGCAAGCGCCAGCGTACGTGATGGCGTGCCGGCAATACGACCGGGTCGCTGATTTTCTCAACGTCCCGCAGGGCGAACGCGTTCGCACAAAAATGCCGAAGCGCGCCTTCATCGTGATGCTGCCGACGCGCATGGACGATGGACGCACTGAGATGTTCGTCGGTTACCGCGTGCAACATCATTTGTCGGTCGGCCCGACCAAAGGCGGGCTGCGCTACCATCCCGATGTTACGCTCGGTGAGGTCGCGGCGCTGGCAATGTGGATGAGCTGGAAATGTTCGCTATGCGGTCTGCCCTACGGCGGCGCCAAGGGCGGCGTGGCCTGCGAACCGCGCAAGATGAGCCGCGGCGAACTCGAACGCATGACGCGGCGGTTCACCCAGGAGATGATTCCGTTCATCGGGCCACATGTGGACGTGATGGCGCCGGACCTCGGCACGAACGAACAGATCATGGCGTGGATGATGGATACCTACTCGATGCACCAGGGCAATCCCGTCCCGCAGATCGTCACGGGCAAACCCGTTGCGCTTGGCGGCTCTGCGGGACGCAAGGAAGCCACGGGCCGCGGTGTTGCGTACCTCGTCAACCGCGCCCTCGACAATCTCAACATGAAATCTGAAGCCACGAGCGTCGTCATTCAGGGATTCGGCAATGTCGGCTCGGTGGCCGCGCAGCAACTTTACCGGTTTGGCGCGAAGATAATCGGGGTCAGCGATTACACGGGCGGATTGTACAACCTGAAGGGACTCGACGTGAACAAGCTGGTCGATTACGCGGCCAGTCACGGGCATTTCGGTGAGTACAAGGAGGATTGCGAGCGCATCAGCAACGAGGAATTGCTGGAGCTTGAGTGCGATGTGTTGATTCCCGCCGCGCTGGAGCGACAGATCACCGAGAAGAACGTTCGCAAGCTGCGCTGCCGCGTGCTTGCCGAGGCCGCCAACGGGCCGACGACATACGAGGCGGACGACGTCTTGCGCGGGTCAGACATCTTCCTCATCCCCGACATTCTTTGCAACGCGGGTGGCGTGATTGTCAGTTACTTCGAATGGGTGCAGGATCTACAGAGCTTCTTCTGGACGGAAGCCGAGGTGAACGACAAACTCTACCGTCAGTTGGAGACCGCCTACCATCAGGTGCTGCAGTTCGCGAAGAAACACAATCTTTACATGCGCGACGCCGCTCTAGCCCTCGGCATCAGCCGCATCGCCCAAGCCAAACAGATCCGCGGCCTGTTCCCGTGAGCGAGTTTACCTTTCGCACATAGGTGTTATGGTAACATCTCTGATAAGCGATGTGATCAAGACATGATTCCAAAGACCAAGAAAGAGGACTCCCTGTTCTGGCGGTCTCCTCTCATCTGCGGCACGCTTGGCGGATTCCTCCTAGGTGTCTTTGTTCTTGGTCAGGTCGTTACAGTCAAGCCGTACCCAAACATCCAGAGGGATCACATCATCTTTAGTTTCATTACAGGCGTAGGCGGGGTTCTATTTGTCTCAATGGGGGTTAGAGCTTGGAGGTCGCGACGCAGGTGAGTTCAATGCCTTTCCGCGCCGTGCGGCGACCTCGTGCCAATGGTCGCGTCGCTGACTTCTGCTGTTGAGGCATTGCCTTTTTTCTCACACTACGGCGTCTCGAAGTGGCTGGCTTGACGGAACACTTCGTAGCGCTCGGCGATGTCGCGCTGTGTGAGTGTTTGGAGGCGACCGAGGCTGAAGCTTTCGACGTTGAAGCTGGCAATGACGCTGCCGTAGATGACGGCTTTGCGCAGCGAGTCGTGGTTGACGCGATCAACTTTGGCGAGGTAGCCGGCAAACGCGCCCGCGAAGCAATCGCCGGCACCGGTCGGGTCGTGGATGTCTTCAAGCGGATAGGCGGGCGCGCTGAAGAACAAATCGTTGGCGAACAACAGACAGCCGTGTTCGCCTTTCTTGATGACGACGAACTTCGGACCAAGCTTGAGGATGGCGCGGCCGGCTCTAATGAGGCTAGTCTCGTCAATTAACTCGCGCGCTTCGCTTTCGTTGAGGACAAGGCAGTCAATCATGCGCAGAAGTGCGAGCAACGGCTCTTTGGCGGTCTCGATCCACAAATCCATCGTGTCGGCGACGACGAACTTCGGACGCTCGACCTGCGCGAGCACATGAAGCTGCAACTGCGGCGAGATGTTGGCAAGGAAAACGTACGGCGTGTTCTTGTAATGCTCGGGCAAGCGCGGCTGGAACGTCTCGAATACGTTGAGGCAGACCGAGAGCGTGCGCCGTCTGTTCATGTCCCATTCGTATTCGCCCGCCCAGCGAAACGTCTGACCTTCGGCGACCTGAAGACCGTCGAGGTTGACGCCATGTTTCTGGTACAACTCGATGTACTGCTTCGGGAAATCTGAGCCGACGATGCCGACGAGGTTGACGGGCGTGAAAAAGCTCGCGGCGATGGCCGCGTAGCTCGCCGAACCGCCGAGCAGGTCGTGGTGTTGCTCCACCGGCGTCTTGACGCTGTCCAGCGCGATCGAGCCGGTGATGAGCAGACTCATGCCGCTACTTTCGGCCGAGCAGGAAATACAGGATCATGCCCAACAACGGCAGCAGCAGAATCAGCACAATCCACAAGACCTTCTTGCCTGTGTCCATGCTGCGTTTGACGCAGTCGACAATCGCGACGATGTCGAGAATGAGAACCACCAGACCAAGTATGCCTGTCATGGGTGACCTCCTGTTGGCAGATAGTAACAACAACCAATCCTGCTGACAAGCTTCGCCTCAGCCCGCTAAGCGCATATTGAATGCTGCTGCGGCTTTCATCACGTCGGGGGCGCACAAAATCGCCGAGACGACGGCGATGCGTTCCGCTCCAGCCTCTAACACTTCGTTCACGTTTTCCAACGTGATGCCGCCAATTGCAAAGAACGGGAGCGCGACGCGCTCCCGTACCTGCTGAATCAGCCCCAAGCCGACGGGCCGCACACCGGGCTTCGTCGCCGTCGCGAAAATTGGTCCGACACCGATGTAGTCCGCGCCATCGCGTTCGGCGGCGAGCGCTTGCTCCAGCGAATGGGTGCTGATGCCGACAATGCGCATGTTCGCCAGCCATTTGACCCGGGTCTCGCGCGGGATCGCTGCCCAATCCTCTTGTCCAAGATGCACGCCATCCGCGCCGACCTCGAATGCAACGTCGACGTCATCGTTGACAATCACGGGAACCTCGTATCGAAACGCGACGCCCACCACCGCCAAGCCCAGCTTCACCCGTTGCGGGTGCGTCAGCGCCTTGGCCCGCACCTGAATCACGTCCACACCACCTTCGATCATGGCGCGAGCAACATCTCCCGGATCGCGCGGACCCAAATACGCCGTGTCGATGAATCCGTACAGGCGGCGCTTGGCGATGCGCGAATTCGGCATTATCCGAAGAACACTTTCGCGACGTTGTAAAGCTCTTCGGTCACGCAACGGTTCTTCAAACGCAGCCGCGGTTTGCCAGTCTTCTTATCGATGACCTCTTGAACAACCTCGTCGAGGGGGACGCCGACAATCTCCGTACCGCGCAACGCGGCCATGCGGCCGAACTGACCGGCGATGGCCAGCTCGACGGCCTTCACTCCGTAGCGCGTACCGAGAACGCGGTCATAGGCGCTGGGCGTGCCACCGCGCTGGATGTGGCCGAGCACGACGGTGCGGCTTTCGATGCCGGTGAGCTTTTCGATTTCGCGCGCGAGCACTTCGGCAATGCCGCCGAGCCGCACGTGGCCAAACGCGTCGAGTTCCTTGGTCTGGTGGACTTCATGGCCCTCGAGCTTGAACCCTTCGGCGACGGCAATGATCGAGAAATTCTTCCCGCCCGCCTGCCGCTGTTTGAGGATCTTGCAGATATCGGCCAGCGACATCGGGAACTCGGGCAGCAATACGAGATCGGCGCCGCCGGCGATGCCGGCTTCCCACGCGATCCAGCCCGCCTGCCGCCCCATGAGTTCGACCACGAGCACGCGGCTGTGTGCCTCAGCGGTCGTGTGCAGACGGTCGAGCGCCTCGGTGGCGATGTTGACGGCCGTGTCGAAGCCAAACGTCTGGTCGGTGCCAAAAATGTCGTTGTCGATCGTCTTGGGGACGCCAATCACCGGCACGCCGTGTTTGTGCAGGCGCGACGCGACGCTCAGCGTGTCATCACCGCCAATGGCGATGAGTGCGGTGACATCGAAGCCTTTGAGATTGCGAACGATGATGTCGAGTTGTTCGTCCGTGGGATTGGTGCGCGACGTGCCGAGGATGGTGCCGCCGAGATGCAGGATGCCTGAGACGCGCTCGCGATTGAGCGGGATGAAGTCGCCTTTGAGCACGCCCGCCCAACCATTGTGGAAGCCGATGACCTCGTAGCCTTCGAGCAAAGCGCGGCGCGTGACCGCGCGAATCACTGCGTTCAATCCCGGGCAGTCGCCCCCGCCCGTCAACATTGCGATCTTTTTCATGAGTCAGAATACTCCTTCGAAGTTGCCACCAAGCGCCACGAACCTGCCAAAGCCGGTGCGAAATGAAAAGAATTATCTCAATCCTGAGCGGTGCAACGATGTCGCTGGGAGTCATTCTCGTTGAGTCAACTTAGCGCTCTTGACAGGTGGCTGGTAGAGGTCGGCCGATTCGCTCCGCGGCGTGGGCCATCCCCTGCGAAGGGCGGATTTTGAAATTGCATGCGGACGGCGTTTTGGCGAGGCTCGCGCGGATCGAAGAACTCGACCTGCATGAGTCGCCGTCAAATTGCAAAGTCGGCTCGCGCCGCCAGGATGGACTGGCTGATGACCGTGGTCTTGGTGGTGACCACCTTCGCGGCGTACCAGCCGGTGTGGCGTGCGGGGTTCATTTGGGATGACGACTCTTATGTGACGGACAATCCTGCGTTGCGTAGCATCGGAGGGCTGCGCGACATCTGGTTGAATCCCAAAACAACCCCTCAATACTATCCGCTAACTTTTACAGCATTCTGGATCGAGTATCACCTGTGGGGATTGCACCCGTTGGGCTTCCACCTAGTCAATGTGTTGCTCCAAGCGATGAATGCGGTTTTGTTCTGGAGGCTGCTGTCGAGGTTGAAAGTACCGGGGGCATGGTGGGCGGCGGCAGTGTTTGCCGTGCATCCCGTACATGTGATGTCCGTGGCTTGGATCACAGAGCTGAAGAATGTGTTGTCGGGGTTCTTTTTTTTGACGGCGTTGCTGGCGTACTTGCGGTTTTGTGAGTCGGATCAAAAATCGTGTTATGCCTTGGCGCTGGCGTTGTATCTCTGCGCGTTGTTGAGCAAGACGGCGACCAGCATCTTGCCGGTGGCGGTCCTGTTGATTCTGTGGTGGCAGCGGGGACGAATTGGCTGGAAGCAATTGGTTCCGCTGTTGCCGTTCTTCGTGGCGGGAATTGTGTTCGGTGTGTTCACGTTGTCGATTGAGAAACACTTGAAAGGCGCATCGGGAAGGGAATTCACGTTACCATTTCTGGAGCGGGTTCTGGTGGCAGGACGCAGCTTTTGGTTTTGTCTGGGCAAACTGCTGTGGCCGGTGCGATTGACGTTTGTCTATCCACGCTGGCAGGTGGATCCAACGACCGTGTTGCAGTATCTGTATCCGCTGGGTGCCATCGGATTGTTGGTGGCGCTATGGCGGGCGAGGGGCTGGATTGGCCGGGCCGCGCTGGCCGCGTTGGTGTATTTCGCGCTGGCGTTTCCGGCGTTGATCCTGGTTCAAGTGCTGTACATGATGCGCTACACGTTTGTGGCGGACCACTGGCAGTACTTGGGAAGCATGAGCGTGATCGGGTTGGCGGCAGGTGGGGCAGCGACGGCGCTCAGCCGCTTTCGAACGGCCGGGTTTGTTCTCGGTACAGTTGTGTTGGTGACGCTGGGTGTGTTGACTTGGCAGCAGGCCCTCGTCTATCGGGACGCGGAAACGCTCTGGCGCGATACACTGGCGAAGAACCCGCAGTGTTGGATGGCGCACAACAATCTCGGCATTATCCTGCGTCGGGTCGACAAAAATCAGGACGCCATCGGAGAGTACGAACAAGCGCTCCAGCTCAATCCCGATTACGCCGAGGCGCACTACAACCTGGGCAACGCGCTGCTTCAGTTGGGGAAGACGAAGGAGGCGATGGCGCATTATCAGCAGGCGCTTCGCCTCAAGCCCGACGATGCTGAGGCGCGCAACAACCTCGGTCTGGCACTGTTCCGCGTCGGCCAGATTCAGGGCGCGATCGAGCAATACGAGGCGGCGTTGCGAATCAAGCCCGACTTTGCCGAAGCCCACGACAACTTGGGGCTGGCCCTTTTCCAAGCGGGTCAGATTGAGGCTGCGATCAGTCAGTACGAGCAAGCGGTGCGAATCAACCCCGACTACGCCGAAGCGCATTTCAACCTGGGACACGCTCTGCTCCGACGGGGCAACGCGCGGGAGGCCATTGGGCACTTGGTTCGGTGGCTGCAGACCAATCCCGAGGACGCCAAGGCGCACGGCGAGTTGGGGTTGGCGCTGATGCAGACTGATAAAACTGCCGAAGCCATCGGTCACCTAGAGCAAGCGATGCGGCTTAAGCCTGACTTCCCAGAGGCGGAAAACAATCTGGCCTGGTTGCTCGCCACCCGCGCTCCAACCGAGGGCGGCGACCCGGCGCGGGCCGTCCAATTGGCGCAACGGGCGTGCGAACGAACCGGCAATCGTGTGGCCGTGAATGTGGACACGTTGGCGGTCGCGTATGCCGCCACCGGCCGGTTC
>Ga0335084_10007073_pt1 | contig 11170 bp, 11 predicted proteins | sample Lox_Sample_44_FD_206721 | JGI IMG/M metagenome (GOLD analysis project Ga0335084, IMG submission 206721) | Soil microbial communities from Loxahatchee National Wildlife Refuge, Florida, United States - Lox_Sample_4.4 | ecosystem: Environmental > Terrestrial > Soil > Wetlands | place: USA...
GGCACGGTTTACTCGACGCTCGGCGCCCGGCTCGACGTGGTAGAGATGCTCGACGGCATGATGCTCGGCGCCGACCGCGATCTCGTGCGCGTGTGGGAGAAGGTAAACAAGCCGCGCTTCGACCGCATCATGCTCAAGACCAAGACCGTTGCCGTCGAAGCGAAGAAGGATGCGCTGTACGTGAGCTTCGAGGGCGAGCAGGCGCCCAAGGGCGCGCAGCCGTACGACCTTGTGCTTCTCTCCGTCGGGCGCAGCCCGAACGGTAGGAAGATCGGCGCGGAAAAAGCCGGCGTGATCGTGACCGACCGCGGCTTCATCCCCGCCGACAACCAACAGCGCACCAACGTGCCGCACATCTTCGCGATCGGAGACATCGTCGGCCAGCCCATGCTCGCACACAAGGCCGTCCACGAGGGCCACGTCGCGGCCGAGGCCGCCGCCGGTGAAAAGTCTTTCTTCGACGCCCGCGTCATTCCCTCGGTCGCCTACACCGACCCCGAGATCGCATGGGTGGGGCTCACCGAGGACGAGGCGAAGGCGAAAGGCGTGAAGATCGAGAAAGCGCAGTTTCCCTGGGTCGCCTCGGGGCGAGCCATTGCCAACGGTCGCGACGAGGGCTTCACCAAGCTCCTGTTCGATGCGCAGACGCACCGGATCGTCGGCGGGGGAATCGTCGGCACGCACGCAGGCGATCTCATCAGCGAGATCGCGCTCGCCATCGAGATGGGCGCCGACGCGGTCGACATCGGCCGGACCATCCATCCGCATCCCACGCTTTCGGAGTCGATCGGCATGGCCGCCGAGCTGTTCGAAGGCGTGTGCACGGATTTCCCGCCGGCGCGAAAGAAATAGCCGCACCATCGTGACCCAGGATGAGCTCAAGCAGCTCGTAGCCCGCGAGGCGATCAAGTATGTCGTCGACGATGCCTACCTCGGCGTGGGCAGCGGATCGACGGTCAACTTCTTCATCGACGAGCTGGCGAGGATGAAGGGCCGGATCAAAGGTGCGGTCGCGAGCTCGGTGAAGACCGCCGAGCGCCTGAATGCGCGTGGAATCCGCGTCGTCGAGTTGACCGAGGTCGACGATCTCCCCGTGTACGTGGACGGCGCCGACGAGGTCACGCGGCACGGCGCGATGATCAAGGGCGGCGGCGGCGCGCTCACGCGCGAGAAGATCGTGGCCGCGGTCGCGCGCAGGTTCATCTGCATCGTGGATCAGTCGAAGATGGTCGACGTGCTCGGCAGCTTCGCGCTCCCCGTGGAGGTGATCCCCATGGCGCGCAGCCATGTCGCGCACGAGCTGGTAAGGCTCGGCGGTCAGCCGGAGCTGCGCTCTGGCTTCACGACCGACAACGGCAATGTGGTTCTCGATGTCGCAGGCCTGCGCATCCTGGATCCGGCGGACCTGGAAGGGAAGATCAACAACATCGTCGGCGTGGTGACCAACGGCCTCTTTGCGCGGCGCGGCGCCGACACGATCCTCGTGGGAACCGACCAGGGCGTGAAGACGCTCGACGCGCACCGCTTCTAGCCGCACTCCCGCAGCTCGCACCGGCGCGGCCGCCGGACCGCGCTACAATGGATGCATGACCAATCTGAGCGTTCCCGGGCTCGACTTGACGGCCTATATGGAGGACGTGGGCAAGCGTGCGCGCGCCGCGGCGCGAACGCTCGCCCGCGCCTCGACGCAGGCGAAGAACGCCGCGCTCGCGGCGAGTGCCCTGGCGCTGAGGCGCGATTCGGCGCGACTGCTCGCCGCGAATGCGGAGGATGTGGCCGGCGCCAGGTCCGCTGGCGAGGACGCAGCGTTCGTCGACCGGCTGATGCTCAACGCGGCCGGCGTCGACGCAATGGCCGAGGGCCTCGAGCAGATCGCGGCGCTGCCCGACCCGGTTGGTGAGGTGAGCGAGTTGCGCTACCGACCGACGGGCATTCAGGTCGGTCGCATGCGCGTGCCGCTCGGCGTGATCGGCATCGTCTACGAGTCGCGGCCGAACGTGACGGCCGATGCGGCGGCGCTTTGTCTCAAGGCGGGCAACGCGTGCATCCTGCGCGGCGGCTCGGAGGCGTTCCATTCGAACCAGGCGATCGGCGCCTGCCTCCACGAGGGCTTGCGCAGCGCGGGGTTGCCGGAAGACGCGACGCAACTGCTGGCAACGACAGATCGCGCGGTGGTCGGCATGCTGGCAAAGATGGACCGTTACGTCGACGTCCTCGTCCCGCGCGGCGGGAAGGCATTGATCCGGCGCGTCGCCGAGGAAGCGACCGTGCCGGTGCTCAAGCACCTCGATGGCGTATGCCACGTGTTCATCGACGAGTCGGCCGACATCGACATGGCGGTGCGCATCGCCGACAACGCCAAGACCCAGCGCTACAGCCCGTGCAACACGATGGAGACGCTGCTCGTTCACGCGAAGATCGCCGCGCGCGTGCTGCCGCCGCTCGCCAGGATCTACGCCGAAAAGAAGGTCGAGCTCCGCGGCGACGAGGCGAGCCGCGCGCTGGTGCCCGCGATGAAGGCAGCCACGGAGGAGGATTGGACGACCGAGTACCTGGCGCCGATTCTCGCCGTGCGCATCGTGCCTTCGCTCGACGCGGCGATCGATCACATCGCGCGCTATGGATCGCAGCACACCGACGCCATCGTCACCCGGGACCACGGCAACGCGATGCGCTTCCTGCGCGAGGTCGATTCGAGCTCGGTGATGGTCAATGCGTCCTCACGCTTCGCCGACGGGTTCGAATACGGCCTCGGCGCCGAGATCGGCATTTCGACCAACAAGCTGCACGCACGCGGGCCCGTCGGGCTGGAAGGCCTCACCAGCCAGAAGTGGGTCGTCTTGGGCGACGGACAGATCCGGACCTAAAAGCACGCGCGCTGCGCGGCACCCCGTCCGGCACGATGTCCTCCTCGGTCAGCGTCTCCATCGGCACCAACACGGCGATCGCCGCGGCGAAGGCCTTCGGCTGGTTCGTCACGGGCTCGCCGACCATGTTCGCGGAGACAGTGCACTCGCTCGCGGACGTCGCCAACCAGGTCCTGCTCAAGATCGGTGAAGTGCGCGGCCGTCGCGGGCCGGACGCGCTGCACCCCTTCGGCCGCGGCCAGGAGAAATTCTTCTGGGCGCTGGTCTCGGCAGTCAGCGTCTTCTTCGTCGGCTGCGGTCTCAACGTCTACCACGGCATCCACGCCTTCGTCTCGCGCGCGCCGGTCGAGCCCTTCACGCCGCTGGTGCTGGGGCTGCTTCTCTTCGCCCTGGCGCTCGAGTCCTACACGTTCGTGATCGCGTTGCGCGAGATCGGCGGCTGGCGCAACGTGGTCAAGAACCGCAACAACACGACGGTGCTCGCGGTGCTGCTCGAAGACGCCGTGGCGCTGCTCGGCATCCTTCTCACCCTGCTCGTGGCGGGCGTATCGCTCGTCTTCGGCCCGCGCCCGTTGTTCGACGCCGTCGTCGCGATCGCGGTGGGTGTGCTGCTCGGCGTGATGGCCCTTTTCCTCGCTGCGATAAACCGACGGCTTCTGATCGATGCCTCCGATCCGGAGCTCGAGGGTGCGGCGCGCGCCTTTTTCTCCGATGCGGGCGTTGATGCCGAGCTGCGCTCGATAATCGTCGACGACGGCCGCGATGTTCTGTTCGTGCACATTCGACCGGGCGCAAGCGCTCCTACGGCTGCCGAGTCGCGGGCCCTGGGCGAGGCGCTGAAGGTGCACGCGCGCGAGCGCGTGGGCAAGACGCTCGACGAGGTCTACTGGAGATTTCCCGCAGGCGGCGCACCTCAATAAGTGCCAATGGTTTCCGTCGTTGCGGGGTGAAGGATGATGGTTCGTGTCGAACGACTGCCTTCGACCCGTTCCTGCCGGTCGCCATTTTCTGATCGAATGGCGGGTCCACGTCGCTCACCGGTCGTTCGCTGGCGTCGCGATGAAAGGCGAACGCCGGAGAAAGCGGTCATCGACGTGCACGCGAGCCGAGGCAGCGACTGAGCGGCAGCTCTCCTAGTACCCGGCCGCGAACTATCGACCCGAAGCGGACTAACGGTCTCATCCAAAGCGGACATCGGGGTCAAATTGCAGATTCCTGACGCTCGCACTATAGTCCGCTGACACCCTGCCTTAGCCGAGGGAGCGGATGGCACGGGACCAGCGTCGATTAGCGGCCATAGTCTCAGCCGATGTGGCGGGCTATTCGCGCCTGATGGGCGAGGAAGAGAGCCGTACTCTTGCCGCGCTGAAGGCACACCGGCGCGAACTGATCGACCCCAAGATCACCGAGTATGGCGGCCGCATCGTCAAGACCACAGGGGATGGCCTGCTCCTGGAGTTCCCAAGCGTCGTAGAAGCCGTGCGCTGCGCAGTCGACGTGCAGCGTGGCATGGCCGATCGCAATGCTGGCGTTCCCAACGATCAGCGGATCGACTTTCGTATTGGCGTCAACGTCGGTGACATCATCATCGACGGCGAGGACATTTTCGGCGACGGCGTCAACGTTGCGGCGCGACTGCAGGCGCTCGCCGAACCCGGCCAGATCTTCGTAAGCAAGGTCGTCCGCGACCAGGTGCTGGACAAGCTGGGCTTCGCCTTCGAGGAGCTTGGCGCGCAGCAGGTCAAGAACATCGTACGACCGGTCGAGGTGTACCGCATTCTCGATGATGCGCCCGCGGCGGCAGTCCAGTCACAGCGATCCGTCGGGCGCGGAGCGACATTCTTGCGCATCACGCGAGGCGCTCGCTGGGGCTGGCTGGCGGGAGCCGCCGCGATGGTTACCATCGCTGCCATCGCCATCTGGTATGGGTTCAATCAACAGAAGACTGCTGCGGCCCTTGCCGGTCCTCCACCGATGTCGGTAGCGGTCATGCCCTTCACACCGGCGTCGAACAGCGCCGACGACGAGCTCCTGGCCGAGAGGCTTACGCAAGACGTGACCGCAGCAATCGTGCGCGCACGGCGATCCGCGCTGGTGGTGTCGCACGGTCTCGTCGTGGCGAAGTACAAGGGCAAGCCGACCGATCCGCGGGAAGCAGGACGCGATCTCAACGTGCGCTATCTCGTCGAGGGCGAGGTAAGCCGGCAGAAGGACGCTGATGCCGTTGCGGCGCGCCTGACCGAGACGGCGATGGGCACGACAGTCTGGAGTGCCCGACTGGCTGGACCAACGTCCGGCGACCCGGACAAGAGCGAATGGGTTGCCCAATTGTCGAATCGATTGCGGGACGCACTTTATAACGCCGAGGTGAAACGTATCGCGCGTCTGCCGATGTCGGGTGCAAGCGCAATGGAAACCGTTCTACGTGCCGACAGATTATGGGAGCAAGATCCGACCCCTAAGGGGATCCTCGCCGCGCACAAGCTCTACGAGCAAGCCCTTCGGCAGGACTCCAATTCTCTTGAAGCGGTCATCGGCCTTTATTGGACCGACGCAATTCAGATTGAGCCGGAAGCGGAGCCTCCCGAGCAAACGGTGCGCGAACTGAATGACCTGTCCAAACGTGCCATTGCGCTCGATAGCAACGATCCTCGAGTCTGGGATATGCGCTCGTATGCGCTTTTGCTGGCAGGGCAATGGCAGGGCGCATTGGAAGCCAACGCCGAAGCGCTTCGGATCGACCCATATAGCGATGGGGTCGTCGGCAACCAGGGTTGGCTGCTGCTTCTGACGGGCCGGCCTGCAGAAGCCTTGCCTGTTCTGGATCGTGCCATCGCGCTGGATCCTCGCAGCCCGCGCGTACACGACCTTCTCCGGTATCAATGCAGTGCCCACCTGAACCTCGGTCAGTACGACGGGGCGATCGCGGCCTGTGAAAAGTCGCTCGTCCTCGAGGAGGATGGGTGGACGTACCTTTTCCTGCTGGGTGCGCTTGCCCAGAAAGGAGACATGGCGAAGGCCGAGGTCGCGAAGACGCGGTTGCTCAAGCTAGAACCCGATATCTCGATCGCCCGCGTTAAAGCACCCAGAGAGTTTGCGAACCCGCTCTACCAGCAGCAGCGCGAAGCAAACCTGTATGCCGGTTTGCGAAAGGCGGGGATTCCGGAGCAGTGACGAGTCGATTGCGACAACTATCGGGAGTGTCCGCTTCTGGCCGGTTAGCGACGGTCGCATAACGATCCGAAGCGGACGTACATCCAGTGACTGACCAAACTCATGGGCAGTTACGCCTATAATGCATCGTCGATGAGTCGGCGAGCGGAATGCAGACCGTGACGCTATGTAGCTGAATCTTGACGTGTCAATGCGACTAGTTACTACCGCGATAGGCTTCTGTCTCACCACTTTGGTGATTGGATTGACATATGGCCAGGCGGCTCTTGAGTCGGCCAAGCCGAGGGTCTATGCGCTGATTGCTGCCGTGGGCGGGCGACTCAGCGTGGTGACGGAAGCCCCGAGAACCGGCACTCATCTTTCACCGTACCGGCGCGGCAGCACGCAAGTGAACAACAACATTCTCAATCGCCTTGCGTTGTATAGCCTCGACAAGTCCGTCGCGAAGATCGACCCGGGGAGCCAACGAATCTACCTGTCGCTTCCTGCCGCCCAAATGGACGGAGTCGCTCCAATGCAGCGCGAAAGCGTGGCGATCGGCAATGTCGTGACGGAGCTGGAGAAGATGCCGCAACGACTAGAGTGGGACAAGATCCTGATCGTCACGCCGGCCTATCGGACGCTCGAACTCAATGGTCTGGCGGGCAAGATGCAGGGGTTTGGCGTGTTCGATGAACCACAGTGCCAAGACTGCGGCGGCATTGGCCGTGACGCATACAAGCAGCCAACGGGAGTCCGTGGACCCGAAGCCCTTAGCTCGGAGGACGAGGTTATCCACGCGGAGACCTATCTCGCGCCGTTTTCGTATATTGAAGTGTGGGTCCTAGATCCGAAAACGCTGGAGGTACTCGACCAGCAGCAGGGTTTCGATAGTCAGAAGCTAGCCGAGCCGAGCTACAAGGAACCCCTGGACCTCCATAAGCCCAAGTTCCAGGAGTACTTGGCCCGCCGCCTCTCGAGCATCGTGGAGTTCTCCGTAGAGCACGCCGTCACGCAGTCCGAGCTTTCCTGGCTCGGCCATGTGGAAGTCGGGCCGGTCCGGGAGGTCAACCCCGCGGATCCAAAAAAATAGAGCGCACCATGTGCGGCCGCGAGCGAGGGGTTAGAGCCCACGCCAGGCGTGCAGTGCACTCCGACTAGCGATGCTTGAGCTTCCCGGCGAACGTATTGGCTCGTTCGAGATCAGCGGCGACCTGAGCGCGCCCTCGTTCATACACGATTTCGCGTCCCATCGCGTTGCCAGCATAGGCCATGCCATTGCGCGTGGGGGTCAAGCGACACCTCACGTTGTGAACACCTTCACCGAGGACAATCTCGATCACGTCGGCGCGCTTGTTCAAGACGACAACGTCTAGGGTTTGCCCGGTGGTGGTTACTCGGACGGTAATTTTTTCGTCGTTCATGGAATAACCAATCGCGCTCAGATTTGTTGCGGACCCGATCCACTATATCACCGGTGCGAAGTGGTCGTACGTCCGCCATCGGCAATAGCGGTTGAATGGCTACTTGACCACCTCGATCTTTGGCGGCTGCCAGGAACCGTCAAGGATCGCCTGCTTGCCCCAGTAGCGCGCAGTAGAGCGAAAATGCACCACCAGACGGAGGCGAGCAATAGGCGTGACCCCTCTCGTAGAGGAAGACCCCACGTCCGCTCCCGGCCCTGCGGATTTCCTTGGCCCGAAATAGACGTCGACTGATCCGTCGGCGCCGGTGGCGAGCCCCGCCCGGATAAGGTATCTCAGTGAAGCTCGACCGGAGACGAAAACGGCTTGGTCGCGTCCACCACGAACATGATGAGAGCGCTCAGCTCGGTCGTTCCGCTGTTGAAGACTTCCATCGGCATGCCTGCCGAGTGCCCGTTCATCGTATGACCAGCCTCGACGTGGCTGACACCCTGCGGCGTTCTTTGGCCCAACTCACCGGAAATTACGTAGAAGGCTTCTGAACCCGGGTGGCTATGCAGCGGCGTCTTGGCTCCGGGCGGCCCGGAGCCGTAGTTGATGCGCAGCAGATACTCGGGCGCGGTGATTGCGGGCACGGGTCCGATCTCGGCGACCTTGGTTCCACCGGTTGTGGCGCCACCTTTCGGACCGAGCGTAAAGAGCCAGGCCTTGCCCGCGACTTCGGCAGCCAGCGACGTCGTGGCGTCGTAACTCACCGTGTTTGGATTCCAACGGTCGGGGCCGATTGCGGCCCGCGCCTGCGCGAGGGTGGGAAAATTCTCGATTCGCCAATACAGGGGGCCTTCCGGCAGTTGCTTGACCTTCTTCTCCGCGACGGGCTTGACGACGTAAACCGCATCTGCCGCCACCGTCGCTTGTGCCGCGCATAACGACGACACCAACACCGTGGCCGCCGCAATTAAAAGCCGTTTGATTGCCATAGGTCCATCGAATCCTCAAAGGCTATCAAGGGTAAAACCCCGACGCCACCACGCCGGGAACTCCGTCGACCTTCACTGCCTTTACGTAGGCCCATTTCTGAGAGGGCTTGGTCTGCCCGGGCTTCGGGAACATGTAATCGACCCATCCCGATCCCTTGGTTTCAGCGGTCTGAATAATGGCGTCGTGAAACAATTTGCCATTAGCATCTTTCTGGCCGGTAACCCTGGTTCCCTCGCGGGCTGGAAAGGCGGGATTCAGCAAGACGTTGGATTTGAGATCGTAGACAAACAAGTACGTATCTCCGTGGAACCACTCGCTGTCCTTCTTCCTGAAGTCTGCAAAGGCCGCCTTGCCTTTGCTGTCGATCAATGCCGCCGCTTTGTTTACCAGTGCTTCAACCTGTCGCGCCTTTTCGGATGCCGGAGGAGACGATTGAGATGCCGGCGACGGGGTCCCGAGCAATCCCGCAAGCACAAGAATTCCGACGAGGAAAACCCCGCTCTTCATGGTTCAGCCCCACACCGGTGCCCGACTACTGCAGCTGGTGGTTCACCCCACAGCTAGGTCGTGTCGACGGTTGTATCGATGGCTTTGACCTTGCGAGCACTCGAGCGTTCCCGCCTTACTGACTCTGGGTGTACACCTCACGGATGGCGTCGACGACGACGTCCAACTGGCGCCCCGGCCCCGCGCGCATCCACGCCCAGACTCGCCGAACGCGACGCGCATCGTCCTCGAAGACGAACGAGGCGGCCAGAACAAGCAGCCCCGACACCAATCCTGTCAGCAATGCTTCGCCGTACTCAAACCCGAAGCGACCGGGGTGAGACCAAGCGTCGGCGATCGCAGTCAGCCCGCCCATCAACAATGCGTTGCCGTAGCGACGCGCGAAGAGCCTCCCGGCTGGCGTAATCGTGATCAGCAGCGCCAGGATTCCGGTCCCGACCCCGGTCTGGAGTGCAAGCCTCCAGTGTGCCGCACTGACCAGGTTCGCGAAGCTCGGGGCGGTCATACAGAGCATGCACGCGCAGGTGGGCTGCCACAGGCGCTGGAGAAACACCCGTACGCGAAGCCTCCAGTCCAACGGTTGCATTCTGGCCTCCTGGCTCAAGTGTCGCCCGTACCCGCCAGTCCTTACACCTTGCGAGCCCGCGGGCCGGCCGGTGACCGAGAACGCCGCCGAACTCAGGCTACTTGCTACCGGCCGCGCGGGAGATCTCCGCGATGAGTTTGTCAGCGCCTGCCTCATGCACACTCGTCCGGATGAGGATGTCGGTTGATAGCACCCTCTTGCCGTAATAAGACTGGTTCCAGTCGTCGGAGGTATTGACCAACGTGCCCTCGAGGTTGAGCCCGCCATAGAGGCCCTTGTCGCGGCTGAAGGCGACCAGATCGGCAACGATGTTCGAGTTTGCGCCGGCACCGATCGGGCCAAAGGCAATGCTCGCGTCGCCGCCCATCTTGAACGACGGCGAGAGCAGCGCATTCAAGCCTCGATCGGTCATCACCAGCGTAACCGACTCGGATACCGAAACGCCGATCTGGAAGCCGACGCTGGCGGTCAGCAGCGCATAGAACGCAGGGCCAACCCATCGGCCCGACTGGGCGTCCTTGGCAAACAGCACGGCACGGCCGCCGGACCCGCCAAAGATAAAGCCTGCCTTGACAACTGTAGGCGCGATCAGCACACCCTTGGCGTATCCAACATTCTGCTGGAGCCACCTCATATTGGGATCGCGCATGAAGCTCGAGAATGACGCGTTGGCCTCGTCGACGAGCGCTTGCTGCTCAGAGTGCACGGTTGTGGTTGCACAACCGCCAAGGCCGAGTGCGATGCCGGTCAGAATCGTGACCAGGGTAAGGCGGAAGAAATGGCGCATCATGGGTCTCTCCACGCAGGATACATTTCAATATCGGCTCAGTCTCGCGGCCCTAGACCGTAGACGTGCGCACTCGCAACACGTACTACTTTTTCGCAGGCACGGCGCTCTCCATCGGGGCCGGCGCGCCGTCGGCATTCCACGTGTCGCGAACGTAGAGCCACTTCCCGCCCTTCTTCATCGAGACGGAAAGATATTTCCCGGTCTCGACAACCTTCCCCGCCTTGTCCTTCACCGCATAGGTTCCGGACTGCCAGCCCAGGTCGCCGGAGACGCCGCCGGCGGGTCTGGGGCCGAGGCTGAAGCTGACGCCGGCCTTCTGCGACTCTGCCGTGTCCTTCGCAAAGAATGCTTTGATCGCGGGCCGCCCGCTCACCGCCGGCGCACCCGGCGGGAGGAGCACTGCCCGTTCGTCGTAGAGACTCGCCACAGCATCGGGGTTGCCGGCGTTATAGGCCTTGACCCAGCTTTGATCGACGGCCTGAAGTGCGCCCATTTCACTCGCCGAATCTGCCGCCGATGATTCGACGCCGAACCCGAGTGCAACAATTGCGCAGAGAACCCCCGCCGCTTTCGCGATCGCAGTCATCTAATCCTCCATAGTTTGCCAGCGCTGAACGACCTGCCGGCTTCGCGCAACCATCATGGTAGCGGAACCTGGTTGGTTGCTGGCCGGTCAGCGACGGTCGCAATCGACGCCAAGCCGACCTACATTCTTCTCGAAAGCAGTCTTTCAACGGTCCACGAATCACCGTAGCGGCAACGTGAAGGCGAAGGTAGAGCCAGTCCCGACCTGGCTTGTTACCCAAATCTTTCCGCCGTGGAGCTCGATGAACTTCTTGGAGATGGCGAGCCCAAGCCCGGT
>Ga0335084_10007074_pt1 | contig 11169 bp, 13 predicted proteins | sample Lox_Sample_44_FD_206721 | JGI IMG/M metagenome (GOLD analysis project Ga0335084, IMG submission 206721) | Soil microbial communities from Loxahatchee National Wildlife Refuge, Florida, United States - Lox_Sample_4.4 | ecosystem: Environmental > Terrestrial > Soil > Wetlands | place: USA...
CAGTCGAGCGGTCCGATGGCGGGGCCTTTCCAGCCGCGCTCCCACGCCGCGGCGTTCGCGAGCACCTGCGCTGCGAAGGCCTCGTGGATCTCGATGAGGTCGATGTCGGCGAGCTCGAGGCCGGCGCGCGCGAGCAGGCGCGGCACCGTGATGGCGGGGGCCATGAGCAGGCCTTCGTCCGGATGCAGCGCGGCGAAGTCCATGGCCTCGATGAAAGCAAGGGGCTTGCGGCCTTCGCGCCGCGCACTCCTCGCTCATGAGCAGCACTGCGGTCGCGCCGTCGGTCACGGGCGAGGCGTTGCCCGCGGTGATGGTGCCGTCGGTACCGAATGCGGGTTTGAGGGTTGCGAGCTTCTCCAGGGAGGTCTCAGCACGCGGCCCCGAGTCGCGCGTCACGCCTTCCAGCGGAACGATCTCGGCGGCGAGCTTGTCGGCCGCGGCGACCGCGTTGCGGTGGCTCGCGAGCGCGACCTCGTCCCGGCGGGTACGCGAGATCTCCCACTTCGCGCGCGTGACCTCCATGTGCTCGCCCATCGAGAGGCCGGTGGTCGGTTCCCGGAACGTGGCGGGGTCGGCGCCGCTCAGCCACTCGACGCCGCCGGCGATGCCGGCGCGGTTGCGGCGGCAGAGCTGCTTCAGTTGATAGTTCAGATCGCGCATAGCCCCTCCCGGGCGGTTTCCGTCGCGGTCTTCGTGTCTCGTCAGTTGCCGGTGTGATCCCTTCGGTAAGTGTTTCTGTCCGTCCCGCCGGCCGTGGCCAGGCGAGAGCTACGAGGGACACGGGACACCACTCCCGGATGCAGTTGCTCTGTTGGCTTGAGCTGCCAGCGCTGCACGTCGCCATCTGGCTTCCGATGCGCGTCTCGAGGAACGAGAGCTGCCGCATCGGGGCCCATTGACCCAGGGGCCGAGGAGCGCCGGTGAGGGCGCGGACGGGTTGCCGTCCGGGTGGACGGCGTGGAGGCTTTGCGCCTCCCTCTTGGGCGATGTGATGGGGCCGCGAGGCCCCGTCACGTCTCTCCTCACGCTGGACCGCGTGCGCGAAGGCCTGAAACGCCAAGGCCTTAGACGCGTCGTCACTGACGCAGTGACGACGCTCGCCGGCGACGGTGGTGCGGGAGGCGCGGTCAGGCGAGCGGTGAGCTCGGCCGGATCACGCGCGCATCACACGTCGCGGCTCTCGCGGAGCGGTGCACACATCAGGACGACGACCGTGGCGAGGCTCGAGGCCTTGCCAGTCGTCTCCCTGGATGTCGGTCGAGCCGACATCCCAAGTTGCGCCGTGGGAACTGCTTGGCGCGCTCAGCTGCTGCGTGATCGGAGTCCTCCAGGGACTTCCGATCGCCGATGACAGGCCGGGTATCGTCGAGCGAAGACGCGGCCAGGACAACTTCTCGATGCTCCCGGTCTAGCCGGGGCGTTTCACTCCAATGCGCTTATCGAGCGCCGCGCCTGGGTATCTCAACCCAGGGACCCGTAAGGGTCACGCTTCGCACGGATCCCGCTGGTGAGCTCGATTCCGTGCACTCAAGGTACGCCGTGATCCTAGCGCCGTTTCATGCCGGGCCGACCCCCGGAGAGCCCCCCTCAAAGACGAGCTCTCTTGGGCTCTGCCGCCCAAGTCCGCGCGGAACCCGCATCCGAGCCGCCCGGCCTACCCCTTGCGCCTCGGGCCCTCACCGGGCTTCTTCGCCCGTTGACGGCCTGCCGGCGTGGCCTCGCGCGCCCGGCGAGACTCCGGCAACGCGTACGGCGTGAAGGTGTGAGTGTTGCTAAGCAGCAGATCGAGGAATCTTGGATGCAGGAATAGCTTCTCCCGCCCAGCCTCGACCTCGCGAAGGACCCCGATGTCGACGAGCGCTTTCAGGTACACCGACGCCGTCTGCCGCTTCGCGATCCCCGCCGAGACCAGGTTCTGGATGCGGCAGTACGGCTGCATGAACACGGCCTCGACCAGCTCGTGGCTGTAAAGCTTCGGCAGGCGCGTCCGGATGTACTCCGTCGCCGCCGCCATCAGCGCCCGGAGCGCGGCGATCTTTGCGGTGGTCCAGCTGGCGGTTTCGGTGACGCCGTGAAGGACGTAGAGGACCCACGCCTCCCATGCCGCGTCGCGCGTCACCGCGAGCAGCAGACGGTAGTAGTCGGCCCGGTTCCGGATGATGTAGCGCGATAAGTACAGAACCGGAATTTCCAGGAGGCCCTGCTCGATCAGCATGAGCTCATTGAGGACGCGCCCGGTGCGCCCGTTGCCGTCGAGAAAAGGATGGATCGCCTCGAACTGGTAGTGGGCGATCGCCATGCGGATTAGGGGGTCGACCGTCTCGTGCTCGTGGATGAACCGCTCCCAGTTGGCGAGCTTCTCCCGGAGAAGCACTTCGCCGACCGGGGGCGTGTACACGACCTTGCCCGTCGCCGGATTCGTAAGGACGGTACCCGGGACTTTGCGGACATCCATGTCCCGCCCCATCAGCGTGGAGCAGACCTCGACGGCGATCGCCGTGCCGAGCGGCCTACGCTTCAGCAGCTCCACGCCCTGGCGGAGCGCGGTGCGGTAGCGAAGCGCCTCCTTCGCCGCGGGATCCGCCGTCCGTTCGTCGAGCTGGGCCTGCCTGAACAGCGTGTCGGCGGTGGTGACGACGTTCTCGATCTCGGAGCTCGCTTGCGCCTCCATGAGCGGCACGGTGTTGATCAATACCGCCTGATTGGGGAGCAGGGTGCCGGCATGCTTTAACGACGCGAGCGCCGCCCGAGCATCGATGCACGTCTTCAGGACGGCCCGCGATTCGACGTCCGCCTTGGGTGGCAGCGCCGGGAGCGCGTTATAGGGGCGGGTGGGATCGAAGGCGGGCAAGGGGCGCCGTCATGTCGAGAGCATCGACATATCACCACAACGTGTCGAAAAATCAAAGAAAAATCGACATATCCACAAAGATGCCTGCTCCAACCGCTGTTCCGGGTGTGAGGGGCCCTGCGCTGCTGCAAGGAGCGTCAGCGCAGCGTCCCCATCTCATGGGGCGTGCCTTCGACGCATATTGCTGCGTCAAGCAGCACCGACGCTGCGTCGGATCGCGCGACGAATCCCCGATATTGCGGACCCCACGACGCGCGACAGCGCGCGACTCACTTCTTGAGGCACCCCGGAGGCGCCCCCGGGGGGCCTCGAATGCTGACCGACGTCCGATCTGAGCTTCCTAGGCACCCACAAGGCACCCCGGGGCGCCTCGGGCCGCCGAGGGATCGGCGAGACCGCGCCGTGGGTGCAGCATCCCCTCTTCTCCTTGGCCACTCGTGGTCAGGACGGGCTCGGACAGCCCCGGTAGCAGCGGCTTGCCAGAGCGCGTTCCCAGCGGAAACCAGCGTCGCCACGAAGTAGCGCGCGTCCAACAAGTTCAAATAGCGGGGTGCTCAGATCGCCCGCAAACGAGGGAGCGTTAACGACCTCTCGCCATGGGGGGGAGTCACCGGCCGCGACAACGCAGCGGATCGACGCGGCAGCGCAAGAATCGTCCGCAAAAGCATACCTGTAAATATTTTCAATAGTTGGTGCAGCGAGAGGCTAGAATACGAGCTGGCATACGAGTTTGCATACAACCTTGCATACAAGAAGTCCGATAGCGGCGCGCGAAACGCAGGCGTTCTGGCGCTGCTACATGGCCCGTTCCATACACAAGGAGGGTTTCAAACTTGGGCAACTCCGCCCGGACAGAGCGTCACACCAGAAAGTGATCATGAAACCAACCAGACTCGCCCCCGTCTTCGTGCTCGCGGCTGGCGCGATCGCTGTTGTCGGCATCGCGCTGACGTTCGGCGCCGCGCCGCTTGAGGTCGCGAAAATCGCCATCACCCCTCAACTCCCGTTGAAAACGACGCCGCTCGGTTTCGTCGTGCCCGCCGCGCAGGCGGCCCCGATCGCGTCCGGGGCAGGGTATTTTCCGGCGCAATTCGCTGCCCCGACTCAGGCGGAGGAGCCGCTTCCCCCGCAGTTCTAGCCCAGCTCACGGCCCTTGCCGCGCCGCTTGACGCGCATCACCTGGGTCCGACCCAAGCAGGCGGACGAATTTGAACAAAGCAGACCGCCAGACTGGCAGCAGGCGGTCAGCGAGCTGCCCATCGGGCACCTGATGATGCCGATCCTAGCCATGCGCTTCGTCGCCGTGACATGCCGTTCCAGTCGCCCGCCCCTGCGGTTGGCAGATTTTGTTTCTTGGCAGTCAGGTTCGGGCTGACGCGAAAAACGCTTCGCGCTGAGTAGGATAATGGCGAAGCGTGGAGGGCAATCCGCAGATGAAACAGCAAATCCGTTTCTGCACCGCAAGAGACGGCGTGCGGATCGCCTTCGCAACCGCCGGCGAGGGCCCGCCCCTCGTCCGCGTCAACAATTGGTTTACGCACCTCGAGCTTGACTGGGTCAATCCCGTCTGGCGGCACTGGTGGGAGGCGCTGACCGATCGACGGATGCTCGTTCGCTACGACCCGCGCGGCTCAGGCCTCTCCGATCGGGATCCCGCTGACGTTTCTCTCGACGCGCTGGTGTCCGACCGAACGGCTGTCGTCGATGCGCTGGGACTTGCCCGCTTTCCGCTTATCGGGCTGTGTCAAGGTGGCGCGATCGCCATCGCCTATGCAGCGCGACCTCGGCGCCGAGCACTTCACCTGCCGCGACCGCTCCAAAGCGATCCTGCGGCTCGTCCGCCGACTCAATGACTTGGGCTGCCAAGTCCAGCCCACTCCTCAAGCAAGCCTGAGTCACACATCTGCGCTTCTTACTAGAGCCCACGATCGAGGCGAGGCGATTGCTAGTGCTCGGGTAGCTGTAGGTGTCCGTTTCCGAGCCGGTGGTCTTGGAGTCTTGGATACGCGACTACAACCAGTTCGCCAGCTTCAGTTTCCCGACGCGCTTGAACTCGGCGAGGTTGTTCGTCACCAGCGTCAAGCCGGCCGCCCGCGCATGGCTCGCGATGAGCATGTCATGTGGACCGATCGGCGTGCCCTTGCGCTCGAGATCGGCGCGGATCTTGCCGTAATGGCGATCCGCTTCCCCGCCGAGGGGGAGGACAGGCAGCACCGACAGAATCTGCTCGAGCTGTGCGCTGAGCCTGGTCGAACCCTTCTTCTCCGCACCGTAGCGCAGCTCGCACGCAACGATGATGCTCGTGCAGACCTTGTCCTCACCAATGCGCGCGATGCGGCGCGTCACCGCGCCTTGTGGATTGCGAACGAGGTCGGACACGATGTTCGTGTCGAGCAGGTACCGGTAGGGGAGCGCCGGCCGCTCACTCAAAGGTCCACCTCCTCAGCCGCGAGCTCGTCGATTCGCGGGAAATTCTCGTCGATCGGGCGGAGCGCCTTGAGCGTGCTCAATAACGATCGTTCCTTGACGGGCGTGATGATCAGCGCCTCGCCCTCTTTGCGCAGTCGCGCCTGGGTTCCCGGGAGCTCGAATTCTCTCGGAATGCGGATGGCCTGGTTCCTGCCGTTGCGAAACAGCCGGGCGATGCGTTCGGATTCCATCTCAAGCTCCTGGCATATGCCAAGGCCTATACTAGCCGCAAACGGCGGTCACCGGCAAGGTCCCGGCCGACCGGCGAGCGAGAAGAAGCGAGCCCAGGCACCTATTCGGCGGGAGGCTGTCGAGCGGACCCGCTGATGGGACCCGGGCACCACGGCGCGCGGCGCCTTGGCGCCACTGACGGCCGTCAACCGGCGATTCACTGTGGTGAATTGCGAGTTCCCGGTCCTCGTCGACGGGGGTGTGGCCGACAACATCGGGATGCGCGGCGTGCTGGAGTTCCTTGGAGGCGTTGGGGGCGAGCACGGCGTTCCGTGACGAGGTGGGTTTCGGCGCCATCCGCAGGATCGCGGTCATCGTGGTGAACGCCCGCTCGGCGCCGCGGACTGACTGGGACCAAAGCGAGACGCCCCCCAGCACCCTCGTCCAGCTGCTACAGGCCACCGGGGTCCCGATTGACCGCTACTCGTTCGAAACCGTCGAGCTCATGAAGGACCGCCAGGAGATCTATGGCTGGAGGCGCGAGCTGCTGATTGCGCGGGCGCGCCTGGCGGGGGCGACCGAGGCGCAGGCCGAAGCGAGCGTCCCGCTCCCGAAGCTCACCGTGCACACGGTGGACGTCAGCTTCGACGAGATCAGCGACGCGAAGGAGCGCGACTACTTCATGAACCTGCCCACGACTTTCGTTCTGCCGCCCGAGGCCGTCGACCGGCTGCGCGAGGTCGCCGGCCAACTGCTCCGCCAGTCACCGGACTACCAGTCGCTCGTACGTGATTTCGGTGGTGCGCCGGCGAAGTAGTGCGGACCTATCCCTGCTGGCGGCGATTGGACTGAGAGGCGCGAGGGCGGCCTCTCGGAGCCATGCCCCGCGGCAGCGGTGGATTGGGATTCGCGAGGCGGCCGATATCGCATGAGCCGCCCATCCAGCGACTGACTCGTACACTCGCGACCGGGTTGCCTTGATGCGAGGCCATCCTTTGAAAGCATGTTCGCTCGTAGTGCGTGCCGCGTGCGTGCTTGCGGCAAGCGCCTCCGTTGCACGCGCGCAAAGCATCGAGCCGCGGGCCTACTCCAATGCGCCCGTGGGTGTGAACTTCCTGCTTGCCGGGCCCTACTACACGCGCGGCGGCTTGTCCTTCGACACCTCCCTGCCCGTCACCGACCCGCAGCTCAAGACCTCAAATGCGGTGGTCGGCTACGCGCGGGCGCTGGACCTGTGGGGCAAGTCGGGAAAGTTCGACGTCATCGTGCCGTACACCTGGCTGTCGGGGTCGGCGACCTACCAGGGCGATCCGATCGAGCGGGAGGTCGATGGGTTCGCGGACCCGTTGTTTCGTCTGTCGATGAACTTCTACGGCGCTCCCGCGCTGACGCTCCCGGAGTTCAAGTCCTACGAGCAGGATCTCATCGTGGGGGCGAGTCTTCAGGTGTCGGTGCCCGTGGGACAGTACGACAGCACCAGGCTCGTCAACATCGGCACGAACCGGTGGTCCTTCAAGCCGGAGATCGGCGCATCGAAGGCGCTGGGTGCTTTGACGCTGGAGTTCAAAACGGGGGTTACCCTGTTCACGACGAACGACGACTTCTTCAACGGCAACAAGCGCTCCCAGGATCCGCTGTACTCGATCGGGACGCACGCGATCTACAACTTCCCCCTCCGGAATCTGGGCCTCCGTGGACGCGACATACTTCGCCGGCGGCCGCAGCACCCTCAACGGCGCCCTCCAGAACAACCTGCAGCAAAACTGGCGCGTGGGAGGCACCTTGGCCTTCCCGGTGGACGCTCGCAACTCGATCAAGCTCTACGCGAGCAGCGGGGTGTCAGCCCGGACCGGGAACAGCTACGACCTCATCGGCATCGTGTGGCAGTACCGGTGGGGCGGCGGGTTCTGATGCCCGTGGTTGCTCTGGAATAGGGCATCAACCCTTCCGGGAAGCCCCCGGTTTTTCATGAAGACGCATATCCGGATCTCGTCTCCGTGATCACGCCTGCGCAAACTGGATGACGACCTTGATGTCATCCGGTTGCCGCTGGAGGGCGCGCATGAACTGCTACGAAGGCATAGCCGGCGCCGCGCTCCGTACGGATTAGCTCGGCCGAAGCTTTTGCCGCCTGCATCTTCCGGCGCAGACGCCCGACGTGAACGTCCACCGAACGGTCATAGACCTCGTCGTTGTGAAGTCGAGACAGGCTGAGCAGCTGATCGCGCGACAATACGCGCTGTGGTGCGGCGAGAAATACCGCCAGCAGGTTGAACTCCCTGTTCGTCAACCCCACGTTGCTGCCGTCTGGCGCCGCGAGACGGCGCAGGCGCACGTTGAGCTCGAACCCGGCGAAGCGATAGGCGCGGATCTTCTGCACGACATCGGCAACGGTCTCCTGCTCTCGCGTGCGCCGCAGCAGCGCACGGATGCGCGCCAACAGCAGCCCCAGATGCACGTCGAGCACTGCGCTTCGTAGGTCCGCACGTCGAGCCTCCGGTGGCCGCGTTCCCTGTAGGTTTCGAGGGTCGGCGGGATACCCGTCCACGGCGGCGGCGTGCATGTGGGCGCCGTCGTGCGCCCGAGCAGCCTTAACTTCGCCGCCTTGTAGAGCTCCACGGGCTCGAGACGTGGGTCGGCGAAGCGGCGGGCGGGTTAGGGCGAAGGCTGGAGGAGCGCGTGCCAGCGGCCCCTACGCGGCGCGCCGCTCCCTGCGCGCGAGCTGGACAGCCTCGAGGAAAGCCCGGGGCTTCCGATCCGCGATCAGCAGCAGCGCACGTGCCGGACCCTGCGGCTCGCGACGGCCCTGTTCCCAGTTCCGCAACGTGCCCACGCTGACGCCCATGAACGTGGCGAACGCCTCCTGGGAAAGCCCGAGCCGGGTCCGGATCGCCGGCACGTCGGCTGCTCTGGGCAACTCGACTCGCCTCGTCTTCAGCTTCAGCTCGCCCCGCTTCCAGGCGACGATTTCGTCGAGCCCGGCGAGGATCTCCTTGCCGATGTCGCGCTTGCTCACTTCAGAAGCTCCAGTTTGCCGGCGATCCGGCGCAACGTCGCCTTGTCGATGTCTGCCTGCTCGCTCTTCCCGTAGATCGTGAGCAGGTAGATCTGCGCCGCCGCACTCGCCCAGTAGTAGATCACTCGCACGCCTCCCGACTTCCCCCGGCCACCGGCGCCCCACCGAGCCTTGCGGATGCCGCCCGAGCCGCGGATCAGCGCCCCTTCGTCGGGTCGGGCCAGGAGGTGCGCCTGCCGTTCCCGATACTCGTCATCCGACAGATAGCGGGCGAGTTGTGCGGTGAACAGCGACGTTTCGACGAAGAGCGTTCGGACACTACGTCAATGGCGTAGTACGGTCAAGCGACTGGTCCCGGATCGGGCGCTTGCTTCGACGACCTCGTTCACGAGCTAGCAGGAAGGCGCTTTCAGTGTGCGCTCAGTGGAGGCTCAGTCGGTGAGCCCGCCGTGCGCCGTGGCGCCCGCGCGGGCTTGATGCGAGCCCCTCGGCGCCCCTGCGGGGGATCGTGACCTGTCCCCCTCCAAGCCGTTCGGACTCCTTGCAAAGATTCGGATACATGTCTCCGATCCGCCTGATACTTCTCGCTCATGTCTGCAATCACTGCGCGCGCCGCCACCGGGCCGCCCGAGCCGCCCGCGGCTGCGGAGCGGCAGCCGCGCTGCGTCTGCATCGACATCGAGACGCCGCACACCGGGGAGCCGGTCGTTCACAAGCTCGCGGCGTTTCGCGCGGACACGGGCGCGCGAGTCGTCGTCAAGGGATCGTTTTCCGCTGCTGAGCTCGTCAGCAAGCTAGACGACCTGGCGGACGGCGCCGCCTTCGTCCTCGGCCACAACGTCCGCAGGCACGATCTCGCGGTCCTCGGCCAGCTCTATCCCGGCCTCTCGCTCCTCCGCCTGCCGGTGGTGGACACGCTCGAGCTCTCGCCGCTCGCGTTCCCGGAGAACCCGTACCACCGGCTCGTCAAGGACTACAAGCTCGTTGGCGACTCGCGCAACGATCCGCTGCGCGATGCCGAGCTCGCCCTGACGCTCTTTCTCGAAGAGCAAGCCGCCTTCCGCGCGCTTGCGGAGTCACGCCCCGACGACGTCGCCCTGTTCCACTTTCTCCTGACTGGCACCGCGCCGGGCGGTGTGCGATCGATGTTCGAAGCGATCTGCCGGGCGCCGCGCCCATCCGCCGAGGAGGCCGCGCATGCGCTCGGGCGATCCCTCTCGGAGCAAGTCTGCCGGACGCGCCTCGCCAAGCTCGGAGCCGAGGACCTTCGCGATGCGCGTTTCCACCCCGCGCTTGCCTACGTCGTCGCCTGGCTGCGCGTCGCCGGCGGCAACTCCGTGCTGCCGGCGTGGGTGCACCGGACGTTCGAGGACGTAGCGAGGCTCGTTCACGAGCTCCGCGATGTGCCCTGCGACGACGCCGCGTGCGGATACTGCCGACGGCACCACCATCCCGAAACGCTGCTCGCGCACTACTTCGACAAGCCCTCGTTCCGCTCGACGCCCGCTAACGCCGCCGGCAGCTCGCTCCAGCGGGACATCGTCGTCGCGGGCCTTGGCGGGGAGGCGCCGCGTGATTCAGATCCCCGTCGCCGGGGTTGCCCTCGATGCGTCGGGACAGCTCAATGGGCGCCACGAAGGCCGCGAGACCGATTCGCGCGAACTCGGGCCCGCTCGGCGGGTCCCCCAGCTTCCGCGTGAATCTGGTCATGGTGACGCGCAGCGCGCTCGTCCCGAACTATCGCAGCGACGCGATGCACCTGGAGCGGCTGCACTGGGAAGCGGCGGTGGACCGCCATCCCGAGGCGCTCGCGGCGGAGCTGCGTGACCGCTTCGCTGAAGCTTGAGCAGCGGTCAAGGTCTACTCTTCGGTAACGCGGCGCCCCCTCGCTGCGACACATATGCGCGTGGCGCCGGTCATTGCGCCGCGATCGAAGCGATGCCCTCCTCAGCGATCGCCGTGGGACTGCCTAACGGCCAGAAATCTCCACAGAACCGCTGGATCGCCAGTTGCCAGGCCGGCGTCGCGGGGAGGTTGCCTGCGGGATCAGCGCGGACGGAGATCGCTGGTACGGTTCTCAGCCGGGACTGGAGATCTGCAAGCCTCTCGACATGCACCCCCGTCAGGAGGGAGCGGATCTTCCCCTGCGGCACCAGGATGTAGGCCTGAGCGAAATGCTTCAGGCACAGTCCATGGCTTTGCTCCAGCGCCGCCCGATGCTCGGGCTCCTCCAGGAGAACGAGGAGGCGTTCTATTGCGGCATCGCGCGCGACCGTCAAACGCAGGCAGCCTTGGCACGCCGGCGGTCGCGGTTTGCGCTCGCGCTCGGGCGCCTCGCCCCCGGACCCCGCCTTCGGGCGTTTCCGTCGCCGAATCACGCGCGCCTGCTCGGCGTCGCGAAGTACGGGGCTCGTAAATGGCCAGCGACGCTCCCGCATGCTGCCGAGCGCAAAGGCCGCTGCGTATTGGGCTGACGCGGCCGCGAGCGTTGCTCCGCCGCCTGCGGCAGACGGGCGCTTCGCGATCTTCACGTGCGAGTTTTCGGGGACGCTCGTCAAGATCGACCTCGTCGGGCGGAAGGTGCTCGGTTATATCAGGCTGCAGATGCCGGCCACGCGCTTCAAGGAAGTTACGAAGGGGCCGCGCTTCAAGGCGGGCGAGG
>Ga0335084_10007075_pt1 | contig 11166 bp, 6 predicted proteins | sample Lox_Sample_44_FD_206721 | JGI IMG/M metagenome (GOLD analysis project Ga0335084, IMG submission 206721) | Soil microbial communities from Loxahatchee National Wildlife Refuge, Florida, United States - Lox_Sample_4.4 | ecosystem: Environmental > Terrestrial > Soil > Wetlands | place: USA: Florida...
CTCAGGGCCTCGGCTTCGACCGGACCGCGGTCGGTTTCAACGCGGTCGCGCAATATGCGCCCCCCGTGGCGAAGGTGTTTGGTGATCCCGGCACCTGCCCGGAGAATCTGCTGCTCTGGTTTCACCATTTGCCCTGGGATTACCGCCTCCACTCGGGGAAGACACTCTGGGACGAGCTGTGCTTTCACTATCAGGCGGGCGTGGACGCCGTTCGCGGTTGGTTGACGACCTGGGCCTCGCTCAAGGGCCTCGTCGACGAGGAGCGGTTCCAGCACGTGCAGGCGCTGCTCATCCGTCAGGAGCGGGAGGCGCGGGGCTGGCGGGATGCCTGCCTGCTCTACTTCCAGACCTTCTCGCACCGCCCGCTCCCGGCAGGAGTCGAGCCGCCGGAACATCCGCTCGAATATTACAAGGCGATCCAACTCCGGTACGTGCCCGGTTCGCCGGGCGGAAAGTAGCGCGGGCTCCGCGCATTTCGCTCGCACGAAGGTTTCGCCGACCCTTGTTGCTGCGTTCACAGCGTCGGCGTCCATCTCGATCTCTTCGCCTGCACCGAGCCCTGAGCCGGCGCCGGGGTTTGAGCTTGGGGTTCTGGTCTCGGGTTGAAGGGGGCAGCCCGTCCGCGGTGAGACTCCCAAGCGGCAGGGCGCTCTTTGCCGCGCCGCTGGTTGCCAGCCGGCCGGATCCGTCATTTCCGTGCCTTCCGACGGCCAACGGTTTCTCCCCTGGAGTTTCTGATTCAGGGACTTCGACGTTGAAGAACTTGGTGGGGCGCGCTTTATGCCCGCCTTCGATCGCCGGTAGGGACCGGCGACTTGACGGCGGGGTCGGGTGACCCCGCGGTACAATTGGCGGAGGCGCGCCGCCGGCTTCGCCGGTCTATAGTTAGTGCGATCGGCTTCTGTGAAAACGCCCCCGCCGTTCCAAACTCCCTCAAACCGGCCTTGCCCACTGGCATATCCCGATCCGTCTTCCTGCCGAGCCGTTTTCTTCCGAACCCCATCTTTTCGGGAACCGCCAGCTCCGGCGGACCTGAGCTCACGCGAGTTTGAGACAGACCCATCAGGAAACAAACCTTCACCATTAACCACCATGTCGAAAGAAAGAGACAGTTTTGTAGAAGCAAAATTGGCGAAGATGACCCTGGCGGAAAAGTGCGGCCAGGTTCTCACCTTCACCTGGCGGGGCGCCTACCTGACCCCCTCGGGGATCGAACAGGTCACCCGTTTGCACGCCGGTGGCCTTTGCCTCGAACCCTACGCGCTGGAAACCTGCAAGAACCTGTATTGGGGACGTTCGCAGGTCGATCCCAACTTCAAAAAACCGAAGGACTGGTTCGACATCGCGCATACCTACTTCGACGATCGCAGCTTCGGTGTGAGCGTGACGCCGGAAGAACTCACCGCCGCGCTCAACAAGTTGCAGGAAATCGCGATGAAACGGCCCGCGGGCATCCCCCTGCACGTCACCATCGACATGGAAGGCGATTTCAAGAACGACTACACCGCTGGTCACGTCGTGCAGTTCCCGCCGCCAATGGGCATGACTGCCATCGGAGACCTCGATCTGGCCTACAAGGTGGCGTACACGCTCGGCAAGCAGATGGCCTTGATCGGCATCACCCAGTTCTATCACCCCGTCTGCGACGTTAATATCAATCCGCTCAACCCCGAAATCGGCGTGCGCTCCTTCGGCGATGATCCGAAAGTCTGCGCGAAGTTCGTCGAAGCGACGGTGCGCGGCTACCAGGACGCGGGTATTGTCGCCACGGTCAAGCACTTCGCCGGCCGCGGCGATTCGGCGACCGACGCGCACGACGTGCTCGACGTCTGCCGGGGGGACCTGAAGCGGATGCGCGAGGTCGAGTTGGTCACCTTCCAGGCGGGCATCAATGCGGGTGCCAAGGCCCTGATGACGGCGCATACGATCTACCCGGCCTTTGACAAAGAGTACCCCGCGACGCTGTCCAAGAAGATCCTCACCGATCTGCTGCGGGGCGAAATGGGCTTCAAGGGTGTGGTCGTTTCAGACGCCATCGGCATGGCCGCCATTCTGAAGAAGTGGCCGCTCCCCCAGGCGTGCGCCATGGCCATCAAGGCCGGCGTCGACACGATCCTCCTCAAGGCGGACGACGAGTCCCGCTCCCAGTGCTTCTTCGGCATCAAGGGCGCCGTGGAGCGCGGAGAGCTGTCCGAAGAGCGTCTCACCGACGCATGCCGGCGGCTGCTGCGCATGAAATTCGACCAGGGCCTCTTCGAGAAAGCCGGAAAGATGGATCCCGCCCAGACCGCCGCCCACGTTTGGAGCAAGGAAACCCAGGACTTCTCCCGCGAAGTGGCGCATAAGGCCCTGCTGGTGGTCCGCGACGACAAGAAGCTGCTGCCCGTGACCAAGGACAAGAAGGTCCTGGTGATCGAACAGGCCATTCCCTACTCGTTCCTCGGAAAGGATCTCTACAGCCACCCGCACATGTTCTGCGAGCAGATGGCCAAACACTCCATCAACCTCATCCTGGATGACACGGCCTTCCACGCCGCCGACGAGGAAGTGGATGAGGCGCTGAGACTGGCCAAGGATGCGGATCTGGTCGTCATGACCAATTACTACGCGCGCATTGAAAAACGGGGCAACAACCAGCACCTCGTGAAGGCCCTGAAGGCCGCGGGACACACCGTGATTGTCGTGACCAACTTCCCTTACCGCAAGGGTACGACCACCGAAGCCGACGCGGTAATCTGCAATTTCTCGGGATCGCCCGATTCGATCAGGGTCTCCGCGGATCTCGTGTTCGGGGCGGTGAAGCCTTATCCGTCGACGAAGATGCCGATCGACCTGTCCGCCGAAAAGAACCTCCCCGACCAAGCGCCCGCGGCGGCCCCCAAGAAGCCCGCAAAAAAGGCGGGGGGGAAAATGGGCAATGCGTGGGGCGGCAAGTGCTAGCATGATGCGCCCTTCCCCAGAGCGAGTTTGATTCATCGCTCCGCGCACCAGCGACGAATCTGCGATACAGGGCTGGCGCGCGGAATCGTGATGGGGCCCTGAAGTGCACCGGGTCCTGCTGCAGTCCAATCAAAGACGACCAACGAGCGAGGGCAATATGCCGAAACCGACTGTGTTCGACGTGCGCGATATCTATACCGTCACGGGACCCAGGATTGCCGCCATTTACAAGCAGAACCGGATGGCGGTCCACTTCCAGGGAATGTCCAAGACCCTGCAGTTTCCGCAGACCGTGGCCCTGCAAGGGGCGCCCACATGCTCGATCGGCATCTCGCCTTACGGCCTGTACAACCGCCTCAACGATGCCGGCCGCCTCATCCTGCTGAATCAGAAAGCGGTCCAGTTCGGCTCCGCTCCGTTCGTCCGCATCGGCGACCAGTGCACGATGCTGACCCAGCAACAGCCGGGTGAAGCTGAATTGCCCGACGACATTCCGGCGGTCAAAAACTATTACCATCCTCCGATTGCCGAGAGGAACTTCTCTCTCACCATCGCCACGCCGTCACTGGAAATCGCCTGCAAGCTGGGCAAGATCAAGATCGTCCGCCGGCTGATCTCGCCCCTCCTCTCGGGCAATGACCAGACGTTGCTGCCCGTTGGCGTTGAAGAGTTCGCGGTGGAAAACGCCGGGAATGAAGCCCAGGAGATCACGCTCGTGGTGCCGCGGCCGTCGCTGGTCAATCTGCAGGAAAAGGAGCTCAAGCCGACGGATCAGGACAGCGTCTATGTCTCCTCCGCGGCGGTCCACGGCCAGAAGCACGAAGCGTTTCAGGCCGGCGGCGTCCGGGGCATCATCATGGGAAGCACAGAAACCCCCAACCGCATGGCGCTGGCCGTTTCGGAGACTCCCGGGGTGGCGGTGGATACGCAGCCCTATTTCTGCCTGAACCGCTATACGGGCGATCTCCTCCTGAACGCAGATGGGAGCTTCTACGAAAAACGGCCGCCGGTGCTCCGCAGCGATTACGGATCGGCCCTCAGCTTGACCTTCACCGTCGCGGCGAAGGCGTCGGTCAAGATCCCCGTGGCCGTGGTGCTGGATTTCCCGGAGCAGGTCTATATCGACGGGGCGAGATTCGCGCGCAAATACGTCAAACGCTTTGCGGATCAAGCGGCGCGGACGGTGGATCTGGCCAAGCTCGCCCTCGCCAGCTATCCCCAGTGGTGGGACCGGACCGTGGCGATTCAGAAACGAATCCTCGATTCGATCCAGTCCAGCCCTTCCTACCAAGGCGACCGGGCCGGCGCCCTGCGCCTGACCCGGCTGATCCTGAACGAGCTCCATTTTCCGCTTTCCAACGCCATCGTCTGGGTCGAGGACGAAGAAGGAAACGAGCGCGCCCGGTTCCTGGAATGTTTCGACTACGCCTATATCGATCCGTCGGACGTCGACTGGTATTCGATGGTGCTGTTGATGCTCTTCCCGCGCGTGGAGAAGGATCTGTGCCAGGGTTTCATCGACTCGATCCAAGCGGAGGATCCCACTCCGCGCTATTACCACTATCACGCTTCGTTCGTCGAAGCCCGCAAGCATTTCGAGGAACATCCCGAGGCCTACGAAGGCCAGTCGCTGACGCAGGTCCGCGCCGCCTTCAAGACCAAGGGCAGCGTCGCCCACGATCTGGGCGCCATGCCCAAGGGCCATCCCCTGCGCAACGTCAGCGACTACGCGTGGTACAACAACAATTACTGGGTGGACCTGTTTCCCAAGTTGATGATGCGGGTGTTGCGCAACGTGAAGTTCACGGGCGACATCGATTTCCTGAAGAAGAATTGGGAGACGCTCAAATTCGGTTTGGAGTCCCTGCTCAAACTCGATTTCGACGACGACGGCATTCCCGAGGGTTATCCTGACGAGGTGAAAAACACCTTCGACAATCTGGTCCTCTTCGGTGCCGATGCCTACGACGCCACCCAGTTCCTCGGCGGCTGCCAGGCCATGATCAAGATGGCGCAAATGCTCAACGACCAGGCCGGCGAGGCGCAAATCAAGCAGGCGTTCGACAAGGGCTGGAACAGCCTCGAGAAGCTATGGCGGGAGGGGAGGAACAAGAAGGGCGAGAAACTCCAGTACTATATCACCTGCTTCGATCCCACGTCCGGAAACGCCAACACCGATGTCTGGACCAACCAGCTCGATGCCCTGTGGTATATGATTTCCATCGGCGAGGAGCCCTGCATCCCGGAAGACCGCGCCAGGAAGATCCTCAAGACGATCTACCGGAACAACCGCTCCTTCATGGGCTGGGCCATGTGCAAGACCGAGAATGGCAAGCCGGTGGAATCCGACCAGGGGAAAGACGTCTATACGACCACCAATTACGTCTTCGCCCAATTATTGGATTACTATGGCATGACCCGAGAAAGCAAAGACGTCTACCGGCACATGGATCGGGTCGTTTTCGATTATGGCAACTCCCTGGTCACCCCGGACAACCTCCGGGCCGAATTGGAAAAGGAAGCGGGAGAATCCAAACCGGGACCCCATTACATCGTCGCCGCCTATCCCCGTCCCGGAGCCGTCTGGACGCACCTGGTTCTGAACCACATTAAAGCCCTGCAAGCCAAGACCCAATCCAAGACCATTGCGTCGCAGGATCTGATCCCGTTCTTCCCCGATCTGCTGAAGGGTTCGTGACGCGGGGGCGAGGAGGCGTCGATTAAGAAATCAATCGATATGTCCAAGCGGTACGACATCACGTTCGTCGGCCACATGTGCTATGACGAAATCATCCCGTTCGGAGGAAAGCCCCACATCGCTCCGGGAAGCGCCGTCCTATGCGGCGCCATGGTCGCGCCCCGCGTCGGCAAGAAGGTCGCCGCCGTCGTGAAGATGGCCCCAAAGGACGAGCCCATCCTGCAACCGATGAAGGAGGCCGGCGTCGATACCTTCCTCATCCCAAGTGCAGAAACGACCTATTCGCGGGTTTTCCACTATTCCGCCAACGTCGATGAGCGCAAACTGACGCTCGTCAAATCCGCCGGCCTGATTTCCATCAGGGAAGTTCCGGATTTGAGCTCAACGTGCGTGCACCTGGCGGGAATTTCGGACACGGAATTCGACATGGCGCTCATGCAGGGCTTGAAATCCCGCGGATACAGCCTTTCGGCCGACATGCAGAGTTTTGTCCGTCACGTGACGCCCGTGACCCATGAGATCGAGTATCGCGACGTCGCGAACAAAAAGGAAATCGCGGCCATGATGGACAAACTCAAGCTGGACATCGTGGAGGCGAAGATCCTGACGGGCACCGACGACCTGGAAAAGGCCGGCCGTCTCGTCGAATCGTGGGGTTGCCCTGAGACCATGATCACGCATTCCCAGGGGGTATTGGCGCGGGTGAAGGGAAAGACGTACTACGAATGCTTCTCCAACCGGAACAGCTCCGGCAGGACCGGCCGCGGCGATACGACGTTTTCGGCTTACTTGTCCTGGCGCCTGGATCACGACGTCGCGACCTCGCTCAAATTTGCCGCCGCGCTGGTTTCGATCAAGATGGAGACGCCCGGCCCTTTCAAAGGAACGCTCGAGGATGTCGAGCAGCGGCTGAAAGAGAAGCCTTCCGCTGCCGCGCGCTAGTCCGCCGCTGCTGCGAAGCCCCACCCACGGATTTCCGGACCCCCAACCCCCACCCGCCCCCATGAAACTCTCCGTCCGCGAAAAGGTCGGTTACGCCCTCGGCGACGTCGGCACGAACTTCTTCTTCCAGTCGATGATTCTGTATCAGAACAAGTTCTATACAGACACGGCTCGTCTCGATCCGTCGGTCGTATTCTGGCTCCTCTTGATACCGCGGCTCGCCGACGCGTTCATCGACCCGCTCATCGGCGCGCTTTCCGACCGCACCAAGACCCGGTGGGGCAAGTTCCGGCCCTGGGTGCTGTTCACCTCGATCCCTTTCGGCTTGGCATTCTGGCTGGTCTACGTCGTCCCGAACGTCGGCCCGCAGGGCAAGGTCATCTACGCCGCGCTCACCTACGTGGCGTTGATGATCATCTATTCGGCCAGCAACACGCCCTATTCCGCGCTGATGGGCGTGATGACTCCTGACTCCAGCGAGCGCACCAACGTCGCCCGCTACCGCTTCGTCGCGGCCATCTTCGGACAGTTCATCATCCAGACCTTCGCCTTGCCGCTGGTGGACAAGTTCGGCGGTTTGGCGGATCCCAAGGCGTGGGGCACGACGATGGCCATCTTTGGCGCGGTGATCGTCGTGGTCAATTTGATCGTCTTCTCCACCACGAAGGAACGCGTGTTGCCGAACCCGGAGCAGAAGCCTGCGCTGAAGGAGGACCTCAGGAACGTCTTCAGCTGCAAGCCGTGGATCATCTTGTTTGTGATGACGCTCACCGTGTTCACGATGCTCGTGGTCCGCGGCACCTCGCTGTTCTATCTCTTCTCCTACTATCTCGATCCGGCGGCGATCGGGCACTTTCTGGGCGGCTGGGGTTTGACGGCTCCCCCCGGAGCACCGGCGACGGGGCTCCTCTCTGAGAAGTGGTGCAATCTGCTCGTTCGGCCTGACAACTCGAACGCGGTGGCGGTTGGCTTCAGCTTCTTCAATGACCTAGGCTCCGTCGTCCAGATTCTCTTCATTCCGCTTTCGAAGCCGCTGTCCGACCGGTTCGGCAAGAAGACCGTGTTCATCGCCGGCGCCGTCATCACCTTGATTGCCACGGCGGGCGTATTTTGGGTTTCGCCGACCAATCTGAGCCTCATGTTCTGGCTCAGCGTGCTCTGGTCCGTGGGCTGGGGCCCGACGATTCCGCTGCTTTGGGTGATGATCGCCGACGTGGCGGACTACTCCGAGTGGCAAACCTCGCGCCGGGCGACAGGCTTCATGTTCGCGGGCATCATCTTCGCCTTGAAGGCGGGCCTGGGGGTCGGCGGCGCGGCGGCCAATTGGATCATCGGCTCCTACGGCTACGTGGCCAACGCCGTTCAAACCCAACACGCGCTGTTGGGAATCCGCCTGGGCGCCTCGATCTACCCGAGCTTGCTGTTGCTCGTCGTCCTGGCCTGCCTCGCAGCCTATCCGATCGGCAAGTCCCTCAACCGCCAGGTCGAGCAGGAGCTCGCCGAGCGCCGGAAGAAGTTCGCGGCCCCGGGCTCCACCACGGCGTAGGGACTATGGGTTCGGGTTCGGAGTATGGCGCTTGGCGTCTGGAACCTCCAGGTTGACCGCCGGACGGCGACCCGGCGTGGTCGGCTTCCCATTCGCGTTGATTCGTGTTTATTCGTGGTCGACCACCTCCTGACATGAAACTCGGCCTCGGCCTCTATCGCCACATGCTGACGCGAGAGAACTTCCGGTTCGCGCGCCAGGCTGGGGCCACCCATATCGTGGCTCATCTGGTCGACTACTTCCGCGGCGGCGCCCCCGCCGCGACCGACGACCAGCCCACCGGCACGGACCGCGGCTGGGGCCTGGCCGGCGACCCCGCAGTCCTCTGGTCGTTGGAGGAACTGCAGTCGTTGCGCCGTGACGTCGAGGCGGCCGGCCTCCGGCTCGAGGCGATCGAGAACTTCGACCCGGCGCACTGGCACGATGTGCTGCTCGACGGCCCGCAGTGGCGCCCGCAAATCGAGAACGTGAAGACGATCATCCGGCGGCTCGGCCAGGCGGGGATTCCCATCATGGGGTACAACTTCAGCATCGCCGGTGTCGCCGGCCGGACCACCGGCCCGTACGCGCGCGGCGGCGCGCCCTCCGTCGGCATGGAGGGCCCCTTTGATATTCCCCTGCCCCGCGGTATGGTGTGGAACATGATTGTTGACCGCGCCGCGCCGGCCGGCCCCGTGCCGGCCGCCACCCCGGAGGAACTCTGGCGCCGCCTGGAGCGCTTTCTGGGCGAGGTCCTGCCCGTGGCGGAGGAAGCCGGCGTCAAACTCGCCCTGCACCCGGACGATCCGCCGACACCGACGATGCGGGGCCAGCCGCGCCTCGTCTATCAGCCGCGTTTCTACCAGAAACTGATCGAGCTCAACCGCAGCCCGGCCAATGCGCTGGAGTTCTGCGTGGGCACGCTCGCTGAGATGACCGAGGGCGACATCTATGATGTCGTGGACCAGTACAGCCGGCAGGGGCGCATCGGCTACGTCCATCTCCGCAATGTCACGGGCAAGGTCCCGCGCTATCGCGAGACTTTCATCGACGACGGCGACGTGGATGTCTTGCGGGTGCTGCGCATCCTCCGCCGCAATGGCTTTGCCGGAGTCATCATTCCCGATCACACGCCGCAGATGGCCTGCGCCGCGCCCTGGCACGCGGGCATGGCTTACGCCTTGGGTTACCTCCAGGCGGCGCTGAAAGCGGCGGCTGGAGCCTGAGCGCCATGGCCTTCCCTTCCCCGCCGCCGTTCGCACCCCCCGGGCCACGCCGGCCATGAGCGTGCGGCTGCACATCGACCAGCAGGCGGGCGACGCTCCGGTCGGGCGTTCCTTGTTTGAATGCGCCGAATCGCTGGGGGTGCGCGTCCCCACCTCCTGCCAGAAGCAGGGCCGCTGCAAGGAGTGCGTCGTCGAAGTGACCGATGGGCTGGAGTGCCTGTCGCCCCCCGCGGCGGCCGAACGGCATCTCCACGGCAGCTTCCGCCTGTCCTGTTGCGCCCGGATCGCGCGCGAAGCGGGCACCGTGCGCTGCCACACGATGCGCCGCGGAGCGATGCGCATCGAACGCCAGGCGTTCCAACTGCCCGTCCACGACCGGCCGTGGACGCCGGATCCCGCGGTCACCCGCGCCGGCGACCGCATTCTGCTCGACGGTGAGGAGATCGACCGCGGGAGCGGCCCGCTGCACGGACTGGCGGTCGACATCGGGACGACGACCGTCGTCCTGCGCCTGCTGAACCTCGAGACGGGCGAAGTGCTCGCGGACGCGGCCTTTGAAAACCCGCAGCGCTTCGGCGGATCCGACGTGATGGCCCGGATTCACTACGACACGCTCGACGGCACCCGGCTGCTCCAGCGCACCCTGGCCGGCTACCTGAGCCGCGCGATCGGGGAATTGCCGGTCGATCCGCGCTCGATCTACGAAGTTGTCATCGTCGGCAACTCGACCATGCGGGATCTGTTTTTCCGGCTGTCCGTCTACTCGATCGGCCAGAGCCCGTATCAGTCGATCACCGAACACGAGGCCGCCTCCGGCGCCAAGGCGACGACGAGCCTGCGCGCGGCGGCGCGCCGGCTCGGCCTGTCTGTTCACCCCCGGGCGCGGGTTTACGGGCTGCCGGTCATCAGCGGGCACGTGGGCGCCGACGCCGCCGCCTGCATGCTGGCCATCGATCTCGCCCACGAGGACCGGCTCGTCGCTCTGATGGACGTCGGCACGAACACGGAGTTGATCGTCGGCAACCGGCGCAAGGTGTTCGTGGCGTCGTGCCCTGCCGGCCCCGCGTTCGAGGGCGGGCAGATCGCCTGCGGCATGCCCGGCTTGCCCGGTGCGATCGAGCGGGTGACGATCGGCGCCGACGGCTCCGTGTCGGCCAGCGTGATCGGCGACGGTCCGGCCGAGGGCATCTGCGGCTCGGGTTTGGTGGATCTGCTGGGCGAGTTGCTGCGCACGGGCCGCATGAACCGCTATGGGCGCTTCGAGGACGGAACCCACGCGCTTGTGGTCGCCGCCGGCAGCGACCGTCCCATCACCTTCAGCGAGGCCGATATCAGCGCGCTGGCGCAGGCCAAGGGCGCCAACGCGGCCGGCGTGCGCATCGTGCTCGGTGGCTATGGCATCCGCAGCTCCGATCTCGACGTCTTCTATCTGGCCGGCGGTTTCGGCCGGTATCTCAACGTGGAGGCCTCCCGCCGCATCGGCCTGATTCCCCATATTGACCCCGCCCGCATCCGGCAGGTTGGCAACGCCGCCATCGAGGGCGCCTGCGTCGCGCTGCTGTCCCGGACGAAACGCGTGGAATTAGAGCAGCTGGTGCGGCGCGTCACCCACTGCCGCCTTGAAACCCACCCCGCATTTTTCGACATCTTCGTAGACGGCTGCCAGTTCGCGCCGCTGGAGGACGCGCTGGCGCAGGCCGCGCCCTGAACGCCGCCCTTCGGTCCCGATGTTCGAGCTCCTCGACACCAATCCCGATTGCCACGTGCCGGACGCCGAGTACCGGCGCCTGCTCGGCTTCCCGCGCGCCCATGTCCTCGGCGAACGCGCGCGCGAA